>Ga0326726_10005406_pt1 | contig 11568 bp, 10 predicted proteins | sample MHFenrmetagenome_2_FD_207603 | JGI IMG/M metagenome (GOLD analysis project Ga0326726, IMG submission 207603) | Lab enriched peat soil microbial communities from Michigan Hollow, Ithaca, NY, United States - MHF15MN | ecosystem: Environmental > Terrestrial > Soil > Wetlands > Peat | place: USA...
GTCGGGAAACGACCCGGCAAAGCGGGCGATCCACTCGCGCGCGGCGGCTTCCGCGCTCAATGTCCGGCCTTCCTCGGCGGCCAGCCTGCGCCGATAGGTCTCGATGTGACAGACCTGCTCGACCATGCGCGCGCGAAACGCGTCTGCAGCGCTCAGGAAAGCGACGCCGAGGTCAAAACCTGTCGCGGCAGCCTTACACCACACGACGCGCGCGTCCGTTTCGAACGCCGGTTCGACGCTGCTGATGCGCAGATTGATCACGCTGCCGAGCGTGAGTGCTGTTTCCGCATGGAATGAAAGTCCGCCGATACTGAGATCCCGCGCCCGGAGCGGTATTGCCTGGCCGTCGGCGGGACGCACCTCGACGGGAATCTCGGTCGGGTGACGGATGAATTGCCGGCTTTCGCGTTCGGCCATGGGCGCTTTCCCGGACCGGGCAGATTACTTGCAGGCCACCCTCACGCCAGTGCGTCGTTGCGACGGCGCGCCACGCAAATGCGGCAAGGCATCGATCGACGGAACTTCACCGAGTCCCGCGTTGACCAACGTCCCGGGGCGATGGCTGTGCGACGATCACGCCCGACAGCGGAGTCTGCTGCACGGGCAGCGCGCTGAATCCCAGGCCAACGGAAACGAGGTGAATCATGACGACACGCAGTTCCTCCGCGGAATGGAAGGGCACACTGAAGGAAGGCGCAGGCACGATGAGCCTCGGCAGCGGCGCCTATACCGGCCCGTTCACCTTCGCATCGCGCTTCGAGAACGGCAAGGGCACCAACCCCGAGGAACTGATCGGTGCGGCGCACGCCGGCTGCTATTCGATGTTCCTCTCCGCCCTGCTCACGAATGCGGGCCTCAAAGCCACGAGCATCAAGACCACAGCGACCGTGCACCTCGGCGACGGGCCGACGATCACGTTGATCGAACTTGCGACGGAGGCCGTGGTACCGGGTCTCACCGACGCGGCTTTCCAGGAGCACGCGGAGGCGGCGAAGAAAGGCTGCCCCGTTTCGAAGGCGCTCGCCGGCCCGCAGATCAAGCTGAACGCGCGCCTGGCGAAGTAGCTGCGCTTGCGCACGCGCCGCCGGCGCGTGCCTGCTCGTCTACTCGCAGAGGCCGAGGATCTTCTGCTCGGTGCTGCACGGTTTCGTGCGCACGGCGGGTCTCGCCTGGGCGGCCGCACAGCGCTTGAATTCGCGCGCCGTCGGCGGGGAATAGATCCAGCCCTTGCCGACCTCGGGCATCGCCAGTTCGACTTCCTTCCACTTCGGATGGCCCTGGCTCTGGAGCGTCTCGAAGTTCTGGCAGATCGACTTCGCGAAGCGCCCCAGGTACGTGAGCGTGCTTGTGAGCGAGTAGTCGTACGTCACGAGGAAAGCCTTCACGGCGAACCCCGGCACGTCCTCGGTGATGAGGTTGGGATAGTTGGTCGCGCGCACGGCCGACTGAAAATACGTCTTCAACGCCGCCTTCGACGCCGGGTGGTTGGGATCGACCTTCAGCAGCTTGATCAGCGAACGCGCCTCCGGCTTCATCCCCGTGAGCAGCGTCGCGGGCTGGCCGGCAACCGCGATCACCACGTCGATGGACTTGTCGGTGACGAGTTTGACGAGCGCATCCTCGTTAGAGAGGAACGAGGTCGCGTCCTCCGGCATCGACTGGTTGAACATCATCCGGTAGATCGTCGTCGCCGACATTGCCGTGCCGCTTTGGAGCGGACCGACATTGATCTTCGCGTCCTTGATCTCGTGCACGAAGTTCAGCGGCGAGTCCGAGCGGGCGATGAAATAGATCTCTTCGTTGTAGAGCGGCATGATGAGCCGCAGGGGCTTGATGATGGCGGCCGCTTCGGCGTTGCCGGCCGCGCCCTGATTGATGAAAGCCTGGTAGACGTCCGACTGCACGAGCGCGAACTTCACGCCCGGTTCGTAGCGCAGCCGGTGCACGTTCTCGGCCGAGCCGGCCGACGGCAGCACTTCGAGGGCGATATCGGCACTCGGCGCGACGAATTTCGCCAGGTCGCGCCCGATCTGGATGTACGTGCCCCGCTCGGACGCCGTCATGATCTTGTATTCCGCGGCTGCAATGGCGTGCGCCGCGGGAACCAGCAACGCGATCAACCCGATGGCGTTGCGCAGCAGTCGATGCATCAATTTCCTTCCTGGCCGGGTTCCGGCGTACACAGTCCAAGCGCGGCAATGGCCGGGGTGCAGGGGCGGGGCGTCTCGACCGCGGCGCGGCGCGCGGGGCTGGCCGGTGCCACGGCCGCGTCGGCAGTGGTGCGCGCCACGGGAGCGCGACGCTGCGCGACAGGCGTTTTTGCGGTTTGCGCCGCGGCGTCGGCGTGGGCGAGCGCGGGCTGCGTCGCCACCTCGGCCTTGTTTTCCTTGTTGTCGACAAGTGGGGCATTAGATGCGCCCGCTGCGGTGGAGTCGGCGGGGTTCGTGGCGCTGCTGCTGCTGGGAACGGCCCCAGGAGCGTCCGCCGGAACGACTGCGGCTACGCCGGCTGCGCCTACCGGTTCGACGGGATGCGCCGTGCTGGCTGCGACGCTTGCCGGGGGAGCGGAGGCCTGAACAGGCGGCGCACTCACGCGCGGCGCAAAGCGCACGAAGAGGATCACTGCGACGATCGTGCCCACAACCCCCGCGGCAAGTCCGACGCGCCGTAATGCAAGGCGGCGCGTTTGGGCCGCCTCGACGTGGATCACCGCGGGCGTCAACGTCGCCCCGGCCGCGTCGAGCGAGATCGCGCTGCGCCACGCGCCGTGACCGAGCTGGCTCGCGATCTCGTCGATCTGCGCCGTTTCTGCGATGGTGATCTCGACCGGGGGCTCGTAGGTGAGCGGCGCGACGCTTGCTTCGACAAGCGTCTCGGCTTCGGCGCTGACCGCGAGCTCGCTGTCGCTTTCTTCCAGCAGCGCGGTGTCCGCGTCGATCGCCTGTGCGGGCTCGACGGCCGCTCCCGGCTGCGGCGGCGCGGCCGTGTGCGACGTGGCTTCGAATCGGGGTGTCTCCGGCGGCGTTGTGTTCGACGTGCTGGCGAGGAATTCGAACTTCTGCTGGGTGCTTTGCAGGCGCTCGATGACGGAGGGCGCTCGCGCCTTGGGCGCGGCCTCGGCCGCGGACTTCAGCGGCATCGGCGCCTCGGCGGGCGCGGGTCTGGTCGTTTCAGCCCGCGGCGCGGGATCGGCAGGCTCCCGAAACTCGCTTGCGGGCGCCGCGACAGTGGTCAAGATGCCCGGCTCGGGGTCGTGCGCGGCACCGCTGTCGACCTGCAGCGGAATGCCCTCGATCGTGGGTTCGAACGGCGCGGGCTGCGGTGCGCGCGTTTTCCAGATCGTGTCCGGCGTGGCGGGGAATTCGGTCGGCGCGATAGACTGGTCCGTCAGGACGAGCATTGGCAGGCGCTCGCCGCAAGACCGGCACTCGAGTGCCATCACGTCTTCGGCCGCATGGCAACGCGGGCAGAACCGCAGTTGCAGGGGCGAGCCGCACTCATTGCAGAAGCGCGAGCCGCGCGGATTGCGATGCTCGCAGACCGGGCATACCTGCAGGAACATTGCTGCTGCGCCTTACCTCCGACCCACCATTCATTGTGAGTCGCCCGTCCGTGCTGCGCAATCCGTCTGCGTCAAGGAATTGCCAGTATCCGACAGGTGCCGCCGGCTCAGCGACCGGCGGCCGCCGGTAAGGAAACGGTGCGGCGGTAGCCGCCCGCGACCAGCTCGAACCGAAACAACCGGCACTCAAGGGGGCCGTTGAAGAGCACGGTGCGCCGCGTCTCTTTCAGGCGCATCTGGCTCGGAAGGTCGAGGTCTGCGCTCAGCAACCATGCGGTCCAGCCGCCGAAGCTTTTCTTCAGATTGGCGGCGAAGTCGTTCATCAGGCGCGCGACCGAGGCGGATTTCGGGTTGCTCTGCGCTCCATATGGCGGATTGGAAACGATTAATCCGGAATCCGCAGGCGGCGCAACCGTGCGGGCGTCCCCCGCTGCCAGTTGCAGCCTGCCGTCCGTGACCATCGAGGCAAAACCGGCCAGTTCCGCGTTGTGGCGGGCCAGTGCGACGACCTGGGTCGAGATGTCCGAGCCGACGATTTGTGCCGGCGCACGCGGGTCGATGCGTGCGCGGGCTTCGTCCTGGAGTTGCTTCCACGCCACTGCGTCGAAGCCGCGCAGGCGTTCGAACCCGAATCGGCGCGCGAGGCCAGGTGCCTGTCCGGTTGCGATGGCGGCTGCCTCGATGACAATCGTCCCGCTGCCGCAGAACGGATCACAGAGCGGCACGCCGGGCTTCCAGCCCGACAACGCAAGAAGGCCCGCCGCGAGATGCTCCTTGAGCGGCGCCTCGCCCTTGTCGGCGCGCCAACCGCGCTTGAAGAGCGCTTCGCCCGAGAGATCGAGATAGAGATCGAGCATGGTGGCGTCAGCATGCGCGAACACCCGCACGTCGGGACGCGCGCGGTCGATCGACGGGCGTGCGCCGGCTTTTTCGCGCAGGCGGTCGACGATGCCGTCCTTGATGCGCAGCGTCGCGAACTCGCGGCTGCGCAGCGGCGTGCGCGTCGCGGTGAGATCGACCCGGAGCGTCTGCTCGGCGCCGAACCACGTCTCCCACGGCACCGCGTGCGCAGCGGCGTAGACGTCGTCCTCGTCGGCATATTCGGTGTGGGCAAGGCGCCAGAGGACGCGACTCGCAAGGCGCGAGTGCAGGTTGGCCGCGTAGGCGACCTGCAACGTGCCGCTGAACGCCACGCCGCCCGGCTCGTTGGCACAGGCTGTCGCGCCGCAGGCGGCGAGCTCCTGCGCGAGCAGTTCCTCCAGTCCGCGCGGGGCGATGGCGAAGAACGCCTCAGCCGCGGTCACCGCGCGAGCGCCCGTTGCAGGAAGTCGAGACGGTCCTGGCCCCAGAACGGCTCGTCGCGATAGAAGTAAGTCGGTGCGCCGAAGACCTGACGGTCGATTGCCTCCTGCGTGTACGCGTCGTAACGCGCCTGGGTTGCGTCCGACTTGCTGCGTTCAAGAAGCGCCATGCCGTCGAGGCCCGTCGCGTTGGCGATTGCGACCAACGTCGCCTCATCCGCGATGTTGCGCTCCTCGGCCCATACGGCAGCCAGGATCCGGCCGGCAAGATTGAACGCGGTCGCCGGCGCGGCGTCGTCGTTGACCGCGACGATGAGCCGGGACGCGGCGTCGGTGGCGACCGGAAAGAACTTGGGCTGGATGTTGAACGGCAGGCCCAGGTAGTCGCGCCAGCGCTTGAGCTCGAACAGTCGATAGGAAACGCGTTGCGGCGGGCGCTTCGCGAGCGGAAGGCCACCGGAGACCGGGAACACCTTCGCTGCATCCATCGGGCGGACGCGGATCTTCGCCCCGGCCGCGCGCGCGACCTCGGCAAAGCGCGCGTGGCCGAGATACGTGTAGGGCGAGTTGGCGAAGAAGTAGTAGTCGATCACCTTGTCCATCGCTTCTGCTCCTTCGATTCAGAACGGCTTGACCACGACCAGGATCACCACCGCGAGCAACACGAGCACCGGCAGCTCGTTGAACCAGCGGAACCAGACCTGCGAGCGGTGATTGCGACCCTCGCGGAATTCGCGCAGCAGATAGCCGCACCCTATGTGATAGCCGACCAGCACCAGCACCAATGCGAGTTTCACGTTCATCCAGGCGGCACCCATGCCGATGCGCCACGCGCCGAGCAGCCAGAGGCCGAAGACGAGCGCAAGCACGCCGAGTGGTGTCATGAAGCGATAGAGCTTGCTCGCCATCAGCAGCAGCCGGTCGCGCTCGGCGCCATTGGCGGGGACCATAGCCACGTTCACCAGGATCCGCGGAAAGTAGAAGAGCCCGGCGAACCAGCTCGTGACGAAGACGATGTGAAGGGCCTTGACCCAGAGCATGGCCGGCACAGGTTGTCCGGCGCTACGTACGAATCTCGCCGTTGCCGAAGACGACGTACTTCTGCGAGGTAAGCCCCTCGAGCCCGACCGGGCCACGCGCGTGCAACTTGTCGTTGGAGATGCCGACCTCCGCGCCGAGACCGTATTCGAAACCGTCGGCGAAGCGGGTCGAGGCGTTGATCATCACCGAGGCCGAGTCCACTTCGCGCAGGAAACGCATTGCGTGCGTGTGGTTGTTGGTGACGATCGCGTCGGTGTGCTTGCTGCCAAACGTGTTGATGTGGGCGATCGCGGCGTCGAGGCCTGGCACCACCGCGATCGCGAGGATCGGCGCGAGGTACTCGGCGCGCCAATCCTCCTCGGTCGCCGCCTTGCTCGCGATTCCGGCGCTCGCGAGGATCCGCTGCGTCTCCGTGCAGCCGCGCAACTCGACGCCTTTCGCCGCGAGCGTTGCGCCCACGCGTGGCAGCACCCGTGCGGCGATCGCTGCGTCGACCAGCAGCGTTTCCATCGTATTGCAGGTGCCGTAGCGCTGCGTCTTCGCGTTGTCCGCGATGCGCACCGCCATGTCTTCGTCAGCGTCGGCATCGATATAGACGTGACAGACGCCGTCGAGGTGCTTGATCATCGGTACGCGCGATTCGCGCATCAGGCGCTCGATCAACGAGCGCCCGCCGCGCGGCACGATGATGTCGACGTACTGCGGACTCGACACCAGCAGGCCGACCGCGGCGCGATCGGTCGTGTCGACCAGTTGCACCGCTTCGCGGGGCAGGCCGGCGCTTTGCAGGCCGTCGCCGATCAACGCCGCGAGGAGGCGATTGGATTCAATCGCCTCCGAACCGCCGCGCAGGATGGTCGCGTTGCCGCTCTTGATGCACAGCCCCGCCGCATCGATCGTGACGTTGGGACGGCTCTCGTAGATGATGCCGATCACGCCGAGCGGAACCCGCATGCGGCCGACGCGAATGCCGGAGGGCATCGGGCGCACGTCGCTGATCGAACCGACGGGATCCGCGAGCTGCGCGATCTGCTCGAGGCCCGCGGCCATCGATTCGATGGCGGCATCGGTCAGCGTGAGCCGGTCGAGCATGGCCGGCTCGAGTCCCTCGGCACGCGCGCGCTGCACGTCGCTGCGATTGGCGGCGGCGATCGCGCCGGCGTTCGCGCGGATCGTCTGGGCGATTGCGCGCAGCGCCCGATCCTTCGCGCCCGTCGGTGCCGCGGCCATGACAGCCGAGGCCGCACGTGCGCGCGCGCCAAGCGCCGCCACATAGTCGGCGAGCGATTGCCGGGCAGGAGTGATCTCGGGGGCGTTCATGCCGTCTGCACTCTTATCTCGCGGATAACCGGGGCCGGCACGCGCGGCCTCGCGGCGCAGGCGACGTCGAGCACGACTTCGGCCAATTCTAGCCATGGGTCGGCATCGCGTGCGGGCGCCCGCAGACCCTTGCTCAGGCGGTCGATGTCGGCGCAGCGGCCGAGCAGGGAAGCGGCAACCGGCGCGGCGACGCGCGCAACCGCCATCTCGAGCAGCCGCTCGCGCCCGGGCCACATGCGCATTTCGCGCGCGAGCGTCTGGAGCGGGCGGCCCGCCGCGATCACCTGATGTCCGCGAATCACGGCCCGCACCTCTTCGCTGATCGCCCACAACACCAGCGGCAGCGCGGCGCCTTCGGCACGCAGCGCGCCGATCATGCGCATCGCGCGCTGGGCTTCGCCCCGCAGCATGGCGGCGGGCAAATCGAAGACCTCGAAACGCGCGACATCCTGGACGGCATCGGTGACCTGCTCGAGGGACAACTCGCCGGGCGGGTAGAGCAACCCGAGCTTGTCGATCTCCTGACGGGCGGCGAGCAGATTTCCTTCCGTCTGGTCGGCAAGGAATTCGAGCACCTCGGTGCTCGCGCCTTGTTTCTGCCGCGCCAGCCGGCCCTTCAGCCAGGCGGGAAGAACGTCGCGCTCGACGCGGCGCACGTCGATCCACGCGCCGTGCGTCTCCAGCGCCATGGCCCAGGCGCTGTTGCGTGCGGTCCTGTCGAGCCGCGGCAGTACGAGCAGCGTCAGGACATCATTGTTGCCCGCGGCGGCGTGCGCACGGAGCGCCTCGCCGCCCTCGCGCCCAGGCTTGCCGCCCGGCAGCCGCACTTCGACGATCTTGCGCGCCGCGAAGAGCGACAGGGCGTTGGCCGTTGCAGAAAGCTGCGACCAGTCGAAGCGGCCGCTTGCGTGCAGCACTTCACGTTCGGTGAAGCCGGCGGCGCGCGCCGCGGCGCGAATCGCATCGAGTGCTTCTTCGATCAGGAGCGCTTCGTCGCCGCTAGCACAATACAGCCGCTCCATGCGGCCGCGCGCAAGGTGCCCGGACAGCGCTTCAGGCTTGAGGAGCATCAGTCTTCACCGCCGCCAGCCGGCGCAGGATCTGCTGCACCAGGTCGGTCTGCATGTCGCGATACAGGAGCGCTTCCTCGCTTTCCTTGGCGAGCACCTCCGACTCGTTGAACGAGATGTCGCGCTGGACGGCGATCTCGGTGGCGGGGATGAAATCGCGGCCCTTGCCGTCGGACACCTTGAAGCTCAAGCGGTAGCGCAGCGTGTATTCCCGGGCGCGGCCCTGCGCATTGAGCGACAGGATCTCGCGGTCGCGTGTCTCGCCGAGGATGTCGAGCACGGCGGCGGCCTGGTTGCGGTCGGGCACGACCCTGGTCGACGTGCCCACGCGGATGTTGCGCGCCAGTTCCGCGCTCAACGCGTTGTTGCCCGCGGCGCTGAGGAAGATCGTCTCAAAGGGTAGCGTGCGCGCCCCGCGCAGCTTGAAACCGCAGGCCGGGAGAACAGCGGCAGCAAGCAGGGCGACAACCACACTTCGGCGCAGCATCGTCGATTCAGACGGCGAGCGTCACCAGGAAGCGTTGCTTGAGCACCTTCGAGAACCTGATCGGCTTGCCTTCGACGAACTTCTGCACGCCGGCATCGGCAAGGGCGGCCGTCGTGATGGCGTGGTCGTCGGCCTCGGCGGCGACGCGGATCGAGCCGCGCACCTTGCCATTCACCTGCACGACGAGTTCGATCTCGTCACGCTTGAGCGCGGCGGGGTCGGCCTGCGGCCAGGGCGCTTCCAGCAGGTCCCCGAGCTGTTTCGCGAAGCCGAGTTCGACCCATAGCGCGTGCGTGATATGGGGCGCGATCGGATAGAGCGTGCGCAGGAGGATCGACAGGCTCTCCCGCAGCACGGCCGCCGCGGCCGGCGTGTCGTCGAGGCGGGCGTCTTCGATCGCGTTCAGCATCTTCATCGCCGCCGAAACCACGGTGTTGTACTGCATGCGGTTGTAGTCGAAGTCCGCCTGCTTGAGGTTGGCGTGGATCTCGCGACGCAGATCCATCAAGGCAGGCGTGAGCGAGCCGTTGATACCTGCGGCGCCCTTGACGACGACGCGGCGTGCATAGCAGACGTTCCAGAGCCGGTTCAGGAAGCGATAGACGCCCGCGGCGCTTGCATCGGACCACGCCGCGCTCATGTCCGGGGGCCCGGCGAACATCACGAACGCGCGCGCGGTGTCCGCGCCGAACTTGGCGATGGCCTGCTTGGGCTCGACCACGTTGTTCTTGCTCTTCGACATCTTCTCGATGCCGCCGAGCTGCACGGGCTTGCCGTCGGCCTTGAGGGTGGCGCCGATGGGGCGCCCCTTCTCGTCGTGCTGCACTTCGACTTCGTGCGGATAGAACCAGCGCTGGCTGCCGTTTTCCTCGTCGCGGTAGTAGCACTCGTGCAGCAGCATGCCCTGGGTGAAGAGCCGCTTGAACGGCTCGCTGAAGGTGACGAGGCCGAAGTCGCGCATCACCTTGGTCCAGAAGCGCGCGTACAAGAGGTGCAGGACCGCGTGCTCGATGCCGCCGATGTACTGATCCATCGGCATCCAGTATTCGTTGCGCGCATCGACCATCGTCGGCGCGTCGGCGCAGCAGTAGCGCATGTAGTACCAGGCCGAGTCGACGAACGTGTCCATCGTATCGGTCTCGCGCCGGCCGGGTTTGCCGCACTTCGGACACGTGCACTTGAGGAACGCCGTGTCCTTGTTGAGCGGATTGCCGCTGCCGTCCGGGATGTGGTGCTCGGGCAGCACGACCGGCAGGTCCTGTTCCGGCACCGGCACGGGTCCGCAGTCGGCGCAGTGGATGATCGGGATCGGCGTACCCCAGTAGCGTTGCCGCGAGACGCCCCAGTCGCGCAGCCGCCATTGCACCTGCTTGTCGCCGAGTCCCTTCGCCTTGAGATCGGCGGCGATCGCGTCGACCGCCGCCGCGTAGGCGAGGCCGTCGTACTTGCCAGAGTTGACGACGGTGATGTTTTCCTTCGATGCGTACCACTCCTTCCACTGCCGATCATCGAAGTAGAGGTGCGGATACTCGGATCGCGGAAACTTCGCCCGACCCTCGGCCGAGTAGACCAGAGAGTCGGCGATCACCTGCTTGATGGACAAGCCGTACTTCAGCGCGAACGCGAAGTCGCGCTCGTCGTGGGCCGGCACGCCCATCACGGCACCCTCGCCGTAGCCCGTCAGCACGTAGTTGCCGATCCAGACCGCGACCTGCTCGCCGGTGAGCGGGTGCGTGACCGAGAAGCCGGTCGGCATGCCCTTCTTTTCGGCCATGGCGAGGTCCGCCTCGGCGACGCCACCCTTCCTGCACTCGTCGATGAAGGGCACCAGGGCGTGGTTGTCGCGCGCGAGGCGCGTTGCGAGCGGATGCTCGGCCGCGATCGCGACGAACGTCACGCCCATGATCGTGTCTGCACGCGTGGTGAACACGCGCAGGAGAGCGCGCTTGCCGTCGAGTTCGTACGGAAAACCGAAGTTCACGCCGACGCTCTTGCCGATCCAGTTCTCCTGCATGAGCCGGACCTTCTCGGGCCACCCGTCGAGGCTTGCAAGGTCGGCAAGCAGTTCGTCGGCGTATTTCGTAATCGCCAGGTAGTAGCCGGGGATCTCGCGCTTCTCGACGATCGCGTTGGAGCGCCAGCCGCGCCCGTCGATCACCTGCTCGTTGGCGAGCACGGTGTTGTCCACCGGATCCCAGTTGACGATCTGCGTCTTGCGGTAGGCGATGCCCTGTTCGAGCATCCTCAGGAACAGCCACTGGTTCCACTTGTAGTACGACGGATCGCAGGTGGCGACCTCGCGCGACCAGTCGAAGGCGAGGCCCAGGGGCTGCATCTGTGCCTTCATGTCGGCGATGTTCGCGCGCGTCCACTGCGCGGGTGCGATGCCCTTGTCGATCGCCGCGTTCTCCGCCGGCAGGCCGAAGGCGTCCCAGCCCATCGGGGTCATGACGTTGTACCCGCGCATCCGCAGGATGCGGTAGAGCACGTCGTTCAGCGTGTAGTTGCGCACGTGCCCCATGTGCAGCTTGCCGCTCGGATACGGCAGCATCGAGCAGACGTAGAACTTGCCGTTGGGGAAACGCGGGTCGTGCTCGCGGGCGCGATACGCATCGGTCGCGCGCCAGTGCTGGTGGGCTTCCGCTTCGACTTCTTCGGGAACGTACCTATCGCGCATGCTGACGAATTTTTGTGAGGCGGGGGCGACGGATGATCGAAACGATTATAGGCGCCGGTATAGTCCGCACTCTCCATGAACCTGCTCGACAACCTCAACGAACAACAGCT
>Ga0326726_10005407_pt1 | contig 11567 bp, 8 predicted proteins | sample MHFenrmetagenome_2_FD_207603 | JGI IMG/M metagenome (GOLD analysis project Ga0326726, IMG submission 207603) | Lab enriched peat soil microbial communities from Michigan Hollow, Ithaca, NY, United States - MHF15MN | ecosystem: Environmental > Terrestrial > Soil > Wetlands > Peat | place: USA...
AGTCCAGCTGCTCCGGTGTGTTTTCCGGTTCCCACGTCGTGTTGTCCACGCGGCGATCGAACGTATGACCGCCGACGGGGTGGTCGTACACCTTCGTGACCGAGAGATCCGACTTCTGCGCGCGCAGCGCCTCGACGAGGGGCAGGTCCTCCTCGATGTTCACGTCCAGATCGTTTCTCGCGACGTGGACGAGCAGCGGAATCCGCAGCTTGTCGACCTGGAAGAGCGGTGACCTCTCCTTATATGTGTCCGGCCGGACCTGTGGCGGCCCGCCAAGCCGATTGCCAGGGTCGATGAGCGCGAGCTGCTTCTCTACGCCTTTGCGTTCGACGCGATCGATGAGGTTCACCACGGGCACGATCGCCGCCGCCGCCCGGAACGTCGAGGGGTTCCGGAACACGGACAGGAGCGCGATCATCCCGCCGTGACTCCAGCCGATGATGCCGATGCGCCGGCAATCCACTTGTGGGTACCGCCTTCTCAGCACCTCGACCGCCGTCACCACATCGTCCACTTCGCGGCCGCCGTAGTCGATCGCGTCGTAGTGCGCGCGGCCGTAGCCGATGCTCCCGCGGTACTCCGGAGCGATGACGACGTAGCCGCGAGCGGTCGCGTCGCGGATGTAAGGGATGTAGTGCTCGTACAGATGACCGCGGATGTCCTCGTGCACCCACACCAGAGCAGGATGACCGCCAGGCGACGTCGGGCCCAGCGGGAGGAACACGAAGGCCGGAATGTCGAGGTCTCCGGCGCTGCTGCGATAGGAAATCTTCTCCATGCGCATGTGGCCGTCGCTGGCTGCTCGCCAACGGCCGTCGGTGGCGCGCTGCTGCTCCAACTGTTTCTCGAAGTTGGGCGTCTGACCAGAGGTAACGGCTGAGCTCAGGAGCGCAGCTGTCCCGACGACGACAAGTACTAGAGAAATATGGCGCAACGCTGGAATTCTAGACCGATCCGGCCACCTTCGACATACGGTCGTGTGCGCGGGTCAGCCAATCGCTGAGGTTTTTTGCCGCCTCGGCCGGCGTCCGACCGTAGAACGGCATCAGCGCGGTCGGCACGCCGGGGATGCGAACGATGTAGGCGCGCCACCGATCCCGATCGACTGAACGAGCCTCGATCAGGTAGGAGCGTCCTCCAATGAGCTCTTCGAACCGATGAACAAGAGGTTCCACAGTTGGGAAAACGGAAGTCGCAAACGTTCGTCTGGAAAGGGACTGATTCTACGCTCGGCTGCACGTGCGTCAAGCGAAGCAAAGGACGAAGGCTCGTCCACATTTTCGATTCGGAAGGTTTTGCTGAACGGTTCGCCGAAATATATTTTGAGTGTCCTTGCGTCCACAGGAAATTCACCGTTCATCCACAGCTTTTCCACACTTGACCGGTGCCAGGGCCGCGACTACGCTTGGAACTTCATGACAGTTCGGGAATTCGCGCGCGTTTTTATTGTCGCGTGTGTGCTTCTCTCCTCGCGCGCATCCGCGGCGGAAGACGCGACGCTGTTCCGTTTGTTCCTGAAAGACGGCGGCTCGCTCGTCAGCTACGGCGAAGTCGCGCGCGTCGGAGATCGCGTCGTGTTCTCGATGCCGGCGGCCGCAGGCCCGAACCCGACCTTGCACCTGGCGAATATCGCGGCCGATCGTGTCGACTGGGATCGGACCGAACGCTACGCCGCCTCGGCGCGATCGGGACGCTACCTCGAAACACAAGCCGAGACCGACTACACCACGCTGTCGAACCAGATCACCGAGTCGCTGAACGAAGTGGCCCGTACCGACGAACCCGCGCGCCGCCTCGCGATCGTCGAAGATGCGAGAAGGGCGCTCGCCGAGTGGCCGGCGAGCCACTACAACTATCGCGAGGCCGACATCCGGCAGCTGCTGACGATGCTCGACGTCGCCATCGCCGACATCCGGGCCACATCCGGTCAGGCGCGTTTCGACTTGAATCTGGTCGCGTTCGCCACGCCGCCGCCGCCTACCGAGCCGCTGCTGCCCGCGCCGACGCTTCGCGAGGCGATAGAGCAGGTGCTGATAGTCGCGCGGCTGTCGGAGTCGTCGACCGACCGCGTGTCGCTGCTGCGTTCCGCCGTCACCGAGCTCGGGAAGAACAAAGACGGCGGGGATCCGGCTTTACCCGTCGAATGGATAGCGGCCACCACCGTGGCTGCCGAGCAGGCGATTGAGGCCGAGCTGCGGACCGATCGCGCCTACCAGTCGCTGTCGAGACGCATGCTCCGGCTGGCCGACCAGCGCGCCCACGCCGCCAACGTCCGTGGCGTGGAGCGTCTCGAGGCGCTCGTCCGATCGCAGGACGACGTCCTGGGACGCGCCAGGCCGGACGAGGTCAATTCTCTGATCGCCGCGATCGAGGAGAAACTCGATGCGGCGCGGCGGCTGCGGCTGGCGCGGGATCGCTGGCTGATGCGGGCGCCTGATTTCCAGCAGTACCGCGTCGCGATTCGCGGCCCGCTGGATCTGTTCGCGCAGCTTCGGCCCGCGCTCGAGGACATCAAGTCGCTCGCCGGCTCGACGCCGAATGCGCTGAGGACCGTCGAGCGGCTGGTCGCGCAGATCGTCAAGCTGGCCGGAGACGTCTCGCCCCCCGAAGAGCTCAACGGCGCCCACGCGCTGCTGGTCAGTGCGGCGCATCTGGCCGAAAACGCCGCGACCATCCGGCGCGACGCCACGCTGTCGGGCAGCATCCAGCGCGCCTGGGACGCCTCGTCTGCCGCGGCTGGTGCGCTGATGCTTGGCGCCAAGGCCCGGACCGACATACGAGCGCTGTTGCGACAGCCACAGCTTCAGTGATCACCCCTCGCCGGACGCGGCTCGTGCGCGTCCCCGGCCTGCACGCGCTGCGGCGCGCGGTCACCATTCTTGCCTCGGACGGTTCAAGCGACTTGTTCCCGGCAGCGGCCGTTGTCGTGCCGACGCGCGGTGCCGCCCATCAGCTTCGTCGTGCGTTCAGTGGCGCCGTGCCCGACCTGGTCACACGAGACGAGCTCTACGACGGCTTCCACGCGCGGCTCGCCGGGCCGCCGCGGCGGCTGACACCATGCGAGCGCGAGGTCCTGCTGCACGCGTCGGCCGACGAAGCCGTCGCCACCGGAGCGGTACCGCCGTTTGTCGTACGTCCTGGTCTCGTGGCCGAGATGCTGCGTTTCTACGATCAGCTCCGGCGGCAGGGTCAGAGCGTCGATCGATTTGAGGAGCTGCTCGTCGAGACCCTCGACGACGGCGACCGGGGCGCGGCGCGCCTGCTGGACCAGACACGCTTTCTGGCGGCGGCATTTCGCGCGTACGAAAGGCGCCTCGGCGACGCCGTGGACGAGCATGGCCTGCGAGCTCACCTGCTGGCGACCGCCGCCGCCGATCCGCTCCGGCACGTCATCCTGACCGTCGCCGACTGGATTGCTGATCCACATGGGCTGGCTGCCGTCGATTTCGATCTGCTGACGAGAGTGCCGGGCCTCGAGCGAATCGACGTCGTGACGACGGATCGAGTCCTTGGTTCGGGTTTTCATCAGCGCCTTCATGACTGGCTGCCTGGAATTGAAGAGGTCGAAGGCCGCGAGCTTGGCGTGGGTCCTTCCCCCGTGCCGCGGTTGGCCGTTCCGGTTGTGGACGATCGCAGGCTGTCAGATGACGTCCCTCCGGTGGCGTTTGTGAGGCGAGACCGTGAAGAGGAGCTCGTCGCCGTCACCCGTCACGCCAGGACCGCGCAAGCAAGCCTCGATCGGATCGGCGTAGTGTTCGAGCGGCCGCTTCCGTACCTCTACCTCGCCCCTGAAGTCTTTGGCGGCGCGGGCGTTCCCTATCAGACGATCGACGCGTTGCCGCTCGCGGCCGAGCCGGTGTCCGCGGCCCTTGATCTGATCATCGAGTTTGCCTCGTCGCAGTTCACGCGCGATGCGGCGCTCGCGCTGCTCCGATCGCCCCATTTCTGCCTGGCGAGCGCTCCGGTTTCACGTACGGCCGTTGTGGCCCTCGACGCGGCAATGCGCGATGCGCGGTACCTGGGCGAGCTCGGCGCCTTGCGGGCGCTGGAACAGGACACGGGCGTCCGTGAGGCGATTCGGCGCGATGCCGGTGTCGGCGTGGCGCTGTCCGCCCTGATCGCCGCGGCTGAGGAGCTGGAGCTGCTGGTCCGCGAAGGATCTGTCGCCGCGCAAGTCAACGCCCTCGCTGATTTTTTCATCGCCCATGCCAACACTTCGGATCCAGACGACCGCGCGAAGACCGGCCGCGCGGCGCTGGTGAACGTGATGCGGCAGCTGGCGTCCGCGTACGAGCACCATGGCGATCGTGAGGTCGCCTTCGACGATTTGGCGCCCGAGCTTCGACGCTGGATTGAAGAGGCGACGTTTGCCCACGAGGGCGGCGGGCTGGGACTCCACTTGCTGGACGCGCAGGCCGCGCGATTCGGCGACTTCGACGAGCTGACTCTCGTGGGGCTCATCGAGGGCGAGTGGCCCGAGCGGCCACGCCGGAACATCTTCTATGCCGTTGGGATTCTGGCGTCACTCGGCTGGCCCTCCGAGCGCGATCGGAGGAACGCCGCGACCGCCAATTTCCTCGATCTCGTCCAGTCTCCCTCCACAACGGCGACCCTCTCGACCTTCACGCTGGACGACGAGGCACTCGTCGAGCCGTCGACCCTCGTCGACGAGGTCTCTGGTCTGGCGCTGTCGAGGGTGGAGCCGCCGGTTCCGTCGGACCGCGTCTTCGTCGACGAAGCGCTGTCGCTCGATCCGGTGAATCTCGAGGCGCTCCAGCCCGGCCCGCGCGACTGGGCCGCAATGCGGATGGCACGCACCGATGGAACTGACCCGCGGTACCACGGCGCGGGCGGCCCGCAGGCGCCTCGCGAGCTGTCGGTCAGCGCGATCGAGACCTATCTCACCTGCCCGTTCAAGTTCTTTGCTCAGCGTGTCCTCAAGCTCGACGAAGAGCGAGACGACGAAGATGTGATGGATCCAAGGGCGCAGGGACAGTTCATCCACGAGGTCTTCGAGGCCTTCTTCCGGCGCTGGCAGGAGGACGGCCATCGGACCATTACACCGCCGGATCTCGTGGCCGCACGCCTGCTGTTTGCTGAAGTGGTTGAGGAACAGATCGCCGCCGACGCTCTTCCCGAAGCCGAAGCCGCGATCGAGCGAACACGACTGCTGGGTTCGCCGGTCGCCGCCGGACTTGGTGAAGTGGTTTTCCGCATGGAGGCCGAACGGCCGGCGCCTGTTGTCGAGCGGATGCTCGAAGAAAAGCTTCGCGGCGAATTCGAGTTCGTCGGCCCTCGTGGACCGCGCCGCATCGGGCTGCATGGCGTGGCGGATCGCCTCGACCTGCTCGAGGACGGCACGTTCCGCCTCATCGATTACAAGCTGTCGTCGGCGCCGAACAAATCGCGCGCGCTGCAGCTTCCAATCTATGGACTATGCGCGGAGCAGCGGCTGCAGCAGCATCGGGGCCGGAACTGGACGCTCGGCGAGGCCGCCTACATCTCGTTCCGCGGCCCGCAGCGAGTGACGCCGCTCTTCACGAAGCGATCCGACCGCGACCAGGTGATGACGGCCGCGCAAGAGCGCCTCATCGACGCGGTCGACGCCATCGAACGAGGCGAGTTTCCGCCGACGCCGACCGATGTGTTCGTGTGCGGGTTCTGCAGCTTCGCGGCGGTCTGCCGCAAGGACTACGTCGGCGATGTTTGATGCCGACGCCCGGCGTCACGCCGTCGATCCGTCGCAGAACGTCGTCCTCGAAGCGTCCGCGGGCACGGGCAAGACTCGCGTGCTCGTCGATCGCTACGTCAATCTCCTGCTGGCAGGCGTCGAGCCCGAGCGGATCCTCGCGATCACGTTTACCAGAAAGGCTGCCGCAGAGATGCGCCAGCGCATTGTGGCAAGGCTCCGGGAGGCGGGGCGCACGTCGCAGATGTCCGCGGCGAGATGGCGGGACCTGCGCGAGCGTCTCGCCGATATCGCCATTTCGACGATCGACGCGTTCTGCCTGTCGCTCATCCGCGAGTTCCCGCTCGAAGCCGGCATCGACCCCGGCTTCGACCTCGCCGACCAGACCGAGATTCCCCGGCTCGTCGGTCAGGCGCTTGACCGCGCGCTCCGGATCGGCCGGCATCTCGCGCAAATGGACGACGATGTCGCGATGGTGTTCGTGCAGCTGCGCGAGCGCCGCCTTCGCGACGGCCTTGCGGCGCTCGTCGATCGCCGGCTGGTCGCCGCGGATGTGCTGCGGCGCTTTCTCGAGTTCGGGCCGAAAGACCTGACGCCGGCGCTCGCCTGCCGTCGGACGGCCGACCGCCTTTCGGATCTGCTGACCCGGATGCCCGGCGGCTACCGCGAGTTTCTCGACGCGGGTCCGCTGGGCCATCCGCATTTTGCGATGCTGGCCGACGATCTGTCGTCGCTTCTTGCCGCTGGTCGCCGCGACTACGCCGGTCGCGGGGACCAGGCGGCGTTTCGCATGCTGGTCGATCGCGTCCGCGGCTACTTTCTGACGCTCGACGGAAGACCGCGCAAGGCGAAGGGCTTCGGCCAGTCGGAGTTCAAGAAGGAGCATTGCGCGTCCGAGCCGGCGTGGAAGCGGCACCGCGATCTGGTGGAGGCCGTCGCGCCCTCGATCGAACAAGTCGTGCGGGCGTTCCGGCGCGACCTCAACGTCATCGTCTCGCGCGGCGTCTGGCGGCTGTTTCAGATTGCGCTGACGCAATACCGGCAGACGCTGGAGTCGCACGCGGCCCTCGATTTCTCGGAGGTGCTGGCGCGTGCCGTCGGCCTCCTCAAGCAGATGGAGGAGTTCTCGCAGAGCCGCTACAAACTCGAAGCGAGATACCAGCACGTGCTCGTCGACGAGTTCCAGGACACGAATCGCGCGCAATGGGAACTGATGTCGCTCCTGGTGAGGAGCTGGGGCGAAGGATTCGGTGCGGCGGCCGACGCCCTGCAGCCGACGATCTTTCTGGTCGGCGACCGCAAGCAGTCGATTTACGGCTTCAGGGATGCGGAAGCCGCGATGCTCGAGGAAGCCGCCGGCTTCGTCGCCCGTCTGCGACCCGACGGCCAGCCGCGGCAGGCCATCTCGGTCAGCTTCCGCGCGGTGCCTGAGCTGTTGACGTTCGTCAACGACCTGTTCGCGGAGATTGCGAATGCATCGGAGGCGGAGCGGCGCGATGCGTTCCGGTATTCCGAGACCGATCAGTTTCCGATCGATCACGAGGTCCGGCTTCAGTCGGACGGAGCCGAGGCGGTGAAGTTTCTCGCCGCCGCCACCATCGAGGCGGCAGCGGACGGCGTCGCGGCCGAGATCGCGGCCCTCCTGACTTCAGGCGCGGACGTGAGGGATCGCGACACCGGCATCGCTCGTCGCGTGAGGCCGGCCGACATCGCCGTGCTCTTCCGATCGCGCGACAGCCATCGCGAGTACGAGGCCGCGCTCGATCGTCGCGGCGTTCCGACGTACGTCTACAAAGGCCTGGGCTTCTTCGAGGCCGATGAAATCCAGGACGCGATCTCGCTGCTCCGGTTTCTCGCCAGTCCGACCTCGAATCTTCGCGCCGCCGCATTCCTTCGGTCGCGCATCGTCCGCCTCTCGGAAGCCGCCGTGATCGCGCTGAGGACGAACCTGGCAGGCGCGCTCGTCGACGCCGAACGTCCGCCCGTGATGGAGCAGCTCGACGCGGAGGACAGAGCGGTACTGGAGCGGGTTCGCGCCGCGATCCCCGGATGGCTGGCGACCGTCGACCGCGTGACACCCTCCGAGCTCCTTGACGGGATTCTGCGGGAGACCGCGTACGCGTACGAAATACGAGGACCGAGGCGCGCGCAGGCCCGCGAAAACCTGAAGAAGCTGCGCGCGCTGATCAGGAAAGTGGAGAACCGCGGCTACGCGACGTTGTCGAGGATCGCGGAGTTTCTGGACGATCTCGCCGTCGGCGACGAGTCAAACGCCGTGCTCGACGCGCACGACGCCGTCAGCCTGATGACCGTGCACGCGGCCAAGGGCCTGGAATTTCCGATCGTCTTCGTCGTGAACATCAACCGCGGCACCGGCGGCCCGCGGGCGCCGATTCGCGTGCTGGCCGACGGATACGGCACGCCGTCGGTCTCGATCGGCGATTTCGAATCGGAAGCCGACGAAGATGCGGCAGCCCGGGAACGGGAAGAAACGAAACGTCTGCTGTACGTCGCGCTGACGCGCGCCCGCGATCGACTCTACCTTGGCGCGGTCGTCAAGAACGGCGCCTTCAAGCCCGGCCGTGGAAGCCTGGGAGAGGTCCTCCCGCCGTCGATCCGGGCGCGGTTCGACAATGCGGTTCGGGCGTAGTGCAGGCCTTCAGGCCTGCCTGTCGCGGCAGGGCTGAAGGCCTGCACTACTTTCGAGAATCGGCCCAGCTCCGGGCGCGCGCTTCAGCTTCTTCCTGCGTGGCCGCGACCAGGACGACCGAGCCGGCGGGCTTCGTGCCGGTGCCCTCGGTGACCCATGCAATCCAGTGCGGACCGCGTGCTTCGCTGTGGACGGTGTACGTGGATCCTGCGGGCGTCATATGTCGTCAAAAGTTAACAGAATTCGAACGATTTCGCGATGATTCGCACAAATCGACGAATTCTCTTTGCGGAGGCCCGGACCTTCCCATAGTATTAAGTATTTGGAGGCTTCATCGGTGACACTGACTTGTCCGAACTGCGGCAACGACCGGAACTTTCAGGTGAAGACCCTGCAAATGCACGTCGTGCACCTGGAAGACAGCCGTGTCGAAGTGTCGGAGGAGGATCGGCCGACCGTGCTCGAGGTGCTGTGCGACGAGTGTGAAACGGCGTTGAATTTCGAGGAGTTCGAGGAAACGCTGCGGAAGGAAGTTCTGCTCACGATCGGCGCGCGCTGACGCGTCGCGCCCCGCTTCAGGCTTCATCAGCTTTCAACCAGGCTTCTAATCACCTTCAGTCGTCGTCACCGGCCTCCTCAAAGTAATCGCATTCGGGGCAGATCCACTCCCGGCTCGTCTGAACGGTCGGCTTTGCGGCACCTGGAATCGGCGTCGTGCTGTTCCCTTCATGTAACTGCATCGTTCCGCCACAGAGGGGACATTCCTTGGTCTTCGCCATAGCGCGTTCGTGACACTAACACAACCTTGACAACCCGCGGTCCCGGTCCGTATCGTACCGATCGTGCCGCAGAATTGTTTCGCCGACGAGATCGCGATCGATTTTCCGTCGGCCGGGCGCGTCGTCGAACGCATGCGTGACGCCTTTCTGGGCGAAGCCTCGCGTGGCGATGTGTTCGCGACCGAATTGCCGTTGTCGCCGCGGCAGGCGTATCACGGGCTCGACGTCAGGCTCTCGGTGCCCATCCACGGGGCGTGCCCGACCTGCGGCGGACGCGGCGAGTCGTGGGCCGAACCGTGCGGGCAATGCCTCGGGACGGGCGAGTCGCTCTTCCATCATTCCGTGCGTGTCGCGGTTCCCGCCGGAGTCACCGATGGCGCGACGTTCCGTTTTCGCGTGACCTCCCCGCACACGGGCTCTGTTCGCGTCGAAGTCCGCGTCGCCATTCAGCCCTCGCTCGTGTGAACACCCACGTCGACTTCGTCGGCATCCTCTTTATTGTCTGGGGGGCGCTGACGGCGCTTGTCGGTCTGTCGACGCTCGCGCTTGGCGTCGGCGCCGCATCGCTGGCCTCGTCCATGAATTCCAGCGGCGGACATGTGGCGGCCGGACTCACGGCTGCGGCCTTCTTCACGCTGGCCGGCATCGCGATCGTCTGGGGCCTGGCTCACGTGTTGATCGGCGTGCCTCTCCGTCGCCAGCGTCCCGGCGCACGGCTGCTGGCCTTGATGGCCGGCTCGATCGACCTGCTGCTCCTTCCATTCGGCACGGCGCTCGGCTGTTACGCGCTGTGGGTCTTGTTGAGTGAACAAGGCAAGGCGATCTTCGGCGTACGGTATTCTTGACGCTATGCCCGTCGAACAGGCCAGTGTTCTAGAGGCCCTCAAGGTCGTCCAGGATCCCGATCTTCATCGCGACATCGTCACCCTCGGATTCATCAAAGATCTGAAGGTCGAGGCCGGCCGCGTGGCGTTCACCATCGAGCTGACCACGCCGGCGTGTCCGGTCAAGGACCAGATGCGCGATCAGGCGCGTGCCGCAGTGATGGGGCTGCCGGGCGTGTCGAGCGTGGACGTGCTGATGAGCGCGCGCGTGCGCGAGGCGATGGCCGGCGGCGACGGCGGACGCGCGCCGCTGCCCGGCGTGAAGAACATCATCGCGGTGGGCGCTGGAAAGGGCGGTGTGGGCAAGACCACCGTCGCCGTGAACCTCGCGATCGCGCTCTCCAAAGCAGGCGGCAAAGTCGGCATCATCGACGGTGACATCTACGGGCCGAACGTGCCGATCATGCTCGGCATCAAGACGCAACTGACGACCGACGGTCAGAAGATTCTCCCCGCAGAAAAGTTCGGGCTGCAGGTCATCTCCATGGGCTTCATGACCGGCGACGATGCGCCGATCATCTGGCGAGGGCCCATGCTCCACGGCGCGCTGCAGCAGTTTTTCCGCGAAGTGCGCTGGGTGGATCTCGATTACCTCGTGATCGACATGCCGCCGGGCACGGGCGACGTCGCGCTGAGCCTCAGCCAGACCGTGCCCGTCGCCGGCGCGATCGTCGTGACGACCCCGCAGCAGGTGTCGCTCGCCGACAGCCGCCGCGCGGTCGCGATGTACAAGAAGCTGAATATCCCGCCGCTCGGCATCATCGAGAACATGAGCCACTTTGTCTGCCCGAACTGCCAGCACGAATCGGACATCTTCGGGCAGGGCGGCGGCGAGCGGATGGCCAACGAGCTTGGCGTCCCGTTCATCGGGCGCATTCCGATCTACCAGCCGATTCGCGAAGGCAGCGACGCGGGAATGCCGCTTCTCATCAGCGAGCCGGATTCACCGGTGGCACGCGCATTCGTGTCGGCGGCGGAGCGCCTCGCCGCCGAGCTGTCGATCGCGAGCTATAACAGGGCGACCACCATCCCTCTCACCGTCGTCCGGTGAGCCCACGTTCAGCCAGGCGTCCGTGAACATCCCGTTCACCAAGCACACGCTCGCCAACGGCCTCGACGTGTTGCTCCACGAGGAGCATGCCTGCCCGATCGTCTCCGTCAACATCTGGTATCACGTCGGATCGAAGAACGAGCAGCCGGGGCACACGGGCTTCGCGCATCTCTTCGAGCACCTGATGTTCGAGGGTTCCGAGCATCACGACAGCGGGTACTTCCAGCCGCTGCAGGCCGCGGGCGCCGCGCTCAACGGATCCACCAACGCCGACCGCACGAACTACTGGGAAGTAGTGCCGAGCGGGGAGCTCGAGCTCGCCCTGTGGATGGAATCGGATCGGATGGGCTTTCTCCTGCCGGCGATGTCGCAAACCAAACTCGACAACCAGCGCGACGTGGTCAAGAACGAGCGCCGCCAGGGCCTCGAGAACCAGCCCTACGGGCGGGCCGACATGCTCCTGTACCCAAACGTTTTTCCATTCGGCCACCCCTACGCCCACGATGTCATCGGC
>Ga0326726_10005408_pt1 | contig 11566 bp, 9 predicted proteins | sample MHFenrmetagenome_2_FD_207603 | JGI IMG/M metagenome (GOLD analysis project Ga0326726, IMG submission 207603) | Lab enriched peat soil microbial communities from Michigan Hollow, Ithaca, NY, United States - MHF15MN | ecosystem: Environmental > Terrestrial > Soil > Wetlands > Peat | place: USA...
AAGTCCATATTTGGATTAGCCCATGTAAACATTCTATTAAATATCTCATCCAGACTTAAATCGTATGTTTTACTCATATTTTCATGAATTCATATTGATTTTTAAATATTGATATTTAGATACCCTCTGAATCATTTCTTCTCAACAACTTTATACACTTGATCGTTCTTTCGGACTTTTCTTTCGACTTTCAGTCCGATGATCAGGCCCTTCATCGCTTTATCTATGAATCCTTTCTCATCTTTCATCTCTCGGATTTTTAATTCATAATTTCCTGTAGTTGGTCCTTGTATTATTATAATGTCGTTCTTGCTTAGTGTATGATCTTCGACTTGTATCTCTGCAACATTTATCTTTGGATAATAATTCAACACTTTTCCAACATATGATTTTATTGTTGTCTGTTCTCCTGTTCGGCCGCTCGACCATTCGTTCATTGGTTTTCCTAGATAGAATCCATTCGAGAACCCTCTGTTGAATACTGTCTTCAATTTTTCTAATTGCACCTTTTTCAGTTCCTCATATCCATTATTTCTGCCGTGCTTGATATAATGGTCTATTACTTGTCTGTATGCACTGACAGTAGTATATACGTATTCTGCACTTCTGTTTCGCCCCTCAATCTTGAATGAGTCTATGCCTGCATCAATTAGTTGCTCTATGAATGGCAGTGTGCATAAATCTTTTGGGCTTATCACGCAGTCTTCTCCTAATATGAATTCGTTGTTTTTCTCTTTCTTATCTATCTTGTCCGTGCTCCTTATTTCATAGACGCCGTAATTCCTTCTGCATGGTTGTAGACATTCTCCACGATTAGCACTTTTGCCGAACAGATGATGACTTAACATACATCTTCCAGATATGCTTACACACATTGCGCCATGGATGAATGTTTCAATCTCAATATTAAGATTTTCTTTCTTAATGTGTTTGATAATATCCTTTATGTCTTTCAATGTGCATTCCCTTGCCAATACTATTCTTCTGAGATTTGGAATCATCTTCTTATAATATCTTATTGCTTCATAATTGCTTATAGAATTCTGTGTGGATAGATGGACATCAATATTTTGTCTTATACATTCTTGGATTATTGACATATCCCATGCAATTATTGCATCCACACCTGCTTTCTTTGCTCTGTTTATGATATTATGTGCTATCTTGGCCTCGGAATCATATATCAAAATGTTCAATGCTAAGAATGCTTTGGCACAGTGTTGATGGCATATCTTCACAATCTTTGGCATGTCAGATGTTGTGAAATTCTTTGCTGTCGCACGCATATTGAATCCGCGTATGCCAAAATATATCTCATCGGCACCGGCATCGAGCGCGGCCTTCAATGTGGTGAAATCATTCACAGGTGCAAGAATCTTAGGAATGATATTTTTAATCATTTTTAGATGTTTTTTAAATATCCAGATTCGTAACTTCCTTGGCATGAGTCTCTATAAACGCTCTTCTAGGGACGACATCGTCACCCATAAGCGTCTCGAATATCCTGTCAGCTTCTACAGCATCTTCTATAGCCACCTTTTTTAGTGTCCTTGTTGCAGGGTCCATAGTTGTTTCCCATAATTGCTCGGGATTCATCTCTCCAAGGCCCTTATATCTTTGGATGCTGACATCCTCACCTATCTTCGCTAGAAGTTCATCTTTTTCTTTGTCTGTCAGACAATAGAATTTTTGATTGCCTTTCTTTATAAGATATAATGGTGGCTGTGCAAGATATATGTTTCCATTCTCTATCAAAGGTTTCATATACCTATAGAAGAATGTTAGCATAAGTGTCCTGATATGTGAGCCATCTACATCAGAATCTGCCATTACTATGATCTTATGATACCTTAATTTTTGAGTATTGAATTCTTCACTTATTCCCGTTCCGATGGCGGTTATTATGTTCGAAATCTGTTCGCTTGTTATTATCTTGGAGAGCCTGGCTTTTTCGACGTTCAGTATTTTTCCTCTCAACGGAAGTATCGCTTGGAATTCCCTATTCCTTCCCTGTTTTGCACTTCCACCTGCAGAGTCTCCTTCTACGATGAATATCTCCGATTTTGTTGGATCACTCTCTGAACAATCTGCAAGTTTTCCTGGTAGTGTGCTGAATTCTAATACCGATTTTCTTCTTGTCAATTCTCTTGCTTTCCTTGCTGCTTCTCTTGCCCTTGCTGCAAGCATTGCTTTGTCGATTATCAATGCAGCCGTTTTAGGATTTTCTTCTAGATAAGTTGTTAATGCGCTACTGACTATGCTGTCGACTATGCCTTTGACCTCACTGTTGCCAAGTTTTGTCTTTGTCTGTCCTTCGAATTGTGGCTCTGGGACTTTCACTGATATTATGGCAGCAAGTCCTTCTCTTACATCCTCACTGCTCAGCTTTTCTTTATCTTTGTATGTAGGATTTTTTTCAATATAATTGTTCAAAGTTCTTGTCAATGCAGTCTTGAAACCGACTAAATGGCTTCCACCTTCCACAGTGTTTATATTATTCACAAAACTGTAGACGCTTTCGTTGTAACTGTCAGAGTATTGTATTGCAACTTCTACTTCTACTTTATCTTTTGCTTTTGATATATACACCGTAGGATGGATTATCTTCTTATTCTTGTTCAAGTATTCGACGAAACTAACTATTCCGCCCTCATAATAATATTCTTTTTCTTGGGTCTTGACGTTTCCTTCTGTATCTCTCTCGTTTGCTTCGATGCGCTCATCCCTCAATACAATCTTTATCCTTTTATTAAGGAATGCCAATTCCCTCAATCTACTCTCTAATATTTGAGAATCAAACACTGTTTCAGTAAATATTGTGTCATCTGGCCAGAAATGTATAATTGTTCCGGTGTCCCCCTGAGCACATTCTCCTATTATGGTCAATTTGTCTTGAGGTGCGCCGAATTTATAGTTCTGATGATATGTCTTGCCTTCCCTCTTGACTGTTATTTCTAGAACTTTTGAGAGTGCGGATACTACACTTAAGCCTACGCCATGAAGTCCACCTGAAACTTTGTATGAATTTTTATCGAATTTTCCGCCTGCATGCAATTTTGTCATGACAACTTCAAGTGCCGGAATGCCATATTTTGGATGAATATCTACAGGTATGCCTCTTCCATTGTCTATGACTGTTATAGAATTGTCTTTTCCTATTATCACTGTTATTTTTGTGCAGAATCCGGCAAGCGCCTCATCTATACTATTGTCCACTATTTCATAAACCATGTGATGCAATCCCCTGCTGGAAATGCTTCCTATGTACATTGCAGGTCTCCTTCTGACAGCATCTAATCCTCCAAGGACTACAATATTTGATGCATCATAATTTCCATTCGGATTCTCATTCAGATTTTTTTTGTTCTCATCAGTGGTCATTATTCACCTATTCTATTCAGCACTATACTTTTCCTCTTAAAATTATATTTTTGAAGAAACAATCTTTGTTTATAAATGTTGTTGTTGATTTTTTGCAGTTATATCGTCGATAGTTTGAGGGTTTGTTTTTTTTTATCTAATTATCTTTTTTATTATTTTTTATTATTTCAAAGCTTTTTTTTTGATTTTTTAACATTTTTTTTTTAAGAATAATTTCTGAGTCTAAAAAAATATTTTTTATTTAATGTTTTTTTACCGTCGAGAAATTATGTTTTTTTTGATTTGTTTTGTTTGTGCCGTCGATTGCTTAAATAAGAAACTATTTAAATAAGTTCTAGTAATACATTTCTATAAATTAAAAAATGTTCAACAATATTTTAATTGGAAAAAGATTTGGGGTTAAAGGAACTTGTTGGTATTCTATAAAATCGGATTATGCCGATGGTGATGATGAATGAAGGTCGCTATATTGTCGAATATATTTGAGAATGAATCGGAATTCAAAGAAGTTGAAGATGATTTGATGTGTGTTGGGAATGCTGTCAAACATGCATTGGAAGCATCAGGTCATGAAGCTATATTCTATGATGTGAATGAGACAACATTCGAGAAACTGAGGAATTCTGATGTGGAATTTGCGTTTAACGTTTGTGAAAGGTTCAATGGCAGTAGTTTGTTCGAGCCGCACATAGCTTCAATGCTTGAATTGCTTAATATACCATATACTGGCTCTGGACCTTTGACTTTGGCTACATGCATAAATAAGGTACGTGTCAAGGAGATATTGATGCATCATGGTATACTCACTCCAAACTATCAGGTGTTCTATTCACGAAATAAGAAACTGGATCCTGAACTGAAGTTTCCATTGATTGTTAAGCCAGTTTGTATGGATAACAGTATAGGTATAACAAAGGATGCAGTTGTATACAATGAAGAGGATTTAAGAAGCAGAATAGGCTACATATTGAGGACTTATGATCAGCCGGCATTAGTGGAAGAATTCATAGAAGGGAAAGAGATCACTGTGGGTGTATTGGGTAACGGAAGGAATTCTTTAGTTTTGCCGCCATCTGAAGTTATATTTTCTAATTCTAATGGTAGTGAGGATAATATATACAGTTATGAAGCAAAATGGATGAAGGATACGGATTCATGGAAAAATGTTAATATCATATGTCCGGCAGAATTGCCTAAATATCAAGAGTATAGGATTAAGAGAATAGCACTTCAGGTGTATAGCATACTTGGTTGTAGGGATTATGGTAGGATTGACTTTAGGTTGAGTAAAGAAGGTGTCCCTTATGTGTTGGAGTTGAATCCAAACCCTGGTATAAGCCCAGTGATACATGAAGGTGAGCAGCCAGAGTTCATACCGTTAGCGGCGATTAAGATGGGAATGACATATGATGAGTTGATAATGAAGATATTCAATGAGGCGCTTGAAAGGAACAATATGACCATAAAGGTTGTTCAGCTACCTAAAACTGCTAGTACTGAAAATGGGAAGGTCAAGGAAGAAGTGACTGTTCAGATGGAAGGTTCTAAACCTAGAGAGAGAAGCAGGATTGATACGGATATAGTATTATAATTATGGTTGTATGAGGGATTTTTCTAGATATTTATGATTTTTTCAAAAACTTTAAATTGTACTTGATTATGCGACATATAGGTTTACAATGGTACATGCGATAACGGATATTACTTCTGAAGAGAACAAGCTTTTGGTAGAGACAATGATATCAAAGTATGGCTCATCAGCAGAACATAATTATTATTGCTATCTGGATAAGATCAAGGAATTCTGTAAGACGCCTCATCCGTATGTATACGTCTTTGAGGAATATAAGGGAGTCTTGGCAAAATATGATACAACTACAAACGAATATCGAGTATTTATGGAAGTGTTGGCGCCCCAAGATGAGAAGGTAGGTGTATTCTTAAAGTTTCTTGACTACATATTTTCCCATGAACCGAAACCAAAGAAAGTGTGGATTGAATTTGAGGAAGGGATACGAAAAAATCTGCTTGCTATCCTAAAAGATAGCCTGTATAGATGTAATCGCGTAAATTATGAGCTTATATGGCCTGTATTTGATATGGATGTATGGAATGGAGACCTTATGCAGGGCGGTGAGTGGAAAGACTTGAGATATTACTGGCATAAGTTTTTTAGGGAGCATAAGGTAGAATTCGTTAATGCGAATGATAAGAGAGTAGATCCGAAAGCACTCAAGGACCTCATCTATGCATGGAAGAAACAAAGGACGGTAAATGACCATGCACAGATAGATTATTACATCAAAGTCATCGAATCAGGATTCAGGGGGTATGATGTCACAAGGATAATGCTTGTTGATGGTAAGGTAGGTGCGATAACTGCGGGGTTCTATCCGAGACCCGGATATTATTATTCATCTATAGGGCTATATAATCCAGAAATCTCCCGATGCAATGACATAGCAAACATGGATGACCTCATAAATCTCAAGAGGTTAGGCTGCAAGATAGTAGATTTCGGCGGCATAGAAGAAGAACACCTTGAGTTCAAGAAGAAGTTCCGGCCGACAAGATACTATAAGACGTATGTTTTCTCGATAATGTTGAAGGAATCTTAAGCAGAAGGCGTGGACTTATCGCGATGGATTTTCTTGTAGATATAATCAATAGTATCCTTAAATTTTTCTTTGACTGCCATGCGCTTAATCTTATATGTCGGAGTCATCGGTACCTCATCTATGAATTCGTAAGCTCCTATTCTCTCATGAGATTTGAAATCAGCATTTTTATTCACCGATTCATTTATATGATTCGAGATTACTTCCTCAACTTCAGGCACCTTTTTTCTGGTTATAATATCCTCATAAAGGTTTTTCATGAGGTTTTCTTCATCAAAAAATTTACCTATCCTATGATACAGTTCTTTAAATTTATCATAGTTGACGCGTATGAGTGCTCCTGGACGCGGCAGGCTATCATCTGACACAACAACTGCTGTATCCACATACGGACTTTTTTCCAAAGCTTCCTCTAATGATGACAGATTGATATACTCGCCGTTTGACGCTTTAGTCCTCTCTTTTATTCTTCCTGTGACTCTCCATGTATTATGCTTATCCAGATTGATTATTCCTAAATCACCTGTCTTTAGATATCCGTCTTGGGTGAATACTTTGCGTGTCTCTTCCTCATTATTGTAATACCCTTTCATAACAATGGGACCCTTGACCTGAATTTCACCCTCCACTCCATTAGGAAGCGCTTTGTCAGTATCAGGATCAGCTATCCTCATATTGACACCTTCTATAGGTATGCCTACACTATGATTCATATGCATTCCTGGACGCCTCGCAGTTATCACGGGGCTTGTCTCTGTCATACCGAGACCTTCTAATGGGTCCATGCCTGCAGCTATGTAAAAATTTTCAGTGTCTCTATCTATACCAGCACTTCCTGTTATTAGATATTTCAATTTTCCGCCAAAGAAATCTCTTACTTTTGAGAACAATAATACGTCTCCTACTTTGTAAGGCACATATTCTACCAAGCTTTTCAGATTAAAGTTGTGGCTGTGATAATCCAGTGCGAATGGATATAGCTTGTTATATATGCCTATTGCTTTTATGTTGCCGATTACTTTTGTGTCGCTCATCTTATCCAAGATTCCTCCCTTTATCTTCTTGAGCACTACTGGGACGGCTATAAAAAATGCCGGTTGCTGTTCTCGAAGGTCATCTTTGAATGAGTATAATGATGAATAGAAGGTATTCATGCCTCTGAATAATGTGATGTATTTATGTGCGCGCTCAAAAACATGTGAAGGAGGCAGATATGAGAATCCTTTATCTGTATTGTTCAATAATGTCAGAACCTTTTGTGTAGCTATGAAATCACTTACTAGATTCCAATGGCTCAGCTGCACTCCTTTCGGATTGCCTGTGGTTCCTGATGTATATAGTCTGCCTGCAATATCATCAGGATCTGCATTGAACAATGTTGCTGTTGAACGTTCACCAATCTTCTTCAACTCTAATATATTTTGTATGCCTTCAACGTCTTTTATTGAGAATATATGCTTTGTCTTGGGATGGTTCTTCATATCTATTTTATCCCATACTTTTTTATCTTCCACTATCAGAACTTTAGGCTTGCTATGTTCCAATATTTCTTTAAGCTCTTTTGGAGTGGCTGTGTCATACAATGGCACGTCTATTAGTCCAGCATTGTTTGTTCCAAGGCTAAGATTTATCCACTGGGGGTTGTTTCCTGAGATTATGGCCACATTATCATCCCTTTTCAATCCAAGTTCGATGAGGCTTCTACTGTACGCGTTTATTGTATCATATAATTCTTTGAATGTCACTTGTTGTAGTTCATTCCTCTCTTTTGTTTTTCCATTTTCATCTATATACTTTATTTTGTCGTTCCAAGAAATAGCTACACCTTCCTTATCCTCCAAACTAGAAACCAAATCCTGTAAAGTCTTCATGATGCCCCCGGAATAGGATAATATATAGGTTTAAAAACTTTATTTAGTAGAAACTGAGTGATGACTAAAATCCCATAAGTGTACCCAAAACACGTATAAAGTTGATTCTTAGTTAATCCTGACCTATTTTTGATTTAGTGTCGGCGGAACTTTCTACTGAAAACGCCGAATATAACAGCGAATACACCAAGCACTATTGATACATATCGCAACACAGACCCGTACGCTATTGTACCAAAGACAGCTGTAGGTGCCAATATTCCTAATACGATCAATATAACACCGATAATGATAAATGCTACATTCATAGATATCACCCATTGCCCAAATACATTTTAATGTATCTTATAATTATTCTACATGTTAAGAACAGTATTTAAAGTTAACCCTTTATTTTGCCATGGAAATCAGCCTCCGGCGAGAATTGCACTCGCGACTTTCTGCTTTTTCTTCAAGATACGAAGCAGACGCAATGGCTACTATGCTACGGAGGCATCTTGTATAGAATTAATTGATAGTTTATAAATTTAGTTTCTCACGCAATTCTTTGGCCGAGTGTCTTGATTGGCAGTCATTGCATACCGCATGATGTTTCTTGCCTTTGGTATATACTGTTCCCACCATCTTGTTCATGAATGTCATTTCTATCCTTTTATTGCATACTGAACATTTCATTTTTTTAGTACCATTCTTTTCTTATCCTTTTTCAATCCCGTATCGACTTCCTTGGATTCTATGGTTTGCAGCATCTGATCCAGTTGTTCAAATGTCTTCCTCAAATCTGTCAGATCAGTCTCCAATTCCCATGTTGTCTTATTTTCCTTTCTCTCGTTATTTATCGCAACATTAATCTTGTTCGCCAATTTTTCTAAGAACTCCAACGAATCCTGGATATCATCTTTTGTCTTATATACACCCTTTTTTATCCCTCTTTTGATATCTTCAAGACTTTCGCGTTCAGACTTATCTAACTCATATGGAGTGTAAGCCCTATCTCTCAGTTGCGATGCAGATACACTTTTTAGGTATTCTTCGCTTAACCTGTTCCCCTCGATTTGGACTGGATCTATTGGCATGATATGATAAAATCGGGATTATTTTAAAATGTTGTGAAATGAGCACAGACTTGCTTCTTTTTTAGATTAAATTTATATCGATGTATATTATCTATACATAAAGAATAGAAATATCAAAGATGCTTCTATCAATATAAGAGTAAAGAATACCTTACGGTTCCATGCATATATCTTTGCACCATCAAAGTTCCATAAGGGTATCATGTTGAATAGTGCAAGCCATGCATTAATAAGATAACCTGATGCTATTATCTCTTTGATTACCCAATTTGAGAATGGTATGAATATCAATGGCAGCAATATTACCGCTAACATTATGTTTGTAAGTGGGCCAGCCATGCTTATCTTTCCATTCTGTTTTTGGTTTATGTTTCCGAATATCATTACTGCGCCTGGAGCTATGAACACTACGCCCATAAAGCTTATGAGCAAGCCCATGATAAGCATATTTAGGTCTGCTCTGAATTCTGCCCAGCAGTTATACCTTTGCGCCACCACTTTATGTGCCAATTCATGGAATAGGAATGCTATCCCTACACTCATTGCGCTTATTATGGTGAATATGATGAATTCTATGCTGAAGAAAGTGTTGAGTCTTATCCCCTTGTCTACCGTTCTTGCTATGGCGAATGCAAAACTTATGAATAGCCATGCGATGAATAGGTCTTTCAATTCAGTGTTTGATGTATGGATGGCTACCTTTCCATTATGTGACCTGAAACTATAATTCTTATGCATATTTTGCAAGAAAAACTGCTTGTTTTTAAAGGTGATGGAGCAGCGTTCCACAATCCAAAAGCTTTAATAATGCTTCACGATTACGGAACCGCATGGCTAACCATGCAATTCCAAACAAAAATGATTTTGTGCTGATTGTGGCCACAAATATCGAAGAAGATGATATGTCAGCAATAATTGACAGTCTAGAATTCGAGAAAAATATAATATTGCTAACCGATAATGTCTCTGCAAGGTCTCCAACCAAAGATCTATTCAAAGATTTGTTATATGTATTAGATGATTTTAGCAACATTTCTAATACGATCAGAAACTTAAGGAATTTTGTTGGCGATAGGAAAGTCGTTGGAGTAATTGGGTTGGATGAAGAGTATGATTATTCTATATCCAGACGCTTAGCCGAGACTTTCAAACTAGATTTCTATCCTAAAGATATACTGGCTATTGCCGCGAATAAGCGCCTGCAGAAGAAGGTTTTCGCAGATTCAGGTGTGAGGATTCCGCACTATGTGTTGTTTGACATACATAAAGGCATATCGGATGTGGATTTGGAAACAGTAGGATTTCCGAATGTCCTCAAGCCAGCAAAAGGATTTGCAAGCTATAATGTATATATCAATAATGATTTATCAGAGTTTAAGGCTAATGTTTTGGATGCAGCACGAAACATCGAATCATTCAAAGGCGAAAATTCCATTGAATCTAATGAATCTAATGAATCTGACATATTTATAGTGGAGGAATATGTCGTTGGCAATGAATATAGTTGTGATTTCCTGATTGATGGGCAAAGTCATGATATGAATATGTTGCGCTTCACAAGAAAGGTACGCGGACCGGCAGTTGGAGAGTTCGGAGGATTCTTATTGTTCAATCCAGATTCTCAGGGAGGTTCTAAACATGCAGAGTTCAGACTCGCAGATCTTGAAAGCGTGTGTCACAAGATAGCCTCAGCATATAGATTTTCTGACGGAATATATAATGTAGATTTCATGTTCTCAAAAGGAGAGATAATCGTGCTCGAATCGACAGTCAGGCCCGGGATAGCGACATTCATAGAGCTCATGGTAGATATATATAAGTATACAAGCATAAATGTTTTTATAAGAAAGAAGCTGAACTTACCATTCCATGTACATATACCAGACAAGAGCGGAGCAGTATTATATATTAGGACGCCAGCATTGGGTATGATAGAATCTTTCGATATCGCTGGCTTGGAGCATGGAAAATATAAGGATAAGATATTGAGTGTATATAAGATTTTTGATGTGGGAAGCATATTGACTGAGCACGATTATGTCAGAAGCAACACTAACATATTGGGTTACGTGTTCTTTAAGGATATCTCTCTTGATGAATTGAATTCTTTGTGCAATTATGTAGAAAGTACGGTAAAGATAAGTATTAAGGCATTGAAATAGCTCTCGGCGGATCTGAACAATATTAATCTGGACAATTGCACTCGAATAATAAACTATTTAATATATTGTGTTATCTTAATGGTATGGGACGTAGTAATACTTCAGGAATATCATTCGATTCATCATGGGAAGAAGTTTCTAAGAGGCTGAAGAAGATATGGCTTACTAATATAGAGTCTTCAGATGCAAAAGCCTATACTAAATATGTAGCTGATCTTGTTAAAAAGAAGGATGTTTTGCTTGAGAGTGCACAAAAATATGGGACTCCGCAGTACCTCTTGGATGAGGAGGCGCTTATTGAGCGGGCGGAATTGTTACGTGAGGCATTCCAGAAGTATGCCGGTAATGTCAGATTGTTCTACGCATTCAAGTGCAATGATCTGCCACAGATTATTAAAGTCCTAAAAAATAATGGTGTGAATGCGGATGTTGCAGGAATATTCGAGTTGAAACTTGCC
>Ga0326726_10005409_pt1 | contig 11565 bp, 10 predicted proteins | sample MHFenrmetagenome_2_FD_207603 | JGI IMG/M metagenome (GOLD analysis project Ga0326726, IMG submission 207603) | Lab enriched peat soil microbial communities from Michigan Hollow, Ithaca, NY, United States - MHF15MN | ecosystem: Environmental > Terrestrial > Soil > Wetlands > Peat | place: USA...
TATCCCTCTTATCCAATATGAAATCGTAGACCGGTATCATTGGCTCAGCACAAAAGAATTTTTGGACGGGATTGCGTTAGGTCAAGTGACTCCGGGCCCGATCCTGATCACAGCCACTTTCGTCGGATACAAGGTGTCGAATGTATTGGGAGCAACAATGGCGACGCTGGGAATCTTCTTTCCGTCCTTTTTTATATTGATTCTCCTCATCCCTTTTCATGACCGATTGAGAGGAATGGAGAAGGTCCGGATGATGGAACAAGGCATCCTTGGGTCATTTATAGGGATGCTTGGTCTGGTCCTCCACAATTTTGGGAGGGCTTCCTTTGTAGACATTCCAAGGATTCTCATAGCTGCAGCGGCTTTCATTGCGATTTATAAAAAAATCGGCCTCCCATATATCCTCCTAACAGGCGGAATTCTTTCCATCCTAATTTATGGTTTCCTACTTTAAGAGCTACGTCTTCGCTTAATTACAGAAAATTTCCCTCACAGACTGAAAAATGGATATGAAAATGCACATAGGAATGAGAAGAGAGGATACACACTAAATAAGGCCGTTCTTGAGAGAAAATACTGGTTTGACCTTATTTACCGTGAAAATCTCCTGGAGAGAAAATAGTAGAGGAGTTAATCGGATCGTTGCGATTATTCTCATGATGCTCGGTATTTGGATGTTTCTCATGCATCAGCCTTAATCGTGGAGGGCTGAAAAAGGATGGAGGTGACGACTATGGGATTAAAAAGGAGACAAATACTCAAAGGGATCACTATCTGCAGCACAGGTTTTCTTTTAAACCCATTCATGGTAAGCGAAAACGCATTGGGAAAGGAATCGGCGAAAAAAGAGGACAAGAAGACGGGTGAGGAAGTGACCGCAACGGAAGACCTGATGCGTGAGCACGGGGTCCTTCGGCGGGCATTACTGGTATACTCAGAGACAATACCCAAATTGAGCGGTAAAACACTATCTGTTGTCCCTGAGATGCTTCAGAGGACAGCCAAACTGTTTCGTGCCTTTGGAGAGGATTATCATGAGAAGAAGCTCGAAGAGACTTATATCTTTCCTGCCCTCAAGAAAGCTGGCGGTCCGGCATCAAAACTTACTGACATTCTTATCAAACAGCACCAGCGAGGTCGGGAGATCACCGATTATATTCTTGCCGTGACACACGGCGCAAAACTGGAAGCAAAGAATGCAGCGCCATTGTCCAGAACACTGGTATCCTTTGTGCTCATGTATCAGAATCACACCGCGAGAGAAGACACGATCGTTTTTCCTGAATGGAAGAAGGCACTCACGGCCAAGGAATATGATGAGATGGGGGAAAAATTCGAGGAGATCGAGCATCAGCAGTTTGGAGAGGATGGTTTCGATAAAGCAGTCCGGGAGATTAGCGATATCGAAAAGGCCCTTGGTTTCTCTGATCTTGAACATTTTACAGCCCCTGCACCACAGGCAGGGTGAGGCAGAAAGGACCGAGGAGAAATGCGCCCTCACCTTGGGATATGGATAGGACTCTTTGCCCTGGCCGGCATCGTCACGCTGGCCATGAAATATTATGCCTACTTTCCCGAAGACGTATCTGTAGAAAGATGGATGCAATCCTTCCTCCCCCGAGACCTTGGTTGGGCCGTGGCAGTTTCGCGGACTGCCGAATTCCCGTGGGTTCTCCTGATCCTGGCGCTCGTTTTTACTGTTTCATGGATGGTGGCAGGATGGCGGGCCGCGCTTGTCTCCATCTTCAGCTTCGCGGGAATGTTAGCGCTCGGATGTTGGCTCGGCCCGGTCATTGGCCGGCCCCGGCCTTCCCCGGACCTGGTTCACGTGACTCGAAGGCTTTCGGGCTACAGCTTTCCTTCGCTATTTGCCCTGAGATATGCCGCTACGTTTGGTTTCCTGGCAGTTCTGGCTGCGTGGAAAGGTTCCGGTGTAACACGTATCGGCCTGCTAGTCTTGTGCAGCGGTCTTTTAATCCTTGGCTGGGTTGCCCGGGTCTCTTTGGCGGCGCACTGGCCGAGTGACGTGATCATCTCTTATTACCTGGGATTATTGTGGGCGGCTTTCCTGATTCGTTTAATTCAAGCCGGATAGGCTCATTCAAGACTCACGGTAATACTCGAATAGACTAATTGGAGGGGAGTGACCCACGATTTGGGAAGGCTTCTCTTGACAATATGCTTCTTTTAGCATATCGTATGACCAAATTCTTTCTTGGGGAGGTTTTCGATGGAGATCAAGGCAAAGTTCTGGATCGAAAATAAAGGAGAGGTTGTACTGGGGGGTGGGAAAGCCGCCTTGCTTCAGGCGGTGGATCGGTTTGGGTCCATTCAGCGGGCGGCTGACGAATTTGGGATGTCCTATCGACATGCCTGGGGCGCGATTAGAAGAATCGAAAAGAGAGCCGGGTTTAAGATTGTCGATACAAAATTGGGTGGGAAGGAGGGTGGAGGGGCCCGATTGACCCCAGAAGGGAAGGTTTTCGTTGACAGGGTAGATTCCTTGTTAAGTGATCTCCGCACCGTGGTGGAACAGAGGTTCAAACAAAATTCCCGAAGACACTCATTTTGACAGGGCAAAAGACCATGCGTTTGTGGGGAAACGAATACAATAAAATGGAGTTTGCTGGCGCCTTTGGTGATCTGGGGACCCTCATTCCTTTTGTCGTCGGTTATATCACGCTTAATAAATTGGACCCATTGGGAATTCTCGTCGCCTTTGGTCTCTTCAAAATCTTCGTGGGTCTTTATTTCAAGACGCCCATTCCTGTTCAGCCTATGAAGGCAATCGGGGGAATGGCGATCTCCCATGCCGGTTCTATTAGCCCTGGAATGATCTGGGGGTCGGGAATTTTCACTGGGATTTTCTGGCTTCTTATGGGAATTACTGGAACGATCACCTGGATTGAAAAGGTTACCACAAAACCTGTGGTTCGGGGCATCATGCTGGGACTGGGTCTCAGTTTTGTTGTGGAAGGATTGGGCATGATGCGTGGGGGGCCGCTGTCTGCGGTTGGGGGTGTCCTGATCACTCTGCTCCTTCTCAACAGCAAGCGTTTTCCAGCGATGTTGTGCCTTCTGGCATATGGAATCGTGGTAGCCTACATTGAAAAACCGGAGCTGTTCCAGGAACTTTCCAATCTATCCATCCGTTTTCGCTTTCCCGAATTGACATTTGGAAGAATCTCATGGCAAGACCTTCTGGCGGGCTTCGTCATTTTGGGACTTCCGCAAGCTCCTTTGACGCTTGGCAATGCCATTATCGGTACCGTCGCTGAAAATAATCAATATTTCCCAAACCGAAAGGTAACGGCCAAAACAATAGCTATTGACCACGGAGTGATGAACCTGGTCAGCGCCTTCATTGGAGGTATACCGCTGTGTCACGGAGCAGGTGGTATGGCGGGGCACATCCGATTTGGTGCGAGGACAGGAGGGGCTTTGGTCATTCTGGGTTTAATGGTGCTTCTGGCCGGACTTTTCTTGAGCGATTCAGTGGTTCTCCTCTTTCAGTTTTTTCCCCGTCCAATTCTGGGTGTCATTCTTTTCTTCGCAGGAATTGAATTGGCGCTGGTCGTCAAGGATATCAAACTGAAGAGACAGAATCTTTTCGTTCTCGTCGTCACCGCCGGCACTGCCATGTGGAATATGGGAGTAGCTTATCTGGCAGGACTCATTCTTTATTATGGCCTTCAACGTCGTCTCTTCAAAGTGTAACAGAAGGACGCCGGGCACAAGTTCACTGTCCGCGAGAATCGAGAGAGAATGAATTTCATTATAGTATTCGTTTTCTCTTCGCATCGTGAAGAGTTCTGAAAGGGGGCATCATCACTCTCTACTCACCTTTGTTTTCTTTCTTCTCAAATTCACTCAGTTTTCTTCGAAGGTACTGCTTCAGGGCATCCGGCTTCTCGCAGCATTTGACATCCCCTTCACAGGTCGTACTGCCGCCGTCTATGTCGCAGTAGCCGATCCCTTTTCCAAAGCTGAGGCTCTCTGGCTCCCTGAAGAGTGGACATTTCTTCTTTTCTTCCATTTCTTCCACCTCTTTTCGACCCCAAGATATCCTTTCAGGAGATCGGGTTTTTCACAAAAGTGAATATCTCCACCATAAGTCGCTTGGTTGCATTCCATGATCCATCACCGCTCCGATAAAACGAGCATTGCTTCGGAATGTTATCTAAAATCGTCCTTCAAATCATCGCACTGCCCTAAAAAGAAAGGCCCGTGTCAACATAGACCACGGGCCCTCAACATTCCCTTCCTGCCTACCGGAGGCCCTGGACCTATTATGGTACAAGAGACCCTGAACCCAATGTACTAGAGGGCAGGCAGGTGTTTCGGCAACCCGGCTATCCCAGAAGCTTGGGACCCGTGGCTTTCCCCGTTTCCATGTCTCAGAAAACGGGCCCTCCGCCATTATGGCGGGCAGGCGTCCCACGATCACTCGTGGTTTGGCTTTATCGGCAATCTATCTTAAATTTTTTCCTGTACTCATTAGGAGCAATTTTAGTGCCAAAAAAAATCGAATCTTTCAGTCCTTTGATTTCTAAAGGTTTGCTCGAAAATTTAATTTTTATCGGAGAAGAAAAAGTGCCCTTTTTTGCCAGTACGTCCCCGATCTATTGGCTGAAAATATCGATTCCCTTTAGCACCAGTTGTGTTAACATTTATTATCGCGAGACTGAGTTTTGGGGAGAACCTATGGCTGGGGAATACAAAAGGGCATATGAGGAATCGATTCATCAGCCCGAAGCATTCTGGGAAAAAGCGGCAAGAGAGATTCACTGGTATAAGCCCTTTGAGAGAGTTCTCGATGGGTCTAACAAACCTTTTTACCGATGGTTTCCAGGGGGCGAACTGAACACCTGCTACAATGCAGTTGACTGCCATGTTGATCGAGGTAGAGGGGATCAATTGGCCATCGTTTTTGACAGCCCTGTGACCAAAGAGATAAGAAGAATCACGTATCGGGAACTGCTCCATTCGGTAGCCAGATTTGCAGGGCTTTTGTCTCAGTGTGGAGTAAAGAAGGGTGACAGGGTGATTATTTACATGCCGACAATGCCGGAAACCGCCATTGCCATGCTCGGGTGTGCACGAATTGGTGCGATTCACTCGGTCGTTTTTGGGGGGTTTGTGCCAAAGGAACTTGCCGTAAGAATTGACGACGCAAAGCCAAAAGTTTTGATATGCGCCTCCTGCGGCTTTGAGGGAGAAAAGGTTACCGAGTATAAGCCGCTGGTGGACAAGGCTTTAGAAATAGCCGATCATAAAGTGGAGAGGTGTATTATCTTTCAACGAAAACCATCCCCGGGCGCATTGATCAAGGGCAGGGATGTTGATTGGGAAGAGGCGATACCAAAGGCACCGATGGAGGATTGTGTTCCTGTTGCCTCCACCGATCCTCTCTACATTTTATATACTTCAGGCACCACTGGCGCTCCAAAGGGCATCGTCCGTGATCATGGAGGTCACGCTGTAGCCCTCAAGTGGAGCATGAAATATGTGTACGGGGTTGAACCCGGAGATGTCTACTGGGCGGCTTCCGATGTGGGTTGGGTCGTCGGCCATTCGTATATGATCTATGGCCCTCTGCTGCACGGATGTACGACTGTGATGTATGAAGGAAAACCCGTGGGAACACCTGATCCGGGAGCCTTATGGAGAGTTGTTTCGGAGCATCGAGTGAAGGTTCTGTTCACCGCACCCACTGCCATCCGAGCGATAAAGAGGGAAGACTCGAAGGGAGAATTTATCAAGAAGTACGATCTCTCTCCCCTGAAATATCTTTTTATTGTGGGCGAGAGACTAGATCCGGATACCTACCATTGGGTGAGCGAGTTGTTGAAGAGACCTGTGATCGATCATTGGTGGCAAACGGAAACAGGGTGGCCCGCTGCTTCGAACTGCATGGGATTGGAATGTTTTCCCATCAAAGCAGGATCAGCGACAAAACCCGTACCAGGATATCGGGTGGAAATCTTAGATAACGAAGGTGATGTCCTTCCACCAGAGACAGAAGGGATTGTTGGAATCAAGTTACCCCTTCCCCCCGGAAGTCTGACCACTTTGTGGGAAAATGACTCAAGATTCAAGGAGTCTTATCTCAACATCTTCCCTGGATACTATTATACCGGAGATGGAGGCTATTTTGACGGAGATGGATATCTCTACATTATGGGCCGGGTGGACGATGTGATCCATGTCGCTGGCTATCAGATCTCAACTGGAAGAATGGAAGAGGTGATTACCAATCAATCGGACGTGGCGGAGTGTGCCGTGGTGGGCTCTGCGGCAGGGTTCCCCGTAGGATTTATAGTATTGAAATCAGAGGTAACAAGAAATCCGGACCTGATCGTCAAGGAACTCTTAACAATCGTCAGAGATCAGATTGGAACATTTGCTTCTTTGAAACAGGTGGTTGTCGTGAAACGGCTCCCTAAAACAAAATCGGGAAAAATCCTGAGAGGAACAATAAGAAAAATTATCGACGGCAAAAAATACGCCATTCCCTCGACCATCGATGATCCAGCCGCTCTAAAGGAAATTGAGAAGGCCATTAAAATGATTGAGCAGGAGGCGAGCTGAGTCTTGATTGTTTTTAGCCCTGCTTGACCACGATATCCAGAATCTTGGCCGCCGAGGACATTGTCTTCCAGTTGTGTTTTGCTCCAGCGGGGATGAAGTAAGTTTCCATGAGTCTCAGTAGTTTCTTTTCTTCCCTGATGGACATCTCTATTTCTCCCTCGATCACGACTCCACACTGATCGAAAGGATGGTCATGGGCAGTCCCTTCTTTATTTGGAGCGATTTCCATGAAAGCCATGGTTAAATTTGAGCCCGATTCCAATTTGCTCCGGATGCCGGGCCGAAATTCATCCAGCTTTAATGTCTTAAGATCCCAAAACCCCATTTTTCCTCTCCTCTCGAAAATTTAACCCTCTTCATTTTAACCCTTTTTTAGAAACCGTCAAAAAAAGTCAGAAGCGTCAAAAAGAGACTTGACGAAAGGCTTCGAATTCGATATGAGATGCCTAGAAGATCCAAGCCTAAAAGGAGATACCATGAAGGAAAAAGCTATTATCTACGGTAAAGCAAGCTGACCTTATACGGAGAAGGCTAGGTCAGCCTATGGCGACAACGCCCAATACTTTGATGTTGAGTCAGACAGTACAAAATTGGAAGAAATGTTAAAGTATTCCAAGGGTGTCCGGAATGTTCCTGTCATTGTCGAGGGGAGTAAGGTTACTATTGGTTATGGAGGCTCCTGAGGGGTCTGAAAAAGCCGGTAGTTTGCCGACCGATCGTAAGCAATTTCAGATTTAGATTGCGACTTGAAAAATCGTAATCACCCCTTCACCCTTGCCCTCTCCCAGGCGCCTGCCTGCCGGCAGGGGGAGAAGGAAGACTGGGGTGAAACCTCATTAGGTCGTCATTCCAATTTCTTTTAACTTTCCGACAATCTTTTCTTTTTCCATTATTCCCACGTTTCTAAAGACTTCTTTTCCTTTTGAATCGAAGAAGACAAGGGTAGGGAGCATGAGAATTTTATATTCACGAGCGAGATTCTGATTTTTGTAAACGTCAATGGTCAGGACTTTTGTCTTTTCAGAATATTCCGTGCCGATTTCTTTGAGAACAGGTCTCATCTGGCGGCAGGGAAGGCAAGAATTTGCCCCGAAATCGACAAGGATAGGCTTTCCGCTTGCAAGGGCCTGCTTCAACTCCTCCTCGGTGTTCATTTCAGGTGCTTTGACCGCAATTTTTTGTAATCGCTCCTGGTTGATATCTACTTTGGCATTCTTCCGAAGCTCTTCTAAGAACTGGCCCAGGGCCTCTTGCTGCTTCGCTTCCCTGATATACTGTTCAATCGCCGGGGCCACCTCCTTCAGGGGTTTCCCTCCCATTCGATCCTTATAGACCCGATAGAATGCCTCCACCTCCTCGGATTTTACCTCTGGCGGGGAAGAGAACTTTTTTCCGATAAATTCGACGATGATGGATTCCTCAGGCGGAAGAGGATTCTTTTCTGCATCCTTAAAGGTTTTGGTCGGAGCGGAAATACCCTGCTTCTTTGCCTCTTGCAAAAGGATCGTCCTGACGACGATTCTTTCGAGCAGATTGTTGGGTTCTTCTCGAAACATGTCTCTGATTAAAGGCGGCTCCACCTTGGCAAGTTCTTTGTTGAATTGCTCTACCGTGATTTTTTCATTGTTCACTTCAGCTAGAACTTGTAGACTCGGGTAAAGGAGATATTTGAGAGGTTGACCGGCGAAGAAGTAAAAAAAGAGGGCCCCCGCCACCACAACGATGGCGATGGCGCCAAAAATAATGATTTTTCGTTTCTTCATTTCTCTCCTGGATTGGGAAGGTTGCTCTTGAGTGGGTTGTTCTTCGACCATCTCATTCATCTAACCGAACTCCTTTCATTATTTTGATAAGACTAACTTTAAGACAATAAAGGACTTTTTTTCAACCCCGGGGCGGCGGTTACGACCCATCGTATTCTGCCGCGTTGAGGAGTCGTTTTACATCAAGCTCAGAATCAGTATCCCTGCCAGGGCAAAAAAGAGCAGAGAAGTGTAAAGTTTGATGGAGGATGCTCTTTTTTGGAGAAACAAGGCTAGTTGTTCTGACGTCACACCCCAGTAAACGATCCCGAAAATGATGAGCAGGGGCACGATGAACATAAAATTATATAGAAGGAGGTAAGAAACAGCGCTCGTCTTGAGGGATGGAATGTTCGTTACAAAAAGGATCGTGGGGAGGTAAACCTGACCCGTACAGGTAAATTCCAGAATGGAGACAACGAATCCTGCGCTGATGGCTGCAATGAAATAACGGGTGGATTTGCTTTCTTTGCGAATAGCTTGATGAATTCGTTTTTTTAAGAAATCTGGAAGTTGAAGCTTCATCTCGGAAGCCCGGCCTCGCTTTAGTTGGATAAAGTCGTAAAGGCTTAGAATCCCTAAAATCAAGGCAAAGACGATGGTGAGGATATAGACGATCCTCGAAAAGAGCGGCAGGAATGAGAGGTGCTGGATGAAAGTCAGAATGCCGATGCCGATCAACAGATAAGTGATGAAGACCGCTCCCGAATAACCCATGCCCACATAGAAGATTTCACTTCTCTTGCGGCCGACAAAGGAAAGGTAGGAGATGAAGAAGATAAGAGTGGCAAAGGCGCAGGGGTTGATCCCGTCGAGCAGCCCGGCGGATACAATCGTCAGGATCCCGAGGGACTTAAACCGCTGTATGATCGACTGCTCAGCCTTTTTGGTCTCTTCTGGTGTTGGTGCTAATGATGGTGCTGGTGGAGGTGTTATGAAAGTGGGTTTACTTTCACTGACACTGACACTCGCACTCTTTTCACCATACTTTTGGATTAAGGCGTCAACCTTCGGTTCCGTGATCTGGTCGGGGAGAAGGTAATCTTTTCCGATAAAGATGCTCGGCGCGATCAAACGCTTCTCTGGGGAGACATCGAGTCGGCTGCACAGGGTTTCGTTGAAGCGCTTCCCATCCGGGGTGTGGAGGTCGATCTCCTTGATCTTCAACTGGGGGTATTTTTTGGCAAGATATTTGAGAAGGGCGTTGGCTCGATCACATTTTGGACATCCCTTCTGATAAAAATAGACGAGATCGACGGTGAAGCTCTTTGAAGAAGGTTTGGCCGTGGATGGGATTTCGAGAGGAGGAGGGGAGGCGCCCCCCTTTGCCTGAATCTCCAGGAGGAGAGGATTCAGTTTCTCCATGATCTCCATCTCTCCAGCGAGCATTTGATCTCCAACGAAGACGATCGGAAGTTCGTTGGTTGTACGGCCGAACCTTTTCTCGAGCTTGCTCAGCGCTTCGTAATAGATTGGATTGCCTGCATCGAAACTCTTAATTTCAATGTTGGGGACCATTGTCTTTAGTGTCGGGAGATAGTTCTGAAGAATGAGTTGACAGGCTTGGCAGTCCTCCGTATAGAAAAAGTAGATTTGGACGGGAGGGGTGGGCTGGGCAATTGCGCAAATGGGTAATGAAAAAAGAAAAAAGACAAAGAAGAAAATAGAAAGTTTTCTCACGGGGTTCTCTTTCCCTCACCTTCTAGCCGGAGCGGAAAGGAGAAAGGTGAAGGGATTTTGAGTCTGAATCTATTCAACAATATTAACTTTGATAAGACTTTTTGTCGAGAGATAAGAAATTACGAAAGGACCGAATGAGGCCTGATCAAGGGAGTATGGGAGTATGGTATGAGGCACACTCTTTTAGGGGCTTATCCGCTTTCGTAGAAGGTCACAGGCTTTACCCGTGTCGCTCCTTTTTCCGCTCCGCAACATAGTCCCTGTACTCCTTAAGGAGCACACTCTTGTATTCCCGCCGGGCGGATGGCGGAATATAATTATTATGTTTCTCCAACCTATCGAGGATTTCTTCGGCTGTCTCGTTATTCGGCTGTCTGCCTTCAGAGTGAAGTTCGGCCAGTATCTCGTCCAAACAATTAACACGGACCTGTGTTTTATCAGGAAACCTTAGCGTGCGCCAACGAACTGTTGGCCGGTCGGAATCGTCTCCTCATGTTAATCAACCTATATTTTCAAACGGTGACATATTACACCTCCTCAAGAAGCTCCTTTACTTTGGCCTCTAAGGTATCTCTGATCCTCCGGATTTCATCAATGGGCTTTCCTTTCGGATCGGGGATTTGCCACTCAATGACCTTTCTCGCCGGCACTGCCGGGCAAGTTTCCTCGCATCCCATCGTGATCAAATAATCCATCTCGACAGGAGGAAGATCATGCAGTCCCTTTGGTCGCCTACCAGACAAATCGATGTTCTTCTCTTTCATGACTTCAATAGCCAGAGGATTGATTTGGGAAGAAGGACGCGATCCTGCACTGTATACTTCAACCCTCCCTTTTCCAAAGGCTTCAGCAAAGCCTTGTGCCATTTGACTCCGGGAGGCATTTTGAACGCAGACAAAGAGAATCTTCTTGGTTTCTTTACTCATAGTGTTAGCTCTCTTTCTTCATGGCTGGCAAGACACATGACACACTCCGGTCGGCGTCTCCATAGCATAAGGGAAATATTTTGTCTTGAACCGGAGCGCCACGTTGACCAGACTGATTAGGACCGGAACCTCTAAAAGAGGCCCGATGACGGCGGCGAATGCCTGTCCGGAGTTCACCCCAAAGACGGCTACGGCAACAGCAATGGCCAGCTCAAAATTATTTGAGGCAGCGGTAAAGCTCAAGGTGGTAGACTGTTCATAAGTGGCTCCCACCTTCATTGACAAGTAGAAGGAGACGAAGAACATGATCACAAAATAGATGAATAAAGGAATAGCTACCCGGACCACATGCATTGGAAGCTGAACAATGTATTCTCCTTTTAGGGAGAACATAACCAGGATGGTGAAGAGAAGGGCAATCAAGGTGATCGGGCTGATTTTTGGTATAAACTTTTCTTCGTACCAATTCCGCCCCAGCGTCTTCAGGCCGATGAGTCTGGAAAGAACCCCGGCGATGAAGGGGATTCCGAGATAGATAAACACGCTCTCAGCGATCTGGCCAATGG
>Ga0326726_10005410_pt1 | contig 11556 bp, 9 predicted proteins | sample MHFenrmetagenome_2_FD_207603 | JGI IMG/M metagenome (GOLD analysis project Ga0326726, IMG submission 207603) | Lab enriched peat soil microbial communities from Michigan Hollow, Ithaca, NY, United States - MHF15MN | ecosystem: Environmental > Terrestrial > Soil > Wetlands > Peat | place: USA...
TAGGGAAGGGTTTGGGGTATGTCGATATGCATTTACTGGCATCGGCGGTTCTAACCCATGTTCCCCTATGGACCCTCGATAAAAAACTCAATGAGGTTTCCTCAGAACTCGGCGTTTCCTATTAATCTCACGCCGGGGGAAAGGCCGGAGGCGGGAACGGCATTTTCGGATCAGTTCTCCTTGCGAAGGAAAGGAAAAGGTGGAAAGATCGGATCGAGGCGAATGAAGCGGCTGGAGACCTTAGGGTGGTTGAGTCTTATCCTGCTTTTTGCGTCCTGTATGCATAATCCAGTGCCCTTTGATGAGGTGAAGTGGCGGAAGCAGATGGAGGATCAGAGCGTTGAAAAGCTCTATGCGGCCCATTGCAACGACAAGAAATACTTCAACCCCTGGATGCCCATGGAGCATGGAGGATTTTGGCAAGTTCTTCGCTGGCAGCTCTCCAAGAAAGGACCGTACACGGATGAAGAGAAGGCTTTCAAACCGAGATTCATACCCGACTTGAAAAAGCGGGTCCAATCCTTGCCTCCAGGGAATTTCATTGCCTGGGTCGGGCACAGCACCTTCCTCATGCGCCTTCAGGGGGAGTACTGGATTACCGACCCGATCTTTTCCTCGAGGGCGCTTCTACCCAAAAGAATCACCCCGCCGGCCATAACCGGGGAAGAGCTGAAAGCCCTTACCCCCAGGCTGAACGTGGTGATTTCCCATAACCATTATGACCATCTTGATGCCGAGAGCATCCGCTCCCTGCCGGAAAATACGCGATTCTTTGTAACCCTCGGGCTGAAGGAATACGTAGAGTCACTTCACAAGGGCGCGGTTCGGGAAATGGACTGGTGGGAGGACGTAGATGTGGGAGGGGGCGTAAGACTCGTTTGCCTACCGGCCCAGCATTGGTCGAGGCGAATCGGGCAAGGATATAACCGGACGCTCTGGGCAAGCTTCCTTTTGATCACCTCCGAGACCTCGATCTATTATGGAGGGGACAGCGGGTACTTTATCGGCTACAAGGAGTTCGGAAAAAAATTTCCGAATATCGATTACGCCCTCCTTTCTACGACGGCCTACCATCCCCGCTGGTTCATGCATTACGCCCACAAGAGCATCCCGGAGGCTCTTGACGCTTTTCAGGACATGGGAGCCAAATATTTCATCCCCACCCAATGGGGGACCTTCGCCCTGGGGGATGAGCCCCCTGGTTACCCGGCCCTGGACTTGAAAAGAACCATAAAAGAGAGGAACCTCGATCCCTCCCGGTTCCTCATCCTGGACATCGGCCAGATCGAACCGATCCGTAAAACCGGTTAAAAAATCCCATGGAATCCAAATCGAAGAATCGGGGCTACGTGACGTGAATTGAGAGAGGAGATTGGCTTGACAGAACAGGAACAACGAATTCGAAAGGCCGAACTTCGCGGCAAAATCACAACGGCCAAGGAGGCAGCACAATTTTTCAGGGATGGCATGGTCGTGGCAACCAGCGGCACAGCTCTGTCCGGTTATCCACGGGAAGTCTTCGGAGCCCTGAGGGAGAGAATTAAAAACGGGGATTCATTGCGGATTGACCTCCTCTGCGCCGGTCCGCTGGGGCCGGAGATCGAGGACGCCCTGGCGGAAGTCGGGGGCATCCGGAGGAGGATCGGGACCGTAGGGTCGAAATTATTGCGGCAGGCTATCAACCGAGGAGAAGTGGGATTCTTGGAGGGGAAAACGGGGAAGGTATGCCAGTACGCCCGGCGCGGATACTACGGGAGAATCGATGTAGCCGTCATAGAAGCAGCGGGGATCAATGAAAAAGGGCAGATCATCCCCGCCACCTGCGTGTACGACGCGCCGGACTGGTTGGATTTGGCCTCCTCGGCAATCATCGAGATCAACCTGCGCCGTCCTTTGGGGGTTGAGGGCTTACACGACATTTACTATCCAGAGCCGGGCCGTTGCATCCCCTTGAATCATCCCCTGGAAAGGATTGGCTCCCCTTACATCTCGTTGGATCCAGGGAAAATCAAACACATCATCTTTTCCGATCGGGAAGATCGGGACGTGCCAGCGTTCCCTCCCGGCGAGAGGGTCCTGCAGATCGCTGAGAATATTGGGAAATTCCTAATTAGGGAGAGGGAGCAGCGGGGGGAACTTCCTCCCCTGGAGGTGGGGATCGGCGACGTCCTGAACGGTGTCCTTTCTTCTTTAACCCGAAGTGATCTTTCCTCCCTCATCTTTTATCAGGCAGTGGTCACCGACCCCCTCCTGGATTTGATCGATGCGGGCAAGGTGAAAGGTGTTTCCTGCAGCAGCCTGCGCTTTTCCGCCCTCGCCTTGAATCGGTTTTTTTCCCGTCTGGAACATTACCGACCCTATTTTATCTTCCGCCCCGTAACCCTGACCAACTCGGCGGAGATACTGAGCCGGTTCGGGGTCCTGGCGGTCAATTCGGGCTTGGAGGCCGACATTCAGGGACAAATCAATTCGAGCCACTCGAAGGGGTCCCAACTCATCGGGGGAATCGCCGGCTCCTATGATTTCGCCCGCAACAGCTCCATCTCCATTTTCGCCCTTCCCTCCACCATCCAACAGGGGAAGGTTTCCAGCATCGTTCCCCGGGTCTCCCACGTGGACCATACCGAGCACGAAGTCGATGTCCTAATTACCGAGCACGGAATCGCCGACCTGCGGGCTCTTGAACCTTACGAGCGGGCCCGGCGGATCATCGAACAGTGTGCCGACCCGAAATTCCGGGAGAGCCTTAGAGCATACGTGGAAAAAGCCAAGGCCCATCCGGGGCGGGTTCCGATTCTGCTAAAGGATGAGTTTGGTGTTTAGAGAATCGGCCTTTTTTCGGTCTTTACTTTATCGCTGCATGGGGTAATATAAAACGAAATACACCATGAAACATAAATCACCCTGAGGTCGGACCGCCAGAGATCAACTGCCGCCTCCCAGAAGGTTCTTTCCCTGTTGTCCGTCCCCTGTAACAGTAGTCGGGATTCGACTCCGCCATCCAATGTAAGGAAAGACCTTGACTTTTTGGGGGGGTGAAACGATAATCCCGGTCCGATTGAAAAGGAATCAACCGAAAAGGAAGAAAGGAAGTCATGAAAAAAGGCCGCATTAAGGTCATGCAAGGAAACGAGGCCTGCGTGGAGGCGGCCCTCCTGGCGGGCTGCCGCTTCTTCGCCGGCTATCCCATCACACCGGCCAGCGAAATCTTGGAAGGGATGGCCCGACGCCTGCCGCTGGTGGACGGGTTTTGCCTGCAGGCCGAAGATGAAATCGCAGCCATCGTGGCCGTTGTCGGGGCCTCCTGGGGAGGGGCCAAGGCCATGACCGCCACGAGTGGGCCCGGCTTCTGCCTCATGCAGGAGGGGATCGGTCTGGCCGCCAGCGTGGAATCTCCCTGTGTCATCGTCAACGTGCAGCGGGGCGGGCCCGCCTCGGGCCAGTCCACCTCTACCGCCCAGGGGGGCCTCTACCAGGCGCGCTACGGGTCCAACGGAGACTACTCCCTGATCACCCTTTGCCCCTCCACGTCCCAGGAGATGTTCGACCACACGATCCGGGCTTTCAACCTGGCCGAGCGGTTCCGGATTCCGGTCATTATCCTATCGGACGAGGTCGTCGCCCATATCCGGGAAAAGGTGGTCATCCCCGATCCCGACCAATTGGAGTTCGTGGAGCGGAAGAAGCCCACAGTTCCCATGGAAAAGTTCGTCCCCTTCGAAGCGGGAGAAGATGACGTCCCGCCCATGCCCGCCTTCAACACGGGCTACAAGATCCCGGTAATCTCCCAGGCCAAGAGCCTCTCGGGCAACCGGGGCAACGCTAAGGAAGCGGAAGTCTTCATCCACCGCATCAACCGCAAGGTGGAGGCCCACATCGCCGAATTCGCCGATATCCATACCTATGGGGACGAGAGGGCGGAGACCGCCTTCGTCTCCTTTGGCTCCGTCAGCCGTTCGGCCCGGAGCGCCGTCGATATGGCCCGGGAAAAAGGGCTCGCGCTGCGGTCCGTGGAAGTGAAGACCATCTGGCCGTTCCCCGACGATCTCCTCCGGAAGAGGCTGGAGGGGGCCAAACGCATCGTCGTGGCGGAGATGAACCTGGGCATGCTGCGCAACGAGGTTCAAAGAGTGATCTGCACCCCGGACGTGAAGATCGAGCTGTTCTCGAAGATCGGGGGCATTTACCCGCTGCCGCAGGAGTTCCTGCGGTTTCTGGAGGAGAAACGATGAACCCACTGGGTGAAAAATACCTCAGGAAGAATTTTCTTCCTTTTATCTTCTGTCCCGGCTGCGGCGACGGCATGATCGTCCAGGCCTTCCTGGAAGCGGTGGATGAGCTGGGAATCATCGACGACCTGGCCCTGGCCGCCGGAATCGGCTGCAGCGCCTGGATCCCCGTTTACATGCACGTGGACGTCCTCAAGGTCCTCCACGGCCGCGCCATTCCCGCGGCCATCGGGCTGAAGGCCACCCGGCCTTCTCGCAAGGTCGTCGTCTTCACCGGAGACGGCGACGGCCTGGCCATCGGGGGCCTCCACCTGCTCCACGCGGCGCGCCGGAACATCGAAATGGGCGTCGTGGTGGTCAACAATCAGATCTACGCCATGACCGGCGGGCAGGTCGCTCCCAGCACGCAGGTGGGCGCGAGGACCCAGACCACCCCTTACGGCAACCTTGAAAAACCATTGGACGGCTGCAAGGTCGCCGTTGCGGCCGGGGCTACCTTCGTCAGCCGCGGCTCCACGGCCCATCCCAAGGCCCTCAGCCGAACTTTCAAGAAAATGTTGACCCACAAGGGTTTTTCTTTCGTGGAAGTCATCTCCCAATGCCCGGTACAGACGGGAAGGTACATCCATGGGTCCGGCGCTCCCCAATTCAACCTGCAATGGTTGAAAGACAACTGTGTGCCGGTAGACGGGCCGGCCAAATGGGCGGAGGTCGAGGCGCAGGGGAAAATCCCCCTTGGCGACGTTCTGCAAATCGAGAAGCCGGAATACATGGAAGAGGTTCTGAAGATGAATCAGATGGTGAAAGAAGCCCGGGCCAAAGGAGGAGATCGTTGAAAGTCGCAGAACGAATCGAGATCGACCGCCGCTACTGCAAGGGCTGCATGCTTTGCCAGTACGTCTGCAAATTCGATGTTTTCGAGCCGGGACAGGAACGGAGCGCGCTCGACTACCTCATGCCTCGGCCGGCCAAGATGGAGAATTGCCGGGTCTGCGGGCTCTGCGAGATCAACTGCCCGGACCTGGCCCTGACCGTGGTGCCCAAGAAAAAAGGGAAGGGAAAAGAATCATGAGGAAGGAGATTGTCTTTGCCGGATTCGGAGGGCAGGGAATCATCCTCATGGGCGTGGTCTTGGCCCAGATGATGGAAGAATTCCCCGATCTGCAGGTGACCCAGGCCCAATCCTATGGGCCGGTTTCCCGCGGGGGTGCGTGCCGAACCGACGTGGTCATCTCCGACCGGGAGATCCATTTCCCCAAAAGTGCCCGGCCGGACTTCATGGTCTTCATGTCCGAGGAATCGGTAAAACGGTACCTCCAGGAGGGGGACCCGGACAAGACCCTGGTGATCTACGACAGCACTCTAATCCGGTCGATTCCCGCTCCCTACCAGAAGACCTTTCCCGTTCCGGCGACCAAGTTCGCCGAGGAAGAGCTGAAGAACCGGATCGTGGCCAACATGTTCATGCTGGGGGCGGCTATCGAGAAGGTTCTGCCGGGAAGCTTCGCCGCCCTGCAGCGAGTCGTCGGGAAGAGCGTCCCTCCCAAAAGCCTGGACCTGAACATGAGAGCCCTTGAGGCCGGCCATGCATTTGCCCGGACGCACAGCCCCGGGTAGGAATTTCGTCGGCCTTTTCCCAGGCAGGGTCTGGATTGGGGTTCTGTGCCTTGGGAAGGGGAGCAATGAAAAAGAATCGCCCCTGCTCCTCAGATAAGAGAAGGAGGGGCGTTTGAAGCGTGAACGAGATGGGTGGAGCAGGGCTACTTCGCTGCCAGTAGGCTATTCAGCTCAGACATATCCTTGACCTTCTCTAAGTTGTCGATCTTTTGCATAATCCTTTCCAATTTGTCCTTCTTAAAGACGGTGCCCGCCAGCATTCTGAATTTGTCGAAGATATCACTGTTCGACCCCGGATTCTCCGGCTCCCCCTTGGCGTCCAGAATGTCGGAAGTCAGCTTGGTCCCGTCTTTCATGAAAATCTCCGCCCGGGCGGCGCGGTGGTGGGGAATCAGCTTGTCCATTTCCGGATCGGGGAAGACGTCGATCTTCTGCATCAACCCCAGGACAGCCGGATCGCTCATGACCTTGGGCTTGAATTCTCCCAGGCCCACCCTTCCGTACAGGAGAGCGACCGCCGAAGCGTAGGGCATACTCATCTTCCCGGAGATGGGGGTGGAGACGTCCTTCCCGTCGATCAGCTTGGCAGCGATGGTGTAAGTGTAGATGTTTACCTTTTCAATGTCCTCGGGCCGGAGCCTTGTCCGGTTGCGGATGTCCAGGATGGCGTCCACGGGAGCATGGCTGTGCCGGCAGGAGGCATGATATTTCACGTAGGTGTTCATGATTTCATACTTCTGCCCCAGCCCTTCCACCACCCGGTCGGGGTTGGAAGCGTCGGCAAAAGCTTTGTAGAAACCCCTCTTGTCTTCCAGGATGTAAGCCGGGCCAGTGAAACCTTCCTTGGCCAGGTATGCGGCAAGGATTCCATTCATGGCGGCTTTCCCTGCGTGGAGGGTCTTGGTCATCGTTCCGTCGCCCATGAAGGCAAAGAGGCCCGCAGATTGCGACCCGCCGATGCCCAGCGCTGAAACCATCTTGGCCTCGCTCAAATTCAACAGCCGACCGGCCGCCGCGGAGGCGGCAAAGGTGCCCACGGTTCCTGTGGTATGGAATCCGCGGTTGAAGTGCGAGGGGTTCCCCCCGGCGCCCACCCGGCCGAAGACTTCATAACCGGCGACGATGGAGGAAATGACCTCCTTCCCCCCTTTTTTTTCCTTTTCGGCCAAGGCCAGGACCGCCGGGATCGTGGGTACGCCGGGGTGCCCTAGGGCATAGCGGTTTCCGTCGTCCAGTTCCAGGGCGTGAGCCATGATCCCGTTGGCCAGGGCCGCTTCCAGGACCCCAATCTTTCCCTTTCCGGTGATCAGGGTGGCTTCCTTCTTCTGGCTTAATTTCTGCGCCACTTTTTTGGCCAAAACCGCTTCTTGGGTCTTCGAACCGGCCAGAGCCGCCCCAAGGGTATCCATCAGGCAGTGCTTGGCCTTTTGAATGACCTCAGGGGGTAAAGATTGATATTTTAGCCCCGTGATGAAGGAAGCTAACTTTCCTGTAAGGCTATCCATTTCGACTTCGCCTCCTTTAAAATTAGGATTCGATACAAGAATCCCTTAACGGTCTGCTTTAAATATTGAAAATCCGGAGAAGACTCCCTTTCATCGATTCAGGGCCATTAAACCATCGTTGCCTGCCTATGTCAATCGGGACGGGAACTCGCCCCCCTTCACTTTGCGGCAAGGTGTCGTAAGGTGAATTGAATTTCATTCAGTGCCCGGCCCGGAGTCAAGGGCGGCGCACGCAAAAATCATGAGGCACCCGTCACCCTCTGGGCCGGGCGGGCAAGCCGTTCTTTCTTCCCGATCAACCATCAAGGGGCTGTAGGGGGGACCCGGTGGGTCGCCCGATGGGCCCGCCTCATTTTGCGGAAACAAGGGGGGATCTCCGAATGGATTTCTTTTCCCGCCGATGCTTTTTGCGTGCGCCGCCCTTGACTCCGGGCCATAAGTTCGCCCTTGCCTGGTATAAAGAAGAGCCAAAGGGAAGGTGGGCAAGGGACGGGGAAGCACAATGGACAGCCCCCATGAACACCAAAAATCTTGACAAAGACGCAGGGGTTGGGTAGTTTTGAAATGGAAGGGGATGAGCCTCCGGACCTCATTTTGAGGTTCTTTATTTTTTATGGGAATTCTTGGAGGCTCCTCAAAGACCCTTAGGATTTTCGCCCATATTCTTTCACCTTTGGGGTGTTCCGCCATGGAAGAATTCCACCGTATCAGGAGGCTTCCTCCATATGTCTTCTCCATCGTAGACGACCTAAAAATGAAGGCACGTCGCCGGGGCGACGATATCATCGATTTGGGAATGGGCAATCCGGACCTTCCCACTCCTCCCCACATCGTGGAAAAGCTCATCGAGACCATCAAGAATCCCCGCACCCATCGCTATTCCGCCTCGCGGGGAATTCCCAAGCTCCGGGCCGCCATCGCCGGGTGGTACGCCAGGAATTACGGCGTGGAGGTCGATCCGGATTCCGAAGCAGTCGTCACCATCGGGGCCAAGGAGGGCATCTCTCATCTGATGCTGGCCACCCTGGGGACGGGGGAGGTGGTTTTTGTACCGACCCCGTCCTATCCCATTCACACCTATTCGGTGGTCATCGCCGGCGGGGATTTTCGTGCGATTCCCCTGGTCAAAGGGCGAGATTTCATCGAGGACCTGCAAACCGCAACCCGGCAAATCTGGCCCCAGCCCAAGATGATGGTGATTTCTTTTCCCCACAATCCCACAACCCAGGTGGTGGAACTTCCCTTTTTTGAAAAGATCGTGGACTTCGCCAGGGCGCACAACATGATGGTGGTCCATGACCTGGCCTATGCCGATTTGGTTTTCGACGGGTATAGGGCCCCGAGTTTCCTCCAGGTCCCGGGAGCCAAGGATGTGGGGGTGGAGTTCTTTACCCTATCGAAGAGTTACAGCATGCCGGGGTGGCGGGTCGGTTTCTGCGTGGGAAACCGCAGAATGATCCATGCTCTGACCCGAATCAAGAGCTACCTGGATTACGGGATCTTCACTCCCATTCAGGTGGCGGGGATCATCGCTCTGAATGACGATCAAAGCTGCGTCGAAGAGGTCCGCAAAACCTACCAGGAGCGGAGGGATACCCTGGTGGACGGCCTGCGGCGGGTCGGCTGGAAGATCGAAAAGCCCAAAGGAACCATGTTCGTGTGGGCGGAGATCCCGGAAAAATTCAAGGAGATGGGTTCCCTGGAATTCTCCAAGCTGGTCCTCCAGGTGGGGAAGGTGGCGGTCTCCCCGGGAATCGGCTTCGGGGATACGGGAGACACCCACGTGCGGTTCGCCCTGGTGGAAAACACTCACCGGATCAAACAGGCGGTCAAAGGAATTAAAAAGCTATTTTAACCACAGAGAACGCGGTCTCTATACTACTTACGTTCAATTTCTGAAATTTTTATTAACCCAAAAGCATCCCCCCCACATTAATCCTCCCCCTCGGAGGGGGAGGGCAGAGAGGGGGCGATTTGGGTTGCGGCTGCGCTGTGCTCTCCGTGGTTCATTCTGTTTCTGGGAGATGACATGGATCGAATCAATATTGGACTCATCGGATTTGGCACGGTCGGCACCGGGTTGGTGAAGATCCTGCAGGAAAACGGAAAGGTGCTGGAAAAACGACTGGGCGTGCCCATGGTCTTGAAACGGATTGCTGACCAGGATGTGACCCGGGACCGGGGGGTCAAAATCAATCCGGCCCTGCTTACGACCCAGGTCTCTGAAATTATCGATGACCCGGAGGTCTCCATCGTCGTCGAACTGATCGGCGGCTTGGAGCCGGCTCGGACTATCATCCTTCAGGCCATCGGGCGCGGGAAAAGTGTGGTCACCGCCAATAAAGCCCTTCTCGCGGTTCACGGCACCGAGATTTTCAAGGCCGCCGACGAGGCCGGGGTGGACGTCGGTTTCGAAGGGAGCGTGGGGGGCGGGATTCCCATCATCCGTTCGCTCAAAGAGGGCTTGGTGGCCAACAAGATCCAGATTATCTTCGGCATCCTGAACGGGACCTCTAATTACATTCTGACGGAGATGACCCAGAAGGGATTGAAGTTCTCCGAGGTTTTGAAAAAGGCCCAAGAACTCGGGTTTGCCGAAGCAGACCCCACTTTGGATGTGGGGGGCATGGACACGGCCCATAAACTTTGTATCCTTCTTTCTCTGGCCTATGGAATCCAGGTTCCTCTGGAGGACATCTACACGGAAGGAATCACCGGGATCACCCCCATGGACATCGAGTATGCCAAGGAACTGGGTTACCAGATCAAGCTCCTGGCCATTGCCAAGTCCGATGGAGGGCCGGTCGAAGCCCGGGTCCATCCCACCCTCTTGCCCGCCGATCACCTCCTTTCCACAGTGGGCGGCCCTTTCAATGCCATCTTTGTGAAAGGCGATGCCGTCGGGTCCACGCTCTTTTACGGGGCGGGCGCAGGCATGATGCCCACGGGGAGCGCCGTGGTGAGCGACCTGGTGGACATCTGTCGGAATATGCGAATGGGGGTCCACCAAAGGGTGCCCCTGCTTTCTTACCAGAGGGAGCATTTGCGGGAGGCGGAAATCAAACCGATTCAAGACATCTCCGCCCCTTTTTACCTGCGCTTTACGGTCGTTGACAAACCTGGGGTTTTATCCCGCATATCGGGAATTCTGGGCGATTTGGACATCAGCATCCTTTCGGTGATCCAGAAGGGGCGGAAGTCGGAGAAGGCGGTGTTCATCTATATGGTCACCCATGAGGCGCGGGAAAAGAACATGAGAAAGGCCCTGCAGGTCATCGACCAGCTGCCGGTCATTGTGGACCAGACGGTCTTTATTCGTATTGAAGACCCTTCGAATCTGGGGGGATGACGGCGAGCCTGGTTTCGAGTTCCGGGTTCCAAGTTTCGAGCGATTTTTTTAGATCAGAGGCGGGAACGGCTAACCACTTGGCCTCAGCCCTTTGCCTCTGTCCTCCAACCTCTAACCTAATTACTTGTATTTTGGAAGGGTTTGAACTTGGGAAGAAAGTACGCGGTGCTTTGCGGAGATGGGATGGCGGATTACCCCCTTTCCGAATTGCAGGGAAAGACTCCCCTGCAGGTGGCCAAAACTCCCAACTTGGACCAGATGGCGAAAAAAGGGGTCCTCGGCTTGGTGCGAACGGTCCCTCTGGCAATGTCCCCAGGAAGCGATGTGGCCAACCTTTCCATCTTCGGTTACGATCCGGCTCTGTACTTCACGGGCAGGGCGCCTCTCGAAGCAGCAGCCATGGGGGTCAAGCTGAACCCGGAAGACGTGGCCTTCCGCTGCAATCTTGTCACCCTCGGGTCCAGGAACGGCCGTGAAACCATGGACGATTTCAGCGCAGGCCACATTTCCACCGGGGAGGCCCGGAAGATCATCCAAGAGGTTGGAGAAATTCTGGGGACTGATGAATTTCATTTTTTCCCCGGGGTGAGCTACCGTCATCTCCTGGTCTGGCGAAAAGGAGAGAAGGGCCTCGAGGCCAGGACCACCCCACCCCATGATATTTCCGGAAAAGAGATTGCCGAATTTCTTCCCCGGGGAAGCGGGCAGGAAGAAATTCTTTCCCTCATGGAGAAGGCAAAAAAAGTGCTTCCCGATTTTCCGGTTAACCAAGAGCGGCTGAAAGCGGGGAAAAAGCCTGCCAATGCCATCTGGCTCTGGGGCCAAGGGAAAGCCCCCGCATTGCTTCCCATGACCG
>Ga0326726_10005411_pt1 | contig 11556 bp, 13 predicted proteins | sample MHFenrmetagenome_2_FD_207603 | JGI IMG/M metagenome (GOLD analysis project Ga0326726, IMG submission 207603) | Lab enriched peat soil microbial communities from Michigan Hollow, Ithaca, NY, United States - MHF15MN | ecosystem: Environmental > Terrestrial > Soil > Wetlands > Peat | place: USA...
CCGACCCCGACGCCGAGCCGCAGGCGCCCGCCCGAGAGCACGTCCACCGCGGCGGCCTGCTTGGCCACCAGCGCGGTCTGCCGCTGCGGGAGGATGACGATGCCGGTCACGAGCCCGACCCGGCGGGTGGCCGCGGCCAGGAAGCCGAAGAGCACGAACGGCTCGTGGAAGGCGTGGCGGTACGTGTAGGGCCCCTTCCACCCGCCGGGGCGCTCCGGGTTGGCGCCCAGCACGTGGTCGAAGACCAGGATGTGGGTGAAGCCCATGTCCTCGACCGCCTCCGCGTAGGCCTTGATGGCCCCCGGGTCGTTCCCGATCTCGGTCTGCGGCAGCACGACGCCGATCTTCATGTGGTCCTCCTCGGTGGGAATCGGACGCTTCAGCGACTGCCCGGGACGACGCCGGGGGGAAGCGATTCGATGTGGGCGCAGATGTCGCGGGGGCGGGTGATCCACACGCGATCGCCGTGCCCCAGGATGTGCTGGAGCGCGCGACGCAGCCGGCGGATGCGGTACGGACGGCCGAAGACGAAGGGGTGGAGCGAGATCGGGCAGACGAGCGGCTGGCGGGCCGACTGGGCCAGCATCTCGTCGAACTGGTCGGTGATCATGTCCGCGAACTCCTGCGCGGTGTGGTGGTACCAGATGACCCCGCGCGTGTCGTTCACCTCGATCGGATACGGGATCGAGAGGATGCGGCCCTTGCGGGTGGAGAGCCAGATGGGCTGGTCGTCCATGGTCCAGTCCATCACGTAGCGGTACCCCGCCTCCTGGAGCAGATCCATGGTGACCGCGCTGTTGGAGAGCCACGGGCTCATCCAGCCGACCGGCCGCGCGCCCTCGTGGCGCTCGATCGTCGCGGTCGCCTCCGCGATCAGGGCGCGCTCGCGGTCCTCGCTGAGATGCCCCTGCTCGTCGGAGTTGGTGAGGCCGTGGCCCAGGATCTCGTCGCCCCGCGCGCGCAGCTTCGCGGGAATGTCCGGCGCCATCTCGTAGACCGCCGCGTTCATCTGGGCCTCGGCCGGCAGCCCCAGCTCGTCGAGCAGCTCGAAGAGCCGCCAGATGCCGACCCGGTTGCCGTAGTCGCGCCAGCTGAAGACGCTGTGGCTCTGAGCCTGGTCGGGCGGCGCGATGGCCGCGCCCTTGCCCACCCCGAAGCCGAAGGCCTCGATGTTGAGCGCGAGGTACACCGCGAGCCGGCGGCCGCCCGGCCAGGAGTAGTCCGGCCGCGTGGTGATGTTCGAGTACTCGTAGCGCCCGTGCGTCGGTAGCGTCATCTCGCTCTCTCCCGGGTCACAGCCTACGGCATGCGCGGGGCGCTTCGCCAGTGACCGATCACGCGCGCACGCGGAGCGGATAGCGAAGGAACCCGCGGAACCGGACCCGGCCGCCGCGCACGACGTCTCCGTCCCGCTCGATGGAGCCAAACCGGCGCACGAGCCGGCCGATCGCCACCTGGCCCTCCATGCGGGCCAGCCACATGCCCGCGCAGGCGTGGATGCCGGTCCCGAACGCGAGGTGCCGGTTGGGCTGCCGCCGGATGTCGAGGCGGTCCGGCTCGGGGAACTGGGCCGGGTCGCGGTTGGCCGCCCCGATGCCGATGTGCACGTAGGTGCCGGCCGGCATCGGGACCCCGCCCAGCCCGGTATCCCGCGCGGCCCGGCGGTTGCCGAGCTGGTTCGAGCTCTCGAGGCGGAGGATCTCCTCGACCGCGGTGCCGATGGCCCCGGGATCCGCACGCAGCTCGCGGAGCGCGGCGGGGTGGCGAAGCAGGAGATCGATCCCGTTGCCGATCAGGTTGGTGGTGGTCTCGTGCCCCGCGTTGAGGAGAAAGATGCAATTGTGGAGCAGCTCCAGCTCGCCCAGCCGCTCCCCGGACGCGCCGGCCGCTCCGAGCGCGCTCCCCGCGGTCAGCTTGGAGAGGATCTCCTCGTCGCGGCCCGGCGCCCGGCCCCGCCGGCCGATCAGGTCGCGGAGGTAGGCCTTGAACTCGTCCACCGCCCGGTTGCCGCGCTCGAGCTGCTCCGCGGTCGGCGCCGGCTCGAGCCCGCCCAGGATCGCGAGCGACCACCCGCGGAGCGGCTCGCGCTCGCCCTCGGGCACGCCGAGCATGTCCCCGACGAGCTGGATCGGGACCGCGGCCGCGAAGTCCGCGATGAGATCCATGCCCCCGCGCGCGGCGGCGCGGTCGAGCAGGCGGTCCACGAGATCCTCGATGCGCGCCTCCAGCGCCGCCAGCGCTCGGGGCGTGAACGCGGGGGCCAGCAGCTTGCGGACGCGGCTGTGGTACGGCGGGTCGTTGAAGACCAGGCTGGTGGTGTGGTGCTCGTAGAGCGCGCCGTCGCCAAGGCTCGGCCGGAAGTCCGCCGTCTTGTCCGAGCTCCACGTCTCCGGATCGCGGTACGCCGCGGCGCAGTCGTCGTAGCGGCTCAGGAAGTAGGAGCCGTCCGGCATCCGGTGGACGGGGGCGTGCTCGCGCAGCGCCCGGTAGACCGGGAACGGATCTTCCAGGAAGGCCGCGTCGAGCCGCTTCAGGTCGAAGCTCCGGGCCAGATCGGCCGCGTCCGTCATCCGCCCCCTCCCGCGATGAACTCCCAGACCCGCTCGGGAGCCTCCCAGTGCGCGTTGTGCCCGACGCCCGCGAAGGTCCGGGCGCCGGGATCGATCCGCTGCATCTGCTCCAGGCTGACCATCGGGTCGCGATCGCCCGCGGCCAGACGCAGGGGGGCCGCGGCGAGACCGAGCAGGGCGGCGATCGACGGCCCCACCGCGCCCCAGGCGCGCGGGTCCATGGCCACCTGGAAGCGGCCGTCGGCGCCGATCACCCCGGCGGCCGCGGTGGCGGAGGACGGCGCGGCCAGGCCCGCCAGCCCCGAGAGCCGCAGGTAGCGCTCGACGGCCTCCTCCCGCGTGGCGAAGACCGGTGCCGGACGGCGGGCCAGGTCACGCGCCTTCTCGATCTCGGCCTCGCTCCACTCGATCTTGACCCCGAACGCGGCGACGGCGCCCACCCGCGGCCCGAACCACCCGCTGGCCACCAGGGCCGCCACCGCTCCTCCGAACGAGTGGCCGACCAGGGTGACCGCCCCCGCGGCCTCGGCCTCGATGAGCGCGGCCACGTCGGTCGCGTGCGCGCCGATGCCGTAGGGGCCCTCGCGCACCGAGCGGCCGTGACCCCGGAGATCCGGCGCGAGCCACCGACCTCGCCAGGAGCGCTCGACGAGCGGGAGCAGGCGCTCCCAGACCGACGCGTTCGCCCCCATGCCGTGGAGGAGGACGAGGAGCGGCTCGCCCCGACCCCCGCGCGCCGCCCAGATCCCCCGCTCCGTGGCCGCCCCGGACACCGGCATCTCGCGCTCGTCCTCCCGGCCGGCTATGATACGACCTCATGAAGCGCCAGAACATCCAGCCTTTGTCTCTCAGCCAGCGAATCGTCGGCGGGCACGTCCTCTACTCCCACGTGGTGGTCGTCGAGGGCAAGAAGACGGTCTTCGTGTCGGGCCAGCTCGCCCGCGGCCCGGCCGGCGAGGTCGTCGGGCCGGGCGACATGCGCGCGCAGCTCCGTCAGGTGGGCGAGAACATCAAGGCCGCGCTGGCCGCGGCCGGCGCCACCCTCGCCGACATCGTGAAGACCAACACCTACGTCACCGACATCGAGGAGTTCTTCAAGCACGTCGACGTCCGCATGGAGTACTTCGGCGCGCTGCCGACCAGCACCACGGTGGAGGTGCGCAAGCTCGCCCACCCGGACCTGCTGGTCGAGGTCGAGGCGATCGCGGTCGTCGACTGACCGCTCAGGTGGCGCGGGCCGCCGGGCGCCGCGCGATGGTCGCGGCGATCTCGCGGCCGAGGGCGGCGCCGCGCTCCGCGAACTCGCGGCAGAGGCCGGTGTAGCGCGCGGGGTCGAGCAGCGCCTCCATCTGCGACGGGGTGAGCCCCGCGCTCACGTGCGGGTCCAGCGCCAGCATCTCGCGGAACGGGCGCGACTGCGTGACCGAGCCCTGCGCCGCCTCGTAGACCGCGTCGTGCGCGCGCTGCCGCCCGATCTGCCGGCCCAGCTCGAGCATGAGCGCCTCGGCCATGATGAGGCCGCCCGAGAGGTCGAGGTTCTCGCGCATGCGCTCCGGGAAGACCTGCAGGCCGTCCATGAGGACGGCCAGACGCTCCAGCATGTCGCCGGTCAGCTCGCACGCCTGCACGATGGCCCGGCTCATCATGATGCTGGTGGTGCGGTCGGCCTCGTGCTCGGTCTGCATCGCCTCGAGCGCGAGCGGCACCAGCGCCCGGATCTGGGCGGAGGCGGCGATGATGTCCTGCGAGAGCTTGGGATTGCGCTTCTGGGGCATCGTGCTGCTGCCGACGGTGCCGGCCGGCACCGGCTCCTCGACCTCGCCGAACTCCTGCTTCATCAGGGTGTAGATCTCGCGCCCGATCTTGCCGCACGTCGAGGCCAGCATGCCGAGCAGCGTCACGTACTCGGCCTGGTGATCGCCGATGGTGCGCGCGGGCAGCGGCATCGGGGTCATGCCGAGGTGGGCCGCCATCTTCTCCTGGGTGGCGAGGCCCAGCTCGCCGAGCGAGGCGAGCGTGCCCGCGCCGCCGCCGAGCATCGCCACGAACACGCGCCCCTCGCAGCCCTGCAGGCGCTCCACGTGGCGGCCCAGCTCGTCGATCCACACCGCGACCTTGAAGCCGAAGGTGGCGGGCACCGCGTGCTGACCGTGGGTGCGCCCGGGCAGCAGCACGTCCTTGGTGCGCTCGGCGAGGTCGGCGAGGGTGGTCAGGATCGTCGCGAGCTGGCGCAGGAAGATCTCGTGGGCCCGTCGCACCTGGAGGAGCTGGCCGGTCTGGGTGACGTTCTGGGTGGTGGCGCCCCAGTGCACGTAGCCGCCCGCGTCGCCCTCGCAGGCGCGGTCGAGCTCCCACACCAGCGGCACGAGCGGATGGCCGGTGCGGGCCAACCCTTCGCGCACCGCGCCGAGATCCAGGAAGGACAGGTGCGCCTTGCGGACGATCTCGCGGGCGGCCGCCTCCGGGATGATCCCCAGCTCGGCCTGGGCCCGGGCCAGGGCCGCCTCGACGTCCAGCCAGGATTGAAAGCGTGCGGATTCGGTGAACAGGGCCCGGACACCGGGGTCGTCGATGCGGAGGGACGTGGGCTCCTCGAGCATGGGCATGTCTCCGGTCAGGAGGGAGCGGTGAGCTGGCCGAGGCGCCACCGCAGCCGCTCGAAGCCGGCCGCGGGCGGCGGATCGATGACGAGCGCGAGCGTGCCCCCGGCGTGGAGCGAGCACGCGTACTGGAACCGGCCGGGCTTCCGGAACGGGATCCGGTAGGTCTGTCGGGAGCCGAGGATGATCGGGCCGATCTGGTGGATGACGTCGTCGTCGTTGGTGAGCACGAGGACGTCGCGCACCCCGACCGTCAGGTGGATCGGCGAGGGCAGGACGCTCCACGCTTCGCCGGCCTTGAGGCGCGCGGCGGTGCCCGGCGGGATCACGAACGTCAGCGCGTGCGAGCCCGCCGGCAGCGGGGCGAAGGCGGCCCAGCCGATCGTCGCGAGGGTGAGCGCGAGGCCCGCCGCTGCCACGAGCGCCGCGGGCCGGCGGGTCACCGCACCTCCGCGCGGGTCGTCATCCGGCCGCCCCGCTCGAACTCGAGGGTGAGGGTGACGGTCTGGCCCGGGGTCAGCGCTCGCTTGAGCCCGATCAGCATCAGGTGATAGGAGCCCGGCCGGAGCTCCACGCCCGCGCCCGGGGCCAGCTCGAGCTTGTCCACCCGCTGCATCATCATCATGCCGGACATGTTGCGCGTCTCGTGCAGCTCGACCCGCTCGGCGACGTCGGCGGTCGCCGCGACCAGGGCGTCCCGGGCCGGCCCGCGATTGCGCAGAGTGACGTATCCCGCCGCGGTGCTCTCCGCGCCCGGCCGCGCGTCGGGCATGAGCGGGGCCCGGCGGACCCAGGGCTTCTCCAGGCTGATCGCGGTCTCCTGGGCGACCGCGGGCGGGACCACGACCAGGCCGGCGAGCACGAGAGCGAGCAGCCGGCGCATCGGCTCACTCCCCGAGGAGGGTGCGGATGTCGTGCACGACGTCGTCCACCGGCGTTCCGAAGGGCGCCATCACGCGCAGGCGCCCGGTCGGGTCGATCAGGAACACGGAGGCGGAGTGATGGATCAGGTACATCGCGGGCTTCGTGCCGGGAAGCTCGCGCCGGACCACCGAGACCCCGTAGGCCTTCCACACCGGCGCGAGCTGATCCATGGGTCCGGTGAGCCCGAGGAAGGTCTTGTCGAACTGCTCGGTGTAGGCGCGGAGGCGCGCCGGCGTGTCCCGCTCGGGGTCGACGCTCACGTAGACCACCTGCACCCGTTTCGCCGCGCCGCCGAGACGCTCCCGCACCTGGGCCAGCTCGGCCAGCACGGTGGGACAGATGTCGGGGCAGCTCGTGTAGCCGAAGGTCAGCACGACCACCTTGCCAAGCTGGCGGCTCAACCGGAACTCGGCGCCCCGGGTCGAGGGCAGCGCGAACTCCGGGGCCGGGCGCGGCGGATCGAAGGCGCCGCTGCGGAGCCCGGCCCCGCCCGCGGGCGCCGCGCTCGCGGGGACAATCCACAGGGATGCGACCACGAGCGCGATGGCGGCCAGGGGGCGGACGGCCCTCACGAGGACTCCCCCGCCCGCTCGTCCACGCCGAGCTCGCGCAGGAGCCCCGCCTTGAGCTCGATCAGCCGCGGATCCGATAGCGCGCGAGGCCGCGGGAGCGTCACCTCGACCACGTGCTGGATCCGCGCCGGCCGCGGGGAGAGCACCAGCACGCGATCGGCCAGGTGCAGCGCCTCCTCCACGTCGTGGGTGACCAGCAGGACGGTGTGGCGCTCGCGCGACAGGATCCGGAGCAGCTCGACCCGCATGCGGAGCCGGGTCAGCGCGTCGAGCGCGCCGAACGGCTCGTCCAGGTACAGGATCTCCGGCTTCACCATCAGGGCGCGCGCCAGCTCCGCCCGCTGCTGCATGCCGCCGGAGAGCTGGTTGGGAAAGGCGCGCTCGAACCCGTCGAGGCCGACCAGAGCGATGTAGTGCGCGACCAGCTCCCGCCGCGCCTCGGCCGACTCGCCGTTCAGGCCGAAGACGAGGTTGTGCTCCAGGTCGAGCCAGGGGAAGAGCGACGGCTGCTGAAAGATGAACATCCCCTTGCGCCCGGGCTCCCGCACCGGCTCGCCGTCGACCCGGACCTCGCCCCGGTCCGGGCGCTCGAAGCCGGCGAGCACGCCGAGGAGCGTCGACTTGCCGCAACCCGACGGGCCGATGACCGCGACGAACTCGCCGTCGGCCACCTCGAAGCTCAGGTCGTCCAGCACCGGCACCGGCCCCCCGCGGGTCGCGAACGTCTTGGAGACCGCCCGGACTTCGATCTTAGGCCTCATGGGATCTTAGGCCTCATAGCGCCAGCGCACCTCGTCGAGGCGCTCGAGGCCACGCATGAGGACGTCGAGCAGGAAGCCGACGACCCCGATCGTGAGCATGCCGGCCACCACGAGGTCGTAGCGGTTGCCCGCGTTGCGCGAGTCGATGATCAGGTAGCCGAGGCCGGAGCTCACCGCGATCATCTCCGCCGCCACCACCACGAGCCAGGCGACCCCGAGCCCGATCCGCATGCCGGTCACGATCTGGGGCAGCGCGGCGGGCAGGATCACCGAGCGGAAGAGCCGGAAGCCCCGGTACTCGAAGTTGCGGGCGGCCCGGAGATACTTGCGGTCGATCGTCATCACGCCCGCCGCGGTCCCCACCACCATGGGAAAGAACGACGAGAGGAAGATCAGGAAGATCGGCGAAAGGTCCCCCACCCCGAACCACAGGATCGCGAGCGGGATCCAGGCGATCGGCGAGATCGGGCGGAGGCCCTGCACGAGCGGGTTCAGGAAGGCGTGCGCGGTGGCGAACCATCCCATCAGCATGCCGATCGGAATCGCGAGCGCGGCGGCCAGCAGGTACCCGCACGTGACGCGGAAGAGCGAGGCGACCACGTGCTTGAGCAGGAGCCCTCGCCGGGCCAGGTCTCCGAGACCCACCGCCACCTGCCAGGGCGTCGGGAAGATCGGGCTGCCGCTCAGCGCGACCGCCACGTGCCAGATCGCGACGAGCAGGGCCACCGGGCCCAGCAGCGGGATCCAGGCGAGCCTACCGCTCCACACGGATGTCCACCGGGCGCGCGGCGCGCTGGAAGCTCTCGTCCACGTACCGCTCGTAGGGGATGCGCTGGCGGATGATGCCGGCCTCGAGAGCGGCCTCCATCAGCTCGTCCATCTCGGACTTGACGAGCCGCAGGTCGGCGTAGGTCACGCGGTCGCGCGGGTTGGTGAGCACGTGCTTGATGATGTCGGCCCGCTGGTTGAACAGCGTGGGGCCGGCCGCGATCTCGGCGGCCCGGTCCCGGTTGGCCTGCGTGGTCTCGAGCCACGCGCCCGCGGACAGCACGTGGTTGACGATCTGCTGCACCTGCGGCCGGTCGCGGTCGATCAGCTCCTGCCGCACCGTGAGCACGCAGCAGACGTAGTCCGGCCACTTGTCGCGCGTCATGTAGAGGGGGCGCGCGTAGCCCGCCACCTCCGCCACCGCCCCGAACGGCTCACCGGTCGCGTAGGCGTCGACCTGGTCGGCATAGAGGGCGGCCGGCATCTCGGGCGGCGCCATCTCCACCAGCTCCACGTCGCGCACGGTCATGCCGCTCTCCTTGAGCATGCGGCGCACGAACAGGTGGTCGACCGCGAACCGGCTCGGGATCGCGATGCGCCGGCCGCGCAGGTCGCGGAAGCTCTTCGCCGGCGAGTCCTTCCGCACCATGATGACCGCGCCCGAGCGATGGCCGAGCGACACGATCTTGGCGTCCACCCCGCTCTCCACGAGATCCATCACCATCGGCGCCAGCAGGTAGGCCGCCTTGACCTTGCCGGCCATGAACGACTCCTTCAGCTCGGGCCACCCGCTGTACTTGCGGTACTCGGCCGGGGAGTCGGCGAGGGTCACGTCGACCACCGACCGGCCCTCCGCGTCCCGCGACATCGCCAGGCTGGCGATTGGCAGCGTGAGGTTTCACGTGACCGGCAGGCCCCCAACCTCCAGGGCGCGGGCCTCCGCGCCGGGAGTGAGGGTGCCGCGATGATTGACGATGACGTGCAGGGCGGTCACCACCACCACCCACGCGGCCACCCCGGCCAGTACTCCGCCGAGGCTCGGCCGCTCGAAGATCCGTCGCCACGTCAACCGAGGCCTCACGGAGTGAAAGTCAACCACATTTCTGCCACTCATCCAACCCGATCGGACTACTATCTGCGCAAGCACCGGGAGGCGTCGGCAATTCCGATGGGTGGGGGCGGCTGGCCAGGGAGAACACGATGGGAAAGCTGGACGGGAAGGTCGCGCTGATCAGCGGCGGGGCCCGGGGACAGGGCGCGGCGGAGGCGGAGACCTTCGCCCGCGAAGGCGCCCGGGTCGTGTTCGGGGACATCCGGGACGACGAGGGCCGGAAGGTCGAGGCCGCCATCCGGGCGAACGGCGGCGAGGCCACCTATCTCCATCTGGACGTGACCAGCGAGGCGGACTGGCGGGCCGCGGTGCAGACCGCGGTCGATCGCCACGGCCGGCTCGACGTCCTGGTCAACAACGCGGCCATCGTGATCCCGAAGGTGTCGATCGAGGACCGCACCGCCGCGGAGTGGGACCAGGTGATGGCGGTGAACGCCAAGGGCGTCTTCCTCGGCACCAAGTACGCGATCCCGGCCATGCGCCGGTCGGGCGGCGGCTCCATCGTCAACATCTCCTCGGTAGCCGGCATCGGCCAGTCGCTCCACCAGGAGCCCGCCTACGCGGCGAGCAAGGGCGCGATCCGGATCTTCACGAAGGTGACGGCGTCCCAGCACGCCAAGGACAAGATCCGCTGCAACTCCGTCCACCCCGGCCCGGTGGACACCGAGATGTTCCACAGCGCCTTCCGCGACCGCGCGGCCATGGAGAAGCGCCTGGAACGCGTACCGTTGCGGCGGATGGGCACGGTGGCCGAGATCGTGAGCGCGGTGCTCTACCTCGCCTCCGACGACTCCTCCTACATGACCGGCAGCGAGCTGGTCATCGACGGCGGCGCCCTCGCGCAGTGACCGGGGTCAGGTCTTACATTCCGACATTGAGGAGTCACCCATGAGGCATTGGCGGATCGCGGTGGTCCTGGTCTGCTTGGCGCTGGGCCCGGTGGTGGCGCAGGCGGCCCCCGAGGGCCGGGTCGTGATCGCGCAGGGCGTGGATCCGACCACGCTCGACATGATGCACCAGCAGGAGCAGCCCGCGTCGAACGTGGGCGCGCAGATGTTCGAGTCGCTGATCGAGCGCGATCAGAAGCTAAAGCTGGTGCCCGCGCTCGCGGCCGAGATGCCGAAGCTGGTGGCGCCCACCGTCTGGGAGTTCAAGCTCCGCCGGGGCGTCAAGTTCCACAACGGAGAGGACTTCAACGCCGAGTCGGTCAAGTTCAGCATCGAGCGCCTGGTCAACCCGGCCAACAAGCTGCGCGGCTCGTCCTCTTTCGCGCCGATCGACCGGGTGGAGATCGTGGACCCGTACACGGTGCGCATCCACACCAAGAAGCCGTGGCCGGTGTTCGTGAGCCACATCGCCCAGCGCCAGGCCGCGATGTACCCGCCCAAGGAGTACGCGGGCAAGGATCCGGCCGCGATCTCCCGGAACCCCATCGGCACCGGGCCGTACAAGTTCGTCCGCTGGTCCAAGGACGAGGAGATCGTGCTGGAGGCCTTCCCCGGCTACTGGGGAGGCGCGGCGAAGATCAAGACGGTGGTGTTCAAGCCGATCCCCGACGACGCGGTGCGGGTGGCCGCGCTGCAGAACGGCGAGATCGACGTGGCGGTGAACATCCCGCCCCACCTGGCCGGCATCATCGAGAAGCACCCCAAGATCTTTCTCAGCACCGCGCCGTCCATCCGCACCATCCAGCTCATGTTCTACACCCACCAGATGGACGCGGCCCACAAGCCCACCGGCCCGTACGCGGGGCCGACCGCGGACAAGCGCGTCCGCCAGGCCCTGGCCTACGCCATCGACGCCGACGAGATCATCAAGGGCGTGATGGACGGCAAGGCGGTGCGGGTCGCGACCATGCTGACCAGCATGCACTTCGGCTTCGATCCGTCGCTCAAGCCCATCAAGCAGGATCTGGTCCGGAGCAAGAAGCTCCTGGCCGAGGCCGGATTCCCCAACGGCCTCGAGATCGTGCTCAACGGCCCCCAGGGCCGCTACGTTCGCGACAAGGAGGTCGGCGAGGCGGTCGCCGGGCAGCTCACCAAGGCCGGGATCAAGACCACGCTCAGGACCTACGAGTTCGTGAACTACCTCAACAACATGGTCTACGTCCACAAGGCCGGCCCGGTCTGGCTCATCGGCTGGGGGCACCCGACGATGGACGCCGAGGCGATCTACGTGCCGCTGTTCAAGTCGCCCGGCATCTTCGTCAACTGGCTCAACGAGGACTTCAACGCCATGGTCGAAGAGGCC
>Ga0326726_10005412_pt1 | contig 11555 bp, 10 predicted proteins | sample MHFenrmetagenome_2_FD_207603 | JGI IMG/M metagenome (GOLD analysis project Ga0326726, IMG submission 207603) | Lab enriched peat soil microbial communities from Michigan Hollow, Ithaca, NY, United States - MHF15MN | ecosystem: Environmental > Terrestrial > Soil > Wetlands > Peat | place: USA...
TAGGAAGAACACTTGTGTGCAAAGAAAATCTATTGACTGCACCTGAAATTAAATATCTCCGTAAAGAGTTGGGCTTAAAAAGCAAAGAAATGGCCGAAGTTTTATCTGTTTCGCCGCAGGAATATTCTAAATGGGAAAACTCGAAGGATATTATTTCTCCCGTTTACGATAGTAATTTGCGTTTGACTTATGTTTTAAATGCGGATCACCAAGTTGGTGCAGTTCTTCATGACGGGATTCGTTTCGTTCAACAGATGGCGCGAAGCCAAAAAGTGACAAGCAAAAAAGCTAAAGAGAAACCGATAGAGATCAGTTTATCGGAATGGATGGGGCCTATTAAAGACCTTTTCTTTAGTGAGGAATGCGAGGCACGCGCTTAGTTTATTTATTTTTTTCATCAATTAGACACACTATTTCCTCAATAGGCCAAATATGATTTGTAATCCCCGCTTCCATGGCCGGAGTCACTCTTAAAGTTTTGTGAATCCGACAGAAATTATAATACATATAGTGTAGAGCTAAATGATAAACATGGTTTTCAATCTTCTTACTAAATCCATTCGTTAAGCGCGTAAAACGGCGCATGTTCATTCTCATCGTAAGGTTTTGACGTTCCACATAGCTAGTCGAGATATTTTCAGGGTCAGGATTGCCGCTAATTCTTTTTCTTTCGCTTCCGTTACATTTTGCCGGACTGTAGCGTGTTTCCTCTTGGGTTGATTCATATACCTTTACAAGCATTGCATAATCAATAGCACCGCCAAAAGCACTTTCAATAGCTTCAAGATAGACTCTATGCCCATCAGTGGTAAGTTGGACGCGATTAGCAAGACGGCTAGCAAGATCATCTATGAAGATTTTAGCACTTTGAGAATCACGATTGCCAACCATAAAGGTAGGAACGAGTTTTGTATCTGCGTCAAGAGCTACCCATGTCCAGATGTCGCCATATCCAAATTGATTTTGTTTTTCTTTGGGAACATTTTTCTGTTTTGCATAGCAGAACGACCAAATTTCATCACACTGTGTCAGTTGCGCTGGCGTACTCATTCCGCTTAGTACTTCTTCAACAATCCGGCGCCTGAGTTCAACAGCAAAACTCCTGCGATGCTTCATGGCAAGTTCCTTTCTCCCGGTCCCCCGGGCACAGGTTCCTGCCAACTACTCTAATTTTGTCCAATCTGAGGGGTGCAGTGTATACCCCTTGTTTCTAAAGTTTCCTCGCAATTATAACGCTCTGATTTTCGCTTTGATTATAGATTTGGTAGATTATAACAAAGTCAAAATATATCCACAGGCCCTCGTAGTTTCTGCTCGTAAAGACCTGTGGATATTATCATTTAATCATGCGGACTACTAGAACTGCAAGTTTTCGATGACAGTCGCCACACCTAGACCACCACCGCAACAGGAACTGAAGCAACCATATTTACCACCTCTACGAATTAATTCCTTCATGGTAAACATGCAAAGACGGGCACCTGATGCACCATTGGGGTGTCCAAAAGCGATAGCACCACCGTTCGGATTCCACTTATTCCAGTCAATTCTATCTCCTGTTTGTTTCTCGAGTTCCGCGGCAACTGCCAGATTCTGGACAGCGAAAGCTTCATTGCACTCTATAATTTCCATATTCGAAAGCTTCAGACTGGCGCGCTTCAGGGCGAGAGGTACGGCATAAGCCGGACCAATGCCCATAATTTTGGGATCGACACCATAATCACCACCGGAAATCCATTTGGCCATCGGTTTGTAACCCAACTGCTCGGCTTTCTCTCGAGTCATCATCAGGACAAAGGCCGCTCCGTCATTACGCCCGGAAGAATTGCCCGCGGTAACCGTGCCATCTTTTATAAACGCCGGAGGCAGGGCAGAGAGAGCTTCCATTGTTGTTGCTCGCGGGTGCTCATCCACCTTGAATTCCAGTGGAGGATTCTTCTTTCCCTGAGGAACCATGACGGGAATGATTTCATCAACAAAATAACCGGCATCGATGGCTTTTTTGGCTAGCACCTGACTGCGCAGACCAAATTCATCCTGGGCCCGGCGGGAAATATTATACATCTTTTGCAGGGCTTCCGCCGTTAATCCCATATTTCTCGTTGCCGGATCAAACGTGGGGGAAAGCGAATCTGCGATGGGCAATGGAGGATTCATTCTAAAAGGTTCGGTGGCCATGGAAAATTTGCACGTTGCCTGACTGTATGACTCTGCGCCGCCGGCAATCATGATTTCGGCATGGCCGGCCAGGATTCTCCAGGCTGCATGATTAATGGCATCAATGGCCGATCCGCACTGCATCTCCACATAAGATGCTGACGTGCTCTCGGGAAGGCCGCTGGCCAAGGTCACCCAACGGGCCGGGTTTATGGCGGAGGCGGCACCAAGGGCCGACCCCATATAAACAGCGTCGACGGCACCACCCTTTTCCAGAATTTTTGTTTTTTCGACCAGACCTTTCAGGGCAAGACCGCCCAGCTTTTCCATCGTAAAATCCCGCAACGTTCTTCCTAATGTACCGAAAGCCGTGCGGGCTCCATCAACAAATACAACATCTTTTTTACTCATTTTTCATCTCCTTAGTGTATTATTTTTCTAGATTGCTCAATTTTTCGTCAAGTAATGTTAACTTAGTGTATTTTATACTGAGACAGCTCTTCCATTTTATGAGGATCATTTAAGATAACATTGACAACAATTATCAAGCACTTCACGAATGAAATCCCGTTGAACGCTTCCAATGCCTTTTTTTGATAATTGTTTTACAACTCCTAAATCAATTTTTTCTCTCCATGATCCCCGAGGGGGAAAGACGATCAACAAAGAGGATAGAGGAAACACACATGTGTGGTGCATGGAGAAAAGTTCTCAAGCTTCCTTTACCGTACCATAGACATATTCAGGTTGCTTTCGATCCATCTCTGACAATAGAGGGTTAAAAAGGTCTGCCCCCATTCTCATGGCCGTTTCTAAAATCATTTCGATATCCTGTCGACTATGGTCTGCATAAAACTCAAATTTTAAAAGCGACTCAACATCAAATGCTTCAAATAGTAAAAAATTTTAGATTTTGCTCACTGATAAACTTTTCTGTAATACCTATTTTTCTATCCTTTTAATATTGGTTATTAGTATAAATCGTATTTTATAATTAACATGAATGAACTTTTTTATTTTTATTTCATTTTGCCCTGCACGCTATAATAGAAGTACCTATTGGTAGACAGGCATTGCAAGAAACACATTCTGCCTTATCCGTGCCTCCGGTCTTCCACAACATGGGAAGTTCTGGCTGACGAACGAGAGGTCTAGATAGTGATATAAAATCCGTCACCCCGCAAGCTAGTGCAGATTCGATTACGTTAAAACTTCTGTATCCACCAACCGAAATAATTTTTGCTTGCGTATTATCTTTGAGGGCTTTTGCTCCGGGTAAAAAATAGGCTTCTTGATCAGACGTTTTAATGCCGGTTCTCGATTCAGGTAGGATGACCGGTACCCATTTTAATTCCTGCTGAGATCGTTTCATAGACTCCCACATTCCTCCACTAGCTTCCAGAGCATCAAACCCCGCATCACTCAAGATTTTTCCTATACGTATCGCCTCATCAATATCTATACCACCCGGAAGGAAATCAGTTGTGTTGAGCTTAATTAAGATCGGGAAATTATCACCAACAAATTTTCGCGCTCGGCGGATAATCTCCCGCACTATCCTTGTTCGATTTTCCGTTGAACCGCCATAAATATCATCGCGCTGGTTTGTTCTTGGCGACAGAAATAAAGAAAGCAACCAGCCATGGGCTGCATGGAGCTGAGCGCCATCAAACCCCGACTCTTTTGCCCGGCGAATACCGTTAGCATAATCATCTATAATTTTATCGATTTCCTCTAATTGCAAAGCCCGTGGAGTGCGTTGGAAAAGTGTATCATATATTGCAGATGGAGCAATTGCTTCCATATAATGAGGTGCGTGTGTATTCCCTGCAATTTCAGGATGCTTTAAGGCATATGTCTTATAAGCGGGAGGATAAAAAGATGCCACCCTTTCATAATCGCTTAGATTAGAGATTACTTGTCTGCCAGGATGGTGTAACTGGAGCATAATTTTACAGTCAGTTACTGCCTTATGGACGGAACTTGTAAGTCTTTTCATACCCTCAATAAAAGAATCATTGTCCGCCCTCATCATTAATGGAGGTGCAGGTATATTTGTATAGACCCACGCTATTCCTGTTAGGATCAGTCCTACTCCGCCTTTAGCAAGGTTGCAATGTAATCCAATAAGTGCATCTGAAACCTCTCCTTTTTCTGTCGCTGCTTGTTCAAATGTTGATGATCGGACTAAACGGTTTTTAATTTCAAGCTGTCCAATACGACCGGGAGTAAAAACTATAGATTTTTTTCTATCGGACATATTTATCCTCCTTTTTATAAAAGTCCTCTTTCAAAATTCATTTTTGAAATAATTTCATCGTTAACGAGGTTATTAATTTTTTTTCAAAAATCTTTTTGTCTCCCTCACAGCATCTTCGTAAGGAGATGCCATTGAACGATTTCTCCTTCAATAGATATTGAATAAAAGATATTGAAGAAAATCTCGAAACTCAACAATCTGTGGCACCTTATATGGGTGCTAACTTTGAAGTGCAATAATCAATTATGTTTACATCTGTAACTTTATCACCAGGACTAAGTACAACTCGGATACCACAGTTATAGATCAATGTAAATATCCCAACATAATTGGTTGTTCAGCGAGCTAATACTATAATTAATGTCTCGCTGAACAACCTCTGGAGGGGAAATCGTCATTGCTACCTTTTGTTTTTCCGGGCGAACATATTCGCTACAATTCTTTTACCATAAATGATTTGTTTCATTGGCTTGAATCCCCTGTTGCGTATAAAGCCAGCATGATCTGTGCCAATCACATTACAAACTATATCTTGTTAAATTATATGAATTATTCACAAATTATAGAAGAGCATCGATTTTAGTTATATTATTTGAGGTTTTTGTGTCTAAATAATGTATAATTTCATCTTATACTATATAGCAATTAATACAATTATTAGACGTCTGACAACGGCATTTCCTATATATAATGAATAAATCACAAAAAATTACCACTACCATAGGATGGATAACACTATTATTGAACAAGCCCCCAAACGAACCGGACACCTTGGATATGCAAATAAGTTGTAGTAATAGATATAGGATTAAGCCTGCAACCAGAAAGAAGGCTATGTTGGCCGGAAGTGCAGGCTGTTATGTACAAAGGCCGATTCGATTTGGCGGCTATGGGGAAAATTTTCCATTCAATTTCAATCAGAGATTTTGCCATCGCGTTGTAAAACATGATTGATTGTGCTCTGATCTTGTTCCATGATATTTATCCTTCACATAATGTCTAAATATCGTAATTAATTGTCTATCTCAAAATAATATATTAAACATTTTTTAGACATAAGATATTTAAAAAATCAAGGTTTAAAAACTTCTATTATATTTTATTAATAATATAAACATGTTATGAATTATTTTTTGAATGGCATAGCTCTTGCCTTCGTTATTGAATAATATGTTGACATAAAAGATCTCTTTGTGAGAAGCAAATGGCAACAAGAGCAGGTTCCCCGGTTTTCAATTCAGGGCGTATCGGGGCGGCAAGTTCTTATCAATTTAATTTAAAGAGCGGGACCTGACCTTTGAACCCGTCTAAACCTTCAGGTGATCACTTCCTTTTGTCCTCTGGTATTGAAGGAGAAAAAATTTATGAGTAAAAATGGAGATAAACGGATGAGCGCAAAGGAAGCCGTTCATGAGAATATTCATGACGGCGACACGCTCATTGATGGTAATTACACGCTCTGCATGCCCTTTGGTCTCATTTATGAAATTGCTCGACAGAAGAAGAAAAGATTGACGCTGTGTTCACAGTCGGGGCATTACAGTGATGAGATGCTGGTCGCAGGTAGCTGTGTGGATCGCTTGGTCACGACCTATTTACTCAACCTGGGTGGGAATGAAGGGGGCGCTCCGATCGCCCGCACCTGGAAGCAGGGGAAAATCCAAGTAGAGGACTATACTAACTTCAACTACAATGCTCGACTGATTGCGGGGATGCACGGGTTTTCCTTTATGCCGGTTTTCGAGGGGATCATGCATACTGATCTTTTCAACAAACGCAGCTTCATGGGAGAGAACAAGTATAAAGTTATCACCTGCCCCTTTACAGGTAAGGAAACTGTTGTGGTTCCCGCCTTAAATCCCGATATCGCCTTGATCCATGTGCAACGCGCTGACAAGTTTGGCAATGCCCAGTACTGGGGCGCTATGGGTAGCGTCCAGGCGGCGGCCCTGGCCAGTAAACGCATTATCGTTTCCTGCGAAGAGATTGTGGAACCTGACGTGATTCAATCGAGCCCTCATTTTACGATCATCCCCGCATTCCGGGTCAATGCCGTGGTGGAGATGCCCTGGGGTGCGCATCCTTCTGATGTTCTTGGCTACTATAACGTTGATAAGCTTTTCACAGCGACTCTTATTGCTGCTCTGCGGACGGAAGCGGGGACAAGGGCATGGATGGACGAGTGGATTTACGGATGTCTTGATCATAATGACTATCTAAATCATTATATTAAAATATTCGGATTGGAAACGCTCAACACCATCAAGGCACGGGCCTTCTACTCGGCACCGGCAAATTACGGATCGGCTTTCACCTCCACATGGGACGAACAGAACAAGGAGAGAACCATGGGTGTTACGCTGGAAGAGTTGGAACAATTTATGAAGGAAAAAGGGGTGCTTTATGAGTAAACCCTATACGCTGAACGAGTTGTTGATTATCGCCATTGCCAAAGAGATACATGATCATGAGAATGTGGTGCTGGGTGTTGGCATTCCCATGACCTCGGGGGCCATGGCGAAAGCCCTTTTTGCGCCTCATGCGACCTTGATGATGGAGTCGGGGATGGTTGATTTTAAACCTATGCTTCCCGTAAATCATGTAGCGGACTGTTTGTCCTGTCGGGGATTTTCATTTTCCACCGATCTCTTTTCCATTTTTACAATGGCTTACCGGGGATTTGTGGACGTCTGCTTTCTGGGCGTAGCCCAAGTGGACAAGTATGGTAACCTCAACACAACCGTAATCGGTAGCTATGAAAATCCAACGCTTCGTCTGCCGGGTTCGGGAGGTGCCGCCGATTTTATTTCTTATGCTAAAAGAACGATTCTGACCATGCGGCGAGGGGAGTTTGTGGAGAAACTCTCTTACCGGACTTCTCCCGGATACCTGGTAGGAGGCGACAGCCGTGACCAGTCCAGTCATTTTCCGCATGGTAGCGGTCCGACCAAGCTGATCAGTACACAGGGGATTTTTGAGTTCAATCCCGTGACGAAGGAAATGTACCTCTCTAAATTACATCCCGGCGTCAGCGTGGAAGCAGTAAAAAAGAAAGTTCCGTGGGATTTGAAAGTATCTCCTAATCTGACCCAGACAGAAAGACCTACTGATGCCGAGATCGATTTCATACGGCGGTCCTTTCCTACGGAATCCGTCGGAAAAAATCTCATGGATGAACTGGCGATTGCCAGTTTAGGAAAAAAGGCAAAAAATTCAAGCAACCGGTAATAAAAGCATCAGGCGATAGTTCAGCTAAGGCAACAGAGGACCAAATGTTTAATGATAATGAATGTTAACTCAATATCTTTCTTTGAAGAGGAGGTTTTTGGGAAATGAGACTTAAGGATAAAGTAGCGATTGTAACCGGAGCGGGACGGGGTATCGGAGAAGAAATTGTCCTGCGCTTTGTTGAAGAAGGCGCAAAGGTAATCATCAATGATGTGAATGAAGCGGACGTGAAAAACGTCGTGGACAAAGTCAAGGCCCAAGGCAGTCAGGTCGTGGCCGTTGTCGGAAGTGTAGCGGATCGGGCGGTTGTTCAGCAGATGGTGGATACGGCGGTAAAGGAATTCGGTACGCTGGACATTATTGTCAACAATGCCGGCATCACCCGTGATGTCATGCTGCATAAGATGGACGACAAGCAGTGGGATGCGGTCATCGCCGTCAACCTGACCGGCGTGTTTTACGGCATTCAGTGCGCGGGCCGGGTCATGCGGGAAAAACTTTATGGGAAAATCATCAACATTTCATCGACGAGCGCCCTGGGCAATGCCGGTCAATTGAATTATTCTGCGTCGAAGGCGGGCGTAATCGGGATGACGAAGACGGCGGCGAAAGAGCTGGGGCCGAAGAACATCAATGTGAATGCGATTGCTCCGGGGATGATCTGGACGGACATGATGAAGAACATGCCCCCGAAGGTGATTGAGCAGATGGATGCTAACCTGCCGTCTATTGTTCCATTGAACAGAAAAGGATCGCCGCGCGACATTGCAAACCTGGCCTTATTTTTGGCCTCCGAGGAGAGTTCATTCATCACCGGACAAATTATATTCTGTGACGGCGGCATGAAAATGTAATTATTTTGTAAGGAGAGCCAAATTAAACTGTAAGACTTGTGTAGTTTAAAGGGTAAAGTTGCCCTGGTCACAAGCGGAGGACGAGGCATTGGGAAATTCATTTGAGCCGGCCATCGTTAAGAAACGCCAGAACGACATTAGTGATTTTGATAAGAAGATAATCTCGATGTATGCGAAAGGCATGACCGTCCGATATATTCAGGAAAATATCAAAGATACTTATGGCGTCGAATTATGACCGACCACGATTTCCAATATAACTAATAAAGTCATGTCCCTGGCGTGCAGTGGCTTGTACGAAATGACCAAAATATAATACTGGGTTGATACACACCTAGATAATTTTAGAGGGAACGAAGGGAGGTGAAATTTTAATCATTTAGAAAATGATTGCAATTCCCAATATAACTGATAAAGTTATGTTTTTGGCGTGTAGTGGCTTGTACGAAATGGCCAAAATATAATACTGGGTTGATACACACCCAGATAATTTCAGATGGAACGAAGGGAGGTGAAATTTTAATCATTTAGAAAATGATTGCAATGAAAGGAGAGGATGACTCTTACAGACATCCTAAATTTGATTAGCTTTAGACATTATTGAAAAAAGGAGAACTAAAGATGAAGACTACTGTAAAATTAATGTTGGCAATCACCATAATAACAACGATAATGTTAATCGGCTTCCTGACCCCCATCCTTACCTCTTCTGCCTCTGCAGCGGAGCCCAAGATCTGGGTCTATACGAAGCTTCCGCACGCACCAGAGGGAGTCTGTGTCGACTCGAAGAAGAATCTTTATACCACTTTACATAACACAGGTGAAGTTGTATTGCTGAAGGACAATGGTTCTTTCGACCATGTGGCTTGGGTGCCGTCCAAGGAAGAGAGCGGACAGGGAGAGATTTATGGGATTAAACCGGATAAGGACGACAATCTTTACGTCGCCTATGTCCAAAATTCTAAGTTAATGGATATTCACAAGGATCTGGGACACCCTAATCATCCGGCTTGTCATGATTTGAACGTCACGCGGAGTGGGGTCTATAAAATCGACGCTAATACCCGCCAAGTTACACCGGTAGCGACAAGGGGTGACGGATGGGCCTTTTGTTTTCCGGATGATGTTACTATCGACAAAGCAGGAAATATTTATCTCACTGATCTGACCTTACCCGGCATCTGGAAAATCCCACCGGATGGCAAGAACGTCACGCTGTGGTCAAACGATGTTCTCACGGGCTGGACACATGATCCAGCATTACCACTGGGTGTAAATCCTATTATCCTGGACAAAGACGAGAAAAATATTTACACCAACACCACTACGCTCGACGGAAGGGTCCTCAAAATTCCCATCAAAGCTGACGGAAGCGCTGGTGCTCCTATAGTTTATTCGCGCGGGCATGCCTGGTTCGACGGCATAGAAATTGATGCAGAAGGTTATGTTTACAATGCAATGCCAGGAGCGAACGAAATCGTTGTTATTCCCCCGGCGGGATGGCCAAACCGAATTACTATCGCTAGCCCCCTGTTCCAAGGTCCCACCAGCCTGGCAATTCGTGATGGCATCCTTTATACTGCGAATTTAGCGTATGGGTTGCCGTATAATAAGAGAAACAAGACCATCATAGCCATCCGGCTTAAGGACTTTGGGCTCAAGGGAACGAAATGGTAAGACCTGATTCTCTTGAAAAGGGTTCCAGAGATTTCTCTGTAGTTGTAAATACTTAATGATAACAAATGACGTTTTTGGCTCATAAATAAATTCTTGAAAAGCCTGAAGGGCCTGGAAGGAAAACACCTTCCAGGCCCCAAAAACGATTGCCGTTTATCTTAATTATCGATAACGATACACATGTCGGGATTTGTCGTCGGCACGGTCAGATTATCCTTTCCCCTTCCTGCTTTGCGGGAATAACCTCATAGACAAGTTCGGTGCAGCTTCCCACCGTGTAGTTACCGATCACCAGTTCGTCACCGTCGTGGATAAACCGGCTGATTGCCTCCTTGGCCTCATCACCTTACCTTTTACATCCACCAGCCCTATTCCTGCCTTTAAATTGATAAGAAACAACCGGAATATTTCAGACTTCCAGATATTTAGCTCTCACCTCATGGTTGTTTTTGAGTTCCTCGGCGGAACCCTCGTATCCGATATGGGCTTTCCCCATCAAGTAGACGCGATGGGCCAGGGACAGGGCTACCTTCAGGTTGTGCTCCACCAAAAGAATGGACACACCGGCTTTGTTGATCTCCTCCAGAACATTGCGCACCTCCTGGACCATGATCGGCGCCAAGCCTTCCGAAGGTTCATCCACCAGAAGCAGCTTCGGATTCCCCATCAAGGAGCGACCGATCGACAGCATTTGCTGCTCGCCGCCCGATAAAAACCGTCCTTGGGAATTGCAACGTTCCTTCAGCTTCGGGAAATGACCGTAGATTCGGTCAGTCGTCCAGACGCTGGGATCATTGGGATCTCCCATCTTCCCTCCCTTGACTCCTAAAAGTAGGTTGTCCTGAACGGAAAGTTCCGGAAAGATGCGCCGTTCTTCCGGCACGTAGCCAATGCCCGCCTGAGCCGCCTTGTAGGGCGGATATCCCAGAATCTCTTTTCCTTCAAAAACCACGGACCCGGATTTCGCTTTGACCAGTCCCATAATGGTTTTCAAGGTCGTGCTCTTTCCCATGCCGTTACGGCCCAGCAGAGCGACCAGCTCCCCGTCGGCTACATTCAGCGATACACCCTGCAGAACATGACTTGCGCCGTAAAATGTGTTCAGATCTTTGACTTCCAATAGCATGTTTACTCACCTCATATTTTATCCGTAAACAATGACCAAGACCGATCATTGATGATTCTTTTACACCTCCAGATCCCCCAGATATGCACTCTTCACATCCTGGTTGACCCGGATCTCCGCCGGCGTCCCCGAGGCCAGAATTTTCCCGTAGTGCAGAACCGTAATTCGATCCGCCAGGGAAAAGACGACGTCCATATCGTGTTCGATAATGACCACCGTCTTGCCCTCCGTCAGCTTCCGGATCAGCGCCACC
>Ga0326726_10005413_pt1 | contig 11554 bp, 11 predicted proteins | sample MHFenrmetagenome_2_FD_207603 | JGI IMG/M metagenome (GOLD analysis project Ga0326726, IMG submission 207603) | Lab enriched peat soil microbial communities from Michigan Hollow, Ithaca, NY, United States - MHF15MN | ecosystem: Environmental > Terrestrial > Soil > Wetlands > Peat | place: USA...
TGCGCCGATATCGAGCGTGCGGATCACCACCGGCTTGCCTTTCATGACGCGCGCCACCTTCGCGTACGCCTCGTACTGCTCTTCCTCGTCGGGCAGGTCGTCGCGATTCATGAAGAGGAACTCGGTGCGATACAGCCCGATGCCGTCGGCGCCGGCCTCGAGCGCCTCGCGCGCATCTTCCGGCGCCTCGATGTTGGCGCAGAGCTCGATCGCGATGCCGTCGCGCGTGCGCGCGATCTTGCCCTTGAGGCGGCGCAGTTCGGTGCGGTGCTCGGCGTCGACGCGCAGGCGTTCGCGAAACACCGCCAGCTCCGCCGCGTCTGGATTGACCACCACGCGGCCCGACACGGCGTCGATGACGACAAGGTCGCCCTCGGCAACCTTCTCGCGCGCCGCAGCCACGCCGAGCACGGCCGGCAGCCCCAGGCTGCGTGCAAGGATCGCCGTGTGCGACGTCGGCCCGCCGAGCTCGGTGACGAAACCGCCCAGCACCACGTCCTCGCGATTCTTCAGGTGCAGCATGTCGGCCGGTGCGAGATCGCGCGCGACCAGAACCAGTCGTTCCCCGTCGGGCGGCTTGCGCACCGCTGCACTCGCCGCCTTGCCGCCGGCGAGCCGGCGCAGGACGCGCTCGACCACCTGGCGCACGTCTTCCGAGCGTGCGCGAAAGTAGTTGTCGTCGATCGACTCGAACTGGCGGCAGACCTCCTCGAGCTGGATCGTGAGCGCCCATTCGGCGTTGATCAGGCGGCCGCGCACGAGATCGCGCGGCGCGTCCGCAAGCAGCGGATCGTCGAGAATCATGCGATGCAGGTCGAGGAACGCGCCCACCTCGTTCGGTGCACCGGGCGCGACGTCGTCGCGCAGCTCGTCGAGTTCGGAGCGCACCAGCGAGAACGCGTTGTTCAGACGCGCCACCTCGTGCAGCACGTCACGCCGCTCGATCGTGTACTGGCGGATGTCGAGTTCGCTCGGAGCGAGCAGGTGCGCCCGGCCGATCGCGAGGCCTGCATGCGCGCCGGTTCCAACACCGATGCCGATCAGCTCGCGCTTCATTCCTCGCCGAACTTTCCTTCGATAAGGGCGCCGACGGCATCGAGCGCTGCGGCCTCATCCGGCCCATCGACATCGACGGTCACGACCGAACCCTGTCCCGCAGCCAGCATCATTACACCCATGATCGACTTTGCGTTCACGCGGCGGCCATCCTTGGCGATCCAGACCTCACTCTGGAACTTGGCGGCCGTCTGCGTCAACTGCGCCGAGGGACGCGCGTGCAGGCCGAGCTTATTGCTGATGGTGAGGTTGCGCGAGATCATCGCCTTGCGGACCGCGTTGATCTGATGCCTGGTTCTGCAGAGGCGGCGTTGCGGCAACCTGGAGCACACCTTGTGCGCCGCCGGCGAGCGCCTTTTCGACGATGTCGGCGAGCCTGCCGTCGCGGTAACAGAGCGCGCGCAGCAGCATCGGCAGGTTCAGACCCGCCACGACCGCCACGCGACCGGGTTCGGCCAATCGCGCTGCAACGTTGCCTGGGGTCGCCCCGAAGACGTCGACCAGCACGAGCACGCCGGCGCCCGAATCGACTTCAGCCACGAGCTGGCGCGCACGTTCGATCGTGGCGTTCACGTCGGCATCGGGAACGACGTCGAGGACGCGCACCTGCGACTCGGCACGCTCCGGCGCGCACGAATAGACGTGCGAGGCGCCCGCCGCGAATGCACTCGCGAGCGGCGTGTGCGCAACGATGAGCAGCCCGATCATCGAGGTGAACCGGTGTTGATGCGGCGCAGGATCGATCGGTTCACTTGAGTCCCACCGCGTCGACGAGGGCATCCACGAACATCGCCGCGACGTCGAAGCCGCTCTGCTGCGTGATCTCGACGAAGCAGGTCGGGCTCGTGACGTTCACCTCGGTGAGGTAGTCGCCGATCACGTCGAGGCCGACCAACAGGAGACCCCGCGCGGCGAGCGTCGGGCCAAGCCCTTCGGCGATGCGCCGGTCGCCTTCCGACAGCGGCTGTGCCCGGCCGATGCCGCCGGCCGCGAGGTTGCCGCGCGATTCGCCCGCCTTGGGGACGCGCGCAAGCGAATACGGAACGGGTTTGCCGGCGATCAAGAGCACGCGTTTGTCGCCGTCCTTGATCTCCGGGATGAAGCGCTGCGCCATCAACGAACGCGTGCCGTACTCGGAAACGGTCTCGAGGATCGCATTGAGGTTGGGATCGTCGCGCCGCAAACGGAACACGCCGCGCCCGCCCATACCGTCGAGCGGCTTGACGACCACGTCGCCGAGCTCCGCGTGGAATTCGCGCAGCAGCGCGAGGTCGCGCGTGACCAGCGTCGGCACCGTGTACTGGGGGAACTCGGCGATCGCGAGTTTCTCGTTGTGATCGCGCAGCGACTGCGGATCGTTGAACACGCGCGTGCCCTGCGCCTGCGCGCGCGACAGCAGCAGCGTCGCGTTGAGGAACTCGACGTCGAAGGGCGGATCCTTGCGCATCAGCACGGCGTCGAACCGGGTGAGCGGCGTCATCGCCGCGCGCCGCTCGTCGTACCAGATGTCGTTGTCGGCAAGAACCTCGAGCTCGCTCGCGTGCGCCGCCACCCTGCCGTCGCGCAACGCGAGTTGCGCGGGCGTACAGGCAAAGATCCCGTGACCGCGCCGCGTGAGCTCGCGCATCATCGCGACGCTGGAATCCTTGTAGGCTTTGAGCTCGTCGAGCGGATCGACGACGAACAGGATCGCCAGAGCCATTTCTATCCCGACGCGCGGACGCAGGCCGCGCGGAGCACTAATCGCGCCTCTCCCCCGGACGGGGAGGGGCGGGGGTGAAGGGGCCGAGCGCTGAGGCGCTCGGTCGAGTCGTTGCGGCGCACGGCCGAGTCAATTGCCGACGGCGGCAGTCGCCGGCGCCGCGTCGGGCGCCCGCGTCACCAGGTGGCCGGTGCGTTCGAGCTCGAGCGACGCCGCGAGCAGCGCGAGGCGCGCGATGACGCCGTAGCTGTAAAAACGATTCGTCGCCGCGGTGCCGGGCTGCGCCGAACAGTCGGGCAGATTGCAGCTGCCGGCAAACGCGAGTGGCACGAAGTGCATGCCGGGCGCGTTGAGGTTCTCGTCGATGCCACGATCCTTGTTGACGCGATAAAAGCCGCCGACGACGTACCGGTCCACCATGTAGACGACCGGCTCGGCGACCGCATCCTCGACTTTCTCGTAGGTCGGCACGCCTTCCTGGATGATCACCTCGTTGACTTCGAGGCCCTCTTTCACGACGGCCATCTTGTTGCGTTGCTTGCGGTTCAACTCGCGCACGTCGGCGACGTCGCGCACGGTCATGATGCCCATGCCGTACGTGCCCGCATCGGCCTTGACGATCACGAACGGCTGTTCATTGATGCCGTATTCCTTGTACTTGGCGCGAATCCGCGACAGCAGCATGTCGACGTTGCTCGCGAGACACTCTTCACCGGTGCGCTCGTGGAAGTTGATCTGGCCGCAGCGCGCGAAGTACGGGTTGACGGTCCAAGAATCGATCTTCAAAAGCTGCGCGAATTCCTGCGCGACCTCGTCGTACGCGGCGAAGTGCTGTGACTTGCGCCGCACGGCCCAGCCCGCGTGCAACGGCGGCAGCAGGATCTGGTCTTCCAGACCGCGCAGGATGTCGGGGATGCCTGCCGAGAGATCGTTATTGAGCAGGACCGCGCAGGGGTCGAAACCAGCCACGCCGATGCGATTTCCGGTTCGCACGAGCGGTTCGACGACGAGCCTGTCGTTGCCGGGCAGCGAGATCGTCGTCGGGCTGGTGACCTCCACCGAAAGCGACCCGATGCGCACCTCGAGCCCGGTCGCGCGCAGGATCCGGGCGAGGCGCGCCACGTTGGTGAGGTAGTAGATGTTGCGGGTGTGGCGCTCGGGGATCAGCAGCAAATTGCGCGCATCCGGACAAAGGTGCTCGATCGCCGACTGCGCGGCCTGCACTGCGCTGGGCAGCATTTCCTCCGAGAGATTGTTGAAACCGCCCGGGTAGAGATTCATGTCGACCGGCGCGAGCTTGAAGCCCGCGTTGCGCAGGTCGACGGAGCCGTAGAACGGCGGCGTGTGGTCCTGCCACTGCAGCCTGAACCAGCGCTCGATTGTCGTCATCGAATCGAGGATCCGCCGCTCGAGTTCGAGCAGCGGGCCGTTGTCGGCAGTCACCAGATTGGGATTCGGATGCACGGTCTTGGCTCGGTCCGCACTCGCACGGTGTGCCCGCGCGGACCTCGGAAAAGTCGCAACAGTCCATTCTATCCAAGCGGTCCCGCGCAACCGGCGCCGGACGAGCACCACACCGCAAAGGAGGAAAAAAAAGGGCGCCCGTCCGGAGGCGCCCGTGAATCGCCTTCATTTGTCTGCGTCCGCGAGGCACAGACCGGCGAGAGTGGGAGACACGCAACCTTGTCATGCAACAACCGTGCCGCACCGTTCAGTGGCCCCCGCTTGGGGCCGCGAATTCGCAGTTCACCGACGCACCGCAACTACCGGGAGGGCGTTGCCATAAAAAAGCGGGCCCAACGGGCCCGCTTTCCCCGGCGCCGGAGCGCCGGCCCCCTCTGCATCGCTCAGATGTGATACGCCGTTTCGCCGTGGTAGGTCGTATCCAGGCCCTCGCGCTCCTCTTCTTCGGAGACACGCAGCCCGACGATCAAGTCAGCGGCCTTGTACGCGATGAATGCCGCCGCGCCGGACCAGAGAATCGTCACGATAACGCCCTTCAGCTGGATCCAGACCTGATCGAAGATCGGCTTGGACCCGACCGTGGCCGTGACCCAGTCGGTCACGAGGCCCGGGCCGAGCAGCGACTGCGTGTTGAACACCCCCGTCAGCAGTGCACCGGTAATACCGCCGATAGCGTGGATGCCGAAGACGTCGAGCGCGTCATCGACGCCGAGCATCTTCTTGAGTCCGGTCACACCCCACAGGCAGATCAGGCCGACCGCAATGCCGATGACGAAGGCGCCCGGGATTCCAACGTTACCCGCCGCGGGCGTGATCGCCACCAGGCCAGCAACGGCGCCGGATGCCGCACCGAGCATCGAAGGCTTGCCCTTGATCATCCACTCGCCGAACGTCCAGGAGAGCACGGCGCACGCGGTCGCGAGGTAGGTGTTCATGAACGCGAGCGCTGCCGAGCCGTTAGCTTCGAGCGCCGACCCGGCGTTGAAACCGAACCACCCGAACCAGAGCAGCGACGCGCCGATCATCGTCATCACCAGGCTGTGCGGCGGCATCGCTTCCTTGCCGAGACCGACCCGCTTGCCGACGAGGATTGCGCCGACCAGGCCCGCCACGCCCGAGTTGATATGCACCACCGTGCCGCCCGCGAAGTCGAGCGCGCCCCACTGCCAGATCAGACCCGCCTTGGCGTCCATCGCGTCGGCCACTTCCTTCGCCGAGTAGGCGTCCGGTCCCATCCAGAACCACACCATGTGTGCGATCGGCGCGTAGCTCAGCGTGAACCAGATCGTGATGAAGATGAGGATGGCGCTGAACTTCACGCGCTCGACCAGCGCGCCGAAGATCAGGCAACACGTGATCGCTGCAAAGGTCGCCTGGAACGCCACGAACACCAGCTCCGGGATGACGACCCCCTTGCTGAACGTGGCCGCCGGGGCGAACTCGCCCTTGGCCGCATCGAAGGTGCCCGCCAGGAACAGCCGGTCGAAGCCGCCGAAGAACATGTTGCCCTCGGTGAACGCCAGGCTGTAGCCGTACACGCACCACAGCACGGTGATCAGCGAGAACACCACGAACACCTGCATCAGCACCGACAGCATGTTCTTGGCGCGCACCAGGCCGCCGTAGAAGAGCGCGAGCGCAGGCACCGACATCAGCAGCACGAGCGCGGTCGAGGTCAGCATCCACGCCACGTCGCCCTTGTTCGGCGTCGGGGGCGGCTTGGCCTCGTCCTTCTTCTCCTCCGGCTTTGCCTCGTCCTTCTTCGCGTCGGCAGCGGGCGCCGCAGCCTTGGCGTCCGCGGGCGCGGCTTTGGCGTCGGGCGGCGCGGCCTTCGCGTCCGCCTTCTTCGCGTCGGCCGCGGTTGTTCCCTGCGCCAGTGCCAGGTCAGGCGTGGACGCACCCAGAGCGAGCGCACCCACGGTCAACAACATAACGATCAGTTTTTTCATCTCTGGTCCCAGGAGTTAGAGCGCGTCCTTGCCGGTCTCGCCCGTGCGGATGCGCACGACCTGCTCGAGGTCGTAGACGAAGACCTTGCCGTCGCCGATCTTCCCCGTGCGGGCCGAGTTCTCGATCGCTTCGATGGCGCGTTCGACGATGTCGTCGGCCACGGCGGCCTCGATCTTCACTTTCGGCAGGAAGTCGACCACGTACTCGGCGCCGCGATACAGCTCCGTGTGGCCCTTCTGCCGGCCGAACCCTTTGACTTCGGTGACGGTGATGCCCTGCACGCCGACGGCGGACAGTGCCTCGCGCACCTCGTCAAGCTTGAACGGCTTGATGATGGCGGTGATCAGTTTCATGGTTGCCTCGTTGGTTGAAGTGCACGCGCGGGCAACTGCCCGCGCTGGGCATCAGAACGTCTTGCCGACCGAGAGCACCACCCGCAGCTTGCCGAGATCGGTCCCGCCGACGTTGCTCGTGTAGCAAGCCTTCTTCGCGTCGGTGTCGGAGACCATGGCGGCAAGCGTCCAGCCGGACAGGTCATACGATCCCTTCACGTTGTAGTCGGTGTACGACAGGTCCCTGGTGCCGTTGAGGCAGGCGGGCGTCTTGCCCTCGGTATGCACGGTCTGGTGACCGATGTGCGGCGTGATCGAAACACCGCCCGGAACCTCGAACGTCGCCGACAGATCGAAGTACTGGCTGCCCTTGGTGCCCGGCGTGCCAAACAGCTCCGTCGTCGAATACGAGTACTTGAACGTCGCGGGTCCCCACGACGCACCGAGGTACGCTTCCAGCGTATTCGGCGTTACGGGCAGGCTTATGCCCTTCTTCGGGTAGTAGTAGTAGAGCAGGCCGGGATCGAGCGTGACACCGCCCGGAATCTCGATCTTGTAACCACCATAGAAGTCCATCTCGATCGGCGCCGACAAGCCGCCGTTCGCGCCCGCATTCAAGTCCGAGAGCCAGCTGATGTTCGAGTTCCAGTTGCCGACGTAGAAACCGCTCTTGTGCGTCAGGTCGAAGCCGCCCTGGATCGCCGGCTGGTTGTTGGTCTGGGCGATGCCGCGATACAGGTACTCCGAGGCAAGCGTCATGTTGCCGGTGAACTTCAAATCGGGTTCCGGTGCTTTCTGCTCCGGTGGTTTTGCGTCCTCCGCACGTACAGCGAGCGACAAGACACACGCGGCCATAGCAAGGACGGGTGTCACGAGCTGCTTCTTCATTGCTCTCCCTTTCGACTGACGGTTGCTGAAAGTCCCGGCGGGCCTTCTCGCAAGCGCCATGCCATCGGAAAAATCGCGTCAAGGGGGTGCGCGGGAGGCCTGAACCGCGGTTTGGACTCCCACCCAGGCACCGAAAACGGTCATGGACGCACACTTTTGGGGCGCGCAGAGGGGCTCGGCAGGGGCGGGTATCCTCGATGCATGCCGATTGAAACCGGTGCCTCTCGCGACGCCGCCATGGATACGACCCGCTTCCTCGACGACCTGCAGCAACGCATCAGCCAGTTGCTCGCTGGCACACCCGCCGCCGACATCCAGAAGAACCTCAAGGCGGTTCTGACCCAGCAATTCGCGCGGCTCGATCTCGTGACGCGCGAGGAGTTCGACACCCAAGCGCAGGTGCTCGCGCGCACGCGCGAGAAACTTGCCGCGCTCGAGCAGCGTCTCGCCGCCATCGAAGCGGCCGCGCAGAAATAAGACGCGCCGCGGACGCGGCGCGCTCTACCCGCGGGCTATTCGGCGCGCGAAAGCGGCGCCGGGCTCGAGCGAACTCAGCGGAACACGACCGTCTTGCCACCGTTGAGCAGCACACGATCCTCGAGGTGGTACTTGAGCGCGCGCGCGAGCACCGTGCGTTCGATGTCGCGGCCGTAGCGCACGAGATCCTCTTCGCTGTCGCCGTGATCGATGCGCACGACGTCCTGTTCGATGATCGGACCTGCATCGAGCTCCGCCGTGACGTAGTGCGACGTCGCGCCGATCAGCTTCACACCGCGCGCGAACGCCTGGTGATAGGGGCGCGCGCCGACGAAGCCGGGCAGGAAGCTGTGATGGATGTTGATGATCCGGCCTGGGTATCTTGCGCAGAGCGCAGGCGGCAGGATCTGCATGTAGCGCGCCAGGACCATCACGTCGCCGGCGTTCTCGCTGAAGATGCGCTCGACCTCGGCGAACGCAGCGGCTTTTCCCGCCGCATCCGCCGGCACCGGCACGTGGTGATACGGCAAGCCGTGCCACTCCACATAACCGCGCAGCTCGCCATGATTGGCGATCACGCAGGCGATGCTGCAATCGAGTTCGCGCGCCTTGTAGCGATAGAGCAGGTCGACCAGGCAATGGTCGACCTTGCTCACCAGGATCACTACGCGCTTTCTTACGGCCGAGTCGCTGATCGACCACTGCAGCGCGAACTCGCGCGCGATCGGCGCAAATTCCTCGCGGAACTGCGCAAGCCCGATCGCCTGCTCCTGCAGCGAAGACGCGCGCAGCACGTTGCGCATGAAGAAGCGCCGCTCGGCCTGATCGGCGTGATGGTTCGCTTCGAGGATCCAGCCGCCACGATCGGCGATGAAACGGCTGACCGCGGCGACGATGCCGACCCGGTCGGGACAGCTGATCGTTAGCGTGTACGTCCGCTGCGGCGACATGTGACGCCGCCCTAGCTGGCGCGGGCGCGCACACCGGCGCGCTTGCGCGCGACCGCGATGATCTTCGCAGCGACAGAGATGTCGAGTTTCGCAAGCTCCGCGCTGATCGCGACCCGGTCGAGCACGCGCACGCCGCGTTTGGCGTTCGGTGCGTCCTCGGACAGGCCGGCGTCGGCGACGATCAGCACGCGGATGAGGCCGATGCCGCGCGCCTGCTGCGCAAGCTGCAGCACCCGTTCCGCCGTGACCCGCTGCGTGCCGACCACAAACGCATACGCACGCGACGGATCATCCTTGTGGCGCAGCACCAGTTCGATAGGACGCACCACCGGCGACGCGGGCGCCGAGCGATAACCGCGCGCCTCGAACCACGCCAGCACGAGTTCGCGCAGCGGCACCTCACCGTCGGGCGCCGCCGGCGTCGGAATCGGTGGAGCGGCACGGCCGCGTGCGGGTGCGCGCTCGACGGCCGGCGCCGGCTGCGGTGATGGGGTGGCCACTGCAACTGGCGCGGGAGGGCGAGCAGGCGGGGACACGGGTCGCGCCGGCGTTGGGGCGACGCGCGCAACCTGTGCGGCCATCGCGGGGGCGGGGGCGGCGCGCGCGGCCGGTGCCGGCATCGCACGCGCGGGGGGCGGTGCGGCAACCGCCGCCGGCGTGCTGACGATCGGCCGCGGCGGCAGCGTGTCGCCCAGGGAAATGTTGGTGGGCTCTTCGAGTTGTGCGCGGGCACGCGAAGCGATGCCTTGTGGTTCGCCGCGCAACAGTTCCTCGATGTCGAGCACCTCGGCGACCTCGATCGAACCGCGGCGACCGGGCACCATGCTGGTCGGCGTGCCTGGCTCGAAGATCGTTTCGCCGGTGGATTCCGCCGGCTGCGCAGTGCTGCCCGGCGTGCCATCGCCGTCCTCGGTGACCGGATCGCCGCCGGCGCGGACTGCGGCGATGGCGCGGCGCTCGCGGGCTTCCCCTTCGGCGCGGATGCGAACTGCGCGGCTGCGCGCCCACACCGCCATCACGATGACGAGCAGGACGATCGCGCCGATGAGCAGGATGGTGCTGTTCACGTCAGTGTTGCGCTCGCGGCCGGTCCGGAGCGAGTCGCTTCAGGGGCGCGCATTGTCGCAGACCGGGCGCGGCTGCTCGCGCAGGCCCACGCAAATACGGTGCAGCCCGTGGCGCGCCGGCCCGACTTAAAGCCTGCTTCAGGTTCGTCGCCGCAGGCCGAGTGCAAGGAGCAGCAAGCCGATGCCGCCTGCGGGCAGTGCGCCACCGCCGCCAGGCATGGCCGCTGAGGGCGGCGGGTTCTGTCCGGCCACGGTGCCATTGAGTTGCGCCGTTCGAAGTGTGTTGGCGCCGGCCTGGGAATAGCCAATGTCGAGCAAAGCCGTCTTGGGCGTGCTTGTCTGCGTCCTGAACGCAACGTTCACGGTGCAAGAGACGCCCGCACCGAGGCTCATCGACGTCGCGCACGGGTTGGCACTCGGCTTGATGCTGAAGTCGGCGTTGTTCGTTCCACCAATTCCAACCGACACAATGGTCAATGCGCTCGTGGCCGTGACCGCGTTGGCAAAGGCGATCGTGACCGGGGACGTTTCGATACTCGTGTTTGCGGCGGTGAAATCGACGAGATTCGGCCGCGCCTTCGGAACGTCAGCGATGTAGGCGGCAATGTCGTTCTTCTGCTGCGCAGAAAGCGCGCTGAACTTGTTCATCACCGATTGCGCTGCAATCGCGTTGAGAAAGTGTGCGAGGACCAAGTCGAAATCGAGGTCGCCGTTGGGATCAATCGCCATGCGCCGGTTATCGACATTGAAGTGGCACGCCGTACAGGGCTGAATGGAATTGCCCTCGAACAGCGTCTTGCCATTCGCAGGATTGCCCTGCGCAAACGCTGCCGGCACGATCACGTCAAGCAGCACCGCGAACAGGACTCGTATCGCAAACCCGAATCGAACTCCCATGACTCCTCCTGGCCGCGGCGAACACAGGACTCGGCGTGCCGAACGCCACTAGCGCGGGTGCTACCCGGTCTTTCTGTTGATCCATCTGCGCTCGATTCTCCGCAAGCGAACTTGTTGAGCCATCCGCCAGACGGCTTAGTCCCGAAACCGATTGCCGCGCTGAAATCGCCCGCTCGACGACGGCTTATCGGCGCAAGGTAAACGGCGCCTTACCGTAGAAATCGGTGCTGCGTCGGCGCGTTGCACCGATACAATTCCCGCCCCTGATCGTTCAATTACATGACGCTTGCCGTCGTCCATAGCCGCGGGCTCTCCGGGATGTTCGCGCCCGAGGTCACAGTCGAGGTGCATCTCGCCAACGGCCTGCCGTCGTTCACGCTGGTTGGCCTGCCGGATACCGAGGTCAAGGAGGCGCGCGAGCGGGTGCGCGCCGCCCTGCAGAACAACAAGTTCGAATTCCCGTCGCGGCGGATCACCGTCAACCTTGCCCCTGCCGATCTGCCGAAGGAGTCGGGCCGCTTCGACCTGCCGATCGCGCTGGGCATCCTCGTGGCAAGCGGCCAGCTCAACGGTCGCGCGCTCGACCGGTTCGAGTTCATCGGCGAACTCTCGCTCACGGGCGAACTGCGTCCCATCCGCGGCACACTCGCAATGACGTTTGCCGTCACCAAGGTGCCGCAGACGAAAGGACCGCGCGGCGTCGTCCTGCCGTTCGAGAACGCCGACGAAGCGGCGCTCGTCGGCGGAGTCGACGTGTTTCCCGCGAAGGAC
>Ga0326726_10005414_pt1 | contig 11553 bp, 2 predicted proteins | sample MHFenrmetagenome_2_FD_207603 | JGI IMG/M metagenome (GOLD analysis project Ga0326726, IMG submission 207603) | Lab enriched peat soil microbial communities from Michigan Hollow, Ithaca, NY, United States - MHF15MN | ecosystem: Environmental > Terrestrial > Soil > Wetlands > Peat | place: USA...
GACGACGTTCGATCCGCTTACGCTATTTCGCCAGAGGATGTCGACATGTGTATCCCTGTTGAAATCCCCGGTGCCGACGATCTTCCAACTCAGGTCGGATACTGTGAGAAGCTCGGCGCTCCCGATCCATTGCGTCCCGTTCATGTACCAGACGACATTAGAGCCCGTGCCCCCGTTCCTCCAGAGGATATCGACATAAGTGTCGTTATTGAAGTCCCCGGTTCCCACGATCTGCCAGTTCAAATCGCCAACCGGCATGACATCGGCGCCCCCAAGGAAGGTCGGGGTCGAGGCGACTGTAGCAAGATGGTCCGAGGAGGTCTCGGGTGTAACAACCAAGTTTACATACCTCGGGTCGGCGACGCTCGTGGGGGAAGGCTTGGGATAGATCCCGCCCGCCTTGCGCGGGTCATCGACCACTCCAACCCCGGCACCTCGCCTGTTCATACTGCCCACTACGTCCTGTCCACTCTTCAGCGGCGACTTTTTCGGCCGGTTCGTGATCATGCCCATAGCACGCTCGTCCCCGATGGTCTTCCCTCTGGCCTTGTCCCCGGATAATTGGACTGCCGAAACCACGGCCATCTGAGGACTTGCCCCAGCAAGCGGCAAGCCCGCTAGCTCCGAGTTCCCGAGGAACCAGGCACGGTTGTATCCGCCCGTGCCATAATACCGCCATAGGATATCTTCCTGCCCGTCCCTGTTGAAGTCCACCCGGATTCCGTTGCCGATCTTGGCCACATAGACATCATAATCTCCAGAATATGCCCTGACCGGAGAGCCCCAGGCCGCGTCGCAGTAGCCCGTCACGTAGGAGTTGCCGCTCGTATCCACGGCTATGCCCTGTCCCTGCTCAGCACCAATCCCGCCCTGGAAGGTGTTCCACATCAGATTGCCGCTCGTGTCCAGCCGCGAAACAAAGGCATCAAATCCTCCAGCAAATGGCCCGACCGACGGCCCCCAGACCGCTCCGCTCGTGCCGGTCACATAGATGTTTCCACTTGTGTCCACGGCAATCCCAAGGCAGACATCAAAATCCGTCCCGCCCAGGAAAGTGTTCCATTGCAGAACGCCATTCACGCCCAGCTTCGCAACAAAGGCGTCCGCGCCGCCTCCAGTAAATGCCCTGACTGGCGACCCCCAGGTCGCTTCGCTGTAGCCCGCCACGCAAATGCTCCCACTTGTGTCAACGGCAATTCCACAGCCGTTACTCGTTCCGCCCAGGAACGTGTTCCACTGCAGATTGCCACTTCCGTCCAGCTTCGCCACAAAGGTATCATAGCTTCCAACAAATGCCCTGAAAGGCGACCCCCAGGTCGCTATACTATAGCCCGTCACGTATGCGTTGCCGTTTGTGTCTACGGCAATTCCAGCGGAGCTGTCTTCACCTATCCCGCCCAGGAAAGTATTCCACAGCAGATTGCCGGTCCCGTCCAGCTTCGCCACAAAGGCATCCATGTCTCCAACAGTAAATGCCCTGACCGGCGACCCCCAGGTCGCGTCGCTGTAGCCCGTCACATAGACGTCCCCGCTTGTACCAACGGCAATTCCATAGCCGTAATCAAACCCCGACACGCCCAGGAAAGTGTTCCACTGCAGAGCGCCGCTCCCGTCCAGCTTGGCCACAAAGGCATCGTCGTTTCCAGCAGTAAATGCCCTGACCGGCGACCCCCATGTTGCTTCGCTGTCGCCCGTCACATAAACGTCCCCGCTTGTGTTGACGACAATTCCATAGCCACGATCCGTATTGGTTCCGCCCAGGAAAGTGTTCCACTGCAGAGCGCCGCTCCCGTCCAGCTTGGCCACAAAGGCATCCATGTCTCCTGTAAATGCACTGACCGGCGAGCCCCAGGTCCCGTCGCTATAGCCCGTCACGTAAACGTTCCCGCTTGTGTCTACGGCAATTCCAAGGCCGTTATCAAAACCCGACCCGCCAAGGAACGTGTTCCAGGTCAGCACGGGGTCGATCACCAGTGGATATCGTGGGTCATAGGCCCCAACCGCGAACCCGACTTCCCGCACGCCCAATATTCGATAGACAGCTTCCACCGCGATCTTCTTGCCGGCAACCTCCTGCCAGGCCACTGGCCGCGTCTCACGCATCTCCCCGGTCATTAGAGTCATCACCAAGTTCCCGCTCTTATCGATTCTGACCGGCACGTTGTAACGGAGCCGGATGTTGCCGACTGGGAAGGAGGCCTTGGCTCCTAAGGCCTGGACATGGTACGTGCTCTTAACTACCCCCGACTCGGTCTTCTCATAGACAGCGGTGACGCCGTCCCAGAGGTCGCGATAAGTGACTTTCCCCAGCGCCGGCGCGCGCCCTTGGACCTCCGCGGGTCCTGACGAGGTAGCTCCTCCCACCGGCGAGATCGTCCGGGCGTTGACAAACTCCACCCTGAGAGAATGGCTTCCGGAGGCGATGATCACTCCTTCCTCCCGGAATCCGAGCACGTGTCCCCCGGCCGTATATTGCCTCGGGCCTGAAGGCCTAAGCGGACCCTGCCCGAACCCCCCGGCCCCGAGTCCGAGACTCATCGCCCCGGCCGTTGCCTGGGCTCCTGGACCCAAATCCTGCTTGGGGCTTGGAAAAGTCGCCCCCGATAAAGAAGCCACAAGAAGAAAGAGAATGATTGACTTCGCGAGAAAGCGATCCATTGGTTCTCCTCCCCTCCGGGTGTTATTTACAAAACCCCCTCGGGTATTCATCGCGCTAAATTCTCACCTATCTGCTGACGATCTTCCAGGTCAGGTCCGCCACCGGAAGCAGGTCCCCGCCTCCGATCCATGTCACGCGGTCCATGTACCAGATATAGTTATAACCGCCCGCCCCGTTGTAGTGCCATAGGATATCAACATTCCCGTCATTATTATAGTCGCCCGTTCCCGCGATCTGCCAGGTCGCATCCCCCACGGGGATCAGATCGGCGCTCCCCGTCCAGCTCGCGTTATTCATGTACCAGACGACGTTGTACCCCCCGGCGCCGCTGTAGCGCCAGAGGATGTCGACGTTCCCGTCCTTGTTGAAGTCCCCGGTACCGACGATCTTCCAGTTCTGGTCCGACACCTTGAGCAGGACGGCGCTACCGATCCAGTTCGTTCCGTTCATGTACCAAACGACATTATCGCCGCTGGCGTTATTCCTCCATAGGATGTCAACGTGGGTATCCTTATTGAAGTCCCCTGTCCCCACGATCTGCCAGCTCATATCGCCCACGGGCAGCAGCTCGGCGCTGCTGCTCCATTCGGCCCCGTTCATGAGCCAGACGACGTTCGTTCCGCTGGAGATATTCCGCCAGAGTATATCGACGTGAGTATCGTTGTTGAAATCGCCCGTCCCGACGATCTGCCAGTTCAGCTCTCCCACCGGCAGCACGTCGGCCCCGCCCAGGTAGGACGGGGTTGAGGCCAGACCGATCTTCGCGCCCGATGCAGGCTCTGCGTTGATATCAGTCTTGACTTTCCTCGGATCGTCATAGCCCACGGGAGAAGGTCCGGGATCCGCCCGTCCCGCCAGGCGAGGGTCGCTGATGCCGGCTTTGGACAACGGGCCTTGCGTCGCCTTGCCCATGAGACCCCTGGAGCTCATCGGCGTCGGGATCGCTCTCGTGGCCGGCATGAACCGTATATCGCTCGATCCTCCGATAAATTTGCCGGAGGATTTCCTTTCGCCCGGCCGGCTTCCGGCGACATCCGCCTTCATGGGAGCATCCAGCGGAAGCAACGGAAGCCCGGGCTGGCCCGAGTCTCCGAGGAACCAGGCTCGGTTGTTCCCACCCGAACCGTAATACCGCCAGAGGATGTCTTCCTGTCCGTCGCTATTGAAATCGACCTTCGGAGAGGGGCGGAAGATCGAGACGTCGTCGATGTACCAGAAATCATATTGGTAGAGGTTGCCGGAGATGGTAAAAGCGACGAACGTCATCGGGATATTGAGATTATGCGTGAGCGTGGTCACGACGGTCTCGGGCCCGACGTTCGAGCTTGTCGACGCGATTGACCAGGCTTCGTCCGTCCAATTCGTTCTATCCGGACTCGTCTGGACCTTGAGCACGCATCCGGTGCCGAACGCGTCCAGGAAATGCTTAAAGCGCAGGCGCAGGCTTGCGTATCCCGTCGTATTGAGCGGAGGGGTGATCACCCGAGTTATCCCGGGATTGACATCATCCCATGAGCAGCGCAATTCGTAAGAGGAACCTCCCGCGTAGTTCGTCGCACTGAAACTCCACAGGATGCCGATGCCGGTCCCCCCATTCTGTTGGACCCACCCTGCGGGGGCCGCCGTGAAGTCCTCCGTGAATGGAAGCGTGGCCGGGAGGACCACGGCGAAGTCGGCATCCGATTCGTCCCAGGCGGTCCCTTGCCAGACCCGGATCCGGTAGTCGGACCCGACCGTCTCGCCCGCGGCGATCGCCCAGGAGAACGTCCCTGCGGAGGCACCCGCTGTCCCCAGGGTTTTCTGCAGAATCCCCCCCTTATAAAGGTCGATGGTCACCGACCCGGTCAGGCCTGTCTGGGTCCACGTGATGTTGTGATTCGAGCCTGCGGCCCAGACCTCTCCCCCATTCGGGGAGGTCACCGTGATCGGGGACGGAGGAATGACGATGGAAAAGGTCGCATTGGACGTATCGGAGGGCATGCCATAAGTCCCCTCCGCGACCCTAATGAGACAGGTGGCGCTCGAGACGAGCGGGACGGTGATGGCTTGCGAGCCGTCGTTCGGCGTGTTGTCGAGGAGGGTCGTCCAGGTCGTTCCGGAATTCGTCGTCAGCTGGATGTCCACGGTGCTCATGCCCCCGGTGCTCAGCCAGGTGACGGTCCGGCTGTCGCCCGCCATCCAGGTCTCGCCGCCGTTCGGCGATGTTACCGTGATCGTGTTAATGGCGACGTCGAACGAGATCGTGTTGCCATAGAGGCCGACGTTGGAGATCGACAGGCCTCCCGGAGATCCGTCGGTCAGGAAGCTCGAGGGATTCGTGGCGTCGTTGATCTGCGTCCTTGTTTGATTGGCCGAGAAAGGCGCGAGGGCCGGGCTCCCGTCTGCGGCGGGGGCGCCGTCCGGACGGTAGATGTAAACCTCGTCCGGAGGGCCGTCGGCGTTCCCCGTGCGCGTCGTATTGATGCGATAAACCAGGAGCCCCTCGTTAAAGAGGTTGCCTTCAAAGGTCCCCCCGCCCGTCTTCTTCCGGTATTCGACCACGAAGAATTCGGTCGAGGAGAAGGGCGAGGCGATCTTGTAGCAGTTGTTCGTCGCGCTGGTCAGGGGGTGGAGGGTGTAGGTCCCGGAGGTCGTGATCTCGGGGATGGAGGCGATCCAATGGCCGTACTTCCATTTCATGTAAGCGCCCATGTGCTCGGGAGGATCGAGGTTCCACTCCATCAGGTCCCAGGCCCAGACCGGCTCCAGGTACGAGTAGCTCGAGTTGTAATGATAAAGGTCGGGGGAGCCCAGGGAATGGAACATCTCGTGACAGAGGACGCTCACGTTCAACGACGTTTCCATCTGAAGATTATAGGTCCAAACAAGCTTGCCATTGATGTAGGCGTAGGGCGCCGTATAGAGGGACCACTGGTGCGGCCAGAGGAGCGTGGACCAGGCCGTGGGCTCGCCCTTGACGACAAAGCAGATGTTGTCGACGGACCCGTCCGAATCGCCATCGATGTTCAACCCCGCGGGCACTTCGGCACTAACGGTATTGACCGCGTTCCTGAGGAGGGCGTGTTCCCGGATCCTCCTCTCGTTTTCGTCGGGATATCCCGACGGGTTCGTCGTGGCATCGTAGGGCATGTAATAGGCCCGGGCGTAGGAATCTTGATATGAGAAGACACCGGGCGTGGAAACCGGGTGGAAGGTCGTCCCGATGGCCAGCTGGCTGTAAGAGACCTCGGCGAAGTAATTCCTGAGCGAGTTCACACCGGCAGATGTGGAATTGAAGGACGCGGCCACGCTATCGACGAAAGCCTGGGTGAAGTCGATCTGGTCCAAGAAACGGATATAGACGACCAGGTTGTTGATCGTCCCCGTCGAGGGCGCATTGATGATCGGCTCATTCGCGGCGGCGGCGACGCGCATCTCTCTCGTCTTCGGGTCGTCGAGGAGCCGCACCTTGATCCCGGCCCGCGACAGCGTCCCGGCATCGGTTCGGCCGGCGATGAATTCCGTCGGCACGAGCTTGCCGGCGACCTTGTCGGCGTACACGAGAAAGCCCGTGGCCGGATTCCTCACGATCGTGAAGCCGTCCTGGTCATGAAGCCAATTGTAGTATTCGTCGCCGCTGGCCAAACAGGTCAGGACGGTGCCATCAGGTTGTTTGACGTGCACCGGGATGTTCCGTAAATAAGCGGCTTCGACAATAACGGCGCAGAAAAGGGCCAGGACCGAGCCGAGGCAGAATCTCTTCAAAGACCGATTGGGCATTGTTGTTCCCCCTTCCAGATGGGAGGATGACGCCTCCCCGCAACCCCACGCTGAGCAGAGATTAACGGATTGCGCCACATGACGTCAAGTCTTGCCTTGGATCTTCCTACCGGCTGACGATCCTCCAGAGCAGGTCGGCCACCGGCAGCAGGACCCCGCTCTCATGCCAGTTGACCCCTTCCATGTACCAGATACAGATGGCGCCCCCGGGGCCGTTGTAGCGCCAGAGAATGTCGACGCGGCCGTCGTTATTGTAGTCGCCGGTGCCCGCGATCAACCAGGTCGGATCCCCGACCGGGATGAGGTCGGCGCTGCTCATCCAGGTCGGGCCGTTCATATACCAGACAACGTTATAGCCGCCGGGACCATTGTAGCGCCAGAGAATGTCGGCCTTTCCATCCTGGTTGAAATCGCCCGTCCCCACGATCTGCCAGTTCACGTCAGATACGCCGAGCAGGACGGCGCTGCCGGTCCAATCCGTCCCGTTCATGTACCAAACGACGTTCGAGCCGCTGGAGCTGTTACGCCATAGGATGTCGACATGTCCGTCGCCGTCGAAGTCCCCGGTCCCTACGATCTGCCAGCTCAGGTCGTCTACGCGGAGCAGCTCGGCGCTCCCCGCCCACTCCGTACCGTGCATGAACCAGACAACGTTCGACCCGGTGGAAATATTCCTCCACAGGATATCGACGTCCGTATCCCCATCGAAGCGTCCAGTCCCCACGATCCGCCAACTCAGGTCCCCTACGGGCATGACGTCGCCCCCGTCAAGAAGGACCGTGGTCGCGGCGACCCGGGCGGGCGGGTCTGAAAGGGACTCCGCGCCATCCGCTGCCGGCTTCATCTGTCTCGGGTCGAAGACCATCCTGGCTGAGAGGCTGGGAGATATTCCGCCCGCTTTCCGGGGGTCATCGACCATAGACAAGTTTGCGGCCTGTCGGTCACGCGCGCCAATGAGGCCATGCGAATCCGCCGCCAACGCATCGGCCTGACGGTTCAATATCGGTCCGAACGCGTCCCGGTCGGATCCATTTCCCGGGCGGCCCTCGATCATTGGGGCGTTTTCAGCCGCCAACGGCAAGCCCTGGGGCGCTAGTTCGCCGAGGAACCAGGCTCGGATATAGCCGCCCGGACCCTCGTACCGCCAGAGGATGTCCTCTTGATCATCCCCGTTGAAGTCCACACGTTTTGGAAAGCGAACCAGGGAAAAATCCGCGGCCGACTCGTCCGAAACGGACCCTTGCCAGACGAGGACTCGATAATTCGACCCCTCGGCCTCGGCTGGTCCGATCGTCCAGGGGAAAGTCCCGGCGGAAGCGGAGGGCGTGCCGAGTGTTTTCAGGTAAACGCCACCCCGATAAAGGTCGATCGAGACCGATCCCGCCAGACCTACCTGCGTCCAGGTGACGTTGTGAGTCGATCCGGTCGCCCAACTCTCTCCGCCATTCGGGGAGGTCAACGTGATCGTTTGTGTCGCGACAATGGAGAATGCCGCGTCGCTTGTGTCGACCACGGCGCGCTGAAGGTCAAGGATCCTGACCAGGCACTGAGAGGAGATCGCCTGGGGTACGGTCCAGGAATACAAGCCGTCATTGGCTGTTGTGGGGATGATGTAATTGAAGCTTGACCCGTTATTGGTCGAATACGTGATCCTCACGGCCGTCCCCGCGTCCCCGGCGTGCCCCCACGTGATGTCATGGACCGAGCCCGCGAGCCAGCTCTCCCCCCCGTTCGGAGAGATCATCCAGACGCTTGCCGGCTCCGGGGGTTCGACGATCGAGTAGAACCCCGTGCCTGAGGGTATGCCGTCCGCCGCGTCGCTGACCCTGATCCTGGCTTGAGAGGTAATCACGTCCGGCACCGTCCAGGGGAAGCTCCCGGTATTCGCCGTACTCGCCGTGATCGTCCCCCACGTTACACCGTTGTCCGTCGAGGACTCGAGGCGCACGGTCGGGAAGGTTCCCACGGTGTCCCAAGTGATCGTCTGCGAAGATTCCGGCGCCCACTCCACACCGTTGGGTGAGGTCACGTGGAACCCGGTGATGGAGAACGTCGCGTCGCTCGTATCCACCGGCACGCCGGTGAAGAGCTCGGATATCCGCACCAGGCACGCGGTCGACGGAACATTGGGCACCGTCCAGGTGTAGATGCCGCTGTTGGGGTAGGAATCGATATACGTCCAGGTCGATCCGTTGTTCGCGGAGTATTCGATCTTGACGGATCCGGTGTGCGCTTCCGCGTTCCAATAGATGTTGGCCGAGATGCCGGGCTCCCACATCTCCCCGCCGTTCGGGCGGGTCACTTGGATGAACGGCACCGCGACAATCGAGAACGCGGCATCGCTCGCGTCGGAGGGAACTCCGTCGGCCGGATCGCTGACCCGGATCAGGCACTGGGAGGAAATGGTTCCGGACACCGTCCAGACATAGCTGCCGGTATTCGAGGCCCCCGACGTGATCGTCCCCCATGTGCTGCCGTTATTGGTCGAAAGCTCCAGACGGACTGTCGGATAACTTCCCGCGGAATCCCACGTGATCGTCTGCTGCGAGCCGGCGATCCATTGCTGGCCGCCGTTGGGCGAGGTTATCCGCAATCCCCCGATCGTGAAGGTGCCGTCGCTCGTATCCTCCGGATCGCCGCCGGCGGCCTCCGATATCCGTACCTGGCATGAAGATGATGGAGCATTGGGAATGGTCCAGCTGTAGTTCCCGGTGTTGGGCGCCGAGTCCGTGACGGTCGACCAGTTCAAGCCGCCGTTTGTGGAATATTCGATCTTTACGGGTCCGACCGAGGCCTCGGACGTCCAGGTGATGGCGTGGGAGGAAAAGGCCTCCCAGCTTTCCCCCCCGTTGGGCGAGGTGACGGAAATCGGCTCGACCCAGCGAGCTAGATACCACGAAGCCATGCCTCCAGCGTTAAAAAAGGCGCCGCCGACATAGACGTTTCTCCCGCTCACCGTGAGAGAGAGCACTTGAGCGTCCAATCCGCTTCCCAGGGGGAGCCAGCTCGACCCGGTCCATTTGGCGACCCGATTTGCTGGAGTCGCCCCGGAAAAAGTAAAGTATCCCCCCACAAATACATCCGCTCCGCTTATTGACATCCCAAGGACCGGGCCGTTGACTCCGCTGCCCAGGGCCGACCAGCTTGTCCCATTCCACCTGGCCACGTAATCGGCCGACCCAACGCCCCCGGCATCGGTGAACCACCCTCCCACGTAGACGCCTGTCCCGCTAACTGCGACGGCATTGACCGTGTCGTTGACGCCGCTCCCCAAGGCCGACCAGCTTGTTCCGTTCCATTTGGCGATCCGATTGGCCGGAGTGGCGCCGGCGGCTGTGAAATAGCCGCCGACGTAGACATCCGTCCCGGCGACTGCTATAGCATTGACCCCGTCATTCAAACCGCTTCCCAGGGGCGACCAGCTGCTTCCGTTCCACTTAGCGATGTAGCTTGCCGGGGAACCCCCTGCCTCGGAAAAATACCCTCCCACGTACACATCCGTCCCGCTCACCGCGATGGCCGTGACCACGGAATTCAGGCCTTCGCCCAGAGGAGACCAGAGATTTGTGCTGGTGTTCCACTTCGCAATGCGGTTTTTCGTGCTCGAGCCCCCGGTGCTTGTAAAATCGCCGCCCACATACACGTCCGTCCCACTCACCGCGATGGCATTGACAGTTGTATAAGTACCTCCGCTCACACCGCCGCCCAGAGGCGACCAGTTCGCCCCGTTCCATCGGGCGATATGATTGACGTCAGTGCCTCCGGCTTGAGTGAATTGGCCTCCCACATAAACATCCGTCCCGCTCACCGCAATGGCATAGACATGACCAGTGACAATTGTCCACGACGAGTAGAACTGGGGGTTCCAATTCCCGTCACCGGCCGCGGCCATGATCTCGGCCCCCCCGGCTTGCAGATCGGGCCCATCGGGCTCGAAGATCGGCTGCCCCCCCGGACCCGACACGATACGGAAGCCCGCTGGGTCGAAGCTCCCCAGAACGCCAGTCCCGAGCTTGAGGGAGCCGTCGGGATTGAGGATCTCCCTCAAAGGCCTCAGTAGTCCGACGCCGGACGGCGTTTCTCGTTCTTGACCCGATGAAACAGAAATGCATAAACAGAAGGCCGTAAACAAAAGAATAACCCCGGCGAAAATCCTTCTCTCGGATCTCATTTTCCCCTCCTAAAGCGCCTCTTGTCAGGCTCAGAGGATCCCGGAGAGCGCACGTGGCCTGACTGACGCCTGTTTCTAGTCGCGGAGAGGAGAGGCCGCGAACGAGATACGGGAGAACAAGGGCGTCAACCCAAAAAGAAATGCTGATGGTTCCCGGGCCAGCAAGCCTTCCTCCTCCGCCTTGGCATGAGTATTGGGCGGGAGGCGGGGCTCTGTCAACGATTATTTTGTTTCGCCGACATAGACTCCGACGCCATCGTCGGAGCCTTCAAAAGATCAAAACGTGTGTAATTACCGGCTGACGATTCTCCAGAACAGATCGCCGACCGGGAGGAGGTCCTCGCCGCCGATCCAGGCAACGCCTTCGAGGTACCAGATATAAACGGCGCCGCCCGTCCCGTTGTATCGCCAGAGGATGTCGATGTTCCCGTCATTGTTGTAGTCGCCGGTCCCCATGATCTGCCAGTTCTGGTCCGCAACGGAGATGATGTCGCCCCCTCCAATCCAGTTCGTCCCGTTCATGTACCAAACATAGACAAACCCCGGGCCTTCGGTATAGCGCCACAGGATATCGGCGTTCCCGTCATTATTGAAATCGCCGGTCCCCACGATCTGCCAGCCGAGGTCGCTGACGGTGAGGAGCTCAGCACTCCCGATCCACTCCGCGCCATTCATGTACCAGACGACAATATAGCCGCCAGGCCCGTTGTAGCGCCAGAGGATGTCCGTATGGCCGTCCTTGTTGAAGTCCCCGGTCCCCACGATCTGCCAGTTCAGATCGTCGACCGGGATCAGTTCGGCGCTCCCGATCCAATTGGTTCCGTTCATGAACCAGATGACATTTGCGCCGCCGGGCCCATTGTAGCGCCAAAGGACGTCGGTGGTGCCGTCCCCATTGAAGTCGCCCGTGCCGCGGACCTTCCAGTTCAGGTCGTCGACGGTCAGAAGGTCGGCACCGCCCAGG
>Ga0326726_10005415_pt1 | contig 11553 bp, 7 predicted proteins | sample MHFenrmetagenome_2_FD_207603 | JGI IMG/M metagenome (GOLD analysis project Ga0326726, IMG submission 207603) | Lab enriched peat soil microbial communities from Michigan Hollow, Ithaca, NY, United States - MHF15MN | ecosystem: Environmental > Terrestrial > Soil > Wetlands > Peat | place: USA...
GGCGCGCGCCGCCGTTCAGGCGATTGCGCTTGGCGTGATCGTCTCCATCCCGATCGGGGTGCTCGGCTTCTGGTTCGCGCGCCCGCTGCTCGCGCTGATGGGCGCCGGCCCAGACGTCCTCGCGCACTCGTCGTACGCCGCCATCGTCCTCGGCCTGAACGGCGTCATCCTCATGATCTTCCTGATCAACGCCGTTTTCCGCGGCGCGGGCGATGCGGCAGTCGCGATGCGGGTTCTGTGGATCGCGAACGCGTTCAACATCGTCCTCGACCCGTGCTTCATCTTCGGACTGGGACCGTTCCCCCGGCTCGGCGTGACCGGCGCCGCCGTGGCCACGACGACCGGACGCGGAATCGGCGTCCTGCTGCAGCTCTATATATTGTCCAGGGGCCAGGGCCGCGTGACGATCCGCCGCGAACACCTGACGCTCGATCCGGCGGTCATGCTGAGCATGTTGCGGCTGTCCGGCACCGCGGTCTTCCAGACGCTGATCGCGACGACGAGCTGGATCGGCCTCGTCCGCATCCTGGCCGGGTTCGGCAGCGACGTGCTCGCCGGCAATACGATCGCGATTCGCATCGTCATCTTCGCGCTTCTGCCGTCGTGGGGGTTCGCGAACGCCGCCGCGACGCTCGTCGGTCAGAACCTCGGCGCCGGGAAACCCGACCGCGCGGAAACGAGCGTGTGGCGCGCGTCGTTCTACAACATGGTGGCGCTCGCCGGCATCGGCCTGCTGTTCGTTGTCTTCGCGGACGCCATCGTCGCCGGCTTCACCAGCGATCCCGACGTCGCGCCGATCGCGGTGCACGGCTTGCGCATCATCAGCGCCGGCTTCCCCGTGTACGCGTACGGCTACGTGCTGACGCAGGCGTTCAACGGCGCCGGCGACGCCGGGACGCCGACCCTGATCAACGTCCTTTGTCTCTGGCTCGGCGAAATTCCACTGGCCTACGCGCTGGCGCGCCCCCTAGGCCTGGGACCAACCGGAGTGTATTGGTCGATCTTCATCGCGTTCTCGGCGATGTCACTCGTCAGCGCGCTGCTCTTCCGCCGCGGCACCTGGAAACTCGCGCGCGTCTAGCGAGGCGTATAATCCGCGCATTCAAGAGGGCCACATGACCAGAACACGCCTGCTGCTCACGCTCGGTCTCGCCGCGGCGCTTTCGATTCCGGCCGGCGCCGGTTCGGTTCCCATCCGCGCGAAACACGGCATCGTCGCCACGCAGAGCGAAATCGCGTCCCACGTCGGCGCCGACGTGATCAAGGACGGCGGCAACGCGGTCGACGCCGTGGTGGCGACGGCCTTCGCACTCGCCGTCACGCATCCGACCGCCGGCAACATCGGCGGCGGCGGCTTCATGGTCTACCGCCCCGCGAACGGCGACGCGATGACCTACGATTTCCGCGAGAAGGCGCCGGCGAAAGCGACGCCGACGATGTGGATGAAAGACGGGAAGTACAGCGCGGAAATCCATCACAGCAGCTACTGGGCCGTCGGCGTGCCCGGCACGGTCGCCGGCCTTCACCTCGCGTGGAAGGAACAGGGCAAGCTGCCGTGGAAGCGGTTGGTCGATCCCGCGGTCGCCCTCGCGCGCGACGGCTTCGTCGTCTCCGACAATCTCTCGCGATCGCTGAAGAACGCGCAGCGGACGATGCAGAAATATCCGGCGTCGGTGGCGGCGTTCACGAAGAACGGCACGCCGTACGAAGCGGGCGAGACGCTGAAGCAGCCCGACCTCGCGAAGACGCTCGAGCGGATTTCGGCGCAGGGCCCCGCGGGCTTCTACGAGGGCGAGACGGCGATGCTCCTCGAGAAGGAAATGCAGGCGCACGACGGCCTCATCACGCGCGCGGACCTCAAGAACTACACGGCCGTCCGCCGCGCGCCGATCACGGGCACGTATCGCGGCTACGAAGTCATTTCGATGGGGCCACCCTCTTCAGGCGGCGTCGGGATCGTCGAGATGCTGAACGTGCTCGAGGGCTACGACCTCAAGAAGATGGGATTCGCGTCGGCGGCCGAAATCCACACCATGGTGGAATCGATGAAGCGCGCCTACGCGGACCGCGCGAAGTTCCTCGGCGATCCCGACTTCAACAGGGAGATGCCGATCGCGCGCCTGACGTCCAAGGACTACGCCGCCGAGCTGCGGAAGACGATCAACCCGGATCGCGCATCGAAATCGTCGCCGACGACGTTCGAGTGGCCGCACGAGAGCGACGAGACGACGCACCTGTCGGTCGTCGACGCGAGTCGCAACGCGGTGTCGATGACGTACACGCTGGAGCAGGGCTACGGCGTGAAGATCGTCGTGCCGGGCGCGGGCTTCCTGCTGAACAACCAGATGGGCGACTTCAACGACGCGCCGGAAATGACGACGGCGACGGGATCGATCGGCACGAAGCCGAACCTCGCCGAGCCGGGCAAGCGCATGCTGTCGAGCATGGCGCCGACGATTCTGACGAAGGACGGCAAGCTGTTCATGGTCACCGGCAGCCCGGGCGGCCGCACGATCATCAACACGGTGCTCGAGACGATTATCGACGCGGTGGACTTCGGGATGAACGCGCAGGAGGCGGTCGACGCGGTGCGGCTGCACCATCAGTGGCTGCCCGACGTGATCAACTACGAGCGGTTCGGCCTCTCGCCGGACACGATTAAGGAATTAGAGCGGCGCGGCCACACTTTGCGCGAGGGCGGCGGGCAGGGCGTTGCGCAGGTGATCATGTTCAACGCGAAGGACGACATGCTCGAGGGCGGATCGGACCGTCGCGCCGCGGACGGCGCCGCGATCGGCGTGTCCGCGCGTCCGGCGACGCGTCCGACGAGCCAGCAGAAGTAGTCAGCGCCGCGCGACGATGCGCGGCGTGTCGAGCACGCGGCTGTCCGGCCGGCCGCTCCGGCTGGTCGGCGCGTGCGTCGACAGCAGGTCGATGAACTCGACGACGAAGTCCGCGCGCGCGAGATCCCTCAGCGTCACGGCGCGCCATTCGCGGTGCAGCCCGCGCGCGGTCAGCGGGCGCGCGACGAGCGTCTTCGCGTCGATCATCGGCTGCACCGCCCACCGCGCGAGCGCCGCCACGCCGAGACCGGCCTTCACGAGCTCGATCATCGCCTCGGTCAGCTGGACTTCCTCGACGCGCGCCGGCGTCACGCCGATCGGCTTCAGGACTTCCTCCAAAATGCTGCTCTCCTCTTTCGGCGGATAGACGAAGAGCGTCTCCCCGCGCAGCTCCTGGAAGCGGACGTGCGGCTGCCGCGCGAGGCGATGGTCCGGCGAGAGGATCAGGACGACTTCGTCCTTGAAAACCGGCCGCGACGCCAGCCGTCGATCGGTGACGGGCTGGCTCACGATCCCGAGATCGATCTTCCCGGCGAGCAGCTTCTCGATCGGATGGTGCGTCGAGTCCACGTCGATGCGGACCTCGACGCACGGGAACCGCGTGCGGTAGCGCTTCAACAGCGGCGGCAGCCAGTGGTAGCACGTGTAGCACTCGGTGGTGATCCGCAGGATGCCGGCGCGCTCCGCGCCCATCTGGCGAATCTCCTGCTCGGTGTGCTGCAGCTGCGCCAGCACGTCCTTCGCGGACGCGAGCAGGCGCTCGCCGGCCGGCGTCAGGACGAGGCGCTTGCCCACGCGAAGGAACAGGGCCGCGCCGAGCCGCGACTCGATGTCGCGCAACTGATGGCTGAGCGCGGACTGCGTGAGGTGGAGGCGATCGCCCGCGCGCGTCAGGCTGCCGACGTCGGCCACGGCGGCCACCAGTTGCAGGTGCCGGATTTCGAGATCCATGTCCATGAGACTACTTCATCATTATGATGACGACAAAGAATTTCGCTCATAGATGCCACGGTGCCTAGCATGCGGGAATGCTGTCCCCGCTCCTGCATCTCGCGATCGCCTTCGCGCCGGCGCCAGCGGTTCCACCGGCCGTCGTCGCCGCCGCCATCGTGGAAGCCGCGCGCGTGTGGGCGCCGTACGGCGTCGACGTGCGCCCCGCTCCGCCTGTCGGACCGGCGGTCGACACGGCCATCACCCTGACCGTCGTGGCCGCCGAGCCGTCGCCGGCCGAGCGCCTTCGCGCGCCGAACGCGCTCGCGTCGATCGAATTCGACGCCGGCGGCCTGCCCCGCCCGCGAATCGCGATCTACGCGCGTGACGTGAGCAGCTTCATCGAGCACGCGCGCGTGCTGGGCGCCAGCGACGCCCAGTGGCCGCGCGCGATGCGGGAACGAATTCTGGGGCGCGCCGTCGGGCGCGTCCTGGCGCACGAGATCGGCCACTTCGTTCTTGGCACGCGCGGCCATGCCCGGCACGGACTGATGCGCGCGGAACAGGCCGCGGACGATCTGGTCGCCCCGGCGGGCGGAGGGTTAGGTCTGTCGGCCGCGGATGTCGCGAGGCTGCCGAGCGTATACGACAAAGGGCCGGCACATGCGGCCGGCCCTTCAGTGACACGTGATTCTGCAGAAGTCGAACCGACGGCGTCTAGTGCACCTGCGACGGGAACTTGATGTTCATTGGCGCGCGCGTCGCGCGCCAGTCTGCATCGAGGATCGCATAGAGCACCTGGTCGAGACAGACGCCGTTATGGAGGAACGATTTGCGCAGGATGCACTCGCGCACGGCGCCCATCTTCAACAGCGCGCCGTTGCCGCGTCCGTTCAGGACGGCCGCACGCGCTTCCAGCCGATGCACGCGCAGCGTCTCGAACGCGAACTCGAGCGTCAGCGCGGCGCCTTCCTTGAACACGCCCGTGCCCCAGAACTGCGACCCGAGGGCGAATCCCCACTCGGCCGTTTCGAAATCGTGGCCGCTGTCGCGCACCTGGAAGATGCCGATCGCCGTGTCGAAGCCCTTGATGGTGACGGCGAAGCAGGCATACGCGCCAGCCCGGCGCTGCCGCAGCGTCCACGCGATGAACTTCTCGAAACCTTCCGCCGTCGTCGGCGGCGGAGAGATGAACCGGGACACTTCCTCGGTCGTGAGCAACTCGAAGAGCGGCGCCGCATCCGACGCGCGCAACTCGCGAAGGACGACCTGCTGTCCGGTCAGCACCGGCAGGCCCTGACGCCAGTCCGTGCTGGTGATCTGCTCGTTGAGGTCGACTGGATGTGGCAGCGCGTGCGTATCCATGTCGGCCCGGTAAGGCATCTGTTCCATGACTAGATGCCTCCGTGCGGACCTGAGCCGGTGGTCGGATTCGTCGTGGCCGGCGGTGCCGGCAACGGCGGCGGCTTGAACTGGAGCAGCTTCAACAGTTGCTTGTCTTTGAGCCGATCGAAAATCTGGCTGCCGCCGAGCGGGGTCCGCGAGCCCTGGCCCGCGTTGGACAACCACACCGTGCCCAGTTGATTGGCCGTTCCCCACACGATGTTGCCGTCCTCGTCAGACGTGCCCCACACGATGTTTTCGCTGCTGTCGTCGGTGCCCCAGACGATGTTCTCGCTGCTGTCGTCGGTGCCCCAGACGATGTTCTCGGCAGCGTCGGCGGTGCCCCACACGATGTTTTCGTCGCCGTCGGCCGTACCCCAGACGATGTTCTCGCTCTCGTCGTCGGAGGCCCAGCTGACCTGGGCGTCATTCAGGAGGGCCGTGCCCCAGACGATGTTCTCGCCCGCGTCGGCCGTGCCCCACACGATGTTCTCGGCATCGTCGACGGTGCCCCAGATGACGTCGTCGCAGTCGGCGCCGCCGCAGTCCGTGCCCCAGACGATGTTCTCGTCGCCAGCGTCGGTGCCCCAGACGATGTTGCCGTCGGCGTCGGTGTCAGTCCCCCACACGATGTTGCCGTCGGCATCGCTGGTGCCCCAGACGATGTTGCCGCACTCAGCGTCACTGCACGCGGTGCCCCAGACAATGTTTTCACCGTCGTCCAGATGGGCTGCGCCCCAGGTCGTGCCGACGCTGAAGGCATTGGCGGTCGCATCAATCGCGCCGCCGGTCAGCAGGTGATTACCCCAGATGATGTGCTTGCTCCACATCTTCTGGGTCGGCATCTTGTTGCCGGGCTGCGCGTTCGCGTAGAAGCGCGCGAGGCGGACAGCGCCCACCGCGTTGAGGAAGCCCGCGCCCTGCGTCAACCCGTTGTATCCGGGGTACTGCTGCGCGGTGTACTGGAGAATCGCCTTGACCGCGTTCGGCGTGAGCGCGGGATTCGCCTGCAGCATCAGTGCGACCGTGCCCGAGACGACGGGTGCCGCCATGCTGGTTCCGGTCAGGCTCAGGTACGGCAGGTTCGCCGTGTTGACCGTCCCCGCCGACAGCGCATTCGGCTTGTTGAGATAGAAATTGCTGCCGGCCGATGCCAGCGACACCGTGCCCGTGCCCGGCGCGACCAGATCGGGCTTCGCCGTCCAATCGAGGTAGGTTGGCCCGCGCGAACTGTAGGCGCCGATCGTGTCGTCGCCGCGGTTCGGCGTGCCGTTCGTGCTCGAGCCCCCGACGGTCAGCACCCAGGGTGCATTCCCCGGCGCGCTGATCCCGCCGTACTGCGGAAGCCCGACGGAATTCTTGCCGAAGTTGCCGGCCGCCGCGACGACGACCACGCCGGCGTCGACCACAGCCCTGGCCGCAAGCGTCAACGGGTCGGTCCATGCCGACTCGTGAATCGCGGCGCCCACCGACATGTTCACGACGCGAATGTTGTACTGCTCGTGGTTCTGGAGAACCCAGTCCAGGGCGGCGATGATGTTGCCAATCGTGCCGTTGCCGTTCGCATCGAGCACGCGCAGCGAGATGAGGCTGGCGTCAGGCGCGGCGCCGGCTTTCTGGCCGTTTGAATCGTAGCCGTTGCCCGCGATGATGCCCGCGACGTGGGTGCCGTGCCCGTCCTCGTCGTGCGGACTGGCGCTGTTGTCGTCGACGAAATCGACAAACTGGAGGACGCGCTGATTGCCGTACGGATAGACCGTGGTGGACCGATTGGTCAGGTCGTCATGCCAGTTCGTGATCCCGGAGTCGATGACCGCGACCGTCACGCCGGCGCCGGTGAGCCCCAGCGTCTGCTGCACGGCGCGTGTGCCGGTCGCCAGCGAGGTCCGGTAGTTGAATTTGCCGGCAGGGCGATCGAAGTGACAGCTGAGCGTGGCAGGGTCCCCGCAGAGCTGCGACAGAAGACTGTCCGGAACGTTGAGCTGATACGCGTTCAGCGTGAGAAGCTTCGCGCCTTTTGCGTAACGTCTGAAACCGGCGGGTAACGTCGCGTTCGGCTGCAGCCTGACAAGCACCTGCGTCGAGCGCCAATTGCGTGCGTCTCGCGCGCGCCCCGCCAGCTCGTTGTCGAGCTTGTACAGTCTCGCGTTGGCGTTTGGGCCGCCAGCTTGAACCTTCGGAGCGGGACGGGAATGGCGACTCTGGCCGCGTGCGTTGCGATGCGACGCCGCAAACGCGCTCGATGTGAAGCCGAGCACGAGGAGTGTCGCGACCGCGAGCGTGGGTCGACGGCCCCAGACGGCCTTCCGTCTGGCCGAGGTCTTCAGCGGTCGCAGTAAGAGCATGGGCGGGATCTTAGGAGCAAGATGGTCGCCAAACCGACACGTTGAGGGAGATCTGAAGCCTAAGCTGCTTATTCTTAACGTCTTATCCCCAATTGTCGGACCGACACCGGAGTCGGACTCCCCCCGACCTTATGTTCAGTCTATCGACACCCATGTCGAAATTACGTCATAGGGGCTCGCGTGAAAAACCTCAAAGCACTAACAAATTTGGTTCGTGAGCCGCGACTGTGCCGGAAAAGCACAACGTGTTCAGAAACGGTATTCGCGAGCGAAAACTCCGCGCGCTAATGTGGTCGCCGGCCCGGCATCACGCCGCCGAGCCGCAATGGCGGCGCAGGTGTCGTGACGCGGCGGTCTTCAGCCAGAATCGAATAGAGCGCCTGATCGAGGTGCCGTCCATTGCGAAGGAACGACTTGCGCAGGATGCACTCCTGGACCGCGCCGATCTTCATCAGCGCTCCATTCCCGCGTCCGTTCAACACGGCCGCACGCGCCTCCAGGCGCCGCACGCCGAGAGTATCGAATACAAATCCCAGCACCAGCTCGGCGCATTCCTGGAAAAGACCCGTGCCCCAGAATCCGGATCCCAGTGCAAATCCCCACTCGGCAGTGACGAATCCCCGATCGGCCTCGCGCACCTGGAAGATCCCGACGGCCGTGTCGAAGCCTCTCAGCGTGACCGCGAAGCATACATAAGTTCCGAGCGTCCGCTGCCGCAGCGTCCAGGCAATGAAGCGCTCGAATCCTTCCACGGACGTTGGCGGCGGCGATATGAATCGCGAGACCTCTTCGGTCGTCAACAGCGCGAACAGCGACGCGGCGTCCGAGGCCCGCAGTTCGCGCAGCACGGCGTGTTCGCCGTGCAGCACGGGAAGCCCCACCTGCCAATCACTGCGCGCCTCACGCGTCGACACCACGGACACCGTCGTGTCCATGTCCGATCGGTAGGGCATTTTCTCCATCGTCACCAGTCTCCGCAGACGTTTCGGACGTTACCTGTGGTGCAGCAGCGCCGGCGGCTTCCGCTGCCTGTGCGCGATGTGTGAGGGCGTGATTTGACGCCCGTCACGCGTCAAGAACTGATCCCCGAACTCGTGACCGACCCAGAACACGTCGAAGTTGCGATTGCGGAACAGCTGGTACCAGCCGGACTCGGTCGTCGGCCTGTCGAGATGCGCGGTGCCCCAGACGATGTTCTCGCGGTCGGTGCCCCAGACGATGTTCTCCCCGTCAGTGCCCCAGACGATGTTGCCTTCGTCTGTGCCCCACACGATATTGCCGTCAACGTCGTCCGTGCCCCAGACGATGTTGCCGTCGAAATCGTCCGTGCCCCACACGATGTTGCCGTCGAGATCGTCGGTACCCCAGACGATGTTGCCGCCATTGTCGGTGCCCCAGACGATGTTGCCGTCTTCGGCCGTACCCCAGACGATATTCTCGTCGCCCTCCGCGGTACCCCAGACGATGTTCTCGCAATCACCGCCACCGCAGTCGGTGCCCCAGACGATGTTCTCGTCGCCGAAATCCGTGCCCCACACGATGTTGCCGCCGGCGTCCTGCTCGGTGCCCCAGACGATGTTGGCTTCGTCATCGGTGCCCCAGACGATGTTCTCGTCGGACGTGCCCCAGACAATGTTCTCGCCGCAATCATCGGCGCCGCAGGACGTGCCCCAGACAATGTTCTCGCCGTCGTCGGTCCTGGCGACGCCCCAATCGACGCCGACCGTCCACGCGTTCGCCCTGGGAAGCATGAGGCCGCCCGACAGCTCGTGGTTGCCCCAGATGAAGTGCTGACTCCAAATTCGCTCGACGGGCACGCGATCGCCCTTGTGCGCCGTCGCGTAGAACCGCGAGAGACGCACCGCACCAAGCGCGTTCAGAAAGCCGGCGCCCTGCTCGAGCGGTGAATAGCCGGCGTACTCCTGCGAGGTGTATTCGAGGATCGCTTTGATCAGATTCGGCGTCAGCCGGGGATTCGCCTGGATCATCAACGCCGCGACGCCAGCGACGACCGCCGAGGCCTGGCTCGTTCCGCTGAGGGCCATGTAGGGCAACGCGGCCGTCGGAAAGGAACCGGGCAACAGAAACTGCGGATCGGCTTGTTGATAGAGCGTGCTGCCAGGCGCGGCCGTCGACTCGATGCCGACGCCGCCGGCGAGAATGTCGGGCTTCGCATTCTGGAGCGGGAACGCCGGACCGCGCGAGCTGAACTTCGCGCGCGTGTCGTCTTCGCGCGCGAACGTGCCCATCGAGCTGTCGGCGCCGACAGTGAACACCCACGGATACGAGCCGGGGGCGGTGATGCCGCCCCACCCGTCGCACCTGCCCGTCTGTGGCGGCTTGCAGTCGACCTGGCCGATGTTGCCCGCCGCGCCCACCACGAGGATGCCGGCGTCGACGAGTTTCTTCGTCGCCCGCGCGAGGTGATCCGTGCTGAGTAATTCGGCGACGGACTGCGGGTCGCCGTTGCCGATCGGACCTGTGGGCACAATCCCCAGCGACAGATTGACGATGCGGATGTTGTAGGCGTGGTGGTGGTCCAGCACCCACTGCAACGCATTGAGGACGCCGGTCAGCGAGCCGCTTCCATCCTTGCCGAGCACGCGCAGCGCGACAATCGACGCGTCCGGCGCCATGCCGGATTTCTCGCCAAACGAGTCGAAGCCGTTGCCGGCGATCGTTCCCGTTACGTGCGTGCCGTGGCCATTCGGATCGCACGGCATCACGCAGGTGATTTCCTGGCCCTTGTGGTGGGCGTCCGCGACGAGGAAATCCTCGAAGTGCCGGACCCGGCTCCCGCCGGGCCGTCGCCCGAGGCCCTGCCATGCCGTGAATTCGTCGCTCGGCGCGATGCCGGAGTCGATCACGGCGATGCCAACGCCGGCGCCGGTGTAACCGAGCAGGCGCCGCGCAAAATACGCGCCGCTTTGAATGCCCGTGCGGAAGTTCGCGGCCTGCGCAACCCGGTCGCTGGTCGCGAATTCCGTCGACGGGTCTTCGGCCACCGTCTTCAGCTTGTTGTTCGGGACGTCGAGCACGAACGCGTTGATAAAGCCCAGATTGCCCGGGCGCGCGTACTTCTTCAGGCCCGCCGGAAGATCGCGTCCCTTGACGCGCAGAATGACGGTCGTCGTTTGCGAGCCTGCGGCGCTGACCGCGCGGCGATTCAGTTCGTCATCGAGCTTCGAGTAGCGCCCGGCCGCGAGCGCGCCCGACGCGGATCCCAGCACAGACGTGGCGAAAACGACAGCCCCGGCGCACAGGCGAAAACGATTGCGGAAGTTGGACAAGTTACGTTCTACCAATGATTTATCGGAACATCCCTGAGAGAGTATCAATATGACACAAGAGGATAACATAGTACTACACTGGTGTATATGGTGCAGATTGATCGCCAAGCCTCAGGCTCGCGCCGGTTCGTAGGCCAGGTTCGGGGACAGCCAGCGCTCGACTTCCTCTATTGACCGTCCCTTTCGACGCGAGTAGGTGGCGACCTGGTCCTCGCCGAGCCGGCCGACCGTAAAATACCGCGCCCGCGGGTGAGCGAGGTAGAGGCCGCTCACGCTGGCCGCGGGCGTCATCGCCGCATGGTCCGTCAGATCGATACCGATCTCTCGGGCACCGAGCAGGTCGAACAACTTGAACTTCTCGCTGTGGTCGGGACACGCCGGATATCCGAACGCCGGGCGGATTCCGCGATGCTGCTCACTGATAATGTCGTCGCCGGCCGCGGAGCCGTCATCGATGCCCCAGTCGCGGCGCGCGATCCGGTGCAAGTGAGTGGCGAAGGCCTCGACCAGCCGGTCTGCCAGGGCCTTCACGAGGATGGCGTTGTAGTCGTCGTGCTCCCGCTCGAAGCGCCGCGCGAGGTCATCGGCCCCCAACCCCGCCGTCACCGCGAACGCCCCGATGTAGTCGGTGTGCGAGGCCGATCGCGGCGCGACGAAATCCGCCAGCGACAGATTGGGCTGGCCGTCCGCCATCGCCTCCTGCTGGCGCAGGAGATTGAATTGGACGAGCTCGCCCGAGTGGTCGCGATCGCGATAGACCAC
>Ga0326726_10005416_pt1 | contig 11551 bp, 11 predicted proteins | sample MHFenrmetagenome_2_FD_207603 | JGI IMG/M metagenome (GOLD analysis project Ga0326726, IMG submission 207603) | Lab enriched peat soil microbial communities from Michigan Hollow, Ithaca, NY, United States - MHF15MN | ecosystem: Environmental > Terrestrial > Soil > Wetlands > Peat | place: USA...
GTGCCCACGACGAGCGAGACTCTGGAAGGGTTCACGCGAATCAGCCGCCCGGCGCTGCTTTTGGAGTTGCTTGCGGAACTACACGCAGCCAGCCCGCCGGACACTCCTTGACGTAAGGATAGTAGGTCTTGGACGCCTCGCAGTAGTACCAATAGGAGCTATGCGGCGGCGCGGATTGCGCGCCGCCCTGCTCGATGTAGGTCGTCGGAGCGGCCGGCGCCGCCGGGTACGGCGGATAGTAGTAAGGCGGATAGTAATAATAGGGCGGGTAATACCACGGATAGAAGGGAGCGCCGATCACGACGCCGAAGCGCACGCCCCCGTGGTGCCAGGCGAATGCCGGTGCGCTCGCCGCCGCGCCCAGCAGAACGGCGCTCAACGTCAGGACCGCCTTTACCCGGTTCATGATTGTCCTTTCGCCAGTTCGACAACCATCCTAGCAAAGGCGTTTCCGCGCCAAAGTAAGCAATTGTCACAAAGTGTGACGCCGGAAACGCAGAAAGGACTACGGTGCTCTTAGTCGATCTTCGCGCCAGAGCGCTTCACGACCTCGGCCCACTTCGCCGAGTCCCTGCGTATCGTCTCGGCGAACTCCTCGGGCGTCCCGCCCGCGGGCTCGTCGCCGATCTCGCCGAACCTCGCCTTGAACACCGGCGAGACGATCGCCTGGTTGATCGCGGCGTTGAGCTTGAGCACGATCGGTCTGGGCATGCCCGCCGGGCCGATGACGCCGGTCCAGGTCGCCGCGTCGTAACCTGGCACGCCCGCCTCGGCGATGGTAGGCAGGTCGGGGAAGCCCACCGAGCGCTTCGTGCCGCTCACCGCGAGCGCCTTCACCTTACCGGAGCGAGCGTAGGTCGAGATGGAGTTGAGGCTCTCGAACATCACCTGCACGTGGCCCGCGATGAGATCGTTGATCGCCATCGCGCCGCCCTTGTAGGGAACGTGCACGATGTCGGTCCCGGTCATGTACTTGAACAGCTCTCCGCCCACGTGCCCGGGGGAGCCGTTGCTCGAGGAGGCGTTCATCAGCTTGCCTGGATTCTTCTTCGCGTACTCGATCAGCTCCTTCACTGAGTTCACGGGCAGCGACGGCGACACCGCGAGCAGCAAGTGCCCGCGCGTCACCAAGGCGATCGGCTGAAAGTCCCGCTCGATGTCGTAAGGGAGCCTCGCCACCATGTGGCGCGTGATCGCGAGCGCTCCGATAGGCCCCATTCCTATCGTGTAGCCGTCGGGCGCGGATTTCGCGACGATGTCCAGGCCAATGGTGAGCGCACCGCCCGGCCGGTCCTCGACCACTACGGTCTGACCGAGCGGTCCGGCCATATCGGCCGCGAGCAGGCGCGCGACCGTGTCGGTCGCGCTGCCCGCCGCCTGCGGAACGATCAGCCGGACCGGTCGCTCGGGATATTGCGCGAATGCGCAGCCCGTCCACGCGGCGAGGAGCACGCAGAGAACGCGGCGCACGCTCACTCCGGCTTGATGCCCGCTGCTGCTGCGACCCTTGCCCATTTTTCACTCTCCGATCTGATGAACGCGGCGAATTCCTCGGGGCTGCTGCCGACCGCCTCGGCGCCGTCCGCGGCAAGACGCTTGCCGACCTCGGCGTCGCGAAGGGCGTGCACGATCCCGTCGTGCAGGCGCACCACGATCTCGCGCGGCGTTCCCGCCGGCGCGAGCACGCCGTACCACTGCGTCGAGTCGTAGCCCGGAAGCGCCGCTTCGGCGACGGTGGGAATCTCAGGCAGGGCTACGCTCCTCTTCGCGCTGGTCACGGCGAGCGCCCGCAGCTTGCCCGACTTGATATGCGGCAGCGCGGTCAGCACGTTCGGCGCCATCACCAGGACCTGCCCCGCCAGCAAGTCCACCACGCCCGGCGCCGTGCCCTTATACGGGATGTGGACCATGTCGATCCCCGCCATGCTCTTCAGGAGCTCGATCGACATCTGCGGGGAGGTGCCGATGCCGGCGGAGGCGAAGTTGAGCCGGCCGGGACGCGCCCTCGCGTAAGCGATCAACTCGGCGACCGACTTCACCGGCAGGGACGGAAGCACGACCAGCACGTTGGGCAGGGTCGCCGCCTGGGTGATCGGCGCGAAGTCGCGCAGCGGATCGTAGGACACTTTCTTGTACATGACGGGGTTGATCGCGAGCGTGCTCGCGGCCATCAGGATGGTGTAGCCGTCAGCGGGCGATCGGGCGGCGAGCTCGATGCCGATCATCTGGCCTGCGCCGGGACGGTTGTCGACCAAGAACTGCTGGCCGAGGCTTTCTGCGAGCTTGAGCGAGATTGCCCGCGCGATGATGTCGGTGCCGCCGCCTGCGGCGGAGGGCACGATGAAGCGCACCGGCCGCGACGGATACGACGCCGTCTGCGCCAAGCCCGCGGCGCAGACGAGCGCAGATACCAGAAACAGGACCGCTCTCATGCCTTTCACGGTCCCGGCAGCTCGATCTTCCGCGCCTTCACGACTTCTTTCCATTTCCCGATCTCGGCGGCGACCCGTTGCTGCATCTCCTCCGGGCTGCTCGCGCTTGGCGCGCCTCCCCACTCGGCAAATCTCTGCCCGATATCGGGGAGCGCCAGCACGCGGCGCACTTCGCGGTTCAGGCGCTCGACCACTGCGCCCGGCAGTCCGGCCGGCCCCGCGAGCCCGAGGAACGAGCTCGCCTCGTATCCAGGCACGCTGTCGGCGACGGTGGGCACGTTCGGAAGCGCAGCCGAGCGCGCGGGCGAGCTCACCGCGAGCGGCCTGAACTTTCCCGCTTGGATCTGGGGATAGGAATTGGTAAGCGCGTCGATGAGGAGCTCCATGCGCCCGGAAAGGACCTCGGTCAGCGGCTCGGAGCCGCCGCGAAACGGCACGTGCTGCATGTCGATCCCCGCCATGGACACGAACATCTCGCCGGCGAGGTGATAGAGCGTTCCCATCCCGGGAGAAGGATAGTTGACCTTTCCCGGGTTGCTCTTCACGAAGCCTATGAACTCGTCGAGGGAACGAAAACGCGAATCGGCGCGCACCGAGAACACCAGCGGATAGCTGACGATGGTCGACACCCAGGAGAAATCGCGGAGCGGATCGTAGGGCAGCTTCCTGCTGGTCGCCGCCTGCGTGACGAAGGCACCGCTCACCACGAGCAGCGTGTAGCCGTCTGCGGCGGATTTGGCGACGTAGTCGTTGGCGATGATGCTGCCCGCTCCGGTCTTGTTTTCAGGAACGACCTGCTGGCCGAGCCCCTCGCTCATCTTCTGCGCGACGATCCGGCCGACGATGTCGACGTTCCCGCCCGTGGGAAAGCCGATCATCAGCCTGATCGGCTTGACGGGAAACTCCTGCGCCGGGAGCAGCGACGGCAGGAGCAGCAGCGCGGTGAACGCGAAGCGGCAGGCGCGTCCCATCTGTTCTCCTCAATCCGCGCGAATGTTGTTCTCGCGCACCACCTTGCCCCAGCGCTGCATCTGGGTGTCGAGCCACTTCGCCAGTTCCTCGGGAGAGCTGACGACGAGGTCGATGCCGAGCGTCTCGGTGAGCAGCTTGCGCACATCGGGCAGGTTGAACGCCTTGACGAGCTCGGCGTGGAACTTGTCCATGATCGGCTTGGGCACGCCGGCGGGCGCGAAGATCCCCCACCAGGCAAGCGCGGAGAATCCCGGCAGTCCCTGCTCGGCGAGCGCGGGCACATCGGGCAGCGCGCGCGAGCGCGTGTCTCCCGTGACCGCGATGGCGCGCAACTTGCCGCCAATCACGTGCGGCGTGATCACCGCGACCGAACCGATGGCGAGATCGATCTGACCGCCGACCGCGTCCGCCGTCATCGGTCCGCCCCCTTTGTACGGTATGTGAATGAGCCTGATGCCGGAGGCCTGCTGCACGAGAACCATGGTCAGGTGCCCGAGGCTGCCGCTGCCGACCGAGCCGATGCTTACGGTGCCTGGTTTCGCCTTGGCCTCGGCAACCACGTCGGTGAAGCTCTTGTAAGGCTTGGCGACGGCCGTCGCGATCGCCATCGGCGCGGTGCCGATCAGCATCACGGGCGCAAAGTCCTTCACGGTGTCGAACGGCAGGTTCGGGATCAGGAAAGGGTTGACCCCGTGATAATCGAAAACAAAGATGAAGGTGTAGCCGTCCGCGGGGGACTTGGCGACATACGCGGTACCGATCGTTCCGGACGCCCCGGACCGGTTTTCAACGACGAACGGCTGGCCCAGCGAGTCGGAGAGCTTCGCGGCGATCAGGCGCGCCATCGGATCGGTCGACCCGCCCGGCGGATACGGAACGACGAATTTCACCGGCTTGGTCGGCCAGGCTTGCGCCCAGGTGGTCATCGGCGCGAGCGCGGCGAGCGCCATCGCGGCCACGCGAAGAACGGAACGCATCATGATTCCCCCTTTCCCCAACGAGCCGCAGGTTACCACTGCACGCCGGTATAATCCACGCTCCTCGAAGCCGTGCGCGTACGGAAGATGAAGATCGCAATGATGGGCTCGGGCGGCGTGGGCGGCTTCTTCGGCGGCAGGCTCGCGCACGCCGGCTACGACGTGAGCTTCATCGCGCGCGGCGCCCACCTAGCCGCGATGCGCGAGCGCGGACTCCTCATCGAGAACCGGGCTCAGGGCGATATCCGGATTCCCAAGGTGCGGGCAACCGACGATCCGGCCTCGCTCGGACCGGTCGACCTCGTGATCTTTTCCGTCAAGCTGTGGGACACCGAGGCTGCGGCCCGTAAGATCCGGCCGCTGCTCAAGCCCGGCACCGGCGTGCTCTCGTTGCAAAACGGCGTGATCAAGGACGACATCCTGCGCCGCGAGCTGGGCGAGGCCCCGGTGATGGGCGGCGTCGGCTACGTCGCCACCACCATCTCGCGGCCCGGCGTGATCCATCAGACGGGCACCATGCAGCGCATCGTGCTTGGAGAGTACGACGGCAGGATCTCCGAGCGCGCGAGCTTCCTCCACGAGGCCCTGCTGAAGTCTGGGGTGAACGCGGAGCTAAGCAGCGACGTGCGCCGCGCGATCTGGGAGAAGTACGTGTTCCTGGTGGGGATCTCCGCGACCACCACCGCGATGCGCACGACCATAGGGCCGATCCGGAAGAATCCGCGCACCCGCGCCTTCCTGCTCGAGATCATGCGCGAGGTGGTCGCGGTCGGGCGCGCGCAGGGCATCGCCCTTCCCGCCGACTATGCCGACGCCTGCCTCGCCCGCGCCGACGGGCTTCCGGAGGACATGGCCGCTTCCATGGCGCACGACCTTCAGCGCGGCAACCGGCTCGAAGTCGAGTGGCTCTCCGGCGGCGTGGCGCAGCTCGGCGCTGCGGCCGGCGTTCCGACCCCGGCCAACCACGCGGTGTGGGACATCCTCGCGCTCTACGCAGAAGGCGGAAACCCCGCGTGAGCGCACCGCGGCTCACGCTGCGCGCGCTGCGCGCACGAGGCGTCGACGTGCCGATGAGGCTGCCGCTCGGCACGAGTGCGGCGACGATACGCAGCGCGCCCCTCCTCCTCATCGACCTTGAGACCGAGGAAGGCATTACCGGCCACTCCTACTTGTTCTGCTATCTGCCTGCGGCGGCCCCGGCGATCTCGGCCCTGCTGGGGGAGATCGAGCGCGCGGCGAAGGGCGAGCGCGTCGCGCCCGCCGAGCTCTGGGGAAAGCTCGCGCGCCGCTTCAAGCTGATCGGCGTGCAGGGCATCGTGCGCATGGCGATGTCGGGCTTCGACGTTGCATGCTGGGACGCGCTTGCGCTCGCGGCAGGCAAGCCTCTGGCCACGCTCCTCGGGGGCGCGCCGCGCCGCATCCGCGCGTACAACAGCAACGGCCTCGGCCTCATGGCGGCCGAGGCCGCCGCCGACGAGGCGGAACAGCTGCTCGAAGGCGGGTTTCGCGCGGTGAAGCTGCGCCTGGGCCATCCGACGCTGCGAGCCGATCTCGCCGCCGTGCGCGCCGTGCGCAAGCGTCTTCCCGACGCCGTCGAACTCATGGTCGACTTCAACCAGGCGCTGTCCCTCGCCGAAGGCCTCGAGCGCGGCCGCGCGATCGATTCCGAGGGCATCGCCTGGATCGAGGAACCGATCCGGCACGACGACTTCCGCGGATGCGCCGAGCTCGCGCGAGAGCTGGCGACGCCCATACAGATCGGCGAGAACTTCTCGTTGCCTGAGCAGATGGCCGAGGCGCTCGCGGCGAAGGCCTGCGATTTCGTGATGCCGGATCTGGAGAGAATCGGCGGCGTGACGGGCTGGCAGCGCGCCGCGAAGATCGCCGCAGAGCGCAAGCGCCCCATGTCCTCGCATCTCTTTCCGGAGACGAGCGCACACCTTCTCGCGGTGACGCCGACCCGCCACTATCTCGAGTACGTGGACTGGGCGAGCGCGATTCTGGCCGAGCCGCTGGAAATCGTAGACGGCCAAGCGGTGGTTCCGGAGCGTCCCGGAACCGGAGTGAGCTGGAACGAGGAGGCGGTAGAGCGCTACCGAATGGCCTAGGCCGGGGTGACTTCCGTGCCTGGCTCGATGCGGGCTGCGCGGCGGCGCTCGTGCTCCTGGAGATAGCGCTTGCGCACGCGGATCGAGCGAGGCGTGATCTCGATCAGCTCGTCGTCCTCGATGAACTCGACGGCGAGCTCGAGCGTCAGCTTGATCGGCGGGGTGAGCAGGATCGCCTCGTCTTTCCCCGCCGCGCGGATGTTGGTGAGGTGCTTTTCGCGGATCGGGTTGACGACGAGGTCGTTGTCGCGACTGTGCACGCCGATCACCATGCCCTCGTAGACGCGCTCGCCCGGGCTCACCAGCATGCGCCCTCGCTCCTGCAGCTTCCACAGCGCGTAGGCTACGGCCTCGCCCTTCTCGGCGGAGACCAGCACGCCGTTGCGCCGCGACGGAATTTCGGCCTTCATCGGGCCGTACTCGTCGAACACGTGGCTCATGAGCCCGTTGCCGCGCGTGAGGTTGAGGAACTCCGACTGGAAGCCGATGAGGCCGCGCGCGGGGATGCGGTAGTCGAGCCGCACCCGGCCGCGCCCGTCGGGCATCATGTCGAGCAGGTCGGCGCGGCGGCCTCCGAGCGCCTCCATCACCGGCCCCTGGTACTGCTCCTCGACGTCCACGGTGAGGACCTCGAAGGGCTCGTGCTTTACGCCGCCGACCTCCTTGATCACCACGCGCGGGCGCGAGACCGCCAGCTCGTAGCCTTCGCGGCGCATGTTCTCGAGCAGGATCGTGAGGTGCAGCTCGCCGCGTCCCGAGACGCGGAACACGTCGGCGTCAGCGGTCTCCTCGACGCGCAGGGCGACGTTGCCTTGCAGCTCCCGGAACAGGCGCTCGCGGATCTGACGGCTGGTGACGAAGCGCCCTTCCTGGCCCGCGAGGGGCGAGGTGTTGACCTGGAAATTCATGGTGAGGGTGGGCTCGTCCACCCTGAGCATGGGAAGCGCCTCGGGGATGATCGGGTCGGCGAACGTCACGCCGATGGCGGTCTCCTCCACGCCGGTCACGAGCACGATATCGCCCGCGGCCGCCTCCTCCATCGGGATGCGCTCCAGGCCGCGAAAGCCCATGACCTGTCCGACCTTGGCCTTCGCGGGCTCGCGTCCTTCGTGCAGCACCAGGATCTCCTGAGCAGGCTTGATCCTGCCGCGCGCGATGCGCCCGATGCCGATGCGCCCGACGTAGCTCGAATAGTCGATGTTGCTGATCTGCAGCTGCAGCGGACCCTCGGGGTCGCCCTTGGGCGCCGGAACGCGCGCGATGATCGTCTGGAACAGCGCCCGCATGTCGGTTCCCGGCTTCGACAGGTCGAGGGTGGCGGTGCCGAGGAGCGCCGAGGCGTAGACCACGGGAAAGTCGAGCTGGTGCTCGGACGCGCCGAGCTTGTCCATCATGTCGAAGGTGGCGTTCACCACCCAGTCGGGCCGCGCCCCCGGGCGGTCGATCTTGTTCACCACCAGCACCGGGTTCAGGCCCAGCGCGAGCGCCTTGCGCGTGACGAAGCGGGTCTGGGGCATCGGGCCCTCGACGGCGTCCACGAGCAGCAGCACGCCGTCGACCATCGACAGGGAGCGCTCGACCTCGCCGCCGAAATCGGCGTGGCCGGGCGTGTCGACGATGTTGATGTGCACGCCTTCGTAGTCGACCGCGGTATTCTTGGCGAGGATGGTGATGCCGCGCTCGCGCTCGAGGTCGTTGGAATCCATGACCCGCTCGACGAGATGCTGGTGCGCGGCGAAGGTGCCCGACTGCCGCAGGAGCTTGTCGACCAGCGTCGTCTTTCCGTGATCGACGTGGGCGATGATGGCGAGATTGCGGATCGAGCGGGACATTCAGGCGAGCCTAGAGCGGAAGGTCGCGCATTGTACTAGCTCGACAGGGCCCGGTCGAGCGCGGCGACCAGGGCCCGAGCTTGGGCGGCTGGATGTGATGCCGAGCGAGTCGGCCGCGGCGAACAGCCTCCCTGCTTCCCGACGAGGTCGGCGAGCGGACGGCCGAGCCGGCTTTCGAGCATCGCGACGGTCTTGCCCCTCACCAAAGGCCCAGCGGCTCGGGCTAGGTGTGCTGCCAGGACGCGCGGCGGAAGCGCTTGCGGCGCGCCGGGGTCGCTTCCTGTTTCTCGACAAACTCACGGACGCGCGCAATCATGGCGAGCCGGATATCCTCGGGAAGAGAACGCGCCGCGGCATCGAAACGCTCGACCACGGGATCGACCTTCGGGGAACGCAACGTCTTCGCGGTCGCCCCCTTCCCCTTGCCTGGCTTCCCGGGCTCGGCCCCGTCGAGGAAGAACCCGCCGCTCTTGTGCCATACGAGGGCCCGCTCGCTAGAGTCGATGCCGTAGCAAAGCTGAAACTGAACGAGCTCTCCGCCCTCGCCCTGCCATACGAACAGATCGAAGTAGTCGTCGTGGAACCATCGCCGGTGAGCGCCTGGCTCGTCGGTGACGCCTAGGATTTCATGCATCATGGCTCTCGCATCGATATCGGATTGGATGCCCCTTAGACACGCCCGGCGGGAGTCGGTTTCGCTGAACGCGGAATCGGGGTCGCATGTATCCGGGCATACCACATACAATACAGAGGCCCAATGATTTTACGCCCGCTCCTCCCCTCCCTGCTCGCCTCCCTGCTCCTCGCGGGCGCCGCGATCGCTCCGGAACCCGCCACGGCGCAGCTCTTTCCCTCTCGCGCGGTGAAAATCGTCGTGCCGACCTCGCCGGGCGGCGCGACCGACGTTTTCGCGCGCGCGCTGGCGGCGAAGCTTTCGGAAAGCTGGGGGCAGGCCGTCGTGATCGAGAACCGCCCCGGCGCGAACCAGATACTGGGCGCCGACTACGTCTCGAAGTCCGCGCCCGACGGATACACGCTGCTCGTGTCCGACGCGTCCTCTTTCGTGATGAATCCTCACCTGTACCGGAAGCTCCCCTACGACGGGGTGAACGGGTTCACCCCGATCACGGTGCTGGTGCGCTTTCCGTGGGTTATCGCCGTGCACCCCTCGGTTCCCGCGAGCACCTTTCAGGAGCTGGTCACGTATGCGAAGGCGAACCCGGGAAAGCTCTCCTACGGCTCGTTCGGCCTGGGCTCGTCGGCGCACATCAGCGTCGACTACCTGAAGAACCTGCTCGGAATCGAGATCGTGCACGTGCCCTACAAGGGAGCGGCCCCCGCCGTGACGGACCTGCTCTCGGGCAGCATACAGATGATGATGGTGACGCCGCTCCTGGTGGAGCCGCACGCGCGCGCCGGCAAGCTCAAGCTCGTTGCCGCCGCCACGGCGCAGCGTATCCCGGGGCTGCCGGACCTTCCCACGATCTCGGAATCCGGCGTCCCCGGCTACGAGGCGGGTACTTGGTTCGCGCTCGTCGGGCCTGCGGCGATGCCGCGCGAGCTCGTCGCGAAGATATACGCCGACACCGCGAAGATCCTCGGCGACGCGACGTTCCGCGAGCAGTACGTGACACGCCAGTGGTTCGAGGCGGTCGGCAACACGCCCGAGCAGTTCGCCGACTACCTCAAGGCGGAATATGCGCGCTGGGACCGGCTGATCACCCTCTCGCGCGTCACGGTCGAATAATCCCGCCTCTTTCACCCTCCCAGGCCCTTGGAGATCTTGTCGATCCCGGCCTGGGCGCATACCGCGTCCTTGTCGCCGCCGGGCGCGCCGGAAACGCCGATTGAGCCGACCAGGTCCTTTCCCGCGAAGATCGGGAGGGCCCCTTCCAGCGTCGTGATTTTGTCGAGGTGCAGCGCGCCCACGCCCGTCGGGTTCGCCGTCGCGCGCTTGCCGTAGTCGCCCGAGGGAACCCGGAAAGTGAACGACGTATAGGCCTTGCGCAGGCTGTTCTCGATGGTGTGCGGGTTCGCGCCGTCGTCGTGCAGCACGACCTTGGTGCGAGTGGTCTGGTCCAGCACCGTCACCGTGACGTGATAGCCGTTCTTGCGGCAGGTCTCGAGCGCCGTGGTCGCGGCCTCGCGCGCCGCGTCCTGCGAGAGCGATTTCACGGTCACAACCGCCTGGGCTGCCGCGATGCTGGGAACGCACGCCAAGCCGGCCGCCAGAATCAGGTATTTTCTGCTTTTCATGTACTCCTCCTTTGAGTGAAATGCGAAGCTGTGAACAACGGACTTCGGGACCCTATTCCGCCCAGACCTCGCTCGCCACCTCGACGACGAGCTCGAGTTTCCTCCACTGCTCGTCCTCGGTCAGCAGATTGCCGTGATGCGTGCTGGCGAAGCCGCACTGCGGGCTGAGGCACAGATTCTCGAGCGGTACGTATCGGGCCGCCTGATCGATCTTCCTTTTCAGGTCGTCCTTCCGCTCAAGCTCCGGCGTCTTCGTCGATACCAGTCCCAGCACGACCTTCTTTCCCTCCGGCACGACGCGTAACGGCTCGAAGCTGCCTGCGCGCTCGCTGTCGAATTCCAGAAAGTACCCGTCCACGTGGGTCTCCTGGAATACGGCCTGCGCCACCGGATCGTAGCCGCCTTCCGCGAGCCAGGTGCTCTTCCAGTTGCCGCGGCAGGTGTGCATCACGATCGTCATCCCCGCCGGGCGCTCGGCGATCGCCGCGTTGACCGCCCGCGCGTACATGTGCGGCAGCGTCTCCGGATCGTCTCCGCGGGCGCGGCAGCTTTCGCGGAACTTCTCGTCGCACAGAAACGAGAAGCTGGTGTCGTCGATTTGCAGATAGGTGCAGCCGGCCGCAGCGAGATCGCGGATTTCCTCCCGATAGACACGCCCGACGTCGCCCCAGAGCTCCTCAAGGTCGGGATAGGCTTCGCGGCTGATCGCCGCGCGCCCGCCGCGGTGGTAGAGGATGGAGGGCGAAGGCATCGTGAATTTCGGCGTCCTGCGCGCGACAGACTTCAGATACTTGAAGTGGTCGAGCATCATCGGCCGGGCGCGGCGGACCTTGCGGCGCACCTGCGGAGTGTAGCGGGGATCGTCGGACCCGGCGAACTTGTACGACTTCCGGTCGAGCTCGATCTCGACGCCGTCGATCTTCCCGAGGAAATCGTGGTTCCACCAGCCGCGCCGGTATTCGCCGTCGGTGATG
>Ga0326726_10005417_pt1 | contig 11551 bp, 10 predicted proteins | sample MHFenrmetagenome_2_FD_207603 | JGI IMG/M metagenome (GOLD analysis project Ga0326726, IMG submission 207603) | Lab enriched peat soil microbial communities from Michigan Hollow, Ithaca, NY, United States - MHF15MN | ecosystem: Environmental > Terrestrial > Soil > Wetlands > Peat | place: USA...
TGGCCGTCGCTGACGATGAAGATGTTCTCGGGCTTGAGGTCGCGGTGCACGAAGCCGCGTTCGTGTGCCGCAGCCAGCCCGCGCGCGATCTGGACGCCGTACTCGATCACCTTGCGCACCGGCAGGCGGCCGTCACGCAAGCGGCCGCGCAGCGTGTCGCCCTCCAGGAGCTCCATGACGGCGAACGCGACGCCGTTGTCCACGCCGAAATCGTGAATGGCGAGGATGTTCGGGTGGGAAAGCGCCGCAATCGCGCGGGCTTCGCGCTCGAAGCGCCCGAGCGCATCGGCCTGCTGTGTGACCCCTGGCGTCAGGACCTTTATGGCGACGTCGCGGTCGAGTTTCTGGTCGTGCGCTCGGTAGACTTCGCCCATCCCGCCGGCGCCGAGCGGCGCGCGGATCTCGTACGGACCAAGGCGCGTGCCGGCGGGAAGAGTCATCAGAAGTCGGGACGGCTGATTATAATGACGCCGATGCGACGACGCACATTTCTCACCACTGGCAGCATGGCCGCGCTGGGCGTCGGCTTCGGCGCGTGCGCGTCGAACCCCAAACCGGGTCCCACGCCGTCTCGGCCTCGCGTCGACCTGGCGCCGGTCGACGCCTCGTGGGATCGGATCATCCGCACGACCGTCGGCCTGCGCCCGCATCGCGACGCCGGCTTCGTGCTGAAGGCGGACAAACTCGACGACAAGCTGCTCGTGCACAACTACGGGCACGGCGGCGCGGGCATGTCGATTTCGTGGGGGACAGGGTTGATGGCGGCGGAGTTCGCAAGCCAGCAGCCCGGCCGCCGCGCGGCCGTGATCGGCTGCGGCGCCGTCGGCCTCACGACGGCGCGTCAACTGCAGCGGCGAGGCTTCGACGTCACGATTTACGCGCTCGCCGTGCCGCCGAACGTGACGTCGAACATGTCGCTCGCGGGGTTCACGCCGTATTCCGGTCTGGTCGTCGAGGACCGGCGCACGCCGGAGTGGGATGCCCAGTTCACGCGCGCGGCCGGGATCGCCTATCGCCAGCTGCAGCTGCTGACGGGGGAGGCACCGTACGGCGTGTCGTGGGTCGATTCATATCAGCCGACCGACGAGCTGCCGCGCCCGTCTCAGGCCGCTCCGACGCGTCCGAACCTCCAAGCCGGCCTGGGCGCGGGACAGGAGATTCTGCAACCGGGCGAGCATCCCTTTCCGACGAAGTACGCGATCCGCCGGCCCGGCATCCGCATCGAGCCCTCGATCTATCTCGACGCGCTCGTCCGCGACGTGCTCCTCTTCGGCGGCCGCATCATGATGCGCAAGTTCGACGCGGCGCGCGATCTCGCGGCGCTCGAGGAGCCCGTCGTCATCAACTGCACCGGTCTCGGCGCGCGCGAACTGTTCGGCGATCAGGAATTGGTGCCACTCAAGGGTCAGCTGACGGTTATGGTCCCCCAGCCGGACGTGAACTATCAGACCAACGGCGGCGTGCGGAACGAGCAGTTGCCGCCCGGCAGCCTCGGGCTCCACATGATGCCGCGCCGCGACGGCATCATCCTGGGCGGCACGTCCGAGCGTGGCGTGACGTCCATGGAGCCGAACGAGGCAGAGCGCAAGCGCGTGGTCGACGGCCATATCGAGCTGTTCTCGGCGATGCGATCGCCCGGCCGCGGCGTCCGTACGTAGAGACGGGCGGGATTCGCACCGCGACACTTGTGCTACGATCTTCGACACCTGCCAATGGCCACGTGTCCGAAATGCATGGGGTTCCTCGAGGAGAATCACAAGTGCCCTCGCGGTCCGTTCCATCGCCTTTTCGACGCGTTGTCCACGGTCCTCGTCGGCGGGCTCATCGGCATCGCCCTGTGCTATGGGCTCCAGGATCGTCCCGCGAACGCACTCCTCCTTGCCTCGGCCGCGCTGGGCGCGGTGCTGGCGTCGGCGGTCCGGCAGGCCGTCGCCGGCGGCCGTCCCTGATCTGAGGCGTCCTTCATTTCCTCAGTGACCGCGATCAACGCCGATTCGTCGCCGTTGTCGTTCGCTGAATTCGATCGGGTCGACGTGCGCGTCGGACGGATCATCGACGTGCAGGACTTCCCCGAGGCGCGCAAGCCCGCCTACAGACTCCGGATCGATTTTGGCGAGGCGCTCGGGGTGAAGAAGTCGTCGGCGCAGGTGACGAAGTACTACCGCAAGGAAGATCTGCTCAACCGCCTCGTCGTGGCGGTCGTCAACTTCCCGCCACGACAGATCGGGCCGTTCATGTCGGAAGTCCTGACGCTCGGCGTGCCCGACGCCGACGGTGCGGTCGTCCTGCTCGAACCGGAGCGTGATGTCCCGCTCGGCGGCCGGATGTTCTGATGGCGCAGCCCGACGAATACCCGCTCTGGCGGATTGGCGACGTGGAATGCGTGATGATTTCCTGCTGCGCCGGCGCCGAGCTGCACGTGCGTCGCGCCAACGCCATCCTCGTGCGCGAGCTGTATCCGCAGAAATCCGATCTGTATGAACGCGCTCGCGATCTGAAGCGGGAGTACGAACTGCCGGCTTAGAGCGGCAGGCGCAGGTACGCGCGGCACCCGCGGCGGTCTGCGCGGTTATCGAGCGTCAGCGATCCGCCGTGCGCCTCGGCGATCTGCCGGCTCAGGACGAGGCCGATGCCGGACCCTCCGGGCTTGGTCGTGAAGAACGGCACGAACAGGTTCGATGCGTTCGTCAGGCCGGAGCCCTCATCGTCGACCCAGAGCTCCAGCGTCGCGCCTTCCCGCCGCCACCCCACGGTCACGCCGCCGCCGGTCTGCAGCGCCGCGTCACACGCGTTGTGCACGAGGTTGATGAGCAGCTGTTCGAGTTGATCGGGATCCGCGCGAAGCGTCAGATCCGGACCCGCCTCGATGCGGACGCCGAGCCGCGTTTCGATGCCCGCGACCCGGTGGACCAGGAGCGCAACCGCCACCGAATCGAGCCGCGGCGCCGGCAGCTTGGCGAGGCGCGCGTACGCCGTCGTAAAGCGGCTGAGCGAATCGGACCGCGCGGCGATGACCGCGAGCCCGCGGCGCATGTCGTCGGTCCAGTCTTCCGGCATCGCGTCGGCGGCGAGCATCGATTCGAGGCTGCCGGCGATCGACTTGATGGGCGCGAGCGAATTGTTGATTTCGTGGCCGATCACGCGGATGAGCCGCTGCCAGGCCTGGCGTTCTTCGTCGCGCAGGGGCCGGCTGACGTCGGCGAGCACGAGCAGCTGGTGCGGTCGCCCTTCCTGACGGAACGTCGTCCGGCGCAACTCGAAGCGGCCCGATCCGCCCGGGAAGCTGAGGTCGGCGATCCGCGGCGAGACGCCGTCGAGGCACGCGCTGAGGCCGATCTGGCCGGCCGTGCGCCCGAGCATCTGATCGGCCGACTGGGCGAGCAGCCGTTCGCCGGCCTTGTTCACGAGGCGCAGGGTCAGTCCGCCGTCGAAGGTGAACACCGCGACGTCGATTTCGACCATCACGGTCCGCAGCAGCGCGCTCGCTTCGAGCGCGCCGAGCCGCTGATCGTGCAGCGTCGATGCAAGGACGTTGACCTCGAGCATCACGGCGTCGAGCGGGTCGTCGGTCGGGGCGCCCGGGACGCGCGCGGCGCGGGCGCGGATGGAGAAGTCGCTCTCGCGGAGCGCCGCCAGCAGATTCGAGAGCGTCTGCAGCGGCTGCACGACGCGGTGGCGCACGCTGAAGGAGCAGCCGGCCCAGACACCGACGACGAGCACGGTCAACGTCCATTGAACCTTGGGCGTGAGATCGCCGGTCCAGAGCAGGATGAGCGCCACGAGCGCGGCGGGAAAGCCGGCCGCGAGCGCGAGCAGCAGGAGGCGCTGATCGAATCGCAGGCGAGGCCGAGATCTGCCCGGGCGCGCCTCGAATCCAGCGGCGACGACGTCGGGTTGAGTGTCCAATTTACAATTTACAAGTTGGGAATTAACAAGGGGCCCAGAGCCGCCCTTTGGCTAATTGTGAATTCCCAATTGTAAATTGTTCTCACAGTCCGTAGCGCTGCAACCGGCGGTAGAGCGCGCTGCGGCTGAGGCCAAGGGCCTTCGCGGCCTGGCTGACGTTGCCGTCGAATCGCGCCATCGCCTTCTTGATGAGGAAGCCCTCGACATCTTCGAGGCTCATGTCCTCAATCCGCGAGGTGGCATCGCGATCGATGCGGAGGCCGAGTTCGCCGGCGCGGATGGTGGTCGCCTGCGCCATCAGCACGCCGCGCTCGACCGCGTGATCGAGCTCGCGAATGTTGCCCGGCCACGGATGGTCGAGCAGCGCCTGTAGGGCAATCGGCTCGAAACCCGTGATCGATTTGCGATAGCGCTGGGCGTGCTGTCTCAGAAAGTGTGTCGCCAGCGCGGGGATGTCTTCCCGCCGATCCCGGAGCGGCGGCAGGTGAATCTCAATCGTATTCAGCCGGAAGAGCAGATCCTGGCGGAACCGGCCCGACGCGACTTCGTCGCTCAGCGTCGAGTTGGTCGCCGAGACGATTCTGACGTTGACGTGACGCGTGCGTGACGAACCCACGCGCTCGAAGTCGCCGGTCTCGAGGACGCGCAAGAGCTTCGGCTGCAGATTCAGCGGGACGTTGGCGATCTCGTCGAGGAACAGCGTGCCGCCGTCGGCGAGTTCGAACCGCCCCACGCGGTCGGTCTTGGCGTCGGTGAAAGCGCCTTTGACATGGCCGAAGAGTTCGCTTTCGAAAACGCCGTCCGACAATCCGCCCGCGTTCACGGTGACAAGGCCCCGGCCCGCCCGACCGGAGACGGCGTGCACCGCCTGCGCCACGGTGCCCTTGCCGGTGCCGTTCTCGCCGGTGACCAGGATGTTCGCTTCCGACGGCCCGACGCGTGCGATCAGCTCGAGCACGGGCCGCATCGACGGCGCCTCGGCGATGAGCAGGGGCCGGCCGTCGGGCTTCAGCGATCGGTTTTCGGCTTCGAGGCGCTGCTGACGCCGCAGCGCCCGCGCCAGTTCGATCTGCGTCCGCAGAATGGTCAGGAGCCGCGCGTTTTCCCACGGCTTCTGCACGAAGTCGCGCGCGCCGCGCCGCATGGCTTCGACCGCCACTTCGACGCTGCCCCAGGCGGTCATCACGACGACCGGAAGCGTGGGATCGTGGGAGCGCAACTGCGAGAGCAGGTCGAGCCCTTCCTGGCCCGAGGTGGTGTCGCGCGCGTAGTTGAGATCCATCAACACCGCGTCGAACTCGCTGACGTCGGTGGCTTCGAGGATGGCGGCCGGCGACCCGGCCGATTCGATCTTGTAGCCCTCGCCCTTGAGGAGCAGACGCAGCGCTTCGAGAACGTCGGGTTGATCGTCCGCAATCAACACGCGCGGCAGCGCGGGTTCGGCGCGCGGTGACTGTGACTCCCCGCGATCAATCGGCGCCATCGTCGATTCCGCGGACTCTACAGGCCATCGGTGTGCAAATGCCACTTCGCTCTCCACGACCTTCGGCACGCTCAATGGTGAGCCATGTCGAAGGGCGAAAACGGCCGCCGTTTAGACGCCCACGCGCGACCTTTGGTTGGACGTGCTAGTCGTCTACGACCCAGCCGTCGCGCAACTGAATGATGCGCGTCCCATAAGACGCGTTGACCTCGGAATGCGTTACTTGGACGATGGTCGCGCCAGCCTCGTTCAGGGAGCGGAACAGCTCCATGATCTCTTTTCCCTGCGCGGAATGCAGATTTCCCGTCGGCTCGTCGGCCAGGACGACCTGCGGATTCGCAATCACCGCGCGCGCGACGCCGACGAGTTGCTGCTGTCCGCCGGAGAGTTGATTCGGATAGAGGTCCTTCTTCCCGACAATCTGAAAACGGTCCAGGATGTCGGCGACCATGCTCTGACGATCTTTGCGACTGACGTTCCGATAGGAGAGCGGAATCTCCAGATTCTCGTAAACGGTCAGGTTGTCCAGCAGGTGGTAGCTCTGAAAGACGAACCCGATGTGTTTCTTGTGCAGTTCTGAACGCTGTTTCGGATTGAGACGATGGACCGGCTGGTCCATGAAGTAGTACTCGCCGGACCACGCGCTATCGTGCATGCCGAGAATGTGCAGCAGCGTGGACTTGCCGGCGCCGGATGGCCCCATGATCGAAACGAATTCGCCCTCCTTGATGTCCACGTTCACGCGACGCATGACGTACGTGCGGCCGACACCGTGGGGGTAGGACTTTTCGACGCCGCGAAGGGAGATAAGCATTGATACGCTGCAGGCGGCCTGACGGTTAACGGCGCGCCCCCGGTCAGGGCGCGCCGTGACGGCGTGCGCTACTCGGTGACGGCCATTTCCATCCGCTCCTCGACGACGCGGCCGTCGAAGAGGTGAATGCTGCGGTCCGCGTGACGCGCGTACCGCGGATCGTGAGTCACCATGCAAATGGTCGCGCCGGCTTTATGCAGTTCGCGCAACAGATCCATGACGGCTTCGCCGCTGCGCGAATCGAGGTTGCCGGTCGGCTCGTCCGCGAGGAGGATAAGCGGCTCGCCGGCGACCGCGCGGGCGACCGCCACGCGCTGCTGTTGACCGCCCGAGAGCTGGCTCGGAAGATGCTTCGCGCGATGGGCCATGCCCACGCGCTCGAGTGCCGCCTCGACGCGCTGTTTGCGCTCGGCGGCCTTCATCCCTCGATAAGTGAGCGGCAGCTCGACGTTCTCGAAGACCGTGAGATCGCCGATCAGATTGAAGCTCTGAAAGATGAATCCGATCTCGCGGTTCCGCACGCGCGCCCGCTCCGAGGCCGGCAGTTCCGCGACGGGGCGGTTGTTCAACAGGTACTGACCCTCGGTTGGCGAGTCGAGCAGGCCGAGAATCGACAGGAGCGTGGACTTGCCGCAGCCCGACGGCCCGGCAATCGACACGTACTCGCCCTTGCCAATCTCCATGTGAATGCCGGAGAGGGCGTGCGTCTCGACTTCGTCCGTGAAGAAGACCTTCGTCACGCCGTCCAGCTTGATCAGCGCCTGACCGTTCTCAGCCATCGTCATCTCCTGTTGAAAACTTGTCCTATTTCAGCCTGATCCGATCGTACGCGTCGTAGGCCGACATGTCGGACAGGATCACCTGTTCGCCGACTTTGAGGCCCGACAGAATTTCCATGGTGTTCACGGAACTCCGGCCCAGCTTCACCTGCACGCGTTCGGCGTTCACGCCATCAGCCAGGATCTTGAACAGGCCGACGACGCTCTGCTCCTGGCCGAATGCCGGGCGGCCCATGAACAGGACGTCGTTCAACCGCTCGAGCTCGATCGTGCCGTCCACGCTCAGGTCCGGCACCGCGCCCTTCGGCAGTTCGCCGGGTAACGTCACGTCGACGGTGCGGGTGCCGTTGATGACCGAAGGATCAATCCGGACTACCAGTCCCTGGACCACGCCGTTCCGTGTGTCGACTTCGGCCTTCTGGCCGATCTGAATGTCCTTGGCCTGTGTTTCCGCGATCTTGATCTCGGCCTTCAGGCGCTTCGGGTTGGCCACGCGCGCGAGGTTCGCGCCGGGCGCCACCTGCTGGCCCTCTTCCACCGGCACCAACTGCAGGGTCCCGTCGAGTCCGGCTCGTACTTTCAATTCGTCGCGCTGCTGCTGCGTGAGCTTGAGGAAGGCGCGCGCCTGGTCGACAGACGACTGCTGGACCGCAATCTGTGCGCGCATCGAATCGGTCTTGCTCGCGAGTTGATCGCGGGAAATCTGATCGCGGACGCCGAGCGAGTCGCGTTCGACCTGGGACTGCTTCAGGACCAGCTCCGAGACCAGTTGATCCTTGGCGAGGGCCTCGTTCATTTGCGCCTGCATCTTCGCCTTGTTGTAGTCCGCCTCGATGTTGGCTGACGAAGCCCGCTGCGACAGCAGGTCGTTCTGCAACTGGACTCGGAGGTTGGCGAGACCCGCCTCGGCGGCCGCCAGCTTCAGTTGGGCGTCCTGCAGTTGCTGTTCGAGCGTCGGGTTGCTCAATTCGAGAATCACATCTCCGCGTTTCACGATGGTGCCCGGCCGCAGGACGATCTTCTCGACCCGTCCCTGCGTCGTCGCGGGAATCCACCTGATGTCTTCCGGCGTCAGGGTGCCGAGGCCGCGGACCTGCCGCACCATCGGACCGCGCTTCACTGTGTCAGGCCAGACCACCGCGCGTTCAACTGTCGGAGCGGCCGGCCGCAGTCGTGACAGGCCGACGCTGACGAGCACAACGGCGAGAAGACCTACGCCGGCGTAAATCGCCTGCTTGATCCTCTTCTTCCTCGCATTGGACGGACGCGCTATATCCATGGTTGTTGTCTGTGGTTAGACGGGGTCAAAACTGAAAACGATCGTTGATCCCGTAAGGGCAAACGTCGGGCCAGACCCAATGGGTTTGATAAATCATTATATAGCTGACGGTTAGACGGGGTGTCGACTACAACGGTTGGATGGAAAAGTGCCCGGTTCTGGGACGCCTCGGTCCCAGAGACGCGCTAGTGGCGGCCGATGGCGGCCAGGAAACCGGCGACGACGTCCGGGTCGAACTGGGAGCGGCGACAGCGCACGAGTTCGGCGACGGCGTCGGCGGAGTTGAGTCGCACGCGGTACACGCGGTCCTGGGTCATCGCGTCGTAGGCGTCGACCACGGCGATGATGCGGCTGCTCAGCGGGATCTCCGGGCCCGCAAGTCTCAAGGGGTAACCGCCTCCGCTGAACCACTCGTGCGACGCCAGGACGGCGGGGGCGGCGGCGCCCAACGTCCGGGTCGCCTGCAGGATCTCGGCGCCGACGCTGACGTGCCGACGCATGATCGCCATCTCGCCGGCCGTGAACGGCGACGGCTTGGTGAGCAGGGCCTCGGGCATCGCAATCTTGCCAACGTCGTGCAGGCGCGCGGCGGTGTCGAGGGCGGGACCGAGCTGGTCGTCGACGCCGAGCTCCCGGGCGAGGGATTGCGCGTACCGGGTGACACGCTCAGCATGAGCGGCCATCTCAGGCGCCCGTTCCCGGCAGAGGGCCACGAGCGCGCGCTCCTCGGTGTCTCCGCCGGCCACGCGTTCCCCGACCAGGGCGATGACCTGCGCCGTCCGGTCCTGGAGTTCCGTTGCGAGCCGTGCGTGCCATTCGACTTCCTGGATCGCGCGTTGCCGCCACTGCCGTCCCCGATCGACGGCGAGCGCGAACCGCTCGCGCTGAAAGGGCTTAATCAGGAAGTCGGCGACCGGCCGCTGCTGCGCGTCCTCGTCGAGGAGGACGGTGTATGCGGTGGCGATCACCACCGCCGTGTGCGGGTGATCGCGCTGCAGCTCGGTCGCGAGCCACAGGCCATCGTGACCAGGCATCATCACGTCGATGACGGCGAGGTCGTAGTGGTGCGTGCGCATGGTGGCAATCGCCTCGTCGGCGTTCGCCGCGGTCGCGGAGTTCAAGCCGAGCGAGGACACCCAACGCGACATGATGTCGCGGACCGCCGGCTCGTCGTCGACAATGAGCACCGAGGTCAGGGGAGTCACCGGTATCTAGCCGCTGCGACGCAAGACCATTGCCAAGGCGGCATTCCGCGGATCTGCCCGGTGCGGTGCGGCGGAAGATTCTGCTTGTGCGTTTCCGCACAGAGGCGCACACTAAATTGGTCGTAAGCGCACACGATCGGTGGATCGTGGTGCAATCTCGCAGGCTCGCACCGGACCATCCGGGCACAGTTCTTGGACCCTCATCACGTGAGGGAGCCCAGGAATGCCCGAGTCGGTTGACGCGGCGGCAGAGTGGAGTGGCGAGATCTCCGCGCTTCGATGCCCCCACTGCGGGGTGGTGCCGACCGCGATGTCTGGACTCAAACCGTCGACCGTGCGTCCGCTGCTGCTCGTCGTCGACGACGAGCCGGCCATTCTGAAAATCATCGAGCGTCTCGCCGGGAAGGTGGGCTTCGACGTCGTCACGTGCGCGAGCGGCGCGGAGGCGCTGCGCACGTTGATGCGACGGCCCGCGGACCTCGCGATGGTCGACCTGCGCATGCCCGACGTCAACGGACTCGACTTGCTCCGGCAGATTCGACGGAGCGTTCCCAGCTGCGAAGTCATCCTGATGACCGGGCACGCCGCCGTCGACAGCGCCGTCGAGGCGATCAAGCTCGGCGCGCGCGAGTACCTCACCAAGCCGTTCGATTTCGATCGCCTGCGCGAGCTGCTGCTGGACATCAGGCTCGAGCTGGAGCGTCGCGCGAACGTGGTCGCGCTCGAAAGCCAGGTCGCGCGCCAGCTCGAATTCTGCGGCATGCTCGGCCGCAGTCCAGTGATGCAGGAGGTGTTCAGCCTCATTCAGCGCCTGGCGCCGCACGCCAAGGTCGTGCTTATCAGCGGCGAAACCGGGACGGGCAAGGAGCTCGCCGCGCGCGCGTTCCATTCGGCCGGCCCGCGCCGCAATCGGCCATTCGTGACGATCAACTGTTCGGCGGTCGTCGACACGCTGTTCGAGAGCGAGCTCTTCGGCCACGTGCGCGGCGCGTTCACGGGCGCGGTCGAATCCAAACCTGGCCTCTTCGAAGCTGCGCAAGGCGGTATGCTGTTCCTCGATGAGGTCGGCGAGTTGCCGATGTCGGTGCAGGCGAAGCTGTTGCGGGCGCTTGAACTCGGCGAGGTCCAGCGCGTCGGCTCATTGCAGGCCAAGCGCGTTGACGTCAGCGTGATCGCGGCGACCAATCGCGATCTGCGCGCCGAAGTCGCGGCCGGCCGGTTCCGCGGGGACTTGTTCTACCGTCTGAATGTCGTCGAAGTCGCGCTGCCGCCGTTGCGCGACCGCCGCGAGGACATCCCGTATCTGACCGCTGCGTTCATGCGCGATGCCTCGCAGCGAATGGGCAAGCCGTTGAACGGCCTCACGCCCGCGGCCGAGCGCGCGCTCCTCGCAGGGCGGTGGGACGGAAACGTCCGGGAGCTGAAGAACGTGATCGAGCGCGCCTGCATGCTGACCGACGGCACGCTCGTGTCGGACCGCGAACTGATGGGCGCGTTCGGCCCGGGCGCGCCGCCTTCGAGGCCCCGCACCGCGTCCTCGCCCGCCGTTGGCAACGGCGACGCCGCGCCGCTCCAGGCCGTCGAGCGCGTGCACATCCTCGAGGTCCTGCGGCAGGTCAACGGCAACCGGATGGCGGCGGCCAAAGTTCTGGGGATCAGCAGGCGCGCCCTGTACCGGCGCCTGGACCGCCATCGGCTGGCCGACGAAGCGCCGCGACCCTCGGTCGCCAGGCGGCCCTCATGACCGATTCGTTCGCGCCGCCGCGGCCCGCCGTGCATCCGTTCCAGGCGGTCTTTGCCGACGCGGCCGACGCCATGTTGATCGTCGACGGCCATCGCGCGATCGTCGAGGCGAATGCCGCTGCGTGTGCGCTGTTCGGCGTCCCGCCCGAGAACATCGTCGGCGAAGTGTTGGATGACGTTGCTGTCGACGCTGCCGTGGATCTGGCCGCCACGTGGCGCGAACTCGAGGCGCTCGGCCAGACGACGTGCGAGCGTCGCGTGCAGATTGGGGCCGATCAGACGCGAGTGCTGGAATGCACGTTCCGCGCTCGGGTTCACGGGGATCTGCACCTGTGCATCGTC
>Ga0326726_10005419_pt1 | contig 11549 bp, 15 predicted proteins | sample MHFenrmetagenome_2_FD_207603 | JGI IMG/M metagenome (GOLD analysis project Ga0326726, IMG submission 207603) | Lab enriched peat soil microbial communities from Michigan Hollow, Ithaca, NY, United States - MHF15MN | ecosystem: Environmental > Terrestrial > Soil > Wetlands > Peat | place: USA...
TGATGCGGCCGACGCGGTTGCCGGCTGCCTCGCTGAACCAGAGCGCACCGTCGCGCACAACGATCGACAACGGCTTGCTGCCGGGCGTGATGCCGCTCTTAAATTCGGTAATTTTTCCGTCCGGAGTGATACGGCCAATTTGGCTAACGTCGGTTTCCGAGAACCAGACATTGCCATCCGGTCCCAGCGCGATCCCGTCAGGTCCTGCATTCTCTGTGGGTACCAAAAACTCCGCCAAAGCACCGATTGAAGTAATACGGCCGATCTTGTTGGCACGTTTCTGCGCGAACCACAGATTGCAGTCGGCGCCGAGCGTGATGCCAATCGGTGTGGCGCCAGCGGTCGGCAGTGAGAATTCAGTGAACGCTGCACTGCGCGGATCAAAGCGTCCGATCTTCGCAGTGCCGCTCTCGCAGAACCATAGATTGTGATCCGGTCCTTCGACGCAAATGTAGGGCGCGCTATTGACGCTCGGAATCCGATGTTCGCGGATGCGCACTTTGCGTGCGGCGTACTGAGCCAAGGTCGCCCCTTCGACACTGACTGACATCGGGCTCCCCGTATCGCGATCCAGTACAACTGTACCGGGCGCTACTGATGCTATCGACCGGAATCAAAACGTGTCAATTGCGCTGCATTGCAACGACCGGCGGTAACACGCCCAACTGATGGCGAGATTCACTGACTCAAACCGGACATAAACGGCGCGGCCGCACAGAGCGGACCCGTTCATTTCTTTGCCAAAATCCGCGCGACCTTTTCGAGACTACGCCCGCCAAAATAAGCGGTGAGCACGGTCACAGCCCATTGCGACACCTCGCCGGAGAGCGCGTCGGTCGTGCCAAAGCCCAGAACCTTGTCCCAGACCACCACCTTCCACACGTAAATAATGAACGCTGAGGCGAACAGCGGCCGCGGCAACGCCGTATACCACCGGCCCTGCTCCGCGACCAAAACTTCCTTCGCTAGCTCACGCTCACGTTGTTCGAGCGATAGTTCGCGCGCAGCAAGGTCAGCTGCAATTTTTTCACTCGTATTTTCGGCGGCCAGTTTGGCGCGATAGGCGTCAACCGCAGCTTTCGCAAACGGACCGCCAAGCAGGCTGCCGAGCCAGCTCAGTACCGCCGAGACCATCTACTTCAAGCTCCCCGCCGTGCGCCGCCGCGCGATTTCGGTGATGAGCCCGATGGCGATGACGTAATACGGGATATACTTCGGCTGCAACGCGGTCTGAATTGCGCCGGTCACATTGGGATCAGATGCGAGAGCCGTCAGCGCGGCGGCCGCAAGACCTACCAAAATCTGCACGCGCGCCCAAAGGATTGTAACTGAGTTCTTGAACCAGGATTTGATCTTGACCCACATTGATTGCATTCCTCTAAATTCGGTTTTCATCATTGCTTACCCGTGCACTGGGCGAAAATCCGCCGCCATCGCCAGTGCCACTGATTTCACCTCCGCCACCCGGCGAGACCAGCCGGCACCAAAAACTGACCAGGTCTTCAGTGATTGAAGAAAGTGCAGCCGCTCATCACAGATGGCGACAATCAGGATCCTGGGATCGATCGACCGTGCAGCTGCAATAACCGGTTCGGTAACTGCGCTTGAATTGTCGGGTAACTTGAGCGCTCGCCGCAGCACTTTACCGCTGCGTCCAAGCCCTGAATTAACTCCGTAATCGAAGATCGCGTAGTCGACGCCTGCCGGCAATTCGTCGCAACGCTGCGCATCCCAATATTTGCTGCGATAAATGCGCTTCGCGTCATCGATCTTCATTGCGCGTACATCGGCCGCGGTCGCGTTCGGCTCCAGGTATTTGCGGTAGTCACCGATGGTGATGCCGAAATTGGTCGGTCCACCTGGATCGCTCGGGTGATTTGTGTAGCCGCCTTCGTGCGCAAGCAGCCGCAGCAAACAAGCTTCAAATGTCGATTGCATAGCGTCACGAGTTGGGAACAGACATTTCAAGAAAATAGACGATGAGGCGCACCTTACCGGCAGCGAAATTTCCGCCATTGGCGCTTACGCGCACTTTGGTATCGGCATAGAACGCGGTCGGGCCGATCACGCCATTGTTGGTGGAGTTGAGCGCAACACCGAGCAGGTTGCCGAATTGCGTTATGTTGCCCAGAATGCCGACGCCGTATGACGTCGCCCCAGTGATCGCGAGCGTGGTGCGTGACGACACACTGAGAACGATCGAGCGGTCCGGAATGAAGGCCGTGTCCGCGGTCTCCACAAAGGCGCCAGCAAGTGTCAGTTCCTCTTCCTTGGCGCGCAGTGTGACACGACCTCCGTGGGCGGTGAGAGAAATCCCGTCTCGCCAGACACCATCCTCGTATGTGACGGTCAGCCGCTCGGCCTTGACCCAGGCCTTGAGACCGGACACCGGGATAATGCGTATCCATCCACCACCGCTGAAGAGTGCGATCTGCCCGCTCCAGCCTGTCCAGACGCCGGTCGCCCCCGTTGCTGGTATGTAACAGGCACCCTCGGCCGGAGTGCCGGGTGGCGTTGCTAGCGCGCGGCTTTCCACCGCCAGCTGCGTGAGCGCGTCGAGCAGCGTGAGTGCTTCATTGTGGGTGACGTGTTTTTGCGCCTGCGCGGCTTCAATCACCGGCAGGCCGAGTCGAGTTGTGTTGGTCATGATTCCTAGGGAGTTAGAATTGCTTCAGCCGCGAACCCGCGACCGACAGTTGCGGAAAGCTGTGTGATGCGCACATGCAGGCTCGCCTGCGGAGCGCCGAAGTCGGACACCTCGTCGGCGGAGGCGTAGAGCACTGATGACGTGGCGCTTGTCAGCGTACGCACAACATTGCTGCCGGACAGGATGTCGGTTGTGTATTGCTCAACATTCTCGCCGAGTGGCACCTCGCCCACCCACGTGTCGCCGTCGACACGCGTACGCCGAATCCAGCTGAACGTAACGCCGCTGGCATTGCGCGCTGCCTTCAAACGGACTGGACTAAGCGGCTTGAGCGCAGTCGCCTGCGGTGTTGCGCCGAGTGCGAGTGCGGTCGGGTCGCCATGATCGCGGCCAGCCATGACGACACGCAATTGCAGGCTGCGTTCCAGTGCATCCTGCCCGCTGGCGATGGTCACCACGTGCTGATCGAGCAGCACGAAAGGTGAGCCTGCCGCCAGAGGCGACGCTATCGCCCATTCACTGCCAGCCTGGCTTCTCAGCAACCGCGACAATAAGTAAGTGCGGTCGGCCACCAGCTCCGCGTTGGCGAACTGAATGACCTCCCAGGCGCCGTCGGCGCGCTGGATCGCAGCGGCATTGGCACCACCAAACACGGCGTTGTCGGAAACAGAATTCAGCGTGCCGCCATAGAGCTGCACGCGAAAGCTCGCGCGATGCCATCGCGCGGTCGGGCCGGTCTGCAGATCGTCGAGCGTCTGCCCGACAGTGGATGGTGCCAGCGCCAACCCGGCCTGACGGTAGCTCAGGCCGTCGCTCGACGACCACACCGCGACAGGCCCTGGCCAGGGATCGGCGAACACCGCAAGCCGCGACAGGACCGTCGGCTGCTCTGCACCAAGCGTTGGCAGGTCGAGCACCAGAGCATGCACCGGGCCGACGGAGGCCGGCACGTCAGGTGGACGCCAGCGCGGCAACGCCAGCGCGAGATTGAACACTTCCGGATCGATCGAACGCCCTCTGATCGCGCGGCCTTCGGTCTCGCTGATCTCCTGCACTTCGATCAGGCGGCGACGCCCGTTGACCGTCAGACCCACCACATCGCCAAGACCGAGCGCGAGCCGACTTGGGGGCAGCGCAAAGTCCGCGCTCTCGCGGCCGGCCCATAGATCTTGGAGCCAGATTTCAGCACGTCTCTCCGCTTCGCTACTATTGGTGACTATCGCAAGGTCGGCATGGGCGCTCCGCGTTGATGCTCCGACCAAGCGCCGCGAGGCCGCAGCGCCGCGCTGATAATCTGTGCCGATATCAGTGAACCCGATTGTCACTTCGCGTGGCAGGTCGCTTTCCTGCATGCGCGTCAAACGCGCCGGGACACCTTCTTCCGGCAACACCAGATCGTCCTCAGCAAGTTCGATTGCGGGCATGCCGCCACGCTGCCGGAATCGTAACACTCCGTCCTGCTCGAAGGCGTCGAAGGCGAAGGCGAGCGCCAGTGGATCAAGCATTGCGCGCGGGGACATCGGCCGGTCCACGACATATCCGTCCGGCCCTTCGCCCAGCTCTCCGGTGTCGATGCCGGTTACGCCACTGTCTGAAAGGATCGTTGAAATCAGGGCGTCGAGCGGGGTCGAGCCGAGCCGGCCTGTCAGCCAGTGCCCGGTCTCCCAATTGGAGGCATCGCTCCACGCATCGATCACTGCCGGAAACGCCGGATAGGGCCGCGCATCCCATGTCCACACATGGATACTGTCCGACGTGACCATCCGACCGCCATAAATCGCCGAAACCGGATTAAGCGCGGCGGCACCGAAGGCCGGGTCGAACGCACCGAGAACCGCTTCAAGATAGCGGCGCTGGATCAGATCGTCGCGTTTGCCATTGGAGAAGTGAGGCAGGCCCGCTTCAGACGATTTCGGATCCGGAAAAACACTCGGCTGGTTGGCGCCCTTGTCGACGGCCGGGCAGCCGACTTCGGTGAACCAGACCGGTTTCGACTGCGGTATCCACGCAGTCGAAACCGCGAGTTCTACACCCCCGATGCGTTCATGGTGCGGCTGCGACCAGAAATTCCAGATGTCCTTCTGTCGGAAAATCCACGCCTTGCCGAGTCCATCGGTGATCGCGCTTCTCGTTTGGGCATTCCGCGCTTCGCCGTTGGTGTAGTACCAGTCATAGCCCTCGCCGCCCGCCAGATTGCCGGCGAGATAGGTGCGACGATACGGAGCATCGGTCAGCGTTATATCGAGTTGATTGCCGGAATCGCGCCAGTCCGACAATGGCGCGTAATAATCGATGCCGACTGCATCAATCGACGGCGAAGCCCACAAGGCGTCGAGCGGAAAACGCACCTCATTGGCGGCGGCATCAACCACATGCGATCCATATTCAGTCCAATCCGCGCCATAGGTGACCATCGTGCTGCCCACAATCGTTTTCACATCGGCAGCGAGCGCGGCGAGCGCATTCACCGCTGGATATACGCCGGGTGCCGAGCGTACGCGGGTGAGCGATTTCAACTCCGACCCGATCAGAATGGCATCGACCCCGCCGGCACTGGCCGCAAGCGACGCGTAGTGCAGGACCATGTTGCGATAGTTCCACTGGTCGGGGCCGCCGCTGAAAAATGCGTTGACCTGAGTCGCGGCGTCGGCACTTCCGTCGGGCGAGCCCGTCTGTCCCGTCGCCGGATCGCAGGTGATGCGCCCGCGCCACGGATAGGCTGGTTGCGACGCTGCGCCTGTCCACGGATCGTGCAGCGCATTGCCCGCCGCAATGTCCATCATGAGAAAGGGATAGAGTGTGATCTTGAGGCCGCGACGCTTAAGTTCAGCGATCAGATCGCGTACGCCTTGATCGGATGGTGTGCCGCCGAAAGCCGGACGGCCGCCGACGGTGGAAACGAGGTGTGCACTGGCGCGGTCCAATCCCGCGACCGACCACGCTCCGCCATAAGTTTGCTTTGCGCGATTGTCGACCCCCGGCATAACCCGGCATTGGCCGCAGCGCAGATCGGTTCCGAACCACGCAACGACGACGGCTACACGCTCGAGATTCGGCGCTACGGCCTGCAATTCATCGAGTGCGGCCGCCAGGTCCGACGGTGCATATGTAATATGTCTGTTCTCCGGTGCCGACTGGCCCGGGCCGAGTATCCGCACCACGGTGTTGGGTTCATAACCAAACTCGGTCGCGCCCGGAATAAGCGTGACCGCCCGTATCATCTGTTCCAGGCGACCCACCGGGCGCAGGACTTCGAACGACATTTGCGGAATGCGGTTGCCGAAATTTGCCAGCGGCAGCCGCTCGAACACGACATAGGCTAGGCCACGATAGGCTGGTGCATCCCCTTCCTTGGCTACGATCAACGGATCGGGGGTCTGCGTCTCATCGCCTGTATAAGTGCGTATCGTCAGACCGGACAGATCGAGCGGTTTGCCATCGGCCCAAACGCGCAACAGTCCGCCGATTGGTCCCTCGCACAGACCCACGGCAAGATTGGCAAAGTAGGAGTAAGTCGTCGTGTTGGTCGTGACGGCTGGTCCGCCGCCCATGCCTTTTCCGCCGCTGGTGCCCGAGGTCTGTGACGTGGTGTTCACCACCTCTTCGAGATTGGTTGCCCAGATCACTTGCCCCGACAACCGTGCACGCCCGTAGACGCGCGGAATCGGCGCGCCTTCGGTCGAAGCCATCACCTCAAGGTCGGCGAGGCGTGGACCCTCTTGCGAAACTTCACGACGACTCGCGAACAGCGCGCGATCGATGGCGTTGCCAGCGAGCGCGCCAACCAGGCGGCCAGCGATAGCGCCTACCGGTCCGAACACCGCATTGCCGGTGGCGGCACCGGCGGCTGAAAGTACAAGTGCGGCCATTAGCCGATAACTCCAGGAAATTTGAATGCGTAAGCCAGACGTCTTCGCCACCACGGCGCAATTGCGACTTCCGCAACCGCGGCCCCATCGTGTGCATGCACCATCATGTCTGGCGTTGTGACGATGGCCGCGTGTTTGGCGGGCAGATTGGCGCGCCATCGGAACAGGATCAGATCGCCGGAAGCGACGCTGGCTAAGGGGATGGCGATCAGGTGACGCGCGGCCGCGTCGGCCAGCGACTCGTCTCCTGTCGCCTCGGCCCAATCCGAAGCGTAAGGCGGCGCACGCTCGGGCTCGTCGCCCACAACAGCGCGCCACACGCCGCGCACGAGCCCGAGGCAGTCGCACCCGACGCCGATGAGTGAGGCCTGATGCCGGTAGGGCGTGCCGATCCAGCGTCGCGTTTCCGCGACGATATCTTTCCGAAGGACTGACATGGCTTAGTTCTGCCTGCTCTTGCCGTCGTTGCCGGGCTGGCCCTGGACGGGATAGCTGATGACAAAATCATTGCCCGGGATGTGCGGGAAACCGCGGAAGTTCACGACGTTGTTGAAGCGGTCGTGGCAAGTCTGAAAGCGCTTGTCGCACCCCGCGGTCGCGGTGAAAGTATCGCCCACGGCAACAGGCTCCGGCATCGCCTGCCAGAGGTTGAGCGTGACGGCGCCGGTCTTGCGATGCTCCTTCACCTCGACGCTGAGGCCGGAATTGGCGCCGCTTGTGAATGTCAGCTTTCCCGCCGTAAACCAGCCGTCCAGGAAGACATCAAGACCGCCTGCCCTGAAGGCCGACGTTGCATTGAGGGCGAGCACGACGCCCGTTCCCCGAAAACGGGCATCGGAGAGATCGATCTTGCAGCGCGCGTCGCCAAGATCGGCCGAACACGTGACGGTATAAAGCCGCCCGCTGTCCTGAGACAGCCTTTCGCTCAGACCGCGAAGCTCCGCGGTGAATGCCGCACCTTCACGGCTCACCTCACCGAGAGTGCCCCTCGCCAGCAGGATGCGCAGATTGGGCTCCGTCCAGTCCGCGAGCCATAGTTCGACAAGCGCCGCGTCGTATCGGCCGGCGGCAAGATCGGCCTCATTGAGCGTATCGTCGGCCAGCGCGCCGGAGAGCTCCGAGCTGTCGACAGCGAGACCGAGCTTTTGCACGGCTTCGCTTCCTGACAACCCGCTGCCGGCGCGACAATTGATGTCGTCAAGCAGGACATCCTCGTCGTGGTCGGTGAAACCTTGTATCACGCCGTCAGATCGCCTGATTACCCAGCAGCGGCACAGGGTCGTGACGCCGGAGTCAAGCCTGGCTTGCAATTCGGGCGGAATCGTTTTCATGGCCTGATCTCCACCAGCGGAATTTTCGGGATCGCACCGGCCGCGAAAGCAGAGAGATCCATCTCGAGATAGTCTGTGTCGAAACGCACCGGCACATCGAACAGGAAGCCGGCAGTGATGGCCGCACCACTCGCCGGAATGTGGCCGGTGTGGAAGGCGACGACACCCGTTGTTGCATCAATAGTGAATGCCGTGCCCTCTTCCACCTCGTTCTCGGCGACTGCGACACGCACGCTGTTCGGGACAGGCTTTGCAATCGGACGCCGATACGGCGAATAGAGAGCGCCGTAGGTCTTGTTCAGTTGAAATGTTTCTGTCACGCCGTCGCCGATAGCAATCACCTGGTCAGTTGGCGCGACCGCAAGTCCGGGGGCGGCCGAGGAATGGTCAAGCCGGTCGCGCCAGCGGAAACCGTGGAGTCGCCCTCGTCGCTCCTCAAAAAATGCCAGGACTTGCGAAAGCGCTTCGAAGGTCTTCACGCCATAGCCCGCATCGTAGCGCCGGCGTGAATGGGCCCAGCGCGCATTGCGCTCTTCAGCGCCCGAACCGAGCAAGACCACGTCTGTACGACGTTGCGGCCCGCCGGCACTTTTCAGTGCAATGTCGAGTGGAAACAGAATTTCGTGAAAGGCTGTCATCATCAAAAGCCGCGTTGGCCGCGCGCAACGGCGCGGGCGATTTGACCCGTGATGTAGGCTTCCGAACGCCGGAAGCTCTGCGGGTCGGGGGTTGCAATTTGAACCGTGACGTTCGGTGGCTGCCCTGCCCCACTCATTGCAACCCCCAATCGCCCGTCGGAACCACGCGTGAGTGGGAAAATTGCTTCGGGCCCGGTTTCGCCTGCAAGCCCAAGGCCGCCCGACGACAGCGGAAAGTAAGTCGGCGCTCCGATGACTCCACCCGCTGCAAACGGTGTGATCGCGGGCAAGCGCATGGTTTCGGACGACTCGCCGCCAAGCAGACCCTCGAAGACCTTGCCCAGGCCGCCAGCCAGGTCTTTGGCCGCTGGCCTGAAGGCCTGCGTGACGGCCATGCTGGAAAGCCGCAGGGCCAACTGCTTGAGTACGTCGTCAAACTGCTTGCCGCCAGCCGTCGCGTCCGCGAAAGCCTTGCTGATGGCCTTGGCGAATGCGGTCGTGCTGATGCCGAGCATGGTGGTGCTGTCGCGCACCTTGTCGACCGCCTCGGGGAGAAACCCAGGTAAGGTCGCATCGGTGAAATCAGAGTTGTCGATCATCGGGATATCTCTTCATCAGGTCAGTGAACGCGCGGCGATCGAGCGGCGCGCTGCGGCCGGTTGCCGCTTCGATGGCACAGGTGAGTTCACGTGGCGTCATGCGCCAGAATTGTTCAGGCGAGAGCCGCAAAACGCCGAGGCCAAAGCCAATGGCTTGCTTCCAGGGGAACGGAGTCATTCGCCTGCCTCGCCGAAAGTTGCTGCGATCAGCGCGGCCGCGATGCGCACATAACCTTGTGCACCACCATCAACCGGCATGGCGGCAACGTCCTCGTCGCTGACCGACTCGCCTGCCCCGCGCAGACCTGCGCCGATTATCCGCGTGAGGTCGCTCGCCTTCATCCGGCCAGATCCAAAACGTTCGGTGAGCGCCACCAGATCATCTGCGCCGAAGGCGTCTTCGAGTTCGGCAAGGGCGCCGAGGGTGAGCACTAGACGGCGCGTCGCGCCGCCGATCTCTGCGTCGATCTCACCGCGGTGACGATTGGCCATGTTACGCCGCCGTGAAGGTCAACTCGCCGGCGGATTCCAGCGACATGTCGTAAGTCACTTCGCCATTGTGCTCGCCGGCGAATTCCAGACTTGCAATCTGGAACGGCCCCTGGACCGTGCCAAACGTTGGGATAACAATCTGATAACCGACGATGGTGCCGCTGAAGAATGCTTGCCGCATCAGCGCATCGCTCGACGCGTCCTTGAACAGACCGCGGCCCGACACCGACGCGCGCTTGACCCCGGCGCCGTCGAGCAGCTCGCGCCACCGGTTGGCGCTTTCGGCGTGAGTGATATCGACAGTTTCCGCATTGAAAGCGAGCCGGCGCGTACGCAGGCCTGCAACGGTCGCATATCCCGTGCCATCTGCGATCTTAACGAGCAGATCCTTACCTTTTTGAACAGTCATTGAGTGGTCCTTTGTCTAGATGGGTTCGGTCACCGCCCGGAAGCGCACCAGCGCGTGATAGGTGCGTCCGTCGGCGTCGCGGCGTACGTCCGCGACCGAAAATCGGAAATTGACGAGATGGTGATCGACGAGTACGAGCGGTGCATCGTGGAGCGCCTGCATGAGCGCGCCTGTTATCAAATGCGCCTCGCGGTGCCCGCCCTGACGCGACCAGGCATGCAGCGTAAGCTGGTGCTCCTCGGCCGGCTCGTTCCCGGCAGAAAAATCGGTGATGCGTGACTCACCGAGCGTGACATAGGGAAACACGGCTGCGCGCGGCGGCTCGTCATAAATCCTGGGGCCGCCGAGGACGGAATTCAGTCCGCCATCGGCAATGAGCGCATCGTGTACGGCGGCGCGAAGCGCGGCTGAAGCGTTGGTTGGCATAAAAAATCCCTTGAGTTCAATCCTCGCGTTCCTCGGCTTCGATCTCGAGGAAACGCCGATCGGCGCTCTGGCGCAGAGCCAGAATGCGGTAGATGCGCACACCGTCCTGGAAACGGTGACGCGTGGTGATGTCCGGGCGGGCGCGAAGGACAATGCGATAACGCACCGTGCCGCCGGGATTGTCAGCAGCGATAGTGGCGGCAGCCGAAAGCGGCAGGACTTGCGCCCACAGCATCGTCACCACGTCGTAAAGACGCGTGACCCCGCCGGCACCGTCACCGGTTTCGACCGGCGCTTCCAGCAGCAGCCGGCGATTCAGGTCACCGGGCGCGGTCATAGCGACAGCTCCCGGTAAGACGCGATGAGGGCGGCAAAGCTCGCTGGCAGAATTGCGGCTTCGTTGGCGGTGCCTGTCAGGCCGCGGTTTTCATACCAGTGCGCGACCAGCAGACGGATGGCCTGCCGCAGCGGTTCCGGAACATCGGCAGCGGCGTCACCAAAGCCGATCGCAACGTCGAGCTCGATACCGGCTGCAATACGGCCGGGGACCGGCAGCGCCCAGGGCATGAAAGCCAGGGTCGAAACGCCGAAATCCGGCACGAAGGCTTGCGTGTCGACGATGTGCGGGTTGCTGTTGATATCATAGACGCGCACGGCGCTGAGCGCCCTGAGCGGCCCCGGCCGCACGACAATACGGCCATGGTGCGGCCAGCAATCGAACACCATGCGCCAGTTCTGCGTTAGCAGCGCAATTTTCGCTTGCGCTTCAACGTGCATGCGCGCGCTGGCAATCAGCGCGCCGATAACCTGGTCGTCGTCGCTGTGCTCGACACGCAGGAATGTCTTGGCTTCGTCGAGCGATAACGGCTCGACGGCAGGGCCTGTCAGCAATATCGAACTCATGTGCTATCCTTCACGGGCATGTCCGCCCGCGTCCTTTCCCTCTTTGCTTGGTTGATGCTTTGCGCGCCCGCTTTGGCCGTGACGGGCAATGCGTCGCCGGCGGTCACATGGGCGGCGCGGCCGATCGTGATGATCGTCGATGCGCGCGGCGATCTCTGTACCGGCACGGCTTTGGCGCGCGACCTGGTGCTCACGGCCGCGCACTGCGTCAATCGGCCTGTCGACTACACGATCA
>Ga0326726_10005420_pt1 | contig 11549 bp, 9 predicted proteins | sample MHFenrmetagenome_2_FD_207603 | JGI IMG/M metagenome (GOLD analysis project Ga0326726, IMG submission 207603) | Lab enriched peat soil microbial communities from Michigan Hollow, Ithaca, NY, United States - MHF15MN | ecosystem: Environmental > Terrestrial > Soil > Wetlands > Peat | place: USA...
GAATTCGGCGGGGATACCCTTGGCGCCGGCCCGCGCCAGGTAGTCGGGCCGCGGCGGCCAATAGACCTCGACGATCTCGGCGCCGGCGGGTCCCGCCTTGACGCCGTTCCGCGCGCCCTTTTCAAGATAGATGAACTCGTTCTTGGGCATGCCACCGTGCGTGCCATCGGGCGTCTCGCGCGGGACGGCCCGCATCGGCACATAGCCTCCGTCGAGGAGCTGGTCGATCTCCCCTTTCATGACGACCATGATGCGCTCGGCCGAAAGGTTCTCTTCGGAGATCGCCGCACCTGGGTCGAACGTCAGCCAGGCAACGAGGTTGCCATCCCCCCAATAGAGCCGCGCTTTGACGCCGGGGGCGAGAACGGTCTCCGGGAGCGACGCGGCGGGCGTCACGACGCCGTCCGCCAGGCTCGGCTTCAGCCTGATGACGGGGATATCGCCACGAGACCGAACCGGAAGGCCTTGGTCGGCGATGAGCTTCTCGTTCTTCGCTGCCCAATCCGGCTTCTTGGCGCAGGCGGCCGGCAAAAAGAGTAGGCCGGCGGCAAAAAGCGCCAGGATCGGGCGCACGGCATGACGATGATTTTGGATTGTCATGACTCTCTTCTCCTCCTCGGCGGCCTCGGCTCACTTGACCTGGTCGTGGCGGTTCCCCATATACAGCCAGAGCATGGGCCCGTCGCTCGGATTGATCGAGCTGTGTGGGACCTTCTTGTTCGGCGGGACGAGGAACGCCTCCCCCGGCTCTTGCCGCAGCAACCGGTTGCCGAAGAGAAGCAGGCTCGTCCCTTGGAGCTGGCACCATATCTCCTCGCAGCCCGGTCCGTGCATGTGGGGCTGGGCGATATCGAACTTGTCGATCGAGACGGCGGCGAAGCCCATGGGATTGGAGAACTTTGGCGGCGTATCCCAGGCGAATCCCCGTCCGATGTGGGCCCAGTGCATCCCCACGCTGGGGAGCGTCTGACGATAATCGCCGACCGACATCCGCGCATTGGGGACGAATCCGGCGGGGACGTCCTCGACGACCATGATCAACTCGAGATTCTCCTCGGTGGGATTGAAAAATCGATACGCCATCCCGGCCGGAAGGACGACGGCCATGCCGGGCTCGATCGCGGCCGCCTGGCCGCCCGCCTCGACGCGGCCGGACCCGCTGAACACGCAGAGGAACACTTGTTCCTTGTCGCTTTTGAAGGATTGGGTTGTGCAGCGGGGTTCGAGCGCGGCCCGTTTATACGCCTTGATATATTTCAGGACGGCCCCCTTTTTCGGCGGCCGCAGCGGGTCACCGGGGGTCAGGATGTCCCGTTCGATGAAGCCGCCGTGTCCTTCGGCGGGCAGGGAGTTCCGCCAATGGTTGATGTAAAGGCTGACGTCGGTATCGACATCCGGATGACGGTGATTGGAGATCGCGTCCTCGGCGAAGGACGGATCGGGCTCGGTCGTGACCTTGCCCCCGACTTGAGCGAGCGCGAACGACAGGGCCGCCAGGGCCAGTCCGATGACGATCAGCACGGTCTTTTTCATGCTCCCTCCTCCGCGCCGGCGAAGCGCCGGTACCCTAGGTCAACTTATAGACGTCGGCCATTTCTTGATGGATCTTGAACTTAAAGCGGCACTCTTCGAGCGGGGCGCCCACGATGTCGATCTTCCCCAGGTCGCCCTGCCCCATGCCGGCGTCGGCCATCGCCCTAAGGTAGAGGATGCGGCCGGGATCGAAGCCCATGATCGTCGTGCCGGTGATGTCGGCGGCCAAGGGGTCGACGCTGGCCATGGCCAGGCGCGTCGCGAGGGGCGTCCCCCAAGCCGGGCCGTGCCCCTCCATCGACTCGAAGCCGTCGATCACGGCCAGGTCGGGCCAGACGCCGCGCTCGGCCAAGTGGAACAGGTTGTAGTGCATGACATCGTCGATCGACTTGACCGCGCCGTGTAGGATCCCTTTGTCGCTCGTTCGGTAATCGTTGACCGGAGCGGCCATGAGGACGTTCTTGAGCGACAGGGTCACGAGCACGGTGTCGTGCGTTTTCATCGCGGCGAGGGAAATGACGAAAACTTCCGGATCGACCAAGGCGGTATAGATCCTGATGGCTCTCGGGATGTGGTTTTTGTCGACGACGTAGCTGCCGACGAACTCGGGGGCGGCATTGAGATCGACGAGCTCGACGCCGTATTCCTTCTCCAGGGCGGGATAGCCGTTATTGCGGAAACCGTCGCCGGTGTTCAGGACGCCCGACTCGGCGACCACGATGGGCTTGCGGCAGCGGGGCCGGAGGAAATCGAGGACGGCGCGCGTCGCATCGACGTGGGTGACGGCCAGGGGGTTCTTGTCGACGGCCATGTTGGGCTTGATGAGGACGCGCTTCTTGCGTTCGATGGCCGCCCAGACGTCGTCCTCGATGAGCCTGAGCGACCGGTGGACGATCTCGCGCCTGTCCTCGCCCCTGACGAGACTGAGACGCGGCGCGGTATCGAGCGGCGCCTTCTGCGCCCACTGCGCAGGACCCTCACCGGTCGCACGAGGCTGACCGTACCGGTCCGCCAGGCCATCTCCACGACCCCAGGGCGGCGCCCCGAGAAGACCGAAGCCGAGCAGACCGCGGCCGGCCGTCTTCAGAAATTCCCGCCGTCGACAAGGGTTCTCAAGTTTCTTCATGGCCCATTCCTCACTTGCGGCAGCCAAAGAACAGCCACAGCTGGGGCTCTCCGTCGGGGTTGATCGAGCTATGCGGAACAGTGTTCGTCGGGGGAACGAGAAAGGCCTCCCCCGGTTCCTGGCGCAAAAGCCGATTTCCGAGAAGGAGGAGGCTCGTTCCCTTGACCTGAAGCCAGATCTCCTCCGCGGCCTCCGGGTGGGTATGCGGTTGGGCGATATCGAAGGCGTCCATGGACACGACCACAAAGCCCATAGGATTGGCAAATTTCGGCTCGTGATCGTAGATGAACGGCCGGGCGATGTGGGCCCAATGAGCGCCGACCAAGGGCAGGGAATCCCGGAACCGGCCGACCGAAAGCTCGCGCTCCGGAACAAACCCGTCCGGCGTCTCCTCCGCGGCCAGAAAGAGATCGAGCGGTCGGCTCGAGGGATTGAACATCCGGTAGGAGAGCCCGGCGGGGATGACAACGGCGATCCCCTCTTCGAGCTCGACCGGCCGGCCAGCCGCTTCGATCCGCCCCTCGCCGCCCATGACAAAAAGAAAGACCTGTTCGCGGGGGTTCACGAACCTTCGGGTCGCGGCGCCAGGCGGCAGCTCGGCCCGGCGATAGGCCGAGAGAAAACGCAAAACGCCGCCCTTGGCCACGGGCGTGAAAGGATCGCCCCGGGTCAGGATGTCGCGCTCGATGAGCCCGCCGTGTCCCTCCCGGGCCGGCGAGTTCCGCCAGTGGTTGATATAGAAGGACACGTCGACGTCCAGCCCCGGCTGGCGGCGGTTGGAGGGCGCGTCTTCCCGGTAGGAGGGGCTGGCTTGAGGGGCAGCCGTCTGTTGGCCGCGCGCGGGGACAGCGAGAAGGATGCCCAGCGCCGCGAGGGCGAATCGGAGAGCTCTGTTCTCGTCCAAGGTGAAAATGATAGGTGCGTTTTAGCACAGGGATGGGAACAAATCAAATGCGGGCAACTATGAATCCACCTCTTACCATGCTATAGTCGCACCGGCCGGACGCAGCCGGAGCCCTTCGAAGGAGGACGATCGACATGACTTCAAAACGGCTGAGGACGAACAGCCTGAATGTGACGCTGAGCATAGCGGCCGTATTGACGGTCCTGCTGACCGCGGCAGTGGCCTTACTTGCGCTGGCGCAGGGGACGGACCTTTTTAAGGGCGCAGGCATCCGCAGCTCGACCTATGGCCGACCGAACGATCCGGGCCCGGGGTATTGGGCGCGCACCGGCGTCAAGATCGCGGCCAAGTTCCCCGGCGCGAGACCTGAGGCCATCTGGATCGTGAGCCGGCTGAAGGGCCGCGGCACCGAGATGTCCTTCCCCGTCCCTCCCGGCGGCGACCCGCTCATCACCGGCATGCCGGAAGACATCAGCGAGCCCGTGCTCCGGCTCTTCGACAAGCTCGGCTACGGCGTCTGGCTCCAGACCGAGCCGGGCTGGGCTCCCGTCGACAAGGCCTTCCACATGATGCTCGACCACTACGGTCATCATAAGTGCGTCATCGGGGTCGGCGTCGACATCGAGTGGCATCGTTCCAACAATCCCGATCTCGGCGATCCAGTGACCGACGAGCTGGCCCGGACCTGGCTCGAGGCGGCCCGGTCCCACAATCCCTCCTACCGCATGTTCCTGAAGCACTTCCGCGAGGACGTCATGCCTCCGACCTTCCGCGACGGTATCGTGTTCGTCGACGACAGCCAGATCTTCAAGTCATCGGACGAGATGATCGAGGAGTTCGCCAAGTGGGGCAAGACCTTCGCCCCCGCGCCCGTCGGGTTCCAGTACGGCTACCGGACCGACAAGCCCTGGTGGGGACTGATGAAGGACCCGGTCAAGGAGATCGGCGACCGCATCCTGGCCGTGACGCCGAACGCCGAGATGCTGATCTGGGTCGATTTCTCGGTCCAGGACGTCTTCCCGCCCGACCCGGCCAAGGGAGACCGCGTTCCTCCGAAGAAGTAGCCGGGACCTTTCCTCATCGCCCGGGCTGGGACGCGAGGATGGCCTCGTCCACGCGTTTCTTGGCCGCGGGCGAAAGGGCCCTATAGGACGGAGTGGCCTTGTACAGCGTCAGGTGACGAAGGGCCGAGCTTTTATCGCCCATCTTGAGCTGAGCAGAGCCGAGGAAGAAGTGGGCTTCGTCGAGTCCGGGGTCCAAGGATAGGGCCTTCTCCAGGCTGCCGATCGCCAGGGCGAAGCTCCCGGCCTGGAAATAGGCCACCCCGAGGCTGAAGTAGGCGGGAGCATACTCCGGGTCAAGCGCGATGGTTTTTTGAAAATCGGCCAGCCCTCTGTCGTAGGATCCAGACCGCCCGGTCCGGCGAAAAACGTCGAAATGGACGGTCCCCCGGTTGTGATAGGTGAAAGCGATTCCGTCATCGATGGCCAGTGACTTGTCGAAATCGGCCAAGGCTCCCGCGACATCCCCTTTTTTCCATCGGGCCAGGCCGATGTAGTTCCAGATTACCGGATCGAACTCCGCCTGGGGGAAGTTTCGGGTTTCGAAGGCGGCCAGAGCCTCGTCGAGCCGGCCGGATTCGTAAAGGCAGACGATGCTCTGGAAATAGATTTCGTAGTTCTCGGGCATGGCCTCGACGCCGGTGCGCAGCACATCGACGGCCTCATTGAGCTTGTTCTCTTTTCGATAGATCGTCGAGAGACCGACGTAGGCCGCGCTGATGTTCTTGCGGGCCGTCAGGATCTCCCGCAAGGCGGCGATCGCCTCGGGGGTCTTGCCCTGACGGTCGAGCTCCATGGCCTTGCCGGCTTTGTTCTGGTAAGGCAGGAGCGAAGCCACGGAATCCTCGGGGCCGAAGGAGGTCTTCCGCGGACCGGGTAGGCCGCCCAGATAGCCCAGGCTCCTGAGCTTTTCGAGCGCCGCCGGGTCGGCCGCCCGTTCGGCCCTGGCGCTTTCTTCCGAGGATTGGCTTCGGACGATGGTCTCAAGGGTCTTCCTGAGAGCCGCAACATTCGTCTCGCCGGCGATGTTGCGGGTCTCGCCGAAGTCCTGCCCGAGGTCGTAGAGCTCCGAGACGGGGGAATCGATGAATTTCTTCTGCCCGTCGATGAAGCCGCGGAGCGGCGCCCAGCCCATCGCGTAATACGGACAGAGCGCCTCGAAATAGACCGGCCGCTCGGGGATCCTTTTTCCCCGCATGAGCGGAAGAAGCGAAGTCCCCTGGAGGCCGTCCGGCCGCTCGATCCCGAGGATATCGCAGACCGTGGGGAAGATATCGATGTGAGAGACGTTCTGGCCAACGACGCGGGGCGCGATCCCCGGCGCCCGGACGAACAACGGGATCCACATCGTCGCGTTATAGGCCAGGAACCCGTGGGTATCCTCGTTATGCTCCCCGAGCGACTCCCCGTGATCGCCCGTGAAGACAACGGCGGTCGTCTCCTCCACGTCCAGCGCTTTAAGAGCGTCGAGGACGTCCCCCAGCACGGCATCCGTATAGGCGACCTCCCCGTCGTACGGGTCCCGGGCGAATCGCGTCCGCCACGGCTCCGGCGGATCGTAGGGATCATGGGGGTCGTAAAAATGGATCCAGAGGAACCAGGGCGTCTTCTGCGCCCGCAGCCATTTTTGAGCCAATCTCCAGACCTCCCCGGCCGGGCGCTCCCCGAGGTCGGCGGTCCGGTCATCCAGGCCCCCCTCGCGTTTGCGGAAGGCGTCGTCGTAGACCATGAACCCTTGATCGAGACCGAAGTACGAGTCCAGCGGAAAGCCCCCCACAAAGGCACCCGTGGCGTAATCCTGGACCCGGAGATGTTCGGCCAAGGTCAGGAATTCTCCGCGAACCATGAAATCGGCATTATCATGGACGCCGTGGAACGAGGGTGTCGCGCCCAACATGATGTTCGTGTGTGATGGCAAGGTCATGGGCGTGTGGGCGAACGCCCGGGTGAAAACGACACTGCGCGAAGCCAGTCGGTCCATGTTGGGCGTCAGGGAGCTCTTGGGGGAGGGGGCACCGACCCGGTCGGCCCTCAGCGTGTCGATCGTGACGAGAAGCAAGTTGAGCCGCCGCGGAGGACCCGGCGGGGCCGCGCCGGGGCCGGCGGCGGCGGGCAGGACGAGGAGCGCACCAAGGGCGAGGGGAGCGATCGCCTTCGTCAGAGCGCCGGTCATTGAATGGGACACGCCAAAAAACCATAACACCCGGGGCCTGTGCTGTCAACGCCGGTGCCCCGCCTGGAAACCGTTGATACGGCCGCGGTGAGGCCTTATAATGAAGCAAAACCGAACGAGGAGGGACCCATGGATATCAGGGTCATTCCCATCGACAAGCCCGAGGATATGAACTTCATCCTCGGCCAAGCCCATTTCATCAAGACGGTCGAGGACCTCCACGAGGCCATCGTCACGACCGCGCCGCAGATGAAGTTCGGCATCGCCTTCTGCGAATCGTCGGGCCTGGCGCTCGTGCGCCATACCGGCAACGACGAAGCGCTCGTCGAGATCGCCAAGAAGAACGCCCTGGCCGTCGGGGCCGGGCACTCCTTCCTGATCTTCATGACCGGCGGCTTCCCGGTGAATATCCTCAACGCCATCAAGGCCGTGCCCGAGGTCTGCGGCATCTACTGCGCCACGGCCAACCCGGCCGAGGTCGTCGTGGCCGAGACGGACAGGGGCCGGGGCATCCTCGGGGTCATCGACGGCGTCCGGACGAAAGGCGTCGAGGGACCGGACGGAATCGAATGGCGCAAGGGCTTCCTGCGCAAGATCGGCTACAAGCTCTGAGCCGCCGCGCGTGAAGACTCTCCCGCTCCTGGTCCGGACAGGGTTCATCCTCTTAACCTCGCTCGTTCTGAGTGCGCCGCTCGCCGCCCAGTTCCGCGACGATTTCAACGGGCCGATCCTCGCCAAGGACCCCTCCGGAGCGGACGGCTGGGGCTTCGTCACGGGAGAGGGCCAGGCGGTCATGGACTTCGTCCCGGGCCCGGGTTTCGCCACGATCACCGTCGACGCGACCAAGGACAGGCGCAACGTCTGGTGGGCCTTCATCATCCGGCGCGTCTCCGCTTCGCTCGACCTCGCCCGCCTCCAAAAGCCCGGCCAAGAGCTTCGGATCGAGGCCCGCATCCGGACCGACCACGCCCCGCGCCGCGTCAACCTCCATCTCAATACCCAGAAAACGACCGACTTCCACAGCCACCTCATGGAGTACGACCTGGCCGAAGCCGGGACCTGGTATACGATCAGCATGACGACGCGGGGCTTCGAGGCCGGGCCGGGCGACGCGGTCAACGCCCAGATGGCCCTTATGGACTGGGGCCTCGGCCGCTACCGCCTCGATGTCGATTATTTCAAGGTCGACGTCGTCGACGCCGCGAAGAGCGGACCCGACCTCGGGCCGCCTATCCCCTATCACCCTCCGGTTGCCGACCCGGCATCGTTCGCCTGCAGGTTGCCGGTCGCCGCCGACATGACGGTCGATCTCGCGGAGCCCGGCGTCAATCTCAACGATTGGACGATCACCGACGCCGGGGGAAAAGCGTCTGTCATTTCGGCCGGCGGTACGCACGTCGCCCTGCTCCGCTGGGACTTTGGCAAGCTCGCCGGCAGGACGATCGCCGGCCCGGGCCTCGTCGAGCTGACGACCCGTTCACTCGAGCTCTCGGCGAACGAGCGTCCTGATTTCGGGCTTCTCCGGGTCGTCGAGATCCTCAGCGGCGAGCCCGCTTGGGACGAACGAACGGCCACGTGGACCGGGCTTTCGGGAGGCGTCCCGCGCGACCTCGTCCTCGACCCGCAAATGATCATCGACTGGCCCGTGACGGCTGGGGACGGGGCGAAGACCTATCTGACCATTCCCATCCCCGTTCTGCAGCGCCTGATCGACGGCAAGACCCGCGGCATCGCCCTGACGCCCCTCGGCTCCATCGAATCTTCGTTCTACGCCCGCGAAGAAGCCGGCGGGACGAGAGCGGCACGGCTGCTTTTCAATGTCAAAGAGGGGCAATTCCCTCATAAACAACGATCCTCTCCCGTCTCGAGAATTCCCTCTCGAGGCGGCGAGGGAATTTGCCTCGAAGATCCCCGTCCGTGGAGAGGGGACCGGCAGGGAGCGGAGTCGTCGAAGCGACCATCAGAAGTATGGCGTAGCGACTCGGAGCCGTACTTCTGGGAAATATCTTCGTGAAATGCTTTTCTAGGATATTTCGCAGAATCGCGGCTTCGAGTGCTCAGCCCCGATTCTGCCGGGTCGCTCCCAAGAGTCCGCTTCCCGCCGCCGGGGGGCCGGGGAGCTAGAGGCAATTCCCGAGCAAAGTCTGAGAGAGGGAAGGGAGCATTAAATGGACGCAATAGCCCCGGCGAAAAAGAGGCTCCTCTCGCTCGACGCCTTGCGCGGTTTCGACATGTTCTGGATCATCGGAGGCGACGCCTTTTTCCGGTCCTTAGCCGAAGTGACGAACTGGGGCTGGGCCCGGTCCTGGGCGGTCCAGCTCGATCACGTCGAGTGGGCCGGATTCCACTTCTACGACCTCGTCTTCCCCTTGTTCATGTTCATCTCAGGGGTCGCCATCCCCCTCTCCCTCCTGGCCAAGGCCGAGACGGCCGCGGACAAGCGGCCGATCTACCTCAAGCTCGTCAAGCGCGCCCTCCTCCTCGTCCTTCTGGGATTCGTCTACAACCACCTGACCGACCTTCAGTTCGCCACGCAGCGCTACGCGAGCGTCCTCGGCCAAATAGGTCTGGCCTATCTCTTCGCGGCCCTGATCATGCTCAACGTCCGCAGCCTCAAGGGCCGGCTGGCCGCCCTGGCCGGCATCCTCGCCGGCTACGCGGCCGTCCAGCTGCTCGTGCCGGTGCCCGGGATCGGGGCCGGCGTTCTGACCCCCGAGGGGACGATCAATGGCTGGATCGACCGTCTCCTCCTGCCCGGACGGCTTTACGACAAGATCTTCGATCCGGAGGGCCTCCTCTGCATCCTCTCGGCCACCTCGGTCACCCTCATGGGCGGCCTGGCCGGTCTCGTCCTGCGCTCGGGGCGGCTCGCCGCCTACCGCAAGACCCTCATCCTCGCGGCGAGCGGCGTCGGCCTGACGACCGTGGGTTACGTCCTCGGGAGCTTTTATCCCATCATCAAGAAGGCCTGGACCGCGACCTTCGACATCTACGCGGCGGGGATCTCGTTCATCCTGCTGGCGCTTTTCTACCTGGTCGTCGACGTCTGGAGGCTTCAGAAATGGTCGTTCGCCTTTCGCGTCATCGGCCTGAACTCGATCACCATCTACCTGGGAACGCGGGTGATCGACTTCGACTATACGAGCAAATTCTGGTTCGGCGGGCTGGGCAGGCTAGCGGGGACGTCCGGCGTCCTCGTCCTCGAGGCGGGCACCATCGCCGTCGAATGGCTGGTCCTTTATTTCCTTTACAAGAAAAGGGTCTTCCTGCGCGTCTGACGCACCCTCATTGGCCCGTCCCGGCGATGGCCGGGTAGTACCTGCGGACGAAACCTTCCTGGACCTCGAACGACCAGTGGACGTCCCGGATGTGGTTGGCCGCGTCCTGGCCCCGGCCCGCGCGGAGGAGATCGATGAGCGCCCGGTGCTCGCCGACGGAAGCTTCCTCCCATTCCTTGACAAAGCCCTTTACCCGGGGGAAATCGTACAGCCGCTTTTTCAGGTTGTTGACGATCTTGACCAGGCTCGCGTTGCCGCAGAGGTTGAGGAACGTGGCGTGGAAGGCCAGGTTCTTGTCGTAATAGGCGTCGAAATCGCCTGCCGCGACGGCCTTCTTCATCCCCTCGTTCAGCGCCTCCATGCCGTCGATATCGGACGGCTTCATGCGGTCGAAGGCCTTGAGCAGGGCCATGCTCTCGAGCGCGCCGATGATCTCGTAGTAGTTCCGGATGTCCTGCTCCGTCAGGGCGTTGACGACGACCATGCGCCGCGGCAGGATGGTGACGAAATCCTCCATCTCGAGCTGGAGCAGGGCGTCGCGGAGGGGGGTCTTGCTGACGCCGAGCTTCTTCGATGTCTCCTCCATGTCGATGGCCGACCCCGGCAGGATCCCGCCGTGCCTCATCTGCTCGCGGAGGTACTCGTAGACCTGCTCTTTGAGGGATTTGATGTTGAGAATCGGCTTTCGGTCCATGACCCGATGTCCTTTCAGATGGGGGGAACCGCCCGTTTCAGGATAGTCAATCCTGAGTCCCCAAGTCAACCCGGCTTTTTCTTGGGGGCCGGGGCCGGCGGGGCCGTGATGCGCTGCGTGTACTCGGTCTCGACGTTCTCGAAGAAGACGCCCTCGAACCGCCCCGGCTCGAGCGTCGGCAGGCTGACCTCGATGTCGCAGGGCGCGTCGGGCCGGAGACGCGACAGGTCGGCGTAGTGGCCGATGAAGGTCCGCGCCGGCGAATGCGGGTAAACGCTGTTGTAGCCCTTGAGGACCTCGACCGGGAGGCCGTTGATCTTCAGGGTCACGTCCATGGCGTCCGTGCCTTCGATGATGGGAATGTGGAGGAGGAGCCGCCACGGGCCGAGCCAGGGGGCGCGGAGGTCGTCTTCGGTGTAGGCCACGGGCCAGGTCTTCTTGCGCCCGGCGAGCTGGGTGAAGACGCGGGCCGGGACGGTCGTCCGGACCTTGTAGATCCCGCCCGTGAACCCGGCCGGGACCTCGCCCGCGCTCTGGGAACGCCCGAAAGCGCGGCCGGCGAAGCGCACGGTCGCCGTGACCAGGCCCTTGTCGGCCTTGAACGGGAGGGCGACGCCGTTGACGGATAGGGTCCGGACGCGGGCCTTCTCCGGAAGGCGGACGAGGAGCGGCTGCCGCGTTCCCGTTTCCCCGCTGACATCGGTCAGCACGAGCCGAGACGACACGAGGGACGCGGCGCCCCTGACGTTGAAGAGGATGGGCTCGGCGATCTCGCCCGGG
>Ga0326726_10005421_pt1 | contig 11547 bp, 11 predicted proteins | sample MHFenrmetagenome_2_FD_207603 | JGI IMG/M metagenome (GOLD analysis project Ga0326726, IMG submission 207603) | Lab enriched peat soil microbial communities from Michigan Hollow, Ithaca, NY, United States - MHF15MN | ecosystem: Environmental > Terrestrial > Soil > Wetlands > Peat | place: USA...
CGCCCTCATACCAATTGAAATCGGTGGTTCCACTGGGAAGCGGCTCGACACGGATCGCTGCTACGCTGCGGGCGGAAAAGCCCGCGTTATGGTCGTTGTTTGCCTTATAATCCCAACCATCACCCACGGGCGTGGCTGTGGATGGCCGGTCAGGATTTCCTGCGATCTTTTGAGGTGGGATCAGTCGGTATGGTCCCTCTCCGTCAAGCTTTAACGTTGTGGGGTTTATCTTGCCCGGGGTTAAGGGGTCTCCGTCCCTCATATACGCAAGAAGCATATAGAGTCTGTCAGGAATCCGATCGCCGTCATCGAGGCATCCGGGAATGAATGAATAATCTACGAAATCCAGTCCTCCATAATACGTCCCATAGGGATAGGGACCCATAACATTGTATGGAAGAGATTGAGGGGAAGTAGGAGCGTCTATCGGAAAAGTCTGAGAGAAACCATCCGGTGAGAAGACCGTAATCTGTGTAGCATACCGACTGACTCCGGCGTACTTCAGAAGATCCTTGACTTTGACTCCCCGGTACCTGGCATAAAAATCCTGAGACTTCGAAGCGTTTAACAGGAGGAATTCACTATAGTCAGGCAGCTTAAGAATCCGCTCCAGATTCAGTCCGACGGCCGGAGCAGGAACCAAGCCAGGAAAGTCCTTGGGGTCACCTGGAAACGTAAGGGCCTGAATCTCCTCAAGGTTAGTTTTTTTGTCCCCATCTGAGTCCAAATTTTGAATGGTTTGGATAGAAGCGGTAGTCCTTCCCACAGCTTTGTAAGCGCTTCCGTACGAATTTAACGGGACAGGTTTTGCGTGCGGCGCCTTGAGACCATAGGTTTGGTGGCAATAATCACAACTGCCGGATTTGCCATCGGAAGAACCCGGATGGCACAGAGAACAGTCATCGAGTTTCGTGGAGCGGGCGAACGGATAAACGGCCAGGAAGTTACTGATGTCCTGATCGTTTTGGTGCGAGCTGTACGCAGCCAAAGCAGGTGTCGCCATGACCATTGTGCATAGAAAACCTAAAACAAGAATCGGGTAAAACCAAACTTTTTTCATAAACAACCTCCCTTTGCGAATGTATTTCATCTTCGGTGAAGTTTCCCCGAAAGGAAATATCGTTTCAAATGTAACAACTGCACGCCTTGACCCCGCCTATCCCGCTTTAGCGAGATAGGGCACTAGCCAGGCAGGATGCCACAGATGGCCAAAGAAACAAGCAGATGGCTCTAAGTAACTTAGGTTCTCGTTTCTCTGCAGAACTTTTTTCTATGGTTGAGTGTAATAGGCTAACAAAAGACGGTTCATTTGTCAAGAAATAAATAACGTTTTACTACTTATTATTACTTTTTCAAACGTATTATCATTGACAGACTGAATCGCATCCGTTAGCATATGGAGGTTTATCAAAAGAATGTCTGTGTGAAAAAAGATGAAAGGTTTCTGCCAGAAAGATTTTGCCTCAAACTAATTTTGACGAAGGATACCTTTATGTTAGTTAGAAATGGTTTTGACATAGCTTGCTTAGAGTCAGGGGTTTTGCAAAGACTATTTCATGAGATGACTTCATATGTGCAGGTCATCAGGATAGAGGTGATGGCTGGCGCAAGAGGTCATCGGAGTTGTGAAGAACATCCGGCCGCAACGATTGGCCTCACCCTCCAGAAACCCGTTATCCAGATCGCCGATTGGCTGAACGAGGGACAGCGAATTGAAGCCATCGCGCATGAACTTGCCCATCTGCTTTTAGTATATCGGTACGGGTTGGGAGTGATCGGCCGGAGGATTCCTCGCTATGGAGACAGCGAGGATGTCTTCAGATTCTTTATGACCATGAGAGGGGACTGGGTTTACCTTCTTGGGCAGATTTCCAATACAGCCCATCATCTGATCTTATTAGATTATCTGAAACAAGAATATGGAATCGAGGACAATCTTCATATCTATCTTTTACATCAAAATTTCTGTGTCGCTGCAAATGACAAATCGAGGGATAAAGAATCACAGTACGGCATGGGGCTTGTTGCCTTTGAATATGAAAGATTGATTGGCAAAATCGATAGAGGGATCAATGTCGACCACCAGTCGGAATTTTTCTGGGAGGCGTATCATTTGGCACAGAAACATTTTGGAAAATGCAATTCCAGATTTATTCCAGCTCCTCGCGTCTATAAGGAGGGCATCCTGTCTTTCCTGGAAGACCTTGGGTATAGAAGACAGGATTTTGTGTTCTTCCCCTAAATATATCAAAGACTCTATAAGTAGTATGACGCATTCCCGAATCTTCATACACAGGGGCTTTCTTGCTTGACTCACATCGTTATCTCGTCTTATCGTAATAAATAAGGAGTGAATGATGCGAATTTACATGGGTTTTGATGATACGGACACGGTTGATTCGGATCGCGGTACAGGGAAATTAGCCCGCTGGTTTGAGAATGAATTACCTGAATCCTGTCACCTGTGGGGTGTTGTTCGTCAGCAGCTTCTGCTGGATGATTCTATTCCTTACACCACTCACAACAGTTCAGCCTGTGCCATCGCGGAAACTTCCAACCAAAACTCCATTGACGATTTAATATTAAGAGCGGTTCATCACATTGAACGTCAATTCATACCTGGAAGCGACCCAGGGCTATGTGTCGCTTCTGAAAATAATCCGGCCTTGCCCAAACTAATCCACTTCGGCCGGGCATGCGCAACAAGGGTGGTCACGCAGAAAGAAGCAACGGAGGCTGCTCGTGGGGCTCATCTTTCTGGTCATGGGGGTACGAATGATGGTATAATAGGAGCCGCCGCTGCAGTGGGTTTGACTGCCCATGGATGGGGTGGCAGATTTATCGAGTTTGGAAGATTGCGGGATTTTCCGGAGAAAATCTCTGTGGCTGATTTAGAGCACTCAGGAATAATGGTGGTTTCTATCGATCGAGATGCTCAAGTCCCGCCTCCGGAGGATATCGTCACCACCGGGGGGTGGTTGCGGCCCCGGCTTTGGGGCGGAAGACCCGTATTGCCCGTAATCCCCATAGGCAGAAATCTCTGGGAGACGGTTGGGGGAAAAAACAGGAGGAAAAAGATTTAAAGAAGGAGAACGATGATGGCCGGGAAAATTTTCTACAGAGAAAGAGGGAAGGTTGGCAAAGGTGAAAAGAAACCTCGTTTTAGGTTAGTGGCTGTCGCGGGCCTTGATATGAAGGTCTTTGGCAAGCACCTTCGTAAGAGCGAACTTGAGCAAATTGCAAAGGCTGTTGGCGCTAAGCTCATTCTGCTCAAAGGCGGCGAGGGAAAGCATAAGAGCAAGGAAGAAGTAGAAGTGGAAGATTGATATGGATCAATCTGAAAGAAGGAGCCCGGTAGATGGCATTAATACGAGAGCGAGATGGGAAACGTCTGCATGTCAAGAGCAAATTGATGGGGGAAAGCCTAGTCAGCAAGTCCTTCATTGAAGGGCTTGAGGTTGCTCCCCAGGAGCGCCTTTTTCCTGACGTCAATGTCCTGAAAATCGGGGGGCAATCCATCTGTGATCGCGGCGTTCGGGCCGTTCCTGCCATCATCAAAGAGATCATTGCTAACAAAGAGAAGCATAAGATGCTGATTACTACGGGCGGCGGGACCCGAAGTCGCCACATCTACGCCATCGGCCTTGAGCTGGGCATGCCCACAGGGATCATAGCCAAATTCGGGAGCTCCGTATCGGAACAAAACGCACTTCTGATCAGCATGCTTCTTTCTCCCTGGGGAGGAATCAAGATCGGCCACGACGAGATCGTCAAACTCCCCACTTACTTTTCTCAAGGCTGTATTCCAGTCATGCACGGCATGCCTCCCTATGACTATTTTGCCATTCCCCCAGCCACCGGACGAATTCCGATCCATCGAACAGATGTGGGGACATTGATCCTTGCTGATTTGATCGGTGCCTGTAGCTGCATCTTTATCAAAGATGAGAAAGGGCTTTACACGGATGATCCCAAGAAGAATCCGGATGCAGAATTCATCGAAAAGATCGGTGCACTGGAGCTGATGAAAAGGGATCAGGATGATTTGATCATCGAGCGTCCTTGTCTTGAGATTCTTCAAAACAGCCAGGTCATCAACCAAATTCAGATCATTAATGGGATGGAAGAGGGAAATATTACTGGAGCGCTCAAAGGTGAAAATGTTGGGACCACTATTTATAAAGAATAAGTCTCTTTTCTTCAATCAGCAGGGATTGTCTCAGAATTCTTCCTTACCAATTTCCTCCGCCCCTCTCTCGCTTCGATAAGCTTCGAAAGTCCCTGCCGACGAAGAAATGTCGCGGGGGGTCACGACATTCCATGCACAGACAGCCACAGGAAGAAAACCCCTTCCCTGAGCCAGAATGTCGAGGTATACCATCCCGAGAGCTGCCACCTCGAGGACGACTTCGTCGGAAGATTTCCTGAGGTCAATACTCACAAGGTACCTCTTGCATTGATGACAGATTTCTGCCCGTTCGTGACTTCGGTCTTCAATGAAATAGAGCTCCATTTTCTCGTGAGCATCATTTTCACAAAAGGGGCACTTTGTTCTCATGAAACGCCATTCATGACCACAGAGGGAACACCTCAACCATCGCTGCCCCTCATTCTCCTTGAGGTAGCTGAGCTCCGGGAGAGATCCGCAAATAGGACAGTACCCTTTATGCCAGCTCAGGTTCTCTATGAGGGGTCTGTAACTTTCTGCCAGTTTCTCAATGGATGGTTTCAAGATTTGGCCTAAGATGAATTTGAGGGTGAGGATTTCGGCTCCGAGAAGAAAGGCAATTCGGTCCATTTTTTCCTCCCGACCATTCAGCGTGGCTTCCACGCAGTCTTTCAGATCGAGTTGTCCTTCTTCCAAAGCCGCCTTCAGCTTCTGGACGACGGGACTGATTTTTGGAAACGCCTTTTCGAGGACAGGAAGCATGCGGTCATAGACATTCTGCAAGGAACCGGTAAAATGAGTGAGCATGTCTTCGCTTAGCAAAGGCACTCCCTGGGAAAATTTGAAAGGGTCTGGTGTCGGTACAGGGATATCCGTCAAAATAGGAAGTTCTGCCCTGAGGCGCGCTCTTTCCACCAGAACTTTTCCATACGCATCCAGGACAATTTTTACGGGAGGCATTTCTCCCTTCATTCTTTTGATGGCCTTTTCAATCCTTCCTGCAGTTCCTCCTACTGAAGACTTGTCAACCATTAGAAATCCTTTCTCTTTTTCCTGCCCTCTGTTTGATAAGTGAGATTCAGCCCGGTGTCTTGGGTTAAATGGAATACAGATTCGATGAAAATTGATTTACAAATGAGTGTATGCGCATGACTGCGTTTCAGGGGCCTTCCTCAGTTGGGGAAGGCCCCTGAAGACAACAGGGATATGGCTACACCGATGCGTATTTCCAGTATTTTTGAGGATCATCCGTGACAATAAAGATGACGCGCACATCCTCCTGGTTAATGGCCATGGCTTTAGGGTAGCTCTTTTTCAATTCTAAAACTCTCTTTTCTACCTTTGCCAAGATCTGTGAGCGATCACCAAATACCATAGCGCTCGTGGGGCATGACATGACACAAGCGGGGATCCTGTCATTTTTGATCCTGTCGATGCACATCGTGCACTTGGCCATGACCTTCGTCTTGAAGTTCTGTCGCGGGATGTCATAAGGGCATGAGGACCGCACCCTTTGGAAGGGGACGGTTTTTGTCTTCTCAGTATACACGACAGCACCTGTTGTTTCATCGCGAAGGGCCCCATCCTTGACAAAGCCCTGAATCGTATCAGCGCATGGAGGTTCCAGACAGTGGCGGCACATATCTGAGAAGAAATACCAGTAAGGTTTACCGTTTTCCTTCTTCCCCTCGGCAAAGCGGACAAGCTTCCAGGTGAAGGCTGAGAAATCCTGGGGATTTTGATAGGTACCAATCTGTTTGGTTTTGGTTCCAGGCAGATCGTTCCATTGCTTACAGGCAATCTGACATCCTCTGCAGGCGGTGCATAATGAAGTATCGACCAATATTGATTTTCCGTTTGACATGGTTTTCACCTCCTAAACCTTTTTCACATTGACCATGAAGGCCTTATATTCGGGTGTCATGGCATTGGCATCCCCCACAGTGGGAGTCAACAGGTTAGCGCTATCCCCACAATCCTTTGGAAACAACCAGCCGTAGTTGTAAGTCATTCCCACCTGGTGGACCGTTTGCTCGCCGCACTTGAAGGGGCGGAATCTCGTCGTGACCATGGCCACACAGATCAATGAACCCCGCGCAGACGTAACTTTAACTTTGTCTCCGTTCTTGACTTCTCTGAGGTGCGCCAGTTCTTCACTCATTTCCACATACACCTGTGGTTGCGCTTCGGTAAGCCATGATTGCCATCTTGTGCTGCCGCCGGTACACCAGTGTTCGGCGCTCGTGTAGGTCGTCATGACGAAGGGATATCGAGGATCACAGCCGGCTATCGGATCACAGGTGCGTGAGAAAATCTTGATAGCCGGATTGGTCAGTTGCTTGGAGAGGAGGTTTTTGGATATTGGGCCCTCAAGAGGCTCATAATACTCAGGGAAAGGCCCATCGACCAGTCCAGGACCAAATAGCGCGGCCAGGCCATCCGGTTTCATAATAAAGGGATATTTCCCATTTTCAAGATCAGCCATAGGCGGCCAGGGTCCATCAGGAACATCGCCTACCCATTTGCCATCCACCCACGCCAGGAGAGGTCGTTTCGGATTGTATGGCTGTCCATTCAGGTCGACGGAAGCCCGGTTGTAAATGATGCGTCGATTGACCGGCCAGACCCATGACCATTGCGGGTAAAGCCCAAGACCCGTCGGGTCGTCTTTCTTCCTCCGCATGGCGAGATTGGCGCCATCCTGGGTAAAGCCGCCGCAGTAAACCCAATTCCCAGATGAGGTTTTTCCATCGGCCTGGAGCAATCCAAAGGAAGGAACACATTCGCCTTTCTTATAGGTTTTCCCCCCGATCGTCACGTCCTCAAGAAACATTCCATTCATCTCCCTTGCAGTTTTCAAGGGATCAAACCAGCCCTTCTCATCAGCATACTCCCATTTCAGATTCACGATTGGATCGGGAAATGTCCCCTTTTCTTTTCTGTAGAGATCCTGAATCTTAGACATGATGCGGTAAACGATATCTCCAACAGAGATGGCATCTCCAGGGGGTTGGGCCGCCTTATATTTCCATTGAACCCAGCGACCGCTGTTCGTCATGCTGCCCGCTTTTTCCATTGAGGCTGCCGCAGGAAGCAGGAAGACCTCTGTCTTGATCTTCTTCGGGTCCATTCCCGGTCCTTTCCAGAAGGAAGCCGTCTCATTGTCAAAGATGTTCATGTGCACAAACCAGTCGAGGTTGGTCATGGCTGTTCTAATCTTGTTTGCATTGGGTAGACTGCAGGCCGGGTTCTGTCCGATGACAATAAGTCCCTTGATTTTCTTGTCATACATGACGTCGAACGTGGTCATGACGCTGTAATCCTGTCCGTCATCGATCTTCGGCACCCATGAATAACCGAAGTCATTCTCTTTGGTCGCATTCTCGCCAAACCAGGATTTAAGAAGGCTGACCATGTACTTAGGATAATTCTGCTGCCAGTTCGCCGAACGTGGGTCAACAGACTTGGGTGTGATTCGCTTGAGGTACTCATCAAGGGTCTTCAGAGAAGCCTGGGGGGTTGAAAGGTAGCCGGGAAGTATATGGAAGAGAATGGCCTGATCCGTCGATCCCTGAACATTTGGCTCGCCCCGCATGGCGTTCACTCCACCACCGCAGATTCCTATGTTACCCAGAAGAAGCTGGATCATACAAAAAGTCCTGATGTTCTGGACTCCTGTGGTGTGCTGCGTCTGGCCCAGGGCGTACATAATGGTACCTGCTTTATCTCTGACGCCCGTAGAAGAATACATTTCATAAACCGCCTTCAGGTCTTCCACTGGGGTTCCGGTAATAGCAGATACCTTTTCCAGGTCATACCTTGAATAGTGTTTCTTGAGGAGCTGGAACACACAACGGGGATGCTGCAAGGTGAGATCTCTTTCCGGAATGCCGTTCTTGTCCTTCTTGAGGCTCCAAGAGGATCTGTCATACCTCCTTGTTGTCGGATCATAACCTGAAAAAAGGCCGTCATTAAAGTCGAATTTTTCGTCAACGATAAACGATGCGTTTGTATAGTTGACAACGTAATTTTTAAAGTACTTTTCGTTTTCCAGAATGTACTTGATCATTCCTCCGATGAAAGCAATATCGGTCCCCGACCGGAGCGAGGTGTAGAAGTCAGCTCGAGCCGATGTTCTTGTAAACCGTGGGTCCACATTTATAAGTTTGGCGCCACGTTCCTTGGCCTTCATCACCCACTTGAAGGATATCGGATGGTTCTCCGCAGCGTTACTCCCCATAATCAAAATCACGTCACTGTGTTGAATGTCAATCCAATGATTGGTCATCGCACCGCGTCCGAACGACTCTGCCAGAGCCGGTACAGTGGGTGCGTGTCAGACCCGAGCCTGGTGATCGATATAGACGAGGCCGAGCGACCTCACCATGGCGGTAATCGACCAGCACTCTTCGTTGTCCACTTTGGAGCTTCCCATGTGCGCGATGGTTTCAAGGCGGTTTACCGTCTGGCCTTTGCTGTTCTTGGCAATGAAGTCTTTATCCCTTGTGGCCTTGATCTTCTTTGCAATTTGGGTAATCGCCCAATCCCAGGTTTTCGCCTCCCACTTGTCACTGTAAGGGGCGCGATATAAAACCTTGGTCAGGCGATGCTCGTTAGCAGCCGTGGTTTGAAAAATACTGGCTCCTTTGGCACAAAGTGTTCCCTCATTGATGGGATGATCAGGGTCACCTTCGATGTTAATAATTTTTCCGGTCTTTGTGTCCGTGCTGCAGATCAGACCGCAGGTCACAGAACAGTAGTAACAGAGAGAGAAAGTCTGCTTTGCGCTCTTCAGCTTGTCGATCTTTTTCATTTCATCGGCATAGGCGTTGAGCGGGCCCAGGTCGATCCCAAGGGATGACACGGCCAATCCTCCAACCAAAGTGCCAGATCCAACCAAAAATTCACGACGTGTTACTTTCATTCCGTTCCTCCTTTCCTCGATCTTCAAAGATGTTTATTCAACTTGAAAGCAACTCTTTTTCCTCTTTAAGGAGCGCTGGTCTTAATAACCCCCATGAGATTTCGCAGCGTTAATCGTTAAAATATGCTCCTCTGCGGCTTCTGCAAGAATATAGGGCGATTGACCCTGGCAACCACGACAGACCTCCCCATCCTTGGCAGGATAGGCTTCCTGGCAACACGGACAAATCACAATTTTTCCCCTTTTTTCTTTTTTGAGAAGCTCAGGTCGAACCCGTATGGGGTTTATCCCACATAATGTTTCTCCTGCCTCCTTGATCTGGGCCATAAGCAATTCTGTGTTTTGTTCTGCCTTAGGTTTGAGCTTGAAAAACCAGCTCTTGATCTCCGGCCAGTTATCTAATTTTCCAGGGTCAAGAAAAACACGGAAGCCATTTCCTTGGTCCTTATCATAGAGGCTGAGAGCAAAACGACCAAGGTTAATGATTTTGACCCAGCCATTTCCCACCGTGCAGGGTGTGAGCAGTTGGATGGCATCGGGCAGACAGACAGAAGTTTCGCATATCGCATCGAAAAGCACGCCTTCCGGGATGCTGGCCCTTGCAAGGTGCACCATGAATCCTCCGATGACAACTCCTGGAGCCACATGGCCATGAAAAGACTGAACAAGATGCAAATAGTTTTCCAGGTCAAAAAAAGGTCTTTTATGCATATCAGTCGTCCTCTAAAGGTTACGTTTCAGAAAGGTGATTTTTGAAACCGAGGCAATGATAACCAAGGGGAAAATAGATGTCAAGAAAATAATTACTTTTTTAAACCCATTATTATAAATTACTACAAATAATCGCAATATCTTGCAACTAAGACTAGCGGCTTGAAGATCTAAATTTCTTTTGATCAATTTGAATCAGAGTTTTTGGTTGAATTTTGATTTCTAAGTAACTTTGAGTCGTTTTTTTCATTGACAGGGGGACGTTTCTCCTTTATCATTTTTATCATTTATTTCTATTTGTTGGAGGAGATTATGTCTGAAGAAATGATGAGCACCAAAGAAGTGGCTAAGTATTTAAGTATTCATGAAAAGCAGGTCTATGCATTGATTAAATCTAAAAAGATTCCTTCCACCCGGGTGACAGGGAAGTGGGTCTTTCCAAAGAAATTGATTGACGACTGGATCGACTCGAGTGCCAAGGGTGGCCTTGAACAGGCCAGGCAAAAGAGCAAGAGAATCGAAGGAGCCTTTCTGGCATCGGGCAGTAATGACCCCATCCTCGATATGCTTCACACTTATATGAGAAAGTCGTACCCTGAGTTCTATATCTTTTCCGCAAATATCGGGAGCACAGATGGTTTAAAAGCCCTCAATATGGGTTATACCGATATTGCCTGGTCCCATCTCTTGGACCCCAAGAGTGGCCAATACAACATCCCTTTCCTTTCCGACTATCTCCCCAATGTGAGACCTGTTGTGGTCAATCTCTTTCATCGGGACCTCGGATTTGTGGTTGCCCATAAAAATCCTCTTCATATCCGTGGATTTGAAGATCTGGCTAACAAAGAGGTCAGGTTGATCAACCGGCAGAAGGGCTCCGGGACAAGGGTTCTTTTAGACCATTACCTGAAGCGATTGCGGATTACACCTTCTAAGATTAACGGGTATGAGAGAGAAGTCTATACCCATTTTGAGGTGGGTCTCTCGATTCTCTCGAAAGAGGCGGATGTGGGGATTGCAACCGTCGCCGTCTCTAAACTCCTTGGCCTTCCGTTCATTCCTATCACCCAGGAATGCTTTGATATGATCCTTGACCAATCCACCTTTTTCGAAAAAGGAATCCAGGCATTCATTGAGATTCTCAATTCACAAGAATTTCGAAACAGGATCGGAGGATTAGGGAGCTACGACTTCAAAAATTCAGGAAAAATCCTTTATTCAAAAAATTAGACCGGGGGAGGAAGGATACGATGAAGAGGTGGATGTCCATTGGATTGCTCTGTCTGTTGATTTGTGTGTTGTCATGTTCGGGATTGGGAAAAACTAAAACCAGTAAATTTATCCTTTTATCAAGCACCATCGGACCTATCGATGCGGGTATTGTTGGTCTATTAGAGGATGAATTTGAAAAAGAGTCAGGTATCCGGGTTCGGCATGTGGGCGCAGGGACAGGTGCGGCATTAGATATTGCCCGGAAGGGAAATGTGGATTTGGTTTTAGTTCATGCTAAATCTCTCGAAGAAAAGTTTGTGAGTGAAGGATATGGAACAGAGAGAATTGATCTAATGTATAATGATTTTGTCATTGTGGGTCCGGCGAGTGATCCGGCGGGAATCAAGGGGATGAAGAACGCCCCAGAAGCCCTCAAAGGAATTTCGCAGAAAGAGGTCGTTTTCGTCACCCGGGGAGACAGATCCGGAACCCATGTGGCCGAAATGGAACTCTGGCAGAAGGCGGGGATCAA
>Ga0326726_10005422_pt1 | contig 11547 bp, 9 predicted proteins | sample MHFenrmetagenome_2_FD_207603 | JGI IMG/M metagenome (GOLD analysis project Ga0326726, IMG submission 207603) | Lab enriched peat soil microbial communities from Michigan Hollow, Ithaca, NY, United States - MHF15MN | ecosystem: Environmental > Terrestrial > Soil > Wetlands > Peat | place: USA...
CTTCTATTGGCTGTCGATTCCGGATCGCTGCAAATGGCGGTGGTCACTTTTCTGGTCTCAGTCTCTTTGGTGGCTGAAGACTACGCCAAGCGGACTCTCCTGCTCCTCATGCTGGGTGCGCCGTCCGTGGCGTACGTAGTGTGCGCTCGCTACGCCGTGCAGGCGCGATGGCCTTACATCTTGTGCTTGACGGCCTGCTTCGGCGCGGCCGCGTGCTTCGTCCTGAGAGTAAGCAGGAAGCTGTCGTTGCACATGGCGGCTGCAACCCTGCTGTGTTCGCTGGCCGGAGCGTGGGCGATTGGTGCCGCGCTCCGCGGCTCTTTTCAGGAAGGGACGATTGCACTCATCGGGGTCGGGTTTGGTTTGGCAGCTGTCTTCATTTGCCGGAGCCACCGGCCCGTGTCGCCCGCCATGCTGACGATCGCTGGCGGATTCGTCAGCTGGGGAGCAGCGTTTCCGATCAGATTGTTGATCGATCGCCTCGCTCCGAACCTGATTATTCCCGGGGAATTGTGGAACACTCCCAAGATCTTCGTGGCTCTTGGAATGATACTGGCGGTAGTGGAGGACAAATCAGAATCGATCGCTGGCATGCAACACAAGGCAGAACGGCTCGACCGCCGCTTGGAACGCTTCTCCGCAATCACTTCCCGGCTGCTGAGTGGTGAGCGGTTGGATACCATTTGTCCGGCAATCGCTTCGGCGATCACCGAGGTCAGCACTTTCAAGGTGGCGGTAGTTCAACTCGAAGATGCAGAGCGCAGGTTACGGGTGGCTGGCTCCAGTGGACTATCGGCAGAGGCTTTGAAAAGTCTGCAGACTCAAACACAAGACTGGACGCTCGATCAGATTAAGAGTTTGTGTTCAAGCGCGCGGCTCATGGGCAAGAATTCGCACTTACTGTTTCCACAGGAAGCTGTTCTATCTACGCTGCGCGAGAACGCGATTGCGCAAAGCGGGAACGGCGAAGAGATATTGATTCCGCTGTGCTCGGATGGAGGCGCATACTGGGCTGCATCCGATTGGCTGCGCCACGAGACGCGAGGACGATCCACGCGCTCGAATTGTCCCACATCGAAATGCTCGCCACCGACATTGCCCTGGCTGTCGAACTGCAGTCCTTGCACACGCAACTGGTACGGTCGGAAAAACTGGCTGCTTTTGGGCAACTGCTGGCGGGAGTCGCACATGAGCTCAACAATCCCCTCACCGCGATCATGGGATACGGCGAACTGATCAACGATGCTATCGCGGTGCCGCAGGCTCGCGATCAACTCGCGAAGCTGGTCAGTGAAGCCCGCCGCATGAACCGGATTATCGACAACCTGCTTCGGTTTTCGCGGCAGAGTGCGCGTGACACTCAGGCTGTGCAGCTCTCTCCGGTCGTACAGCAGGTGCTGGCCCTGCGTGAATATGACACGCGCATCCGCAACGTTCGAGTTGTACTCGACATCGCACCGGACCTGCCCTCTCTGGCAGTCAACGAAGACGAAATCAAGCAGATTCTCCTCAACCTGTTCAACAATTCAAGCGATGCTCTGCAGGAAATGGCCGGCAACAAGCAGATCAGCATTCGCGGCTATCAGAGCGGTTCACGCGTTGTCATCGAAGTCGAGGATACGGGTCCGGGTTTCAGCAATCTGAACCGCGCGCTGGACCCGTTCTATACGACGAAACCCGTGGGCAAAGGAACGGGCCTCGGGTTGAGCGTCTGTCACGGGATCGTCAAGAAACGTGGCGGAGATCTCGAAATAGAAAACGTGAAGCCGCACGGCGCACGTGTAACGATCACATTACGGATCGCGGAAGCGCCGGCACAGGCACTCTTGGCCGCCGTGGCCCCAGCCTAGATTCGCAGTACAGGTCCCCAATCTCTGCGCCGCCGAGGGCACTGCACACTCACGTTTTCTTGACACCACGCCGGGCGATCGGTCCTGGCCGGACTTACGACATCAGCGGCGCTTCCGGCGCCTTGCGATGCGGCAGGCTGACGCGAATCACGTTCAGCAGTTCGTCGTTATCCACCGGCTTCTGGAAGAACGCCGCGGCTCCGGCCTTCAGCGCGCGTTCTTCGTTACCTTGCGGATCGCGGGCGGTGAGGACAATCACCGGAATCGCCGACAACGTGTCGCTCGCCTGTAACCGCTCCAGCACCACGAAGCCATCTCCCGCCGGCAATCCCAGGTCGAGCAGGATGAGGTCAGGATGTTCTTTTTGCGCTGCGGCAATCACAGCGTAGCCGTCGGAGGCGGTTATGACTTCGCAGTTGTTAGCCCGCAACCGCAAGCGCAAGGCTCGTACAAGATCCGGATCGTCGTCCACCACCAGAATTTTCGGTTTCCGCATTGCTTTCTCCTTTGTTGGTTCTTCAGTTGGCATGTTTTCCGCTGCTCCCGGCATGCCACTGTTTCTTCTCCCAGGTCGTCATGATCATTTCCGTAACCGCGCCAGCGACGGCTTCGACCTGCTTCTCCAGGGGCTGGCTCAGATCAACCGAGCCCAGTTCCACTGGCATCGTCGTGATCGTCAGTGTGCCTTTGGTCTTCAGGTCCACAACGCGCTCGAGCTGTTCCCGAATGCGCGTGGTCATGATTTGGGACCGATCCATATCCGTCGATGCCACGACGAAGAAAGTTTCCAGGGGCCCCGACGCTTCCATCGGCGGCAGCACCAGGTCTTTGTCCAGATACACGCACCGCCGCAGCGTCTCCAGACACTGCAGCCAGGTCTCGCGCCAATTTCCCCGCGGAGGATTGGTCAGCGACGCCAGTTCCACCCGCACCAGCACAAACATGGGCCGCAGCCGTTCCTGATACGTAATGACCGGCGCCAGCAGTTTGGAGAGCGAGTACAGTGGCAGCGTGAAAGTGAACGTGCTGCCTTGCCCCGGTTCGCTCGCCACCCAGATCCGGCCCTCGTGCAGCCGGATGACTTCCTTGCAAATGAACAGCCCCAATCCCAGGCCCGCGCGGTTGTTGTCGACCGAATCCGGGTCCTGATACAGACGTTCGAAAATCAAGGACTGTGCCTCCGGACGGATGCCGCGCCCGGTATCGGTGACTGAGACATAAACCATGTTGGGGTCGGTCTCCACCAGGCACGCCTTCACGATTACCGCTCCTTCGGCGGGCGTGAATTTGATGGCGTTATCGGTCAGGTTGATGAGCACTTCCAGGATCCGATCAGGATCGGCGTGCACCAGCGGAATCCGCTGATCCACTCCGACCTCCAGCCCGATTTGTTTTGCTTGCGCGGTGGGCTGCATCATGGTGACCGCCTGTTGGATGAGATCGCCGAGGGCAACACAGCGTGGCTCCACCCGCATCATGCCACTCTCGACGCGGGTGGCCTCGAGCAAGTCGCGGATCATGGCGTGCAACTGGCTGACACTTTTCAAAACCGTCTTCAGGTGATCGCTCTGCTCCGGTGCCACCGGACCGGCCAGCCCGTCCAGCAGCAACGTGACATATTGGTGAATGCAGGTCAGTGGCGTCCGTAATTCGTGCGAGACGTGCGACAGGAACTGGTTCTTGAATTCCAGTTGCTGCTTGCGGGCAATCTCCAGCGAGCGCAACAGCGCCTGCCGTTCCACGGCATAGCGCATGGCGCGTTCCAGCTGCTTGCTGGAAATGTCGCCTTTGACCAGATAGTCCTGAACTCCTTGATGCACTGCCTTCATGGCCAGCGCCTCGTCATCCTGTCCCGAGAGAACGACCACCGGCACGTTCGGCGCGGCCTCCAGAACCTTGCGAAAGGTCTCGGAACCCTGGCTGTCGGGCAGATTCAGGTCCAGCAGCACCAGCGACGGCGTCTCCTTCCCCAGCGCCTGAAGCGCGTCGGAAAGCCGTTGGACGCAGTCCACGCGCACCCGAGACCGGCCCTCCACCAGGCGCAACCGGACCAGGTCCGCGTCCCCCTGGTTGTCCTCGATTAGCAAGACGTGCGTTTCTGGATGGTCCATCGTTCTCCTCTTGTAGCGGGCTCACAGCAACCGAAGAATTCTCCGATCAGTTGCACAGTCGAAAAGAATTCGCTCAGGTTTCCAGGTTTACTCAGATAACAATTCGCTCCCAGCTCATAACTGCGAACAATGTCCCGGTTCGATCGCGAGCTACTGAAGATGACCACCGGAATCTTGCGCAGATTCGGGTCCAAGCGCAATTCGACCAGCACCGCCTCGCCACTCTTCTTCGGCAGGCTCAGGTCGAGAATCACCAGGTCGGGAGCGACCGCGTCGGCGTGCCGGCCCTCATGCCGCAGGAAAGCCAGCGCTTCTTCGCCATCCTGAACGCTGCAAACGCGGGGCGGTCGCGGGTTGGCTGCCAACGCTTGACTCGCCAGGAAAACGTCGGCCGCGTTGTCATCCACCAGCAGCACCTCGGGCACTTGTTTCATGGCGGTCCCCCTCTCTGTCGTACACGTCAGAATCGGCGAGGAAACGCTTAGACACATTTCCCCATGAGTGTCACCATCGGCAGCCACAACCCGACCTTTATCCCCAAAGGGACAGGGACCCCTCCGAAAACTCCTGGTTAACTTGTGCAATGGGTCATGGCCAACAGGTGTGTCCGTCTAATGGCGTGTGAGAAGTCTCTAACCCTGGCTGGAATCTGAGTGCGGCTAGCATCGGCTGGCACTCGGATTGCGCGCCTTTCCCGCAAAGAGCGCGAGAAATGGGGGCTTCCCCGTTCCGACTGTCGTAAGATGCATCACAGTATTCTTCGTCATGCCGCCCACACTGCGAAAGGGTATTCAACACCTTCACTACGTTGGTACGGCTTTGCTTGCACTGCTGGCAATCCCCGCGATCAAACGCCTCAACTTGCCAATGCACCTGAACTGGCGTGGGATGGCACTGTTCTATTGGGTTGGTCTGGGGCCGAGATCTTTGTTCTATGCGGCCGGATTTTGCATCCTCGCCTTACCCCTTACCCGGACTCTTGGGAGCTTTTGGGGTCGCTATCGGAGAGAAAAGCTCCGCATCGTCTTTGCGCTGTTGTTCCTGGTCGCGGTGAATTGCGTGCTTCCGCTCACCATCGCAATTATTCTTACAACCGATGCCTTATTGATTGTCGAACTGGCGGAACGACACAAGGGAGAAGGAGGATTCTTTCGCAACCGAGTGGTTTCGGTCGTCGTGTCTGCGACCTACATGCTCCTGGGGGTCAGCCTGGTCCTGATCTACAACGACATCATTGTGGCGAGCAGGTTTCCGCTCTCCTACGACAACGCCCTAAACCAGGTTGACGCGCGATTCCTGGGCGGAAGAAACGTCACGTTAATATCCCACGAGATGTTTGCAGTCCTTCCGCCGACCATCCTACGCTCTTGGGACACTGCCTATTTTCAAATGTTTCTAGTGCTTGGGGCGACACTTCTTATCAGCGCCTATCACTCGACCAGACGAGGTCTGCAATTCGTGGGTACATGCCTCAGCGCCTACTATCTGGCACTCCTGATTTTTTACGCGTGGCCCACCTATGGTCCCTACATTTTCTGCGCCCGGCATGCGACTGAATATCCTCGCTATCTTACGACCTATCTTTTTCAGGAAGCCGGAATCAGAGGTATCCAGGCTCTATCGCAGCACCGGGTACGGACTCTAGCGAGCGGCTACTACATCGCTTTTCCATCTCTGCACGTGGGATTGCCGGTAATTGCGATGTGGTTTTTGCGGCCTTGGCGAATGCTCTTTTGGCTACTCGCTGCTTATACCGGCATCCTCGCAATCGCCGTCATTGTTTTGGAGTGGCACTACGCACTGGACGTTCCCGCCGGAATTGCGGTGGCGGCAATTGCTCTGGCCATGGTGGGCCGCGAACCAATCTGAGCTATGTAGATGACAGCGAGGGCCTGCTGAGCGAAGAACATAGAGTTCTAGAACCCAGCCTTGCGGCCCCCGCCTAAGGGCGTTGCCGGCTGCTCTCCATCTTCAGCGCGCCTGGAAACAGCACATTGTTTTCCAGATGGATGTGCTGGTGCAGATCCTTCTCGAATGCTTCCAGCGCGTTGTAGAGCGCCCGATAGCTGGTGCAGGCATCCGCGGGCGGCGCATAGTCATGGCTGGCCTGCCGCAATACCTTCAGCGCTATCCCCGCGTCATCATGCTCATGTTCCATCATGCGCACCGGATTGGCGACCGTGCCGAAAGGCGGCGGCAGGATCGGCTCACGTTGCAGAACCGACTCCTCCATGCGCTCGATGTACGGGAACAGGATGTTCTCTTCCTTCATCAAGTGGGTCATGAGCTCTTGTCCCAGCTCGCGGAACACGGACCGGATCTGCTGCAACTCGGGATGGTTTTCCCCATGCTTGGAGCAAACTTTGTCGATCAGGCTGGTAAGTTGTGGAATCTCCCGGCGAACGAAGACGTGGTGCGTACTCACAATGTGCCCGACCAGTTCTCCGAGCGACCCGGCCTGCAATTCTCGCTTGCTCGGCCTTACGGGCTGGGCGAGGGCGGTCTCCAGCGACTTCTGCACCTCCTCGAAGTCTAGATTGGCCGCCGCGCAAGCCTCTTCCAGGGGCCGGTTCCCTCCACAGCAATAATCAATTCCAAGTTTTTCGAAGACGGGAATGGTCTGGGGCGTCTCGATCGCGTAGTCGCGAACGGTCTTGGCAGTGGTCAGTGTCATCGGTTTCTCCTGGCGGTTAACGGCCGCCTGATATCGACAATCTATGGGAAGCCAATCCCCCTGCCGATGACTTTTGTCACAGCTCAAGAAGACAACACAAAGCAGGAAGGACTCGGAAGCTGAATGACTACGGGCTACTGGGTACTCGCTACTGCGCTTCCAGCTCCGATTCAAGCGCCTTGAGATTGGCAATCACAATCCGCCGCCCATCCATCTGAATGAGCTTTTCTGACTGAAACCGGCTCAGGTTGCGCGACACCAACTCGCGTACTGTCCCGATCTGCGATGCCAGTTCCTGGTTGCTTGCGGGCAGGGTAATTTCGATACCTTCGGCGATGCGCGTCCCTTCGCGCTGCGCCAGCCGGACTAGAAACGCAGCCAGCCGGTGCCGGACGGTCGTAAACGAAAGCTCTTCGATAATCCCGACCAGCCGCCGCAGCCGCGCTCCCACCACCCGCAGCACCTTCAGCGCAACCTGGGGATGCGTGAGACACAGTGCCTGAAAATCCTGCTTGCTGATGAAGAGCAGGGTGGCATCCTCCACCGCGGACACCGAAGCCGGATAGTTCCCACCATCGAACACTGGCAACTCCGCAACCGAACTGCCCGGCCCGTCAATGCTGAGCACCTGTTCGCGCCCGCCAGCCGAAGTCTTAAAAATGCGGATTTGCCCGCTCTCCACCACGTACATCCCGGTGCACGCATCGCCTTCGCCGAATACCATTTCCCCCGCCGAGAATTTGCGCGGGACGGCGCGTTGCGCCAGGAAGGACAGCTCCACTTCCGAAAGACCTGTAAACAAACCCGCCTGAGCCAATGTTTTCGCTGTGGTCGGTCTGGTCTCGGTCACCGTCTCATTCTACGCAAGCGCAGCCTCCCCGATCGATTGTTCTTAACATTCTTCTTACAATCTTCTGACAACTTCGCCTGCTGTCTTCCGTACTCTTCTCACGGCGCGCTGCGCGCCCCAGGGAGAAATATGAGAAACACGTTCGTCAGGCAGCTCTTCGTGGTCCGCTGGATTAATCTGGTGGCGGCATTCCTCTTGCTCTGTCCTCTTTCTTCTTTCGCGCAGGCGAACTTCGCCGTCCAGAGCAGTCCTAATCCGAATGCGCACGGCAACACCTTGAATGCGGTGACCGCCGTCTCACCATCGGACGTATGGGCGGTCGGCTATAAGAACGACAACAACCTCAACGATTCCCGGACTCTCATCGAACACTGGAATGGGACCAACTGGAAAGCTGTCAAGAGTCCGAACCCTGGCTCGACCGGCGCCTGCAAGGGATTCAACACCGGCAACTACCTGACTGCGGTGGCGGCGGTTTCTTCGACCGACGCCTGGGCTGTGGGCTTCAAGTTTGACTGCACCTCGCTACTCAAACCGCTGGCCTTGCACTGGGACGGTCTCAAGTGGCGCCAGGTGAAGACGCCCGCCCTCAACACCAATGACAACGCCGCCTTCAACGGAGTCGTCGCCTTCGCTTCGAACAACGTATACGCTGTCGGCTACCAACCCGCTACCAATGGCGCCGTACTGACCCTGATCGAGCACTGGGACGGGTCCACGTGGAAGGTCATGTCGAGTCCTAATGCCAACAGCACGGGCAACGTGCTTTCGGGGATCGCCGGCAAATCCGCCACTGACATCTGGGCGGTGGGCGACATCGTCGCTCCCAATACTCCTGTCAAAACGCTGGTTGAGCATTTCGACGGCGCCCAATGGACGGTCGTTTCCAGCCCCAATCCGCTGCCGACGGGCAGCCTCAATCAAAATGTCCTGACCAGCGTGCAGGCCAGCTCCGCCGGCGATGTCAACGCCGTCGGCTTCCTCCTGAACTTCGGCCAGCAGACCATTACCACCCTGGTGGAACACTGGGACGGGATGCAATGGAGCGTGATCCCCAGCCCCAACCAGAGCGACACGGCCGGATCGTTCAACACCCTGCGCAGCGTGACTGGCACTTCGGGATCAAACCTATACGCAGCGGGATTTTTCGCGAATGCCCAAACCAGCGGCCAACAAGAAACCTTGGTGGAGCACTTCGACGGCCACGCGTGGAGCATCATTGCCAGTCCAACCAAGGGAGTAGCACAGCAACTTCAAGGGATATTCGCCCTGCCCGGCAGTACCGAACTATGGACCGTGGGCGCGTTCTCCTCCAACCAGACCGATCCGGAAACCGGTTTCTTGATCGTGCCGCAGACCCTCGTCTTGTTCTCTCCGACTTCCTGACGCAGCGGAGGGAGTTATATAATTTCGCCCATGAAACTCACCAGCCTGTTTGCCATCGCGCTCTCCCTCGTCGTCGCGCTCTCGTCCATGGCCGCCGCCAAGGTTGGGGTCCAGCTCAAGGACGCCCAGGGCAAGAGCGTGGGCACAGTGATTCTCTGGGAAAGCGGCAACCCGGGGATTGGAATGGAACTCCATCTCGAAAATCTGCCGCCCGGGGAACACGCCCTGCACTTCCATCAGAACGGCAAATGCGAAGCCCCCGACTTCAAGTCCGCCGGACCGCACTTCAATCCCGACGGCAAGAAGCATGGACTGGAAAATCCGGAAGGCCACCACGCCGGCGACAATCCCAACTTCACTGTCGGAGCCGACGGCAAAGCCAGCTTCCGGACCGAGAACAAAGACCTCACCTGGGCGGATGGTCCTCATTCGATCTTCAGCAATGGCGGCCTGGCCATCGTCATCCACGCCAAGCCCGACGATCAGAAGACGGACCCCGCCGGCAACGCCGGCGACCGCATTGCCTGCGGCGTCATCACGAAGCCACAGTAGGTGCCGGCTAAGATTGCAAAAAAGAAAGATTCAGCGCCGCAGGGTTGCAGCGACAGCTTTGCTCTCCCAAGGGGTAGGAGGTGACGGTCCTGCCCTTCAAAGCTTAGCGTCCCGGAGGAACGAGCCAGCTTAGCCCCGCGCTTCAGCGCGGGGGACTCGTGCCAACAAGTGATCAAGTCCCGGAGGGACGGCCGACCGGCAGCGCGATTCGGCCCTACCGCCCTGTGCCTCCGGCCGCCTTCATCGTCTGCCCTTCACTCTTCTTCGGCGGCACATAAAGCACCGGGATGCTCTGCTTGTTGATCATTTCATTCAACGCCACAAGATCCTTCGTCATCAGGTCGTGGGACTGTGCCAGCAGCGGCTGCGCCTGGCTCCGCAACTCCTCGAACACCTGCACCTGCTGTACGGTAGGCGCGTAATCGCCCGCATCCACGCTGAACAGCAACGAGTGCAGCCGTTCGTCAATTAGCACCGGGAAGTTCAGGTTCGCCTCTGAGCTCTTCGCGTTCACCTGCAGCAACTGCCCTTCGACATCCATGCTCTTCTTGTCGAACTCCTTGGCGGAGGCGAGCAGCGTTGCGTAGCGCGAGTCTTCGCCCAGTCGCCGGTCGAGACCGTGGATCTGGGTGCGCACATCCCGGATTGCGCCAATCGCATCGTGAATCTCCGATATCTGGGCCACAATCTTCCGTGCCAGGTCGTCCTCTTTCTGAAGATCTTCCATCGGAGTATTCACGCGCGCATCCACCTTCAGCTCCAGCGGCACCGTGTACGACTTTCCTTCCGCCGTCAGCCGGACCTGATACGCGCCCGGCGGCACCATGGCGCCGCGGTTGCGGAACTCCGCTCCCGGCTCGCCTGCCAGGGGCGTCGCTCCCTGCATACGCAGGTCCCATGCAAAGCGGTTCAAGCCCGCTTCGGTAGGAATCTTCTCTTCCGGTGGGGTCAGGTCGGGCCATTCCGGCGGTGTGTCCGCTTCTTTTTTCTCTTCGTTCGAGTAGCGCCGCACCAGCTGGCCCTGCCCATTGAGGAATTCCAGCGTCACTACCCCCTTGGGCGCGGCGGCAAAGTAGTAATAAATGATCGCCCCATTCGGCGGATTTTTTCCCACCGGTTGCCGCCTCTCGAAGAATTCCGGCCACCGCATGCGATACGTCACACGCGGTTTATAAAGCACGGGCTGCGTCGCTGCTTGCGCCGTCGTCGCCCGCAGCGGAGTCAAGTCGTCCAGAATCCAGAACGACCGTCCATGCGTGGCCACCACCAGGTCGTCATTCTTCACGATCAGATCGTGGATCGGCGAGTTCGGCAGATTCAGTTGCAGCGACTGCCAGTTCCCGCCACCGTCGAAGGACACATACAGGCCCGTTTCCGTCCCCGCATATAGCAGGTTGCGGCGCACTGGATCTTCTCGTACCGCATGGGTGTAAGCGCCATCCGGGATTCCATTTGTGATCTTCGTCCACGTCTTGCCGAAGTCGGTGGTTTTGAAAATGTAAGGCTTCAGATCGTCGAGCTTGTGCGTGTCCACCGCAAAATAGGCCGTGCCCGCCTCGTGCGGAGAAGCCTCGATCAGACTGACCAGACTCCACTCTGGCACTGCCTTGGGAGTTACGTTCGTCCAATTCTTCCCGCCATCGCGCGACATCTGAAACAAGCCGTCGTCGGTCCCGGCCCACAGCAGATCCTTCTGCACGGGCGATTCCGCAATCGTGAACACGGTGTCGTAGAACTCAACCGAGGTGTTGTCCTTGGTCAGCGGTCCGCCGGAAGGACCCTGTTTGCTCTTGTCATTGCGCGTCAGGTCAGGACTGATCGCTGTCCAGCTCTTGCCCTGGTCGGTGGTCTTAAAGACGCGCTCCGCGGTCGTGTAGATCACATTCGGATCATGCGGCGAAACCACGATCGGATGGGTCCATGCCAGCCGGTACTTCAGGTCTCCGACGCCATGACCAGAACTTTCCATCGGCCACACGGTGATGTCTTGCAGTTGGTTGCTGCGGCGGTCGAGTCGCGTGATTGCGCCCTGGCCCGAACCCGCATAAATAATGTTAGCGTCCCGTGGATCGGGCGCAAGGTACCCGCTCTCTCCCCCGCCCGCATCGAACCAGTGCTGCCGTC
>Ga0326726_10005423_pt1 | contig 11546 bp, 13 predicted proteins | sample MHFenrmetagenome_2_FD_207603 | JGI IMG/M metagenome (GOLD analysis project Ga0326726, IMG submission 207603) | Lab enriched peat soil microbial communities from Michigan Hollow, Ithaca, NY, United States - MHF15MN | ecosystem: Environmental > Terrestrial > Soil > Wetlands > Peat | place: USA...
ATCCTTGCGGCGATCGTGGGTTTAGGTTGTGGCAGACGTACCGATGACTCGAAGTCGGCGGAGGAACCGGCGATGCTGGGCTCCGCGATACGGGATGCCTCCGAAGACATGCTCACGTATACAAGGAGCAAGTTCCTGGGGCGCGCGAAGCGCTGCTTCGAAGGAACGCTGAAAGAAACTGGCAACATCGACGAAGACGAGACCTCGCTTCGCCGAGTCGAGCAGGAATCGCCGGCCTTTCGGATCGACCGCGCCGTCGTCACGTGTGCGCAGCTCCAGCAATGCGTCGACGCGCATGCATGCGAGGCCGGCGCCGTCGAATGTCGCGGTGACCTCGCCGCGGTCACGCTCACGGTCGCCCGCGATTACTGCAAGTTTCGCGGCGCGGAACTGCCAACCTTGGCGGAATGGCAGCGTGCAGCTCGCGGGACGACAGGCGTAACCTTTCCGATGGGTACGGGCTGGAATGGGGAATGTTCACGGACGACAGCTCCACCGCTGAAGATGCCGCGTTGTTTGTTCTCGACGTCCGAGGGTTTCCAGGCCCATGTGCGGTCACCGTTCCGTGGCGAGTGGACTCGGGATACCGACTGTTCACCAGAAGATTCCGAGCGCTTGCCGGTGGTGGTGGATCTAAAGGGCGACCGTCTTGACGAGACGTTTCTCCAAGCGATCAAAGCCGAGTTTCGCTGCGCACGCGAGACCGAGCGATAGGCGCTCCGTCCTTAGCAACCGATCGCACCTCGTGCCGATACAGAGGCATGGTCGAAGAACAGCTTCAAAATATCGAGGACCAGCGGACGTGGATGCGTCATCTCGTGGGCCTGTGTGCTCGGCTGAAGGCCGGTGAACAAGTCGGGTCTGCCGTGCCCGAGTCCACGCTCAGTGCGTACGCGCGGATCACGAATCGGAGTCGCCAGACTCGGGACTGCGGTGCGATCGCACTCGCCGAGACCGAGTCACAACTGCTGTGGCTTCTTGCGACTGTCGCGATCGACGATCCGATCCGCCGCATGGTTGCCGAGCTGGACCTCGAAGGAACCTCCGATCCGAGAACCGAGACGCTGCGTCGACTCGTCTACGGTTCGCGGGTCTCGGATTGCGCTCTGCGGGATCTCGGCCCGCGCGGCACGCTGCGGCGGCTCGGGCTCATCGAGCGCAGCGATGGCGGTGGCGCGGACGTGCACGAGAGCCGGCAGACGTGGGCGATCTCGCGGCGGATCCTGGCGTGGCTGCACGGCGACACGTCGATCGATCCGGAGCTCGCGAAGATCGTCCGGATCGCGGACGACGGGAAGGAGCTCGATAAGCTCGCGATGGACGTGAAGGCGGTTGCCGACGCGCGCGAGGCGATGAAGGCGAAGCGGGCGGTGATCGTGGCGAGTGGAGCGCCGGGGTTGGGGAGACGGACGGTGCTGGCGGCGGCGGCGAAGGAGGCGGGGCTGGAGGTGCTGGAGGTCGATGCCAAGCGGCTGGCGAAGGAGCCAGCGGTGCTGGCGAAGCAGCTGAGGATGATCGCGCGCGAGTGCAAGCTGCTCGGGCGCGTGCCGCTGGTGCGGAACGTCGAAGCGGTGGTGGATGAAAAGGATGCGAGCCGCGTGGAGCTCGTGGGGAGCGAGCTGGTGGCGGAGCTCGACGGCGTGGTGCTGGTGACGTGCGGCGTCCAGCGGCCGCAGCTGCGGTGGGAGCGGCCGGTGATCGCGGTCGAGGTGAAGGCGCCGTCGAGCGCGCAGCGCGCGGCGCTGTGGCGGGCGCTGCTCTGCGATGCGAGCGAGTCGGATGCGGAGCACCTGGCGACCCAGTATCCGCTCGCGCCGGCGCTGGCGCATCACGCAGCGGCGGCGGCGCAGGCGCGGGCGATCGAGCGGCGCGTGACGCCGGCGGATATCGAGGCTGGGATCCGGGCGGTGCTCGACGACCGGCTCGGCAACTTCGCGAAGCGCGTCGAGGTGACGCAGACGTGGCAGGACCTCGTGATCCCGGACGACCAGGCGCGGTCGATCATCGAGCTGATCGCGCGCATTCGGCAGCGGCGGATGGTCTACGAGCAGTGGGGCTTCGCGGCGAAGGTGGGCAAGGGGCTGGGCGTGTCGGCGTTGTTCTCGGGACCGCCGGGCACGGGCAAGACGATGGTGGCGGCGCTGATCGCGCGCGAGCTGGGGCTCGAGCTGTATCAGGTCGACATGGGCAAGCTGGTCTCGAAGTGGATCGGCGAAACCGAGAAGCATCTCGGCGAGCTGTTCGATGCGGCGGAGGCAGGGCACGCGATCCTGTTGTTCGACGAGGCGGACTCGCTGTTCGGCAAGCGGACCGAGGTGAAGTCGTCGAACGATCGCTACGCGAACCTCGAGACGAACTATCTGCTGCAGCGGCTGGAGAGCTTCACGGGGATCTGCCTGTTGACCTCGAACCACGAGAGCAACATCGATCCGGCGTTTCAACGGCGGCTGTCGCTGCACCTGCGCTTCGACGTGCCCGACTGCGACGAGCGCGAGCTGTTGTGGCGCGCGATGCTTCCGCAAGCGGCACCGGTCGCGCCCGAGGTGGACTTCGCGGGACTCGCGCGGCACTTCGAGATGACGGGCGGCTACATCCGCAACGCGGCGCTGCGCGCGGCGTTCCTCGCGGCCGACGAGGGCTCGCCGATCACCGGCGCACATCTCGAGCACGCGGCGCGACTCGAGTACGAGGGCATGGGCAAGATCGCGACGCCGGTGAACGCGGCGACATGGCCGCCGCGCGTCGCGTCGTCGCTCTAGCGCGGTGATCGCGACAGTCGTGTCGGCGCGACCGTCCGAACCTAGGCACCGGGGCACGCGATCGTGGCGACATCGATCGCGCGATCGGCCTTGCGAATGCGCAGGTGGACCGCGTAGTGCCACGGCGACTCGCCGCCGGGATCCGACGTGTACGAGTCGATGGTACAGAACCAGTACGCGGGATCGGGCGGCGGATCGATCGGCAGGTGCGTGGCCGGGAACGCGCCGCAGCCTCCGGTGAGCCGGTGGATGTCGCCGTCGGGGGTCGGCGAGCCGTTCTTCACGAGGAGCTTGACCCAGTCGCCGAGGCTGACCTCGCAGCCGCGCTGGTCATCGAGCTTCGCGGGATGGCCGGCGAGCATCGTGCGCAGGGTCTCGAGGTCCGGTGCGGCCGTGTCGGCAGCCGCGTGGTTCGAGGGGGCGGGCGGGGGCGACCCACCACAGCCCCCGAGGCTGGTCAGGCCCGAGGCCGCGATCACGAGGGCGGCGGCGCGCATGGCGACATCGTAGGGTGGGGACCGCGTATTCACATCGCCAACTGCGTAGATTTTGACGCACGCGAAGGGCTTCCCACGCCGACGGAGCCGTGCGAAATCTCTCCGCCATGAAGACGGCGCTTCTGTTTCCCGGCCAGGGCTCGCAGCGAGTCGGCATGGGCAAAGAGCTCGCGCAGGTGCACCCCGCGGCGCAGCGGACGTACGACGAAGCCGACGCGGTGCTGGGATTCTCGCTCTCGAAGCTGTGCTTCGAGGGACCCGAGGACGACCTGACGCTGACCAAGCACACGCAGCCGGCGATCCTGACGACGTCGATCGCGGTGTTTCGCGTGCTGCTCGAGAAAGGCCTTTCGTTCGAGATCGCGGCCGGCCATTCGCTCGGCGAGTGGAGCGCGCTCGTGGCGGCCGGCGCGATCACGCTCGCCGACGCGGTACGCCTCACGCACCTGCGCGGCACGTTCATGCAGGAGGCGGTGCCGGTCGGGCAGGGCGCGATGGCGGCGTTGATCGGCCTCGATCTCGCCGCGACGAAGGCACTGTGCGACCAGGCGTCGAAGCCCGGCGAGCCAGTCGAGCCCGCGAACATGAACGGCGCCGGTCAGATCGTGATCAGCGGCCACGTCGACGCGGTGGACCGCGCGATCGCGAATTCGAAGGCCGCGGGCGCGAAGCTCGCGAAGAAGCTGCCGGTGAGCGCACCGTTCCATTGCTCGCTGATGAAGCCGGCGGCGGAGCGGCTCGCGGCCGCGATGGCGGATCTGAAGATCGCGAAGCCGAGCGTGCCGATCGTCGCGAACGTGACGGCCGAGCCGACGCAGGATCCGGCGCAGATCGCGAAGCTGCTCGTGCAGCAAGTCACCGCGCCGGTGCGCTGGGAAGAGTCGGTGCAGGCGATCGCGAAGAGCGGCGTCACGCGCGCGTTCGAGCTCGGCTCGGGCGCCGTGTTGAAGGGGCTCGTGAAGCGCATCGCACCGGCGATCGAGACGACGACCATCGGCGAGCCGCACGAGGTCGCGGCCTTCACCGCGTAGGAGGGAACATGGCGATCAACGACAAGGGACTCTCGGGAAAAATCGCGCTGGTCACCGGCGCATCGCAGGGGATCGGGCGCGCGATCGCCCTCGGCCTCGGCCGCCGCGGCGCCAAGGTGATCGTCAATTACCTGCCCGACACGGCGACCACGGCGAACCAGCCCAACTCGCGCGAGAAGGCGGCCCGCGAGGTCGCGGCGGAGATCGAGGCGGTGGGCGGCCAGGCCGCGATCGTCGGGTTCGACGTCGCGAGCAGCGCGTCGGTCACGGACGCCATCAAGGCCATCGGCGCCGAGCACAAACAGCTCGACATCCTCGTCAACAACGCCGGGATCGCCATCAACGGCCTGCTGATGCGGTTCACGGACGAGCAGTGGGCGACGACGCTCCAGGTGAACCTCACCGGCGCGTTCAACACCACGCGGGCAGCGGCGACGCTGCTCCTCAAGGCCAAGGAATCGGGGCGCATCATCAACATCTCGTCGGTCGTCGGCGAGATGGGGAACGGCGGCCAGGCGGCCTACGCGGCCTCGAAGGCCGGCATCATCGGGCTCACGATGTCGACGGCCCGCGAGCTGGCCTCGCGCGGCGTCACCTGCAACGCGGTGGCCCCCGGGTACATCGACACCGCCATGACCGCCGACCACCTCCCCGAAGCGGCTCGGGTCAAGCTGCTCGAGCAGATCCCACTGGGCCGGATCGGCCGCGCCGACGACATCGCCGACGCTGTCGCCTTCCTGGCAGGACCTGAAGCCACTTACATCACCGGTCAGGTCCTCCGCGTCAACGGCGGCCTGTTGATGTAAGCGCGATTCTGGACTATCAACTCCCCCGAGGAATCATGTCGTCACCTGAAGAGATCGAGAGCAAGGTCAAGGAAATCATCTGCAATCAGCTCGAGGTATCCCCCGAGCAGTTGCGGCCCGAAGCGTCGTTCATCGACGATCTGAAGGCGGATTCCCTTGCGGTCGTGGAGCTCGTGCTCGCCTTCGAGCAAGAGTTCAAGATCACGATCCCCGAGGAAGATACCGAGCAGATCAAGACCGTCAAGGACGCGACCAACTACATCAAGACCCACGCGAAGTGACACGCGGGCCGCTTGCGCGGTAGGAGATGACCATGCGTCGCGTCGTAATCACCGGCATTGGCCTCGTCACTCCGATCGGCAACGATCTCGAGTCCACCTGGTCGTCGCTGCTCGCCGGAAAAAACGGCGCGGCTCCGACGACGTTGTTCGACGTCACGGACTTCGCCACGAAGTTCTCGTGCGAGGTGAAGGGCTGGGAGCCCGGCAAGTACCTCGACAAGCGCGAGCTCAAGCACCTCGATCGGTTCCTCCAGTTCGGCGTCGCCGCCGGCGTGATGGCCGTCGCGGACGCGGGGCTGGGCACGCGGGTGCCCGCGGGCCAGGAGCATCGCTGGGGGGCGTTCATCGGCGCCGGGCTCGGCGGCGTGCGGACGATCGAGGACACGTACGCGGCGTCGAAGGTGAAGGGCCCGCGCCACGGATTCTCGCCGTACTTCGTCACCGACATCATCATCAACGAGCTGCCGGGCATGATCTCGATCCGCACCGGCGCGACGGGACCGAACATCTCGCACGTCTCGGCGTGCGCGACCGGCGCCCACTCGATCGGCGAGGCGTTCCGCACGATCCGCCACGGCTACGCCGACGGCATGATCTGCGGTGGGGCCGAGGCGACGATCTCGATCCTCGGGGTCGGCGGCTTCAACGCGATGCGCGCGATGTCGACGCGCAACGACGCGCCGCAGAAGGCGAGCCGGCCGTTCGATCTCGACCGCGACGGCTTTGTCATCGGCGAAGGCGCGGGCGTGATCGTGCTCGAGGAGCTCGAGGGCGCGAAGAAGCGCGGCGCGCGGATCTACGCCGAGCTCGTCGGCTACGGCGCCAACAGCGACGCTCACCACGTGGCGGCGCCGGCGCCCGAGCACAAGGGCGCGCAGGCGTGCTTCCGCATCGCGCTCGCGGACGCCAAGCTGTCGCCGAGCGACATCGGGTACATCAACGCCCACGGCACCTCGACCGATCTCAACGACAAGAACGAGACCTTCGCGGTGAAGGTCGTGTTCGGCGATGCAGCGCGCAAGCTCGCGATGTCGTCGACGAAGTCCATGACCGGTCACACGCTCGGTGCGGCCGGTGGGATCGAGGCCGGCATCACGGCGCTCGCGCTCGCGCGTGGCGTGCTGCCGCCGACCACGAACTACGAGAACCCCGATCCCGAGTGCGATCTCGACTACGTGCCGAACCACGCGCGCGAGCAGCGCGTCGATCACGCGATGTCGAACAGCTTCGGGTTCGGCGGCACCAACGGCGTGCTCGTCATGAGCCGCTACAAGGGTGACTAGCCGTGAAGTGGTTCGCGGGCTCCGATCACGCCGGGCTTCGTCTGAAGCAGGTGCTGATCGCGAAGCTCAAGGAAGTCGGCGACGAGGTCATCGACGTCGGCACGCACGACGACCAGTCGGTCGACTACCCGGACTTCGGCGCCGAAGTCGGCCGGCGTGTCGCCGCCGAGGCCAGCGAGACCACGCGCGGGCTCGTCGTCTGCGGGAGCGGCATCGGCATCAGCATCGCGGCGAACAAGATCGCCGGGATTCGCTGCGCGCTCGTCCACGACAGCTACACCGCCGAGCTCGCGCGCCAGCACAACGACGCCAACGTGATCGGCATGGGCGCGCGCGTGATCGGGCCCGGGGTCGCCGAGGACGCGCTCCTCAGGTTCCGCGGCATGCCGTTCCTCGGCGGTCGCCACCAGCGCCGCGTGGACCTCCTCACGGCCCTCGACAAGCCACCGAGTCAGAAGTAGCTCATGCGCTGCCCGTTCTGCGCCGTCGACGAGAAGGACAAGGTCATCGAGACGCGCGTGTCGAAGGACGGCAGCGAGATCCGTCGCCGCCGCGAGTGCGAGGCGTGCACGCGCCGCTTCACCACCTACGAGCGCATCGAAGAGTCGATGCCGCTGGTGATCAAGGCCGATGGTCGTCGCGAGCCGTTCGATCGCAACAAGATCGAGCACGGCATCATGAACGCCGTCGCCAAACGCCCGGTGTCGCGCGATCAGGTCTCCGCGCTCGCCCTCGACGTCGAGCGCGAGATCGGCGAGCTCTCGGTCTCGGAGATCAAGGCGCGTGATGTCGGCGAGCGCGTGCTGCCCAAGCTCAAGGCGCTCGACCAGGTCGCCTACGTCCGCTTCGCGTCGATCTATCGCGACTTCCGCGACCTCGACGGCTTCGCGAAGGAGCTCGACGCGCTTCGCAGCGAAGACACCGGCGAGTCGCCGCCGCTCGCCGACTCCACCGACGAGCACGCGCCGGTCGTCGTGGAATGAGGGGACGGTGTCTCTTTAGGCACCTTACGTCGCGCAGTCCCGCGAAATCACTGAGCGCGAACCAACGATGACGACCGACCGCCTACGCGACGAGGCGTTCATGGCGCGAGCACTCCAGCTCGCGGAGAAGTGGCGCGGTCGCACGGCGCCGAATCCGATCGTCGGCTGCGTGATCGTCGACAAGCGCGGCGCGGTCATCGCCGAAGGCGCGCATCGCGGCCCGGGCGCCAAGCACGCCGAGCGCGACGCCCTCGAGAAGCTCGGCGGCAAGGCCCCGGGCGCCACGATGTACGTGACGCTCGAGCCGTGCATGCACAGCGGCCGCACGCCGCCATGCGTCCCCGCGGTCAAGGCCTCCGGGGTCGCCCGCGTGGTCGTCGGCACCGAGGATCCGATTCCGGGCCACGGTGGCGGCATCGAGGCGCTGCGCCGCGCGAAGATCTCGGTGACGCGCGCGCTCGTGGCCGCGTGCGACGCGTCGAATCGACCGTTTCTCACGTGGTCGCAGTACCGCCGCCCGGCGTTCACGCTGAAGGCGGCGATCACGCTGGACGGCAAGATCGCGACGGTCAAGGGGCGCTCGAAGTGGATCACCGGCGACGCGGCGCGCGCCGACGTCCATCGCCTCCGCGATACGCACGATGCCGTGCTCGTCGGCATTCGCACGGTACTCGCCGACGATCCGTGGCTCACCGCACGGCTGCGCGGCGCGCGCGATCCGATGCGCATCGTCCTCGACGGCAAGCTGCGGACGCCGCTCGACGCGCGCCTGCTGCCGAAGCAGGGCGGGCCGCGCACGATCATCGTCACGACCGACCAGGCACCCGCGGCGAAGGAGCGCGCGCTGGTCAAGGCCGGCGCCGAGGTGTGGCGGTTCAAGGCGCGCGCGAACGGTCACGTGCCGCTCGATCTGCTCGTGCAGGAGCTCGGCGCGAAGGACATCACGTCGGTGCTCGTCGAGGGCGGCGGCCAGGTCCACGCGTCGTTCATCGACCGCCGTTACGCGGACGAGCTCGTGCTCTACATCGCGCCGAAGGTCGTCGGCGGTCCGGCGCCGAGCTGGGTCGGCGGCAAGGGCGTCGGCACCATCCCGGCCGCGGCGGGCTTCGTGCTCGAGGGCCCGCCCGTGCAGCTCGGCGACGACCTCCGGTTGCGGTTCACGCAGGCGCCTGACACGCGGATCGACGACCCGCCGCCGGACGATTAGCCGAGCAGCGCGATAGCGATCTCGCTGGGTTGCGAGGCACAAGTTGTCTAAAGAGACACCGTCCCCTTCGTGGTACACGTCCCTCGTGTTCACCGGTCTCGTCGAGGACCTCGGCACGGTCGCTCGCGCCGACCGGCGCAGCGACGCGCTGATCCTGGCGGTGCGGCCGGCCCGGATCCCGGTGGCGGAGCTCGTGGTTGGTGAATCGGTGTGCCACGACGGCGCCTGTCTCACGGTCACCGATGTCGGACGCGACACGTACACGGTGCTCGCGGGCGCCGAGACGCTCGCGCGGACCACGCTCGGTGCCGCGCGCGTCGGCACGCGGCTGAACCTCGAGCGATCGCTGAAGGTCGGCGATCGCCTCGGCGGTCACTGGGTGACGGGCCATGTCGACGGCACCGGCGAGCTGGCCGCGCGCCGTGATCTCGGCAGTAACCTCGTGCTGGTCGTGCGCGCGCCGGCGGCGCTGCTGCGCTACATCGTCGAGAAGGGCTCGATCGCGATCGCCGGGGTGTCGCTCACGGTCAACGCCGTCGATCCGGAGACGTTCTCGGTCGCGATCATCCCGCACACGCGCGAGGCGACCACGCTCGGCGCGCTGAACATCGGCGACCGCGTCAACCTCGAGACCGATATTCTAGCCAAGCACGTGGAGAAGCTGCTCGGAGGTACGTCATGAGTCCCATCGAACGCGTTCAGAAGGCCCTCGACGAGATTCGCGCCGGCCGCATGGTCATCCTGGTCGACGACGAGGATCGCGAGAACGAGGGCGACCTCGTGTTCGCCGCCGAGCTGGTGACGCCGGAGCACATCAACTTCATGGCGACCCACGCCCGCGGCCTGATCTGCCTCGCGATGGACGACGCGATGATCGATCGTCTCGAGCTCGCCCCGATGGTGCGCGACAACCAGGCCTCGCTCGGCACCGCGTTCACGGTCTCGATCGAAGCTCGCCACGGCGTCTCGACCGGCATCTCGGCGCGCGATCGCGCGACCACGATCCGCGCCGCGATCGGCGACGACGCCGGCCCGAGCAAGGTCGTGTCCCCGGGCCACGTGTTCCCGTTGCGCGCGCGCAAGGGCGGGGTGCTCGTGCGCACCGGCCAGACCGAGGGCTCCGTCGATCTCGCGCGCCTCGCCGGGCTCAAGCCCGCCGGCGTGATCTGCGAGATCATGCGCGAGGACGGCGAGATGGCGCGCCGCCCCGAGCTCGAGGAGTTCGCGGCCAAGCACGGGCTGCTGCTGCTCAGCGTCGCCGACATGATCGCGTATCGCCTCCAGCGCGAGCGCATCGTGCACTGCGAGGGCACCGGCTCGTTGCGTCCCGGTGGGCTCGGCCCTGGCGAGCCATTCGCCGCTCACTACTTCCGCTCCGAGGTCGAGGACACCGAGTATCTCGCGCTCGTGCGCGGCGATGTCGCCGGCATCTCGGCGGCCGGTGGCACCGTGCTCGTGCGCGTCGCCGCGATGGATCCGCTCGCCGACACGTTCGATCTGCGCCCGGATCTCAAGCGCGCGCTCGAGGCGATCGATGACGCCGGCTGCGGCGTGCTGCTCTACGTCGTCAATCGCACCCGCATGAACCTCGGCGCGTCGTTCGAGCGGCTCGTGATGCAGCGCGAGGTCGCGCGGCCGAGCTTTCACGCGATCAACCAGACGAGCGAGGCGCTCCGCGACTTCGGCCTCGGCGCGCAGGTGCTCGCCGAGCTCGGCTGCCACAAGATTCGCCTCATGATGTGGAGCGATCGCAAGATCCCCGGCCTCGAGGGCTTCGGCATCGACGTCGTCGAACGGATCCCGATCCCGCCACGCGCCGCCTCGCGCGCGACCAAGGACGTCGGCTGACATGAGTCGCTACCTGCCGAATCCGGCGTAACTGCGGTATATCTCGCGCGCATGCCAGCCACCATCGAAGGCACTCTGTCCGCCACCGGCCTGTCGTTCGCGATCGTCGCGAGCCGGTTCAACGGCCTCATCGTGGAGCCGCTGATCGCGGGCGCCGTCGACGCCATCGTGCGGTCGGGCGGCAACGCCGACGCCATCACGATCGTGCGCTGTCCCGGCGCCTGGGAGTTGCCCCAGGTGGTGCGTCGGGTGGTCGAGCGCGGTGGCGTGGACGCGATCGTCGCGCTCGGCGCCGTGATCCGCGGTTCGACTCCGCACTTCGACTACGTCGCCGGCGAGGCCGCACGCGGCATCGCCCAGGCGTCCGCGAATTCGGAGATCGCCATCAGCTTCGGCGTGCTCACGACCGACACGATCGAGCAGGCGCTCGAGCGCGCCGGCACCAAGGCCGGCAACAAGGGCTTCGACGCCGCGCTCGCCGCGATCGAGCTCGCGACGCTCTACAAGGCATTGCGGACGAAGAAGAAGACCAAGTGACCACCAGCAGTGGGACTCGCCGGACCGGTCGCGCGTTCGCGCTGCAGCTCCTGTATGCACGCGATGGCGATGCCACGACCGACGTCGCCGGTGCAGCTGGCGCGTGGGCCGCGGAGTTCGAGCTCGAAGTGGAACCCGCGGCCGAGGCGTTCGCACGCGAGCTCGTCGCGAGTGCCGCGGCGAAGGCCGCCGAGATCGACGAGCTCATCACCACCTCGTCGAAGAACTGGCGCCTCGAGCGGATGTCGCGCGTCGATCGCAACATCCTGCGGCTCGGCGCCTGCGAGCTGCTGTCGTTTCGCGACGTCCCCGTG
>Ga0326726_10005424_pt1 | contig 11542 bp, 16 predicted proteins | sample MHFenrmetagenome_2_FD_207603 | JGI IMG/M metagenome (GOLD analysis project Ga0326726, IMG submission 207603) | Lab enriched peat soil microbial communities from Michigan Hollow, Ithaca, NY, United States - MHF15MN | ecosystem: Environmental > Terrestrial > Soil > Wetlands > Peat | place: USA...
CAACAGCGTAACCGCTGGCATTGTTGCTCAGGTAACTTGCGCCCGTGCCCTTGGTGATGCTCTTGATCTGCGCGCTCTCCCTGATCTGGCAGCCGCTGGTTTTCAGGATGATACCCTGCTGCTGGATGCGACGAATGTTCCCTTCGCCGACGATATCAGCGCGGGACTGTTTGCCGAGCAGGTTCGTTCCTGCCGTGGTGTTCACGACGAGCTGCAGGTCAGAGAGGGGAGCGCCGTTATCCTTGAGGATCTGGACGACACTTGCTGCATCGGTGAAGTCGCCTGGGGTGCCAAAAGGTGTAGCTCCGGCTGTACCGAATGCGCGCGCTGCATACACATAGAGCGCGGCAAGGTCGGCTTCAACTTCGTTAGTGATCGTTCTCATAGCCTGGAAAAACTGGTCGATCAATACGGTATTGTGCATGCCGTTGAGAGCCATCTGCTCTTCACCAGTCCAGTTCACCGGAACCATTTTTGATTTCTGAATCGTCATGGTCTTTTTGCCGAGATTCTGATCACCAGAATCAGGCGAAGCAGGGCCGGGGGTGATGTTGACGGCAGTCGCACCGGCAGTAACGGGCGAAGTGATCTCCTGCCCGACGGCGGCATTGGCTTCACCGGCATTGATTGTCACGGCAGGAATCATGCCTACCAGCTCACGGGACACCTGGTCAACAGCCGTGTAAATCACCGGGATCAATCCGGTCAGAGTGTTACCCATTATGTTTCCTCCAAATCAGTTTAGTTGTTCAGTCGATGATGGTTATTCCTTTCCCGATTGCTTCGCTCTTCTGCAGCGGCGTGAGCGCATCAAATGCGCTCCGCTTCATGGTGCTTGACCCGCCACCGCCATATCCGGGCCCCTGCGCTCCGCTTCCACCAGGTCCGGCGGCTACAAAATGGGCGTTCTCTTTCAGGAAGCCTTCGACCAGGTCAGCTACAGAGACAGCCTTGCCGGCCTTGAATGCCGGTTTGCCTTCGGCGTCGAGCACTTCAAGGCTTCCAGCCTCGGTCGTGCGTACATTGCCCTTCAGCAGGTCCTTGACCTGCTCCGGGCTGATGGCATTCTGAGCGGCCGCCTCGCGCACAAGCGCGCCGTCGATCCGCTCGGCAGAAAGCTGCGCCTTGAGCTTGCCGGTTTCGGTGTCGTGTTCGGTTTTCTGCTGTGCGATGATCTTTTCGTATTCGCCCTTTCGCTCAGCTTCCTTGCGCTGGCGCGCGGCATCTTCTGTTTTCAGCCGCTCGAACTCCTTCGGGTCGATGCCGCTGTACTGGCTTGTCGCAGCAGCTACGCGCTCGGCAGCGATGCGATCGACATCTGCCTGGGTGTACGTCGGGGGATTTGAGGGTGGCGTTGCCGGGGGAGCGCCGGCACCTGGTCCGCCGGTATTGTCGACAAACAAGGTTCCGGCTGAGATCATGCGCAAGAAGGGGGAGAAAAGATTTTTCATGGTCGATGCCTGAGTGTTTCTAAAAATTCCTGTCACAGGTGGAAATTAATAGAAATATCCAGAAACATCAAAGCGCACTCTTACACTAATATTTCTTCTTTCTTAAATCTTTGTTCTCTATTCTCTATAGTAGTGACCTGCGATCTGTCCGTCATCTGTTTTTTGATCTGTCCGTTTTCTGCTCGCGGGTCGCTATATCCTATTATTCGGCAATAGATTAATCTGTCCGTTATCTGTTCGTCGATCTGTCCGGTATCTGTATCATGATCTGTCCGTTTTTAAAGGCGTTAATTTTATGGAGCCCCAACCATGAAAAAAATCGTCATCATCCTGCTCGCGCTGCTGGTAGCTTGCGCATCGTCGAAGCCGCTGCCGCCTTCTGACGCCGTGTATGTGCGTGGGTATAACCGACCGGATGGGAAGTATGTGAAGCCGCATTACCGCTCGCGGCCAGATGGAAGGGAGGATAATAACTATGGGCGGGAAGCGGAGTATAATCGATAATTTTTTATGGATAAAAAATTAGGTTTATCAATTTCAATTTTTGGTCCTTTTGTATTGTTTGTTGCAAGTTTAAAGCATTGGTATTATTATCAGCATTTTGGTGTTAGTATATTTCGATTCATGGACATTTCCGAGGTTGTTTCTTTATATCTCGGTGATTTGATGATTGTTTTATTGTCGGGCTTGCCTGGCGTGATACTGTCTTATTATATTTTAAAGGATAAAAGAAAGCTGAATTACGATAAGCGTCAAGACCGTTTTTTTGGTTTTATTTATAATTATTTAACAGAGATATATTTCATTGTTTCTATAGTTTCGTATTTTTTGCAAGGAATGCATGATTTTGCATATGTTATGTGTGAGTGGTTTGTTGGTTATGAGCTGTTCCTTTTTTTTATAAAAAAAATTACGAAATATTTGAGGGATGAAAAAAAAACAGAAGAATATTATTTATGGGTTATTTTTTTTATGATGAGTGCCGTTTGGGGCTCATATATGCATGCAAGATATGAGATTTATGAAGTCTCGCATAAGAAGCAAAAATATATTCTATATTTTTCGGGATCAAAATTAAGTCTTGATGATGATGTGAGGTTTTATATAGGGAATACATCAAAATATTTATTTTGTTCTGTCGCTGGCTATGTTCATGTGTATAAGATGGATGATATTAAAGAGATGGTTATTTATAAATGACTATTACGCTCTATTCGCCACATTAGTTGTGGCTTAAATTTAGCCTTGATAGTTCATTGTTTAAATGGCTCAATCAACTGTTGGTTTCATTACACTCAGGGTAACATATTTTCCTATGAATAATAACGCAGAACAACCAACAGACGCTGATATCGTCCGTGTAATAGAGAGCACGATCGCTGCAAAAAATCAGGAGGTTATGGGCACGATTGAAGATATCAAGGATACGATTACCCACTCGACTTGGCTTTCAGTAGTTGCTGTTGGAGTCTTGGCAGCAGTCGCTACTATCGTATCTCCATCTCAGTGCATTTGGGTGCAAATAACGGGCGCTTGCTCGATAACTGCGGCTTGCATTTCAATCGTGAACTCAATGCAACAAAGCACACTATCAAATACAATGCTTTATCTCAACCGGCAACTCCTTTTAGGAAACAGCGCTATTCAAACTGAACTTCTGGCGAGACGCCCAAAGCCTGACAATTTGGAGGTTTTCTCACAGCAAATTATTAATGAATCGGTTGTCTCCGGTGAGTATCGAATCAAAATATTTGATATCAAGAGCGCAATCAAAGCGGAAGGGAACACCGAACGCTATGCTAATTTGCAAGCAAAACTACTCCTCGCGTCAGTAGTTCTTTTTGGCGTTGCGGCTGTCCTGCCTTCAGTTACACCTTATCTCTCACCATGTAAAAGTGTAACTCAACCAAGACCAGAAGCTCCGGCCAATAAAGGGATACCTATCAGCACTAAACCATGAGGAAAAACCTTTATTGATATGGAGATTGTTCGATATAACTGCCCAGTGATGCTCAACTAAAACGTGAGATCATGTCTCCTGAAATTTTCCGTTCCCTAGCCAAAGAAATTGTTATTCAGACCATTTCAGAACATTGGCTGTATTATGCTATTATAGCAGGGCTTACCATTTTTTTTTCAACTGTTGGATCATTCCTTAGTTCCTATTTTTCCAGACGAGCAGAGCATAGGGCTCTTGAGGACGACTTTGATGACGTCAAACGACAACTTCGTGATACTACTGCGATCAGTGAGTCGATTAAGGTGGATATTAAGCAGTTGTCCGATAGGTCTGAAAAACTGCAATGGCTGAAGCGTGAAAAACTTGAGGACTATGTCGTGGCAGTTCTTCGAGGCATCGAGTACTTGACGCTAGTTATGAGACACTATTTTTTTGATGCCGATCTGCCAAAAAACGAAGATCCACTCTTGGTTGCCGCTATGCTCCAAAAGCTCTACTTACCTGAACTTGATGAAGAACACTCAATGCTAATGAAGGCTGTAGCGGAATATCGATCATGGATCAGTTTGGGAATGCAGGAAAGACTTGAAATTTGGAAAGCGACCAATGTCAAGTCTGCACCGAGTCAGGAAACTTGTGAGCAATATACTACCCATCTCAAAAACATAAACGGTAGCGTTATTTTGGTTGAGCAAGCAGCAAAGAAATTAGCCCGTGAAATGAACCATGTCTAATCACCGTTTCTCAACTGTTCAATCAAGATAAATATTACGCTCAGCCACTAGCTTCCTTCAACCCGCTCCTGGCCGAGATACTGGGGAGTGAAAGCTTGTCGCGCTCCGCTGCCACTCAGCATATTGCCCCGGTGACCAGACCAGGCCTAACCACCTTGCCGCCATGGACCACCGCAACAGGCGCCCCCGCCGCGCAGCTTCCGCTTCGCTCGCGTGCCGCGTCGTGCCGCCTCTTGCTCGAGGCGGGCGCAGATCGCGGGCGCAGAAACGGCGCCAGCCTTGCGCGTCCTCGCTCCGCTCCTCACTCCGCCTGCGGGCTCTGGTCGCATGCTCCCACCGCCTCTCCGGCCTCCGCTCGTCGCTGCGTTGCGGTTCGCAGCTCGCGCCTGGTGGCGGTGGTAGCCGACGGCAAGACGGGCTACTGGAAATTTGCAGGGAAATCAATAAATTCGTGAAGGCGCCGGTCATTGAAGCCGATGACTGGCGATTAGAAAGCCGCAACGCCGTGGGGGCGCGTGCGGCTTTTGCCTTTTCATCCACCATGAAGTGTTGCGGTCACCAAGCTTCGCCGAACCGGTCCACTTGCTGCATAGAGAATGATTGGTGGTGGAGCTGATGATTCTTTAAATAAACTAGCCATGACACAATCAATGTTCATGTCATGGCCAGCATGGTCTACTTTTTTTCAGGACCTTTGGAATAACCCCATGGATAATGAAGTGGTTCATAGGATTTACTTGATCCGTCAGCATTGTGCTCAGTGATGTCTACGACATTTCCCGTTGTAGAGTTAACGGTGACATCTTTTGAGCTGCCGTCCGCTCGATGAGTGGTTTCTCTGTAGCCCCCAGGAACACTCGATTTTGACTTGTCTTCTGACATGATGATCTCCCTGATTGTATGCGCCGAGTATAATGTTAAACATCACACATATACGAACTTGGATTCGGCGGTTAGTAGTTCCTGAACATAATGCATAAAACAAAGTGCGTTGTGACCGTGCATGGCGCTCGCTCTTCGGTTGCACATGAAAGCACGCGATGCGCTCAGCGCCTGGCGAGCTTCGCTTGGGCTCCGCATCGCGCCCCGGCGGCGGACAGCAGCCGCGTAGGGGCCGCGCTTGCCTTGCTACGTGCGGCGCGGTTGCTGTCCGCCTTGCTTCCGGGCCGCCATGCTCCGCCAATCTCCCGGCGCTGCCGGGAGCCTGAACCGCCCGGGCACGCTTCCATTCGCTCCGGTCGCCCGCTCCGCTTTCCGCTCCCTGCGCTCCGCCTGGAAGCGCACCCCGGCGCCTGAACCCTTGTCGCGCTCCGCTCGCTCCACCTCGGGCGGCTTCGTCCGCTCTGCGCTCAGCCGCTCGCGCGCCTGAACTGCTCCGCTCCCGTCGCTGATCGCCCGAGACATCGCGGCTCCGCTTGGGCTCCGCATCGAGGCGCGGGGGCCGGACAGCCGCCGCATGAAGAGCGTGCTTGCCTTGCCGCGCGCGCCGGCGACTGTCCGCCCCTCTTTCCGCGCCCCAATGCTCCGGCAATCCCCGGCGGCTCGCCGGGGCCCGGACCGCCAGAGCGCAACGCCCTCCGTTCCGCTTTTCTGCGGGAGCTCCGCTACGCGCTGCGCGCAACGCTCCACCCCTCCGCTGCGCTCCACTCCAGGAATTGCGCCCAGGCGCTGAAGAGCGTCAGGGGCGCGACGGCCGCACGAAGCAGCCCACGCGCCCGAACAGCGGACGGCGGCGCGGGGGAGCCTCGCGCAGCGCTTCCCACCCGCCCGCCGACGCGCTGCAAAAACGCTCCGGCAATGCGCCTGCCTCAAGCATGTCGACACGGCCGCGCCGCAAGCAGCGGACGCGACGCGGCCATGTCGAACGGTAAATCCCGTCGGGTGCCGGTCGTGGTTCAGTCCTGCTCCGATACACGCCTCATGCTTCTCTGTCATGGAGCTTGCAAAAAACATCCCGCAAGCGCCACGCCAGAGGCATCAGGCGCTAATGTCGGTCGTCGAGGGTGCATCGGTGTCAAGCATGCGCCCCACGGCCGCGCAGGCGCGCCCGCAAGGTGGTCTGAAGTCTTGTCCCGCAGCGGCGCGCGCGAACAGCCGAGGGCGCGCTTGCTGCTTTATCCGTGCCGCTCGTTGTCCTGCCGTCGGTCCGGATCTCCGCACCCGCCGCTGTTCCGTCATGCTTCTTGCGGGGCTCAGGCAAGAAGCGCGCCGGGCGGCCGGTGCTCGTGCCAGGCCAGGCGTGCCGGCGGGGGCGGCATGGCGCTCATGCGTCCGGCTCCAGGCTGTCACGCCGCTTGCGGAAGAGGGCAAGCGGGCGCGCCCAGCCCTCCGCACGGCCGCTTCAGCGCATGAAGAGCGGGGCGCTTCGCGCGGGGGCGGTATGGCCGCTCTGCGGCATGGGGAGCAGGCCGCCCGCTGTCACGCTTTGTGCAGCGGAGGAGGCAAAAAGACGCGCCAGCGGGCGGGCGTCGGGCCTGTCACGCCGCTTGCCAAAGCAGCCGAGCAAGCGTCGCGCCAGGCCCTCCGCTATGCATGCTCATGGTGTCAGTCGTACCAGTTACATCAAGTAGCCTCCGGCGGGTAGCGGCATACCCGCGCTGTCACGCCGCTTTCATCGCTCAGGCAAGAGACGCGCCGGCGCTGCTGAAGAGCGTTCCGCTACGCTTGCCGTAAGTCATACCCGCTTCGCGGACAGTAATCACTTTCCCCGGTGGCCCGGCCAAAGAAAAGCCTGTTTGCCTTTTTCCACAAGGGCCGTTCGCTTCCGCGCTCCGCTTGTGCAGCTCACTTCCTCCCTTGCAGAAAAAGTTTGCCCGGCTTGGGGAGGCCGCTGTCCCACCGGGGAAAGGTTTTAGCAGCCAAAAATAGGAGGTTATCATGGTTTATTTAATCGCTTCGTCATCGTCGCTCGCCGGTGCTCGTAAACTGGTTTCTGAGTTTTTTTTCTGGAAAAAGGTTTCATTCGTGCAGGTGAGCAAAAACATCTGGTCGCTTTCTGCCGGCTCCGTCGCTATGCCTGCGTTCCGTATCATAAAAAAAGGAGGGCGTTACCGGTTTGAGCAGTCTATTCGTGTTCCGGGAGAATCTGCGTTATGGTAGGTTTTACCGGTTCCCGTCGTCCATCGCCTGCGCTGGCAGTCATCGCCTCGGGCGTCGCTGCGTCCTGCAGCTCGGCAGGGCTCTCTGTCGCCGTCGGCTGCGCTGCCGGCATCGATGCGGCCGTTCGTGCGGCCGTGCCTGGCGCGCGAGTTTTTGAGGCCTCGGGCGCGTCGCCCTGGGGCTATGTTGCACGATCGGTCGCGCTGGTCGAGGCTGTGCATGCGTCGGGTAGAGGAGCGCTCGCCGTGTTCCCGTCGCGGCAATGTCCGGCCGGGCTGGTTCCTTCGCGGCAGTCGGCTCGCTGCTTCTGTGGGTCAGGGTCGGGCACCTGGGCAACTGCTGCCTATGCTGCAGGCCTCGAGGTGCCGGTGTGTGTGTTCGGAGCGTTCGAGCTGCCGGTTTGGGGCGGGGTGTGGGAGCGGGTTGGGTGGGCGTGTGCGTTCAGCGGCGGGTGGGTGTGGCGGCCTGGGCAACTTGGCCTGTTCTGAAATGCGAAACCCCGGAGATCCCGGGGTTCTGCTTTTTTAACCATTCTGATCATTTTGCCGGAGTTTGAAATCTCCGCAGAAATCGTCTTCAGCCATGATAGGGAATTTTTTATGTGGGTCCACCGTGTGCGGTGCGCGGAATCTGCATTCCCCATGCGTTAAACTCCTTTCAGGGATCTTTTGCCGGAGCAGTTCCATAAATTCCGAATCTTCATCTTGTGCTGGTGTATTTCTTTTCCACCAGCGGCATTCAGAGCATGTTTCTGTCATGGGTCGTGATAATTATGAGCGTGTTCATTATTTGAAAGTAGCATTTCATCAACCAATCACAACCAACTCGTCCGTCTCCTCCTGCTCCGGCGGCGGGCTGCCGGGCTTGTGGGTGGAGTTATTATTTGTGGCGATTTAGTTGTATGGTCCTAAAAACCTATCTCCATTAAAGTGGATCAGGTGCGAAGGGGCATCGGCGACCCATACTTCCGTTTCCCATGCGATTTCAGAAAGGAAGCGCTGCATGATCGCGCGGGAGGGGAAGGCGGTCACATAGACCAACCCCGCAGAGCATCCGGCAAAAAGGGCGGCAAGTTCATGATGCCGCTTGCCGTCAACGGGGCCGTGGCTGGTCACGGACTCGATGAGCAAAAGCCAGTCTTTCGCGGGGAAATAAATCACTACGTCCGGCATTTTGCCGTGCGAGTCCACGTCAACCCGTAGTTCGGTCAACAAGGCTTTATCGAAGTAGCCCCATTTGTCTCCGGTGTCTCCGACGTAGACTAAAACGCCACCCGGCGCATAGCGCGGGGCAAAGTTTTCGATGATGGCTTTGATTAGGTCGCTGTGTTCGCCGGGGCTTAACTCAATGCTTTCGCCTTCGGCAATTTGGATAGGAACAAGCTTTTGATTCCGCTCTTTGGCGTATCTCGCCGCCAAAGTTTCCCGGATAGATAGATAATGCTCTAACGCATTGTCCCATGTGGACGTGCCGAAGGTCTTTAACAGGTCGAAAGTCTCCGGGGAAATCTGATAAACGGCGTTCGGGCTGTTAACGGGGCGGCTAGGCTGGTCGGGGTTATAGGTGGCAATCCCTGCGGCAACAAACTGGTGCATGGTTTGCCTCCGGAAAGTCTCGCGGGTGTTCGGGGCATAGGCTTTGCCGTATTTGTCGCGGCTGAAATCCATCATCGGGGTTATGCCGATGAGCGGGCTTTCGATTTCATCCCATGTTTTTTCAGGGGTCAGATTGAGCAAGGCGAGCAAGCAAAGCGCGGAACGTTCGTTTTGTTGCGCGCGAGGCATGCCTAATCGTTCGAGAATAAAAAGTGCACTGGTTAGGTGTTCGGATTCTGCCATGTGAGGGATTGGATTTGCTTATCTATGCTCTCCTGTGTAAAAACAATTTGGGTCGCGGCCCATTGAGCAAGCCGGATTAAAATGTCTTTGCTGGGATATTTTAAAAGGCGAAGATCGGTCGCATTAACCTGCGTGTGTCCGCTGAAGCGGCGGAATTGTTCATCGGCGAGGGTCGAGTTCAAAAACACGGCCAAGCCGCGTGCGAGGATCTCCGGAACGCCTTTTTTGCCGCTATGAAAAACGTTCAGGTGGTTCTCGAATCCTATCATTGAGGCGGCGAAGTCGTCCGGGGAAACCACACTGGCGACAATTCGCCGCTTTTCTTCCTTGGAAGAGAAGCGCCGCACAACGACATAAAACCCGCTCGGGTAAAGCCACTTCAGCGTTTTATCGTTTAACAGGATCGCGCTGGGCTTCTTTGCGTCCAGCTGCGGCCAAAGGATTGATTGCCCGGCGAAGTGGCACGGGTAGAGAAGCGGGACGGTCTGCAGGGTAGGAGAGTGCCGGAGGTGCTCTTTTAGCCGGAAGTCAACAACCGGGCCTGTTGAAACCTCAAGCCCAAGTTCGACAAGCGGCGTGCAAATAAAAGGGGCGGCGGTCTGTCGATGTTCCGGCGTGGTCGGGACATGAATAAATCGCTCCGGGTCGTCCTTCAGAACGATTTGATCGAACGGGAAGCGGAAGGAGTCGATGTCCGCAAACGTGTCGTCGGTCGAAGTCGAAACCGTTACTTCACCCTGCAGCGCCGCCCGTTCCAGAACAATGATAATGTTCTCCTGCAGAACGGCGTCATCTTTGAATGCGCGGTTTCGCGCGTCAAAGAGGTGAAGGCGCTTAATTGCTGCTTTTGCAAATATGAGGTCCCGGAACGGCCTGTAATAAGGGCCATTGCAAAAGCTGCGGGGAATGATGGCGACGAGCTGGCCGCCCGGCGTCATCAGTTCCAGAGCCAAGGCGACGAAGGCCGAATATAGATTAACCGTCTCGATGCCGACTTGCCGCAATAAGGCCCGATGCCTCGATGCGCTGTTGATTTTCTTATAGGGCGGGTTGAGAATTGAGTGCGTAAATCGCGCGGCGTCGGTCTGAATGAGGACCGCTGCGGCTTCGATAAAATCTTCCGAGGAAACGGAGATTTCCAAGGGAAGGGCCGTTTCATAAAGGGCCAGATTTTGCGCGAGGCGCTTTCTTAGCTTCGCGTCAACTTCATAGGCGCAGGCCTGAACGCGCGAGAAAGGTAGGTCGCCCGAAGCAACGCGTTCTAAAAAGGCACAAGACAGCGAGCCGATGCCCGCCCCTGCATCCAAGAGGCGGGCGGACGGGAAAGCTGTAGGTGTAAACAGCGAAGCCATGAACCGGGCGACGGTCGCGGGCGTCATAAACTGCCCGAGTTCGGATTTGCGCCCGGTGTCGATGCCTTGCCCTACCGTCCGGCGTTCGGTGTCAACACGGTCGAGTAATTGCAGCATTGGTTATGCTCGCTGTTAGGCTTCCTTTTGTTTGAGATAGCTGGCAAACTTTGCCCTGACGCGCTCCAATTCGGAGGCCATAACTGTTTTGACAAAGGTTGCCTCTTCGGAAAATCGTTCGGGCGTCTGAATTTGGCAGGTTCCATATTCGTTAACGAAGTTACCGCTTCGCGTTGCAAAGATGATGTCTCCCGATTTTGTTTTCCCAAGAACGAGGCGTTCTTGGTTGGCAGTGGTCTTGTAAAGGTCGCCGTTCTCCATGTGTTTTTCGTTGAGGTTATGAGTTCTGCTATCTCCAAATTTTTTCAAACCTTGCCAAGTTCGTGGCCGTATATATTACGGTATGATGAATGTTCCGATGCCCGAGAAAGTTTTAACATCATCAGAGCAGGCATCTTAGCTAAAAGTTACGCTTTTTCCTTGCCGCTCATATTTTTCGGTTTTGTGTACCTTTAACCTATTATAACCATCTCGTCTGTCTCTTCCTGCTCCGGCGGCGCATTCCGCCGCGCATAGCTCGCCGGCCGCGTCCGCTCGAGGATCCACGCGGCCGCTTTCCAGTCCCCCTCCGGTCCCTTGCTCGCATTCCTGATCCGCTTCAGCAACTCCGCCTCGCCCTTCGCCTGGGCTTCCGGCACGCCTTCGACCAGCAGCATCTGCAGCGTCGGGGGCTCCGGTTTGATCTGCTCTTCGGGGATCCCGGAGGCGATCAGCTCTGCAATCCGCTTTTCCTCGCGCTCGATGTGCTCGCGCCCCTCGTCCAGCCAGCGGTAATACGTCGTGCGGTGCACGCCGGCAAGCGCGCAGGCAACGGTAATCGAGTTGCCGGCGGCCAGGTGGCGGAGTAGCGCGCGGATGCGCTTGTCGTGGATTTTTAAGGTCATATAGGAATATACAGAAAGATGGGAAAAGGAAAGCCCGGCGCGGGGCCGGGCGGGTTGTTCAACGGATGTTGATGCTCACTTTCGGGACCACCTCGATGTACTCCGGC
>Ga0326726_10005425_pt1 | contig 11540 bp, 8 predicted proteins | sample MHFenrmetagenome_2_FD_207603 | JGI IMG/M metagenome (GOLD analysis project Ga0326726, IMG submission 207603) | Lab enriched peat soil microbial communities from Michigan Hollow, Ithaca, NY, United States - MHF15MN | ecosystem: Environmental > Terrestrial > Soil > Wetlands > Peat | place: USA...
CAGTGAAGCCGCGATCAGCAGCAAGTGGGTCACGAACCGTCCGGCGGTTGGAACCTGGGCCGCCTTCTGCGGGCCAGGCAGCCAACCTTGCAGCTCGCCGAGAACCATGCCGACCAGCGCCGCCAGACAGACACCGGCGAACACCAGCGCAACGCGGAAACCCACTACGACACCCGCCACGAGGATGGTGACGCCGAACGCGCCGAGCATCGCCGTATGGACGCCGAGCTTCGACATCCACGCAAAAAGCGTCGCGCCCGCCAGCATCGCGCCAAGCGCGACCATGACCGCGAGTTGCACGCGCCCACCCGCGGCGATGCGGGCCGCGACGACGAGCAACGCGGCAAAGGTGAACGACGACACGATTCCCGCGGGGAACGCCTCGGGCTGCTGGGTGCGTGTAATGAACACGACCGCTGCGATCGACGCCAGGCAGGCGATCGCACCGATGGCGATCAGCACGCGCACGACCTGGGGTGCGATGTCCTGGGTCCCTTTGGGAACCAGGGTACTTCTGGGCTTTTTGGAGTGGAGCACTGCTGATCGACCGATGCTGCGGGACGCGTATTGCCACCACGTACTCTCGCAGCCGCACCAAGCCGGCAATGCGTCGAATTCCCACGGCGGTACGGGCTAATTTCTCCCCCGCCGCGACGCAGTGGGAGTCAATCGCGCGAAGGACTGCGCGTTGCCGCCTCGGTGTAGTGGTCGACCTGCGCACCGAGCGATTCGCGCAGGCATCGCTCGCAAAGGCATCCACTCCGTGTTTCCAGAAGGGGAGCGGGCAATGCGGGAAGCCGCGCGCACCAACAGCCTTGGGGATCGTAGCGGCCGCAGACCATCGGGCCGTGACAGCGCGAGCAGCGGGCAGATTCTGCGGCGGGCGCAGGATCGGTCGACATCATCCGGCCTGCTCCGCAGCACGCGCCTGCGCAAACTGGACGAACCAGGTCAGGCTGCCCGGGTTGGCCATCGCATCGGCATTGGCCACCTTCTCGACCGGATGCCCCAGCAGCAGTTTCTTGATCGGCAGTTCCATCTTCTTGCCGGAGAGCGTCCGCGGCACTTCGGCGATCGCGATGATCTCGCTCGGTACGTGGCGCGCCGAAAGCGCGCGCCTGATCTCGCCGTTGATGCGGGCACGCAGCGCGTCGTCGAGCGCAAAACCCGGCCGCAGCACGACGAAGAGCGGCATGTACGATTCGCGCCCCAGATATTCGAGATCGACGACGAGTGAGTCGAGCACCTCGGGCAGCGCCTCGACGGCGCGATAGAGTTCCGCGGTGCCCATCCGGATGCCGTGCCGGTTGATCGTCGCGTCCGAGCGCCCGTAGATCACTGCGCCGACTGCTTCGGGCCGCGGCACCAGGCGGATCCAGTCGCCGTGGCGCCAGACGCCGGGATACATGTCGAAGTAGCTCTCGCGCAAACGTGTTCCGCCGGGGTCGTTCCAGAAGCGCAGCGGCATTGATGGCATCGGCGCGGCGCAAACCAGTTCGCCGACCTCATCGAGCCGTGCGTTGCCGGCGTCATCCCACGCTTCGACCTTGGCGCCGAGCGCACGGCACTGCATTTCGCCCTCGTAGACCGGCAGCGTCGGCAGGCCCGCGATGAACGCGCCGGCGAAGTCGGTGCCCCCGGAGATCGAGGTCAGCCAGAGATCGGGTTTAACCGTCCGGTAAATCCAGCGATACGCATCCGATGAGAGCGGTGATCCGGTGGAGCCGAGCGCGCGCAGGGCATCCAGTTCGAACTGCCGTCCTGGTTCGATGCCTCCCTTGAAACAATTGGCGTAGTAGGCCGCGCCTGCACCGAAGAATGTGATGTGTTCTTCGTCCACGAAACGCCAGAGCGTGCCGAAATCCGGCCAGCCGGGATTGCCGTCGTAGAGGCAGATCGTCGAACCGAGCAGCAGCGCGCAGACCTGGCAGTTCCACATGATCCAACCGGTGCTCGAGTACCAGTGGAAACGATCGTTCGGGCCGAGATCGTTGTGCAGACCCGAGCCCTTGAGCGCCTCGAGAACGATGCCGCCGTGCCCGTGCACGATGGCCTTCGGCATCCCCGTCGTCCCGGAGGAGTACACGATCCACAGCGGATGGTCGAACGCGACCTGCTCCGTTTCTCCCTCCCCCGCGTGTCGGGAAGGGCTGCGGTCGGGGTTGACGAGCTCGCTCCAATGCAACGAATTGGGCAACTCTGCATTCGCATCAAGCGTGGGGACGCAGACAGTGTGCTCTAGCGTCGGCAGTGCCGCCCGCAACTCCGCGACGATCTCGCGTCGGTCATGCGCCTTGCCGCCGTACCGGTACCCGTCGCACGCGATCAGCACCTTCGGTTCGATCTGCCGGAATCGATCCAGCACCGCAACGGGGCCCATATCGGGCGAGCAGACCGACCAGACTGCGCCAACGGAGGCGACCGCCAGGAACGCCACTACGGTCGCCGGCACGTTGGGCAGGTACGCCACGACACGATCGCCAGGCTGGACACCGAGCCTGCGCAGCGATGCGGCAAGTGCGCCGACCTGCGCATGCAGCGCGTCCCAGCCTATTTCCCCGCGCTTGCCGGTCTCGTCGCGCCAGATAATCGCGCTACGCGCCGCGGAGCGATGGCGAAACACCTGATCGACGAAGTTGAGCCGCGCGCCGGAAAACCAGACCGCACCCGGCATACGCGCCTCGGCGAGGACCTTCTCGTACGGCCGCGACGCCCTGATGTCGAAGAACTGCCAGACCGCGCTCCAGAAACCATCGAGGTCGGTCACCGACCAACCCCAGAGCGACTCGTAGTCGGCGAACTGCAGCCCGCGCTTCTTGTGCAACCAGTTCGTGAACGCCGTGATGCGCGCATCGCGGATGCGGTCGGGCGAGGGCGTCCAGAGCGCAGTCATGGGAGGGAGTCTAGTGGCGGGGCACGGACAAAGGTTTCCCGCAGCGGCGCGCCCAAACCCTGGCTCTCCCGCCCGGGCGGGGGTGCGGCGTGCCCGCTCGGTATCGTTGCGCCCGATGCCCCCGCGCGCCCCGCTCCTCTTCTCCGCGTACCTCCCGCTCACCGCCTCGATGGCGCTGGTCGGGCTTTACGTTGCGCTTTCGAAGCCGCTGGTCGCCGCGCTGCCCGTTTTCGCACTCGCTTTCCTGCGCTTCGGCATCGCGGCGATCGCCATGTCGTCCTTCGCGCGGCGCGGCCCGGGCGAAGCGCCGCTCTCCGCCACCGAACACCGGCTGCTTTTCGTGCAGAGCTTCTTCGGCAACTTCCTGTTCTCGATCTGTCTCCTCAGCGGCATGAGCCGCACGACGGCAACCGCCGCCGGGGTCATGCTGTCGACGCTGCCCGCGATGGTGGCGTTTCTCTCCTGGCTGGTCCTGCGCGAGCGGCTGTCGCGCCGGGTGGTCATCGCGATCGCGCTCGCCGTGGGTGGCATCGCACTCCTGCAGTTTGCAAAGACCGACGGCGCCGCGGCAGCCGATGCGTCGTTGCTCGGCAACCTGCTCATCCTCGGCGCCGTGTTCTGCGAGGCGACGTACGTGATCGTCGGCAAACGGCTTGCGGCAACGCTCGCACCGCTGCGCGTCTCCGCGATCATCAACCTGTGGGGGCTGGCGCTGATCACGCCGTTCGGTCTCTGGCAGCTCCGCCACGTCGAGCTCGGGTCGCTTTCGCCCGCGATCTGGGGGCTGCTGGGCTTCTACTCGATCGCCGCGAGCCTGATCGGTCCATGGCTGTGGATGGCCGGGCTCAAGCACATCCCGGCCAACCATGCCGGCGTGTTCACCGTCGCGCTGCCGATCGCGGCGGCGCTGGTGGGCGTGGTCGCGCTCGGCGAGACCTTCACCGCGTTGCACGCGGTGGCACTCCTTCTTGCCGCTAGCGGCGTGATGCTGCTCGCCACCGCGCGACCGGCCGCGGCAAGCGCTGCGCCGGTTTGACGATCAGCGATGCAGCGGAAGCATGGGAAACTTGGGGCGTCGTTGCGCTCTGGCTGGGCTTCGCTGGCGCCCTACCCGCGCCTGCTTGAGCCGCTTGGGCGCGCCACACGCGACGCGCAACGCGATCCTGGGAACGCCTGCGCCGCGCGCGCAGCGCAGTGGTTATTTCGATATTTCGCCGGAGCCTTGGCATGGACCTGCCCGTCACCTACACCGACATCGACGCCGCGCGCGACCGCCTGAAAGGCATCGCGCATCGCACGCCGGTTCTCACGTCGCGCACCGCCGACGCCGCCACCGGCGCAACACTCTTCTTCAAGTGCGAAAACCTGCAGCGCATGGGCGCCTTCAAGTTTCGCGGCGCCTACAACGCGCTCGCCCAGTTCGCGCCGGAGCAGCGCAAGCGTGGTGTGATCGCGTTCTCCAGCGGCAACCACGCGCAGGCGGTGGCACTCGCCGCGCAGCTGCTCGGCATCCCGGCGACGATCGTGATGCCGCACGATGCGCCGCGCATGAAAATCGAAGCGACGCGCGGCTACGGCGCCGAGGTGATCGGCTACGACCGCTACAAGGAAGACCGCGAGGCGATCAGCAAGCGCTTGTCGGCCGAACGCGGCCTGACGCTGATCCCGCCGTTCGATCACGCGCACGTGATCGCCGGCCAGGGCACGGCGGCGGCGGAACTGATCGAAGACGTGGGCGCGCTCGACCTGCTGCTCGTCTGCGTCGGCGGCGGCGGCCTCGTTTCCGGCAGTGCCGTGGCGGCGCGGCACCTGGCGCCGGATTGCCGCGTGATCGGCGTCGAGCCGCAAGCGGGCGACGATGTGCAGCGCAGCTTCCGCGCGGGACGGATCGTGCACATCGACGTTCCGAAGACGATTGCCGACGGCGCGCAGACGCAGCAGCCCGGCGTGCTCACGTTCGCGACGATCCGCGCGCTGGTGAGCGACATCGTCACGGTCGACGACGCGGCACTGGTGCGCGCGATGCGTTTCTTCGCCGAGCGCATGAAGATCGTCGTCGAGCCGACCGGTGCACTCGGCGCTGCGGCAGCGTTCGAGCGCAAGGTCGCAGTGGCCGGCAAGCGTGTCGGCGTGATCGTGAGTGGCGGCAACATCGATCCGACGTTCTACGGCGAGCTTCTCTCCGGCGCCGCGAAGTAAGCGGCAGCGGCGGCACGTTCATGGCATTGCTCACGCTGCTCGACGCGCAACTCGCCTATGGGGACGTTCCGTTGCTCGATCGCGCGGCGCTCTCGGTCGAATCGGGCGAGCGCATCGGCCTGATCGGGCGCAACGGCAGCGGCAAGTCCTCGCTGTTGCGTGCGATCGCGCACCTCGGGTCGCTCGACGACGGTCAACTGCGCATCGCCGACGGCACGCAGGTGGTCCTGGTCGAACAGGAGCCGCAGCTTGCGCCGGCGGCCACCCTGCGGCTCAGCCTGATCCGCCGTGGACACATCGAGCAGATCCATGACGAGCGCGAGCGCTGGCGCGCGGAAGCGCGCGTCGACGAATACCTGCACCGCTTCGGGCTCGACCCGGAGCGTGTGCCGGAGACCTGCTCGGGCGGTGAACGCAAGCGCAGTGCACTGGCCCTTGCGCTCGCGTTGCAGCCGGACCTGCTGCTGCTCGATGAGCCGACCAACCATCTCGACATCGACGCGATCGCGCGGCTCGAAGTGTTGCTGGAAAAGGGTCCGACGCAGATCGTGATCACCCATGACCGTGCGTTCCTCGAGCGCGTGGTCACCCGCATCGTCGAACTCGATCGCGGCGTGCTGCGCTCCTATCCCGGCAACTTCTCCGCGTACGAGACACGCAAGCGCGACGAACTCGCGGCCGAGGAGACCGCTAACCGGCGCTTCGACAAGTTCTGGGCGCAGGAAGAGGTGTGGATCCGCAAGGGCATCGAGGCACGCCGCACGCGCAACGCCGGGCGCGTAACGCGGCTGGAGCAATTGCGCCGGCAGCGCGCGGAGCGGCGTACGCAGGCGGGCACGGTCACGCTGTCGCTCGATTCCGGCGAGCGCTCCGGCAAGCTGGTCGCGGAATTCGAGGGCGTCAACAAGGCGTTCGCCGAGCGGGCAATCGTGCGCGACCTCGACCTGCGCCTCATGCGCGGTGATCGTCTCGGCCTGATCGGACCGAACGGCGCCGGCAAGAGCACGTTGATCCGTCTGCTGCTCGGCCAGCTCGCCGCCGACAGTGGAACGATCCGGCTCGGCACCAACGTGCAACCCGCCTACTTCGATCAGTTACGCGAGCAGCTCGACCCGGAACGCAGCGTCGCCGAAACGATCAGCCCGGGATCGGACTGGATCGAAGTGGGCGGCATGCGCAAGCACGTGATGAGCTACCTCGGCGAGTTCCTGTTCCCGCCGCGCCGCGCCGAGGCGCCGGTGAAGACACTGTCGGGCGGCGAACGCAATCGCCTGCTGCTCGCGCGTCTCTTCGCACGCCCGGCCAACCTGCTCGTGCTGGATGAGCCGACCAACGATCTCGACATCGAAACGCTCGAGCTGCTCGAAGACACGCTGCAGGGCTATGCCGGCACGCTGATCCTCGTCAGCCACGATCGGGCGTTTCTCGACAACGTTGTGACGCAGACGCTGGTCGCCGAGGGCGACGGACGTTGGAAGGAGTACGTCGGCGGCTATTCGGACTGGGTTGCGCAACGGCCTGTGCCGCAAGCGGCGCCCGCACCGAGCCGCAACTCAAAAGGGCTGGCCGCGCCGCCGCGCCGCCAGGAAAAGACGCGGCTGTCGTTCAAGGAGAAGCGCGAACTCGAAGCACTGCCGGCGGAGATCGAGGTGCTGGAGCGCGAACAGGCCGAACTCACGGCGCGGGTGAATGACGCCGGCTATCACCGCGTCGGCGGCGAGCAGATCAAGGCGGATCGTGCGCGCGCGCAGGCGCTCGAGGCCGAGCTGGAAACGCGTTTCAATCGCTGGGCGGAACTGGAAGATAAGGCGCGCGCTGCCGAAACGTGACCCGGTTGAGTATTCTTCGCGGCTCGCCCGATCGCCACTTGCCGGCGCAAAACATGTTTGTCAGCTTCGACGACGTCTGCAAGACCTACGACGGCTTGACCAACGTCGTCGACCATCTCGACCTCGCCATCGCCGAAGGCGAGTTCCTCTCGCTGCTCGGCCCCTCCGGATCGGGCAAGACCACCACGCTCTTGATGCTCGCAGGCTTCGAGCGGCCCACCGCCGGGCACATCCGGTTGCGCGGCCAGCCGATCGATGGCCTGCCGCCGTACCGGCGCAACTTCGGCATGGTGTTCCAGAACTACGCGCTCTTCCCGCACATGACGGTGGCGGAGAACCTGGCGTTTCCGCTTTCGGTGCGCAAGTTCGCGAAGAGCGAGATCGAAACGCGCGTCAAGCGCGCGCTCGACATGGTGCGGCTGCCGGTGCATGGCCACCGTCTTCCCGCGCAACTTTCCGGGGGGCAGCAGCAACGCGTCGCGGTGGCGCGCGCCCTCGTGTTCGAGCCGCAACTTATCCTGATGGACGAGCCGCTCGGCGCGCTCGACCGGCAACTGCGCGACGAAATGCAACTCGAATTGCGCGGCCTGCACGACCGGCTGGGCATCACCACGGTGTACGTCACGCACGACCAGGCCGAGGCGCTGACGATGTCAGATCGCATTGCCGTGTTTCACCAGGGCAAGATCCAGCAGATCGCCGCGCCGAAAGTTCTCTACGAACTGCCGGAAAACCTCTTCGTCGCGTCCTTCGTCGGCGAGAACAACCGTTTGACCGGTGAGATCGTCGAGGCGGGCGCCGAACACTGCGTCGCCTCTGTCGAGGGCGCACGCATCCGCGGGCGCGCAAGCGTGCAGGTCGCGACGGCGGCACGCGTGACGATCTCGGTGCGCCCGGAGCAGATCTCGGTCGTGGCCGCCGCGAACCATGCGGGCGACAACACGCTCACCGGGCGCGTCGAAGAAACGATCTTCCTCGGCGATCGCGTGCGCGTGCGCCTGCGCTGCGCCGCGGGCGAGTTGATCGCCAACGTGCCCGCGCGTGCCGCGGCCGGCATCCCGCAAGTCGGGGCGGACGCGGTGGCGCAATGGTCGGCCGCGAGTACAGTGGTTTTCCCGCAGTGAAGAGAAACAACCCGCTAGCCAGAGGAGCAAGACGATGAAAAAGACAAGCCTGTTCGCCGCGACGATCGTCGGTTTCGCGTTGGGAATCGGGGCCACGGCGTCAGCGCGCGATCTGTCGGTGGTGTCGTGGGGCGGCGCCTACCAGGACGCGCAGAAGGAGGTCTACTTCAAGCCGTTCATGGCGAAGTCGAATGTCAAGATGGTCGACGAGAGCTGGGACGGCGGCATCGGCGTGCTGCGCGCCAAGATGCAGGGTGGCGCAAACAACTGGGACGTCGTGCAGGTCGAGTCGGAAGAGTTGCTGCTCGGCTGCGAAGAAGGTCTGTTCGAGAAGATCGACTGGGCGAAGCTCGGCGGCAGGGACAAGTTCCTCAAGGACGCGGTCAACGATTGCGGCGTCGGCGCCATCGTCTACAACTTCGTGCTCGCGTACGACGGCGACCGCATCAAGGACACGCCGAAGAGCTGGGCCGATTTCTGGGACACCAAGAAGTACCCGGGCAAGCGCGCGCTGCGCAAGGGCCCGAAGACCAACCTCGAGATCGCGCTGCTCGCCGATGGCGTCGCGCCGGGCGACGTATACAAGACGCTCGCCACGCCGGCCGGTGTCGATCGCGCCTTCAACAAGCTCTCGCAGCTGAAGGGTGACCTCATCTGGTGGGAGAAGGGCTCGCAGCCGCCGCAGATGCTCGCCGCCGGCGAAGCCGCGATGGTCTCCGCATACAACGGCCGCATCGCCGCCGCGAACAAGAACGACAAGAAGAACTTCAAGATGAGCTGGCCCGGCAGCCTGTACACGATCGACTCGTGGGTGATCATGAAGGGCTCGCCGAACAAGCCACAAGCCGAGCAGTTCCTCGCGTTCGTCAGCGATCCGCAGAACCAGAAGAACCTGCCGCCGCGCATTCCGTATGGCGTGACCAACGCAAGCGCCACCGCGCTCGTCGACAAAGCGGTGATGCCGGACCTGCCGACCAATCCGGCCAACCTCAAGACCGCGCTCTACATCAATGACAAGTTCTGGCTCGAGAACCTCGACAAGCTGAACCAGCGCTTCAACGCGTGGTTGGCAAAGTAAGCAGCCCGGTCAGTACGCCCGGTCCCCTTCCTCGCGCGTGGGGGGCGGAGCCGGGGTGTCGCGAAGCGCCGCCTTCGCGCCGCCGGAGCCGGGCGCGCGCACCCGCGCGCCCGTCGACGGGCTGTTAGTGTGAGGACGGCGCTTGCAAAAGACTTGGCCCGAGCAGACCGGGCCAGGAAACTCAAAGCGATCGCCTTGATCGCTCCGCTCTTCGTCTTTCTCCTTCTCTCGTTCATCGGCCCGATCGGCGCACTGCTCTCCAAAAGCGTCGTCGACACCGATCTCGCGCCGATCCTGCCGCGCGTCTGCGCCGCAATCGGCCGCTGGGACGGCCACGACGTGCCCGACGAAGCAACCTTCGCCGCGCTGATCGAAGACATCCGCGCGGCCTCCGCTGCAGGCACGCTCGCACGCGCCGCCACGCGCCTCAACTACGACGTGAGCGGCTATCGCACGCTTCTCTTCGGCACGGCGCGCCATCTGCCGGTGACACTCGAAACCTCCGCACGCGACACGCTGCGCGGGATCGACGAGAAATGGGGCGAAGGCGAAACCTGGGGCGCAATCGCGCGTGCATCCGGCCCGACCACTTCGATCTTCCTGCTCGCGGCCCTCGACCTGCGCCGCGAACCGACGGGTGCAATCGTTTCGGCGCCGAAAGACGAAGTGATCTTCGTGCGCCTGCTCGAGCGCACGTTCACCATCGCCGCGGGCGTCACGTTGCTGTGCCTGGTACTGGGCTACCCGCTCGCTTACGCGCTGGCACAGGCGCCCGCGCGTTTCGCCAACATCCTGCTCGTCTTCGTGCTGCTGCCGTTCTGGACGTCGCTGCTCGTGCGCACCTCGGCCTGGATCGTGATGCTCCAGCGCGAAGGGGTCGTCAACAGCGCGCTTGCGCAGCTGGGTCTCATCGACGCGCCGCTGCCGCTCATGTTCAACCGTTTCGCGGTGTTCGTGGCGATGACGCACGTGCTGCTGCCGTTCGTCGTGCTGCCGCTGTACGCGGTGATGAAGACGATCCCCGCGGTGCATACGCGCGCCGCACTTTCGCTCGGCGCCACGCCGGCCGTGGCCTTCTGGCGCGTCTACGCGCCGCAGACGCTGCCGGGCGTCGGCGCCGGCGTGCTGATGGTGTTCATCCAGGCGCTCGGTTACTACATCACGCCGGCGCTGGTCGGCGGCCCGGACGACCAGATGCTCTCGTACTTCGTCTCGTTCTACGCAAGCAAGACGATCAACTGGGGGATGGCGGCGGCGCTGTCGCTCGTGCTGCTCGTTGCGACGATGGCGCTTTACTACCTCTACGACCGACTGGTCGGTATCGACCGCATGCGGATGGGCTGAGATGGCGCCGGCCTACGAATCGACTGCCCAGCGCGCGACCCGCTACGCCCTCTGGGTCTACGTCGCGCTCGTGCTGACGTTCCTGATGGCGCCCATCATCGTCATCGTGCCGCTGTCGTTGTCCGCGGGATCGTTCCTGTACTTTCCCCTGCCCGGCCTGTCGCTGCGCTGGTACGTGGATTTCTTCACGTCCGATCTGTGGCTGCCCGCCTTGAAGAACAGCCTGATCGTCGGCACTGGCGCCACGCTCATCGCAACAACGCTCGGCACGCTCGCCGCCTTCGGCTTCTGGCGCGCGCGCTTCGCGGGGCGGCGCCTGCTCTTCGCACTGCTGCTCTCGCCGCTGGTCGTGCCGGTGATCATCGTTGCGGTGGGCGTGTACTTCGCGTTCGCGCCGCTCGGGCTCACCGACGGATTCGTCGGCCTCACCCTCACCCACGCGGCGCTCGGGGCGCCGTTCGTGCTCGTCACCGTGTTGTCGACACTATCGGGCTTCGATCGCAACCTGCTCGACGCCGCCGCGAATCTCGGCGCGCCGCCGCTGCTCGCGTTCCGCCGCGTCGCGCTGCCGATCGTGTTTCCGGGGATCTTCTCCGGCGCGCTGTTCGCGTTCGCCACGTCATTCGACGAGGTCGTCGTCGCGCTGCTCCTGACCGGGCCCGGTCAGCGCACGTTGCCGCTGCAGATGTTCAACGGCATCAATCAGGAGATCAGCCTGACGATCACGGCAGCCGGGACGCTGCTCGTGGCGCTGGCGTGTTTGCTCTTGTTGACGGCGGAGGGGCTGCGCCGCAGGGCGGCGCGGTTGCATGGGTGACGACCTGAGCCCCGCTCCCCCGGAAGGACAACGAAGGGCGCCCTGCCGCTAGGCCGGCGCGCCCTTGCTTGCAAACACGCCATCACACGTCGCCCGCTCGGGCGCGTTGTCCGGCAGCTTGCTGCAGACCTCACCCATCGTTTCACGCAGGCGCGTGAGCACGTCGGGCTCGTTGCTGTTCTCGCTCCACTCGCGCACGCGTTTGCCCAGCGCCGTGAGCACGCTGGCGCTACGCCCGTGGAACGTTTCGGGCTTG
>Ga0326726_10005426_pt1 | contig 11540 bp, 8 predicted proteins | sample MHFenrmetagenome_2_FD_207603 | JGI IMG/M metagenome (GOLD analysis project Ga0326726, IMG submission 207603) | Lab enriched peat soil microbial communities from Michigan Hollow, Ithaca, NY, United States - MHF15MN | ecosystem: Environmental > Terrestrial > Soil > Wetlands > Peat | place: USA...
GTGCGCCGACTGCCACACGCCGCACAACGTGCGACCCGCGTCGGACACCGGCTCGTCGGTGGCCCCGGCCCACGAGATCCGGACCTGCCGCAAGTGCCACTCGGAGGCGCGTGGCAAGTTCGCCGGCTACCAGCCGCATGCGAACCCGCGCAACTCCCGCCAGAACCCGGTGCTCTTCTACGTCTGGGCGTTCATGACCACCGTCCTCACCGGCACGATGGTCGTGTGGGGGGCGCACACGCTGCTCTGGTACCGGCGCACCTCTATCGAGCGGCGCCGGCGGGCTGTGGTCGGGGCGGGCGCCGGCATGGCGGTCGCGGCGGAGGAGCCGGCATCCGAGACGACGGGGCCGACGGCCCTCGACTCGGCGCTCCGGGGCGGCGGACCGTACGTCTGGCGCTTCAACCTGTACTTCCGCGTGATCCACGCGATGATCGTCGCGACCTTCTTCATCCTGGTCGTCACCGGGTTGCCGCTGCGGTTCTCCTGCGCCGTCTGGGCGCCGGGGCTCATGCGGATCCTCGGCGGTGCGACGCGGGCGGGGATCGCGCACCGCGCCGCCGGCCTGACGGTGTTCGGCTACTTCGCGATGTATGCCGCCTACGTGACCTGGCGTGGCTGGCGCTCGCCCCGGGCGGTGCGCGGATGGTTCGGCAAGGACTCGATCATCCTGAAGCCGCAGGATGCCCGCGACGCGCTGGCGATGCTGAAGTGGTTCTTCGGCCGCGGGCCGCAGCCCCGCTTCGGCCGCTACAGCTACATGGAGAAGTTCGACTACTTCGCCGAGCTGTGGGGCGTCGGCGCGATCGGGTTCACGGGCCTGATGCTCTGGCATCCGGAGTTCTTCGCGCGCTTCTTCCCCGGCATCCTGTTCAACGTGGCCATCATCGTCCACTCGTACGAGGCGATGATCGCGACGGCGTTCATCTTCACGATCCACTTCTTCAACGTGCACCTCCGCCCGGACAAGTGGCCGCTCGACGCGGTGATGTTCACCGGCCGGGCCACCGTCCAGTACATGGAGGAGGAGCACCCGCAGATCGCCGGCGCGTTGCTGCGGAACGTTGCGGCGCAGCAGCCCAGCCGCCGCGCGATCGTGGATGCGCCGGCGCCGCCGCCGCCGCGCTGGATGAACGTCGTCGGCGCGGGCGGGGGGCTCGTCCTCCTCGGGATCGGCCTGGCGCTGATCGGGCTCATTCTCTGGGGCTCGCTGTGCTAGGCAACCGGCGCGTCGTCGCGGCGGTCGCCGTCCTCCTCCTGGCCGGGTGCGCCCATGGAGCGCCGCGCGCCCGGGACCCGCATGCGCGCGTGGCGTGCGTCGGCTGTCATCGTGCCGCCCCGACCGCCTCCGGGCGAAGCGGCGTGCCGGACGTGGCGTGCTCGTCCCGCGGCTGTCACCCGGGCGGCGGGCCGGATACGGCGCACATCGCGATGGTGTCCTTCCGCCACAGCCGCCACCCGATGAGCTCGCAGCGCGCGGTGCCGTGTGCCGCCTGTCACACGCACCGGGAGGGAAGCACGGTGCTGCGCGCCGACAGCACCACCTGTGCGCTGTGCCACTTCGCCGACGTCTCAGGCCCCAGGGATGCCGGATGCGCGACCTGCCATCCGGCCCCGAAGCACATGGCGACGACCAGCCAGGGCGTGCCGCTCTCGCATCCGATGCTGAGCCAGGCCCATGTCCCCTGCGCCCGCTGCCACTTCCGGCTGATCGAAGGTGACACCACCGTGGTCGTGGCGCGCTGCGCGGCCTGCCACACCGCCAGGCCCCCGGCCAAGCTCCCGCCGGCCGACAGCGCCCACGCGCGGCACCCCGAGCTGTCCTGCCGCTCGTGCCACACCGGCGTCGTGCATCGCGTCCTGGCGATGAGCGGCTCGATCGCGCTGGAGTGCATGGACTGCCACGACCGCCGCCACCGCCGGTCCATCCCCGCGGACACTTCCAGGACGGCGAAGTGTTCTGACTGTCACGCCGGCGTCCACGCCGAACAGCAGCGGCTGATCCTGGGCGTGATGCCGGGCGAGGCGCTGAGCCCCAGCCTCATGTTCATGGGCGGCGTCACGTGCCGCTCCTGCCACGTGTCGCCGGAAGGCCCGCGCCCGAAGCCGGGGATGTCCCTGAAGCCCGGCGCCGCCGTGTGCGTGGGATGTCACGGCAGCGCCTGGAGCGGTGTGCTGGCGCGCTGGGAGCGCGGCTACCAGAGGCGCGACGGCTGGATCGGCGAATACCTGCGCGCGGCCGAGGCGTCGCTCGGCGGGGCGGGCTCGCCCGCCGCGCCGCCGAGCGCCCTCGCCAGGCTGGCCGAGGCGAAGGGGCTGATGGCCTACCTGCGGCGCGCCGGCCCCGCCCACAACCTCTCGGCGTCGGACCGGATCATGCGCCACGCGCTCGAGTTGGCGGCCGACGCCTATCGGTCCGCGCGACGCGAGGTGCCGCCGGTCCCGGAGCTCGGGCCCGAGGTGCGGCCGGGCGCCTGCATCTCCTGCCACTACGGAATCGAGGAAGCCGCCGCGGGGCGGGACAGCTCGAGCAAGCGCACCGCGACGCATGCCGACCACCTGCTCCGTGCCTACCTCCCGTGCGACGCCTGCCATGCCGCCGGCGCCGCCCCTCCAGGCGTGCCGGACAGCCTCTGGATTGACACGCTGCGCGCCGGTTCCAGGGCGCCAAGGTCCAAGCGGCCAGGCAGCTAGCACTCGCTCAGCAACATATTGCCCCACAAATGTTTACAAGCAACTTGGTGAGTCCTTGACAGGGGACTCCCAGGCGTCTACACTTCCCCTCGACTTAGCACTCAGCTCTTGAGACTGCTAACAGGTTTGTGGGCAACGTTACCACCATTGGAGGAGGTCGCAGAGACATGGCCACGACCACCAAAGGGAAGTTGAAGGTGCATCCCCTGGCTGATCGTGTGGCGATCCGTCCGCTCGAGGAAACCGAGCAGATGCGGGGCGGGCTGTACATCCCGGACACCGCGAAGGAGAAGCCGCAGCAGGGGGAGATCATCGCCGTCGGGCCCGGCCGGATCGAGAAGGGCCAGCATGTCCCGATGGAGCTGAAGGTGGGAGACAAGGTTCTGTACGGGAAGTACAGCGGCACCGAGGTCACCATCGAGGACGAGACGTTCTTGATCATCAAGGAGTCGGACGTCCTCGCCAAGATCGGCTGAGCGTCCATAACGGGAGGGAGCAGCAATGCCTGCGAAGGAACTGATTTTCGGCGTGGATGCGCGCGCCAAGCTGAAGCGGGGCGTGGATCAGCTGGCCGAGGCGGTGAAGGCGACGCTCGGCCCGAAGGGGCGGAACGTCGTCCTCGACAAGAAGTTCGGGAACCCCACGGTGACGAAGGACGGGGTGACGGTGGCGAAGGAGATCGAGCTGCCGGATCCGGTCGAGAACATGGGCGCGCAGATGGTGAAGGAAGTCGCGACCAAGACGTCGGACATCGCGGGTGACGGCACGACGACGGCGACGGTGCTGGCCCAGGCGATCTTCCGCGAGGGGCTGAAGAACGTGACGTCGGGCGTGAACCCGATGGCCCTCAAGCGCGGCATCGACAAGGCCGTCGAGGTGGTGCTGGAGGAGTTGAAGAAGGTGTCGGTCCCGACCAAGGGGAAGAAGGAGATCGCCCAGGTCGGCGCCATCTCGGCCAACAACGACCACGATGTCGGCGACATCATCGCCGACGCGATGGAGAAGGTCGGCAAGGACGGCGTGATCACGGTCGAGGAGGCGAAGGGCCTGCAGACCGAGCTGGAGACCGTGGACGGCATGCAGTTCGACCGCGGGTATCTGTCGCCGTACTTCGTGACCGATCCGGACAAGATGGAGGCGGTGCTCGAGGACGCGGTGATCCTGATCCACGACAAGAAGATCAGCTCGATGAAGGACCTGCTGCCGGTGCTCGAGAAGGTGGCGCAGATGGGCAAGCCCCTGCTCATCATCGCGGAGGACATCGAGGGCGAGGCGCTGGCGACGCTGGTGGTGAACAAGCTGCGCGGCACGCTCAAGGTGTGCGGCGTGAAGGCGCCGGGCTTCGGGGACCGCCGCAAGGAGATGCTGCGCGACGTCGCCGTGCTGACGGGCGGCAAGGTGATCAGCGAGGAAGTGGGCTTCAAGCTGGAGAACACCGTTCTCTCCGACCTGGGCAAGGCGAAGCGGGTCGTGGTGGACAAGGACAACACGACGATCGTGGACGGCGGCGGCAAGCACGCCGAGATTGACGGCCGGATCGGCGAGATCCGTGCCCAGATCGAGAAGTCCACGTCGGACTACGACAAGGAGAAGCTGCAGGAGCGGCTCGCGAAGCTGGCCGGCGGCGTGGCGATCATCAACGTCGGCGCGGCCACCGAGACGGAGATGAAGGAGAAGAAGGCGCGCGTCGAGGACGCGCTGCACGCCACGCGCGCGGCGGTCGAGGAAGGGATCGTGACGGGCGGCGGCGTCGCGCTGCTGCGCTGCCAGCCGGCCGTGGCGAAGCTGAAGCTCGACGAGGAGGAGCAGATCGGCGCCGAGATCGTGCGGCGCGCCCTCGAGGAGCCGATTCGGATGATCGCCCAGAACGCCGGGGCGGAAGGCTCGATCGTGGTCGCGAAGGTGCGGGAGTCGAAGGAGAAGAACTTCGGCTACAACGCCCTGACCGACACCTACGAAGACCTGGTCGCGGCCGGCGTCATCGACCCGACCAAGGTGACGCGCACGGCGCTGCAGAACGCGGCGTCCATCGCGGGGCTGTTGCTCACCACCGAGGCGGTCATCGTGGAGAAGAAGGAAGAGGAGAAGCACCCGCCGATGCCCGCCGGGGGCGGCGGGATGGGGGGCATGTACTAAGACAGAGGCGAGTTGCGAGACGGTGAGTTGCGAGGGGGCCCCGGAGCGATCCGGGGCCTCCTTGCCTCCGCGCCTGCAACTCGGCTGCGCTCGCGCTATCTTCTCTGCTCAATGACGGAACCGGGCTCTCCTTCCCAGCCCGCCGCGCCGCGCTCCGCGGCGCCGCGCGCGGCCCTGCCGCGTGAGCTATCGGATTTCCTCATCGAGTTCTCCATCGCCCTGCACAAGCATTCGATGTATCCGGGCGGCCACCCGACGTTGGGGCCGGCTTCCGACGGAGTCGCCCGCCGGCTCGAGTCGCTGCTCGCCGAGCGCGGCACCCTGTCCCTCGGCGTCGCTCGTGAGCAGCTGGTCATCGAGGGCGTCGCGACCGATCCGCGGCACCCGGTCCTGAAGGACCTCGCGGAGCGACTGCACCGGCATCACTTGGGCGCAATCTCCTTCGCGCGCGGGGTGCAGGGCGGGGAGATTGACGAGGCGCTGAAGCTCCTGGCAGAGGACTCCTCGCGCGGCGGGGAGCCGATCGGCCTCAGACCCCTCGGGAAGATCGCGACCTGGCAGCACATCCGGCTCTATCCGCTCACCTTCGACCGCCTCCAGCTGCTCGACGCGCCGGAGGGCGGAGCGGCGGAGGCTAAGACGCCGGCTGGCAGCGCCAGGTCGGCCCAGCTGTGGGTCGGGTTGGCGCAGGCCGCCCTCGCCTCGGAGGGCGCCGAGCATCCGGTGCCCGCCGAGAAGCAGGAGCCGGAGAAGCCGCCGGAGCCGTCTGTGCCGAGCCCGGAGCCGACGGCGCCGCTGTCGGAAGCCGAGATCGACGCGGCGCTCGACGTGGTCGAGGCGGCGGCGCCGCTGGAGGAGGCGGCGGCGGCCGAGCCGAGCGCGGTGGCGGAGGCGATCGAGGCGCACCAGCGCGGCACGGCCTACGACCAGGTGATCGTCGGCTACATGCTCCAGATTGCCGACGAGCTGAAAGTGGCGGGCGGCAGCGGCGCAGTGGCGTTGCGGAAGCGCATGAGCAAGCTGATCTCGGCGCTGGACGAGACCACCCTCAGCCGGCTGCTCGACATGGGCGGCGACCTCGGGCAACGGCGCCAGTTCATCCTCGACGCGTCGCAGGGGATGGCGGTGGACGCGGTGGTGGACCTGGTGCGCGCCGCGTCGGGAGCCGGGGCGCCGATCTCGCGATCCATGCTGCGGATGCTCACCAAGCTGGGTCACCACGCCGAGCGCGGCGGCGCCGCGAGCCGGGAGATCGCGGAGACGAACCTGCGCGACCAGGTCGCGGAGCTGGTGCAGGGGTGGGCGCTGCTGGATCCGAACCCCGACGGCTACTCTTCGGCGCTCGAGAAGATGTCGCAGGCCGCGCCGGCGCTCCTGGCGCCGGGCGAGGCGCGGTTCGTGCCCGAGCCGGTGCGGCTGCTCGAGATGGCCTGCGAGGCCGGCGCGACGGGCGACACGCTGCTGCGCGCGGTGGACCAGCTGGTGCTGGAGGGGCGCCTGGTCGAGGCCCTCGATGTCGTGGACCGCGCGCCCCGACCGTCGCCGGCCAGCGAGGCGATCGCGGAGCGCACGGCGACGCCCGAATCGGTGCGGGTGCTGCTGGCGTCGCAGCCGGTGGACCTCGCGGTCCTGGACCGCGTGCTGGCCCACACGGGGGACGCGGCCGCCGAGCCGATGCTCGACGCGCTGGCGGATTCCGAGTCGCGGCAGCTGCGCCGGGCGCTCATTGACCGGCTGATCCGGCTCGGCCCGCCGCTGGGGCCACACCTCCTCCCGCGGCTCGGCGACGAACGCTGGTATGTGGTGCGCAACCTGCTCTACCTGGCGGCGGAGCTGCCCACCGCGCCGGCCGGACTCAACGCGGCGCACTACACGCAGCACGCCGACCTGCGGGTGCGCCGGGAGGCGCTCCGCGTATTATTCAAGGATCCTTCAGTCCGGACGCGCGCGATCTGCACGGCGCTCGCGGACGCGGATCCCCGCGTCAAGCGGTTGGCCCTCTCGGCAGCGGCGGACGGCGGATGTCCGGAGCCCGCCGTGCCGCTGGTGGTGGCGCTGGCCACCGGGGATGAGGAATCGGAGCTGCGGGTGGCGGCCATCCGCACCCTGGCGGCCGAAGGCGGCCGGCTCGCGCTGGACGCGCTGCTCCGGCTGACCCACATGCGTCGCAGCATGCTCGGCAACGTGAAGCGGGTGGCCAGCGAGCCGGAGTTCCTCGCCGCACTCGGCGCGCTGGGCCGCTTCGCGTCGGACCACCGTGCGCGCGAACGGCTCGAGCAGGCGGCCGAGTCGAAGGATGCGGAGACTGCGAAGGTAGCGGGTGACGCCCTCAAGGGAGTGCGATGAGCGACGCGACCCAGTTCCTGACGTCCCTCGCGCAGGCGCTGTCCACCATGTCCCTCTATCCGCAGGGGCATCCGGCGCGCGAGGGGATCGTGGACGTCGCCTACGGCCACCTGCAGACCCTCCAGAAGGCGGACCGGCGCGTCTCGTTCTCGTTCCTCGGGGACGACGTCGTGTTCGGCGACCGGCCGATCCGCTCCCTCCGGGGCTGGGATTGGAGCAACCGGCTCGCCGGGGCGGGAATCCAGCGCATCGAGTTCGAAACCGAAGTCACCCGCGAGGAGTTCGACGGCTTCCTGTCGCAGGTGCTGGCCAAGCTGACGCTGTTCGCGGCGCAGCAGACGGGGCAGGGACGGGGGGCCGGCGGCCCGATCAAGTTCGGCCAGGTGGGCCTGCGGGAGATGGAGTCGGCGCCGCAGCTCGCCACCGCCACCATCGCGCTCTCCCTGCGAGAGGAAGCCGACACGGTGCAGTGGATGCACGAGGAGACGCAGGGCGGCCACGGGCTGCCGCTGGCCGAAGCCGAGGCGGTCGTGCGCTCCCTGGCAGCGGCGATGCACGGCGACCAGGCGATCGTCCTGCCGCTGCTCGAGATGCGGCGCTACGACGAGTACACCACCACGCACTCCCTCAACGTCTGCGTGCTGGCGATGGGGCTCGCCGAATGGGTCGGGATGGGGGCGCGGGACGTGCGCGCGTTCGGCGTGGCTGGGCTGCTGCACGACATCGGCAAGGTGAAGATCCCGACCGAGGTGCTGAACAAGCCGGGGCGACTCACGCCGGAGGAGCGGGACATCATGAACCGCCATCCGGTCGAGGGGGCGAAGATCATCATGGCCTCGGAGGAGAACCTCGACCTCGCCGCCGTGGTCGCCTATGAGCATCACATCATGCAGAACGGCGGCGGCTATCCCAAGCTCGACTACCCGCGCGAGTGCCACCAGGCGTCGAAGCTGGTGCACGTCTGCGATGTGTACGACGCGCTCAGGACCAACCGTCCCTATCGGGCGGCGTGGGCTCCCGGCAAGGTGCTGTCGTACCTGGAGGAGCGGGCCGGAACGGAGTTCGAACCCGACGTGGCGCGCCGCTTCGTCAAGATGATGGGGTCGTGGGAGCCGAGAGAAGCGGCGCTCGACGATCAGGCCGCGGTGGTTGCAGAGGCCGCGCCGGCGGCGGCGTCAGATCCGGCCGCCGCTCCGCAGGGGTAGCGCCAGCTGCTCCAGCGCCGCCCCCACCACGAGCGCGGGGAGCGGCGCATCCTGTTTCGCCACCACGATCCGGCCTCGGAATGCGGTGCCCGCGAGGGCGCGCGTCAGTTCGTCGCGGGCCAGCTCCGGCGTGTTGCACCGGTCGGAGAGGTGGGCGAGGACCAGCAGCGCCAGTCCCGCATGCGCCACCTCGGCGGCGAGGAGCCCGGCCTCCCGGTTGCTGAGGTGGCCCCCGCGCCCGGCGATCCTCGCCCGCACGGCCGCCGGATAGCGGCTCGCGCGGAGCATCACTTCGTCGTGATTGGCTTCCAGGACGAGCGCATCGAGGTCGCGACAGGCGTGTTTCAGGGCCGCCGTGGGTGAGCCCACGTCGTAGGCGATCCCCACGCGCCGCCCCGCGCCGTCTTCCACCACCAGCATCAGCGGTTGGCTGGCATCGTGCGCCGTCGGGACCGCGCGCACCGTGAAGCTCGCGCAGCGCGCGCTCCGTCCCGCCTCGAGGGGCAGCGTTCGGGTTCCCGGCTTGAGCCGCGGGGCCAGCGCGTCCAGCGTGCCCCGGCTCGCCAGGATGGGGACCCTCCAGGCGGCGGCTGCGGCGGTCGCACCGCGCGCGTGGTCCCCGTGCTCGTGGGTGAGGGCGATGCCGCACAGTCCATCCGGCCGGCCGCCCGCCGCGTCGAGGCGCCGCTCGAGGTCGCGGGCCGAAAACCCGGCATCGATCAGCAACGCGTCGTCGCCCGATTCGAGGAGCAGGGCGTTGCCCTTGCTCCCCGAGCCGAGCACGGTCAGCCGCACGGCGTCCGGCGAGTCGCGGCGCCCCAGATCGCGGCGAGGTAGCGGCGGGTCCGCTCGTCCACGGCGACGTCGCGGCGCGGCATCACGCGGGCGGCGATCTCCACGAAGCGCCCGCACTCGAGCACGCCGCTCCCGGCCGGGTCGTCGAGTCCCCACGCGAAGGCCGGCACCTCGCTCGGCGGACGCCGCGAACCGAACAGGTTGGCGCCGACGCCGATCACGCACCCGGTCGGCAGCATGGTGCCGATCGCGGTTTTCACGTGGTCGCCGATCAGCGAACCCAGGAAGGTGAGCCCGGTCTCGTGGCGCTGCGCACCGATCGTGAGGCGCACGGGGCCGTACGTGTTCTTGAGGTTCGAGGTGATGGTGCCGGCGCCGAGGTTCACCCAGCGACCGATCACCGAGGAGCCAAGGAACCCGTCGTGCGCCTTGTTGGCGTATCCGAGAAACACTACGCCCGAGACTTCGCCGCGCACCACGCACCGCGGGCCGATCGCGCTGCCCGAGATGTCGCCCCCCATCAGGCGCGTGTCGCGCGCCACGGCGAGCGGTCCCGCGAGGCGCGCGCTGGCGCGCACCTCGACGCCGGGGGAGAGGAAGATCGGGCCGCCGCGCACGTCGAAGACCACCCCGGGTTCGACCGAGGCCTCGGCGGCCAGCACCAGCGCCGGGTCGCCCAGCACCGTCGTGCCGCGTGGAATGGCGGCGCCGGCCTGCGCGGACCGCATCCGCTCGAGGTCGGCCGGGAGCACCCGGGCCAGGTCGCCGACCAGCTCCCACGCTCCGGCCAGGAGCTTGCCCTCGACCGCGACGGCCGGCCACGCGGCGGCGTCGCCGAAGGAGCGCCAGTCCTGGCGGCGCGGGATCGCGAAGCCTACGGTCGCTCCCGCGGCGTCCACGAAGCGGCAACCATCGCTCGTGCCGGCCAGGATCGCGGTGGAGGCGGCCGGATCGGCGACGAAGGTGGACCGGAGGAGCAGCCGCGGCTCGTGCTTCTCGCCGGGCACGGCGACGACCGGGGGCGAGCCGGGCTCGGTGAAGTCGGTCAGATGCGGTTGCGGATTGACGGAGCCTTCCACCTGGAGGTCCAGCAGCGTGGACCAGCGCTCGCGCAGGAGGAAGGCGCCGTAGCGCAGCTCCCCCAGCGGTCGCGAGATGGAGAAGGGGAGGAACCGCTCGAGATCCTCGGCGGCGTCGTAGAGAAACAGCTTCGTCATGGGCTAGCTCCCCGCGCCGGACGCAGGCCGACTTGGATCCGAGACGGTCGTCGCGCCGCCCTTTGGATCCGGCTCTGGCACGAGTGCCACCGTTTCCGCGGTGCCGTCGCCGGCCAGCTCGGGGGGCAGGCGCGCCAGCAGCTCCTTGAGGTGCGGCGCGCGCTCGCGTGTCGTCACGAGCACCAGCCCGCGCGCGCGCACCACCACGAGGTCCGCGACGCCGTCCACCACGGTCGGGCCGTCTTCACTCCAGATCACGCATCCCCTCGCGCCCACCGCGTGCACCGCGCCGACCGTGATGTTGCCGGCGGCGTCGGCCGCCCGGACCCGCGGCAGCGCGGCCCACGAGCCGACGTCGTCCCACCCGAAGTCGCCGGACACGACGGCGCCGCTGGTGGTGCGCTCGAACAGTCCCACGTCCACGCTGACCGGCTTCGTCTCCCGGTAGAAGGCCTCCACGTCGCCGCGGTCCAGGGCAGGGAGGCCCGACGCCAGCTCGGGCGTGTGGCGCTCGATCTCCTCCCGGAACCGTGCCGCGGTCCAGGCGAACATCCCCGTGTTCCACAGCGCGCCGGCGGCGATGAGCCGCGCGGCGTCGGCGGCCGCCGGCTTCTCCACGAAGCGCAGGATCTTCCGGGCGCCCTCGGCACCGATCGGCTCGCCGGGCACGATGTACCCGTAGCCGATCTCGGGGCGGGTCGCGCGCGCCCCGACCGTAACGACGGCGCCGTGCCGCTCGGCCAGGTCCATTGCCGCGACGGCCGCGCTCCGGAACGCCGCGGCGTCCGCGACGGTCCAGTCGGCATGCACGCTCAGCACCGTCGCCGACGGGTCGGAGAAGTTCGCCCGCGCCGTGGCCCAGGCGAGGGCCGGGGCGGTGGAGGCGGCGAACGGCTCGGCGAGCACGTTGGCGCGCGGGACCTCGGGGAGCGCGGCCCGGAGCGGCGCCTGCAGCGCGCGCGAGGTCACGAGCAGCACGCGCTCGGCAGGCACGACCGGGAGGAGCCGCGCGACGCTCTCGACCACCAGTGGCCGCGCCCCGGCCAGCGGCAGGAGCTGCTTCGGCCGCGCCGCGGTCGAAAGGGGCCAGAATCGCGACCCCACGCCGCCGGCCAGCACCACGGCCCAGCGCACTACGTGCTCTCCG
>Ga0326726_10005427_pt1 | contig 11539 bp, 11 predicted proteins | sample MHFenrmetagenome_2_FD_207603 | JGI IMG/M metagenome (GOLD analysis project Ga0326726, IMG submission 207603) | Lab enriched peat soil microbial communities from Michigan Hollow, Ithaca, NY, United States - MHF15MN | ecosystem: Environmental > Terrestrial > Soil > Wetlands > Peat | place: USA...
GCCCCTTACAACGGGATCATCACAAGCCGCAATGTGGAACCCGGAGAAGTGGTCAGCCCCGGCCGCGAGGTGCTGACAATGGCCGATCTTGAGACGGTGGATCTGAAGATATTTGTGGATGAGACGGAGATCGGAAAGGTGAAACCGGGGCAGGACGTGGACGTAAAAATCGATACCTTTCCCAATAAGGTTTACAAAGGGAAGGTAACATTCGTTTCACCTGAAGGTGAATTTACCCCTAAGATAATTCAGACTAAAAAGGAAAGGGTAAAACTGGTGTATCTCGTGAAGGTCTCCATCCCCAATCCTTCCTTTGAACTAAAGACCGGCATGCCGGCAGACGCCTGGCTGCGTTGATAATTCCCTTCCAATTCCCCCTTTGCAAAAGGGAAGAATAGACGTTTCGGAGAGCGCCGCCGATGGTTGCAGACAATAAACCTTTCATTTCCGTAGAGAAAGTTTCCATGCGCTTCGGTGACGTGGAGGCTGTGCGTGATGTGACGCTGTCCGTGGATGAGGGCACCATCTTCGGGCTCGTTGGGTCCGACGGGGCAGGGAAGTCCACTCTGCTGCGCATGGTGGCGACAATGATCCCACCGTCCTCCGGGAGCATTGTGATCAGCACCCTGGACGTGGTCAGGGATAAGCAACGGGTAAAACCTTTGATCGGCTATATGCCTCAGCGTTTTGGACTCTACCAGGATCTGACTGTTGACGAAAATATGCTATTCTTCATGGACGTTTTTAATGTCCCGAGGAAAGAACGTGCTAGGAGGAGAGAGAAGTATCTTGGGTTTTCCAATCTGCTTCCCTTTGTAGATCGGCCGGCAGGCAACCTTTCCGGCGGAATGAAACAAAAGCTGGGATTGGCCTGCGTTCTTGTCCATGAACCGAAGGTGCTGATCCTCGATGAACCGACGAACGGCGTGGACCCTGTTTCGCGGCAGGAGTTCTGGGATATACTCGCCCAGATGCGTACGGACGGCATGACTATCGTAGTCTCCACGGCTTATCTCGACGAAGGAGAAAAGTGCGGCCGTCTGGCGCTCATGCATCGTTCCCGCATTCTTAATATTGCCACGCCGCAGGAAGTACGCGGCCATTTCGTAAGCCTCGAAGAGGCTATGATCAATCGCATCGGAGAAGTGGATAAGGAGATTGTTCGTGATTCCTTCAAACGGTGAGGCCGTATCTGTAAATGCCCTTGAAAAGCGTTTCGGCGCCTTCGTTGCAGTGGATAAGATCACATTCTCCGTAAGACGGGGAGAAATTTTCGGTTTCTTGGGACCCAACGGTTCCGGGAAATCGACGACCATCCGCATGCTTTGCGGCATATTGACTCCCACTTCCGGCAGCGGCCAGGTGGCAGGACACGACATCGCAAGAGAGCCCGAGGAAATTAAGCAATCTATAGGGTATATGTCTCAGAAGTTTTCGCTCTATGAAGACTTAAGTCCTTTCGAAAATATCAGATTCTATCTTGGCGTCTATGCTGTGCCCGAGAACCAGTGGAAAGAGCGCATTGACTGGATACTGGATATGACGCAGCTTGGGGAGGTGCGTGACCGGTATACGCGGGAGCTGCCGCAGGGCTGGCGTCAGCGTCTCGCCCTGGGATGCGCGCTCCTCCATCGCCCGGATATCCTTTTTCTCGATGAACCCACCTCAGGCGTGGATCCCATTACACGCCAGCACTTCTGGGATTTCATCCGTCAACTGGCTTCGGAAGGAATTACGGTGTTTGTTACTACACATTATATGGATGAAGCCCGGCATTGCGGGCGGATAGTGATGATCAATGAGGGTAAAATAGTCGCCGCCGGCAGCCCTGCTGAAATCATTGCTGCAGCATGTCCGGGTCGTCCTGGCGCCGACCTGAATGAGGCCTTTATCACTCTCATGACCGGGAAAATGAAATCCGACGAGGTATCTCACAGTTGAAACTGAGAAATATTCAAGCTGTCACCCGCAAGGAGTTCTATCATCTGATACGGGATTTCCGGAGCCTGTATCTGGCATTTGCCCTCCCGCTGCTGCTCATTCTCCTCTTCGGCTATGCCCTGAGCCTCGATGTCGATAATGTAGAAACGGTCGTGGTGGATCATGACAATACGGATCTGAGCCGGGATCTCATTGAGCATCTCGGGGCGTCCCCGTATTTTCATATTGGGGCTCACCTGCCCAATGCAATTGCCGCCACCGACTATTTAGACCACGGATGGGCTATACTTGCGATCATAATACCCCCCAACTGGGCAAGGGATATCCGCTCGGACCGTGCAGCCCCACTGCAGGTCCTTCTCGACGGAAGCGATCCCAGCTTTGCCAATATCACGAGAGGATATGTAAATGCCTTCATCTCACAGTACAACCAGAAACTGCTCATTTCATTCCTCAACCGTCAGGGGATGGAGCAGATAAAGCCGCCCGTCAATGGCCGGGTGCGAGTATGGTTTAATGAAGACCTGGAAAGCCGCAATTTCATCGTTCCCGGGATCATTGCCGTTATCATCATGATCGTGGGGGCCATGCTTACCTCCCTCGTAATCGCCCGCGAATACGAAAACGGGACAATGGAAACGATCAAATCTCTTCCGCTCACTGCCGGTGAATTTATGATCGGCAAGTCGATCCCGTATTTCTTTGTAGGATTGACCGATGTTCTTATCTCCATTCTCATGGGGCAGGTTCTCTTCGGTATCGTCATGAAGTCCAGCTTCTGGTTGATGATCTTGGCCTCGTCCATTTATCTATCCGTCGCCCTGACTCTGGGTCTATTCATCTCGTGCGTCACGAAAACTCAACTACTTGCCAATCAGGGAGCAATTCTTTTAACATACCTTCCGTCGTTGCTTCTGTCTAATTTTGTTTTCCCTGTCGTCAATATGCCGAAGGTCCTGCAGCTCGTGACATATGTTGTTCCCGCCACCTACTATGTCAATATCCTGAGCGGCTTATATCTGCGGAACCTCGGGCTCGAACACCTTTGGCCGAGCTATTTAGTCATGCTCTTTATGTTCGCCATTCTCGCAGTCGTGAACTACGTGTTGCTGAAAAAGGAAGGGCTGTAATATGAGCTGGCTTCGCATCCGGGAACTTGTACGTAAGGAGTTTATTCTTCTCTTCCGCCACAAGAGAAGCAGGCGCGTGCTTATCGTTGCGCCGCTTATCCAGTTGCTTCTATTCGGGTACGTCGTGAATTACGATATAAGTGTCATCCAGATCGCTATTCTTGATCAGTCCCGCACGAGGGAAAGCCGTATGGTCGCTGATGCTTTCAGCGCCAATAAGATATTCAGGATTACAAAGGTATTGCGAGACGACCGTGACCTTGAGGAGTCTTTATTAAATGCGAAGGTCGATATGGCCATCAAGATCGGACCTGATCTGAGCAAGAAGATCAGAAAAGGAGAAACGGCGGAGATCCAAATCATTGCCGACGGGACGATGAGCAACATGGCGTCCGTCCGGATAGCTTATTCCATGCTGGTCATTGACAAGCTGAACCAGAACCTGCTCAAGGAGCTGTATCCACAGCACATGGATTACGGTAAAATCGACGCGAGAATCAGAACCTGGTACAATCCGAACCTTGACAGTCAGTATTTCTTCGTTCCCGGCATAGTCGCCTTTGTAATTATGCTGATTGCCCTGCTTTTGACTTCGATTGCCATTATAAGGGAAAAAGAGGCTGGCACAATTGAGCAGTTGATTGTGACTCCGTTAAAGCCCATTGAACTGATCATCGGGAAAACGATCCCTTATATCATCATCTCAATTGTGCAGATGGTCGCGGTAACGATTCTTGCCGTTGTTTGGTTTGAGATACCGCTTGCCGGGAGCGTCATCCTGCTCTTCATAGCCACATGCCTCTTTCTTCTCTCCACCCTGGGTGTGGGTCTCTTTATCTCCACCGTTTCCTCAACGCAGCAGCAGGCCATGATGACAACATTCTTCTTTATTCTCCCCTTCTTTATGCTCAGCGGCTTTGTCTTTCCCATTGTCAACATGCCGGTCGTCGTTCAATGGTTGACATATCTGAACCCTTTGCGGTATTTTCTGGTTATCATCAGGGGAATTTTCCTGAAGGGCATAGGTCTTGAAATTCTCTGGCCCCAGTATGCAGCGCTGACTGTTCTCGGACTCGTCGTATTTACCGCGGCTGTAAGGCGTTTCAGGAAACGGCTTGATTAAAGAAGGGGCGATCGTCATGGCAACTTCTGATTCCTCTCTAAAATACAACCCTTTCGGAGAATTGAAGAACTGCGTGGCAGTGAGGCATCCCAAGCGGCTCTCCGCTATCGTATCCAGATGTGAGCCGGAGCCTGCCGCCGATCCGGAAATTGAAGAGAAAATATTTCTGGAGGCCGTCCAGGACGTGAAACCGATGCAACAGAACAAGTGCGTGGGGAATAAAATCAGGATCAAGCTGCCGGATGACGTCAAAGAGTCTCCGGAAGCGTCAATCGTCGGGCAGCTTACGAGTCTTGTAGAATCTGGAGAAGGGTTCGTCATTTCGGATACGCCGGAGTACATCGAGGGCACAGGGTATGACGTGCATCCGGAGTTTGCCGGGAGACTTCATCGTGGAGATTTCTCCATACAGGCCCATGTCGATCTTCACGGACAGGGCGTAACGGAGGCAAAGACGACATTCGAAGAGTTCTTGAAAGATGCTGTGAAATCAGGCAAGAGGGCGGTTCTAATAATCCATGGACGCGGTCTTTCTTCACCCGGCGAACCGGTCCTGAAGAATAACGTCCATAAGTGGCTTACGTGCAGTCACTGGCGCAAGTGGGTGATAGCCTTCGCAAGCGCGCAATCTTATGACGGCGGCGCAGGGGCAACTTACATCCTCCTCCGCCACAGGCCGGTTTCAAAACGGTCAAGAATGCAACGTCCCGCCGCTCCAGCAGTCAGCAAATGATAGAATCCACGGGGGGTGACATCCGGAGATGACGCATACTTTCTTGTTTAAGGAGGGAGTCTGGATTGCCCGAGGCCATTACTTTGACGACATGGAACGAGTTTTATCGCTCAATGGAACGGTCAGAATCACGCACCTGGAAGGTTTGTGGCTGAATGAGGGGGAGGTGGAGATCGAGATGGGAGAAAATCCAATCAAGATTAGCAATCGTTATGAAATTATTCCTCCCGAAGAAGGCAATAATCAGACTACATGGAAATCCCTGAACACTGGCCTGGGAATTCTGTTGGGCAGGTTCATCATTGTTGACGATGCTATCATCTCCACATGCTGCTCAGAAAATGGCGTATACACCGGAGCCGAATTCCATTTAAGAGTAAGCGACGTGCGTTATAAAAATAGGGGCATCCTCTCAAAAGGAAATGACAAATTGTCTTCCTGGAGCGTAGATCTACAAAAATCATCTTAGGGCTTATGAAGACAGCTTTTAGGTGTGATGAAACGATTCAGAAAACGGCTTGATTAAGCGGGGTGTTTCCTGTAAATATTCCGAACAACTCATCAATAAGAGACTTCGCCGAATCCCGGTAAATGGAGAGGGGACAATGCTGAAAGTCCTTGACGACGAATCCGCCATCAAGAAATACAGGCGACAGTTTATAAAATCCTTCAAGCCATTCATCGATGAAAAAATCCCTGTGAATCTGGGCCATCCCGGCGCAACGCTCAAGGCGAAGGCTTTGTGGTCGGAACGCCTCGGCATTTGGATGGTGCACGAAAAGATGTCGGGAAACAGGTATGGGCATGCCTTCGGGGCGGAAAAGCCGACAGGTTCATCTCATATTCCTATTACTTGTGAAATCAATTTTCCCGCAAAAGGTATTGACAGGCGTATCGGCGGGGCGCTGGCGATAGACCGCGATGGCCGAATCTTTGTGGTGCATAGGGGCAGGATCGGCGGCGGCCGGAAAGGCGTCGGTAAGGCCCTGTTCGATGACCATTACAGGGGCGTTTGGGCTGTCATGGAAGACGGTTCCGCGGAAACCACGGTCGCTTTAATAGGCGTCTTGAATTCACCCCGGTTTGTCAGGCAGGTGAGTCAGTTTGTCCGCAAGGTTGACAGGATGAAAAATATTTTTTCGTCCCGGACCTCTCAACTGGAGATATCATTCGACGAACTTCATTTTCGGGAAGAAATTATCGGTGCGAGTTATGCAGACCCGTTAACGGATCCTGCATCAATGTGTGACCACGGTTTAGTTGTGAAGGATTTGTACGATGTGATTTCCACCCTTGGTTTTAAGGCGGGGAATGACCTTGAACGGGACCTCCTTGCTGTCAATGCCAGACAAGAGATAACGGCTGTTTTCGAAATAATCACCGATACATCAATATCAAGTATGCAGTCTGCTGCCGCCCGGCTGCTGCTTGCCAATGCGGAGCTCTCAAAGCAACCCCATCTGATTCTTGCTGCCCCCGGAGCTGTCGATGAAACTCTCCAGAGGAAACTGAAGAAACTGGGCGTCAAGGTGCTCGCATACGAATGGAAGCATGATCAGGCCGTCTTTCCCGGTCTTCCTGCGCTGATTCCTGAAACTTAACTTTTGATCGGAAGCAACGTGCGCATGATGCAGCAGCTTTTTCTGAAAGCTGCGCACTCCCATCATAACAGGCATTCAGGATAGCAAGTGGTGATACATAGCCTGTATTTCATTATTCATTGACACACATTAACGTACATCTTATACTCCAACCTCGCAGAATCAATTTCTTATCAATGTGTTACAGGGAGGAAGAGATTTATGCTTACCGCTAAGGAAATTAGAAATACCCTGGCCCAGTGGTATGAGGCCTGGAATGCTCATGATCTTGACAAGGTCATGGACCTCTTTCATGAGGACGCTGTCTTCGAAAACTGGACGGGCGGCAAAGCACAGGGCAAGAAGGCCATCCACCAGGCCTGGGATCCCTGGTTCAAGAATCATGGCGGTTTCCGCTTCACTGAGGAAGACACATTCATCGATGAAGGCAATCAAAAAGTTCTTTTCCAGTGGACCTTGGACTGGCCTTCAGGCGAGAACGGTTATCGGGGAAAGCCTGAGCGAAGGCGTGGTGTCGACGTAATGCATTTCAAGGATGGAAAGATAATCCGTAAATACACCTTTTCCAAGACTACTCTTGAGATTGACGGGCAAAGGGTCAAGCTGTTAGCGGAACCTGTTTGATCATATCCTGGCATGAGAAAAACAAGATTACCCTCAAGCATCAAATCGACACCACTTTCACCTTACTATGAAAAGACTCATCTGTTTTGCCCATCGCGGTGCATCAGGACATGAGCCAGAAAACACGCTCGCAGCAGCGGAGAAGGCCATCGAGCTTGGCGCTGATTGGATTGAAATAGATGTGCATGCCGCTGCGGGTGAGCTGATCGTTATACACGATGAACAACTTGAGCGCACGACAAACGGCACCGGTTATGTCAGAGATAAATCTCTCGCACACCTGCGCTCCATCGATGCGGGGAAGGGTCAGCGTATCCCCACGCTCCGTGAGGTCCTCGATTCCGTAAACGGTAGAGCCGGGATAAATGTCGAGTTAAAAGGTCCTAAGACAGAGGGATTGGCGGTTTCGATGATCGAGGAGTATGTCAGGGAGCGGCACTGGAATTATGAACAGTTTATAGTATCGTCATTCAATCGCCGTCAATTAAGGAAGGTCAGGAAGCTCAACCCCCATATCAGGATAGGTATTCTCATAGATCGTCCCCGTCGCCACTATGCGATATTTGCCAGGCGATATGATGCATACTCCGTACATGCCCACATCAATCTCGCCAGTGCACGATTTATTGCACGTGCACATGAACGTGGACTAAAGGCATTTGTGTATACGGTTAATAGTCCCGAAGAGATTGATAGGTTGCAGGCAATAGGCGTTGACGGGATATTCACCGACTTTCCTGAACGTGTAGTCAAGAGATGACGACACCGCGGGCGGCAATGACTCGCGGAATCAGGGGAGCCGCCGCAGCCACCTAACCCCGAAGGAAGAGGGGATTATAGATGACTGCGACGGCGGGTGTGTCAGAAGCTTAAGGTAACAGTCAGGCCGCCGTAAACGTAACTGCTGTCGTTATCGGCCGGATTAGCCAATTTGCCGCGGGCCTTGATCTCCCTTTTTGCATCGTCCGATAGAGGGAAGGAGTAGGATACTGTTGGGGCCACGGTTAGATATTTCGCCACATTTATAGGAAGGCTCGCCGTGAGCACGCCATCGTGGAAATTACTGAATTTGTCGTTTGTCGCCTGGTAATTGTCATTAAACTTTGGATACCCGCCATACGATGGATTGACACCATAAAGAGTTGCATCGGCATAGTCGCTGAGCAAGTAGCTCGCGGATGCGCTCAGTTGCAGCGAGACGGTTTTGTTAAATTCAAAAGTATGGGAAATACCCAACAGGAAATAATACTGGTGATAATGGTCAATTTCCTTATAGGCCGTCAAAGTCGGCGTAAGGAGCGTATTAAGACCCAAGGTGACAAATATTTCCTGTGAATCAAGAGGTTTTACGGCGCCGGCATTCGGGGCCTGCAGTCCATAATAAATGTAACCAAGACCCGCGTTTAAAATACCAAAGGTTTTGGTGTAGGAGAGAGTGAGGTCTGTCTCTGTCCAGGTGCTGGAATAACTGGCGTCTGTTGTCGAATAGGGTTTCGTATCAATATTCCCCCAAATATTGGCGCTGAACCCTTTATAACCGACCGTTAGAGAGGGCTGAATTACAACGCTGTTTTTCGTGTTTTCATATCCGCGCCATACATATTTTGACAAACCGGAAATCGATAACGAACCGGTGGGTTTGTCTTCCGCAGCCGCAGCCGGAGCAGTAGTCTCTGTTGCAGGGGCTGGAGTTGCCGCTGCGGGTTTCTGATCCTCAGCCAACACGGAGGCGGTACCCGCTGTCAGAAAGAGCAGAGTCACAACCAAACTCAAGAAGGCATTTCTCACGACGATATATCTTTTCATTACTATTCCTCCTGATCTAGATTTCGAAATATTCTGACTCAAGATATGTGCCAGATATAAGAGCATTCGCTAATATCTATAATCTGTTGAATACTGTGGGTATTTGCCTCATCTTGCTACGCACTGAAAATGAGATAAAGAAACATAAATGTAATTTCTCTATGGAGTGACAACAAAATTGTATTCGAACAAGCGCAATATAGACGGCGGGACGCAACCATTCACTTGAATAGTTAGAGTTCTGCGATCTATTTTTTCCTTGATAAGACGCCGGCGAATTGTTTATGGTTACCTTCACCTTCTTTCCATAAGAACTAATCCGTTTTGGGAGAATTAAATGAACCTGTTAACCAGTCCTCTTCTTACCGATCTTTACCAATTGACCATGATGCAGGGTTATCTGGATGAGAACATGCACAAAGAGGCAGTCTTCGAGTTTTATGTGCGGAGTTTACCTTCGAGTCGCGGCTTCCTGGTAGCGGCCGGTCTTGATACTCTGCTTGCTTTCCTTGAAGGGATGCGATTCACTGAAGAGGAACTGGCATACGTCGCGAGTACGGGCAGGTTTTCCAAAGGCCTGCTGGATTATCTCGCTAAATTCCGTTTCAGCGGTGATGTGTATGCCATGCCGGAAGGAACAGTGTTCTTCGAAAACGAGCCTGTTGTGTGCGTAGTCGCCCCCATGCCGGAGGCTCAGCTAATTGAGACCCGCCTGATTAATATACTGCATTTTGAGATCCTCATTGCAAGCAAGGCGGCACGTTGCATGCTGGCCGCGGATGACAGAGCCGTTCTGATTGACTTCGGGGTCCGGCGATCCCATGGGGCAGAGGCGGGGCTGCTGGCGGCCCGGGACTCATATATGACAGGATTTGCCGGCACATCAACGGTGCTGGCGGAGGCTATCTTCGGTATACCCATCTTCGGAACGATGGCGCATTCCTATGTTGAGGCTCATGAGGATGAACTGGCGGCGTTTCTCAGTTTTGCCCGCGCGAATCCGAACAATACGACACTTCTTATTGATACCTATGATGTCCATAAAGGCGCTGAAAAGGCGGTCGAGGCGGCGAAAATATTAAAGGAAACAGGAATAAGTGTTCGCGCCGTCCGCCTTGACAGCGGCGACCTGCTGGTCCTCTCGAAAGATGTCCGCGGGATTCTTGATCAGGCAGGTATGATGGATATCCGCATCTTTGCGAGCGGCAATCTCGATGAGTATGCGATCCGCAATTTATTATCTCAGGGCGCGCCCATTAACGGTTTTGGCATAGGTACGAAATTAGATACCTCTGAAGACGCACCATACCTGGAATGTGCTTATAAGCTGATGGAGTATGCCGGTACACCGCGCTTCAAGAAGTCACAGGGGAAAGCCACCATTCCGGGACGCAAACAGGTCTTTCGCCGGTTTGATAACCAGACGATGGCCGGTGATGTCCTGACCATCGAAGGGGATGAGTTGCAGGGCACCCCGCTTCTTGCCAAAGTGATGAGCGGAGGCGAAACAATTTCCAGGCGCCAGGATTTGAAAGAAATTGCAGCCTATGCGCGGTCACAGTTGAATGCACTTCCGGCTCATTTTCAGAGACTTGAGACGACGCCCCCATATCCTGTCAAGATATCTCCTGCATTATCCAGGCTTGGACAAGAACTTGAGCGACGGTTGGGTTTGTAAACCGTTATCGAAATCTCTATTTCTTCAAATTTTGCTTTAGAGATGCCCCGATAAATTTGCCGAAGAGCGGATGGGGGCTCGTAGGGCGTGATTTAAATTCTGGGTGAAATTGACATCCCAGAAACCACGGGTGGTCTTTTATCTCGACAATCTCGACAAGTCGGCGATCGGGTGACGTGCCTGTAATGTGCAGCCCCTTTTCCACAAGGATATCTCTGAAACTGTTATTCAGTTCGTAGCGGTGCCGGTGTCTTTCACTGATTTCACTCATGCCGTAAGCATCGTATGCGAAGGATCCAGCCTCTAAAAGGCACGCGTAAGCGCCCAGCCTCATGGTTGCGCCCATGTCCGTGATGCATCTCTGCTCTGGCAGATAATCGATCACCGGATACGTGGTTCTCTTATCAAATTCGGAACTGTTCGCCCTTTCAAGTCTGCACACGTGCCGGGCGAATTCCACGACGGCGAGCTGCATTCCCAGGCAGATGCCGAAATACGGAATCTTATTCTCACGGGCAAATTGAATGGCAGTGATCATCCCCTCAATGCCCCTTTCTCCGAATCCCCCGGGCACAAGGACGCCGTCAGCGCCGTCAAGAAGGTTGCCTATGCCTTCTTTTTCGATCTTTTCCGAATCGACAAAACGCAGGTTTACCCGGCAGTTGTTTGCAATGCCCCCATGCACTAACGCTTCATTGAGGCTCTTGTAGGAATCTGTCAAATTCACATATTTGCCTACTATGGCGATACACACTTCATGGGGAGGATTCTTAATCTTGTCTGCTACATCTTCCCATGCCTCAAGGTGCGGCCTTCCAGTCCAGATGTTCAAGAGATCGACAATTTTATTGTCCACCCCTTCCTTGTGAAAAAAGATTGGCACTTCATAGATGCAATTCACAT
>Ga0326726_10005428_pt1 | contig 11538 bp, 12 predicted proteins | sample MHFenrmetagenome_2_FD_207603 | JGI IMG/M metagenome (GOLD analysis project Ga0326726, IMG submission 207603) | Lab enriched peat soil microbial communities from Michigan Hollow, Ithaca, NY, United States - MHF15MN | ecosystem: Environmental > Terrestrial > Soil > Wetlands > Peat | place: USA...
TCGCGTCGGCGGAGCTCCGCCCACGCCTGCCACGGGTAACCCGTGCGCGCGTATGCATCGGGGTCGAGAAGGTCGGTCGTCTCGCTCATCGCAACCTCGCTTCCGAGCGCGCGCTCGAACGCTCGCAGGGAGTATGGCAGGCCACGAACGCTCAGTCGAAGTAGGGCAGCGCGGCGGGGTCGCGCGCGACGCGCAGCGCCTCGCGCACGTGCAGCGGCAGCGTGCGGCCGAGCGAGAGCTCGGGGAGCTGGCCGACGGGGAAGTACGCGGCGTCGGTGGCCTCGCTTCCGGCGCGCGGCTCCGACTCGGGATCGAGCAGCCGTCCGACGAACACCAGCTTGTGTATGTGGAAGAGGTGCGGCGGACACTCGGGTTGGAGGCGCGTGTCGAAGACGCCGGCCAGCCGCTCGACGCGCGCCACAACGCCGGCCTCCTCCACTGCTTCGCGCACCGCGGCCTCCGACGGACTGTCGCCGACGTCGACGAAGCCGCCGGGCAGGGCCCAGCGGCCGTCCACGCGCTCGCGCACCAGCAGCACGCCGTCGCCGCGGAACAGCGCGAGCCGGACGTCGAGCTTCGGAGTCACATAGCCTTCGTCGGTGGCGCGGAACAGGCGCTCGAGCGCGATCGGCTCGTCGCTCGCGCCGTGCGCCGCGAGTCGCGCGGCGAGCGTCAGGAGCTTCTCGTAGCGCTCGCGGTCGAACGAGCCCTCGGTGAAGTGCAGGCCGGTGGTCGCGAGCGCGCGCATCTGGTCCGCGATCGCGAGCAGCTCGCGCGTCACGTCAGAACCGCAGCACGTCGGCTTCGAGGCGGAGCAGGTCGAGCACACCGACGGCGTTGCGGCCCTCGAGCCAGCCCGCGCACTCGCCGGGATTGAAGACGAGCGCCCCGTCGACGCGCTCGAGCGCGTAGCGGTGATCGTGACCGTGGAGCAGCACGTCGCGCGCCGCGAGCTCGAGCTCCGGATGCGCCCTGCGGTCGTGCACGACGGTGATGCGCCGGCCGGCCCAGTGCAGCTCGAGCGGCGGGTCGGCGAGCTCGAAGCCGAGTTCCGCGGCCACCGCGGCCAACGACTCGCGCTCGTGATGATCGTTGTTCCCGTACACGCCGAACACGGGTACCGCGAGCTCCGCCAGCATGCGCAGAGTCGAGGCGCGCGTGATGTCGCCGGTGTGGATCACGCGCTCGACGCGCGCCTCGCGCAGCACCGCCACGATGCGCGCGACGTTGCTCGCGTTGTCGTGCGTGTCACTGATCACTCCGACGCGCATGCATCGAGACTAACACCCCAGACCGGCGCGGCGCCGCACAGCGGTCAGGTCCCGCCCTCGGCGCCGACCCGGCCGACGAGCGAGCCCAGGAACCAGCCCCAGAGTGCGTTCGCGGCCAGCACCACCACGGGCGTGAGCGCGCCAAGCTGCACGCCCAGCATCCCATAGCCCGCGTTCGGCAGCTGCAAGAACAAGGCGCGCAGCGACGGCAGCAATGAGACGACGAGCCCCGCGCGCACCGGCGTGAGTCCGCGGCCGCGCGCGAGCGGAAGCGCGAGCGCGAACAGACTCCCCTCGAGCACGCGCGAGCCGAGCCAGTGCGGATCGAGCCCGCCCGGAAACAGCTTGCCCAGTTGCACGTCGACCAGGGCCCCGAGCTTCGCGCGCACCGCGATCCAGAGGACCAGCGTCGTGAGCAGTGCGGCCAACGCCCCCGCGGCGTAAGGCCCCGCGAACTTGCGCAGCATCACCTAACCCCCCGAGGCCTCATGCTAACCTTCCGCGCCCATGACGGCCGCCCCTACACCGCCGCGCGTCTACTTCCGGACCCTGGGCTGCGCCAAGAACCAGGTCGATTCGGAGGTCATGCTCGGCCAGCTCGCGCTCGCCGGCTGCGCGATCGCGGAAGACCTCGCGGACGCGGACGTCGCGATCGTGAACACCTGCTCGTTCATCTCGAGCGCGCGCGAGGAGTCGGTCGAGGCGATCCTCGAGCTCGCGGACGAGAAGGAGCGCGGCTCGATCCGCGCCCTGGTCGTCGCCGGCTGCCTGCCGCAGCGCTACGGCGCGGAGCTCGCAAAAGAGCTTCCCGAGGTCGACGCCTTCGTGGGCACCGGCGAGTTCCAGAACATCGCGCAGATCCTCGAGGACGCTTGCGCGGGCCGCTCGCGCGGCGTGTACGTCGACGCCGGCCGCACGCACCTGTACGACGAGCACAGCCCGCGGCTGCTCCTGGGCGCGCGCCACTCGGCGTATCTCAAGATCGCCGAGGGCTGTGACCGCGTGTGCGCCTTCTGCGCGATCCCGGGCATTCGCGGCAAGTTCCAGAGTCGCGCGCCGGAGTCGGTGGTGGCGGAGGCGCGCATGCTCGCGGAGCAGGGCGTGCGCGAGATCAACGTGATCTCGCAAGACACGCTTTCCTACGGCAAGGACCTCTCGGGCCGGCCCCGGATCGCCGAGCTGATCCGCGCGCTCGACGAGGTCGAGTCACTCGACTGGGTGCGCTTCCTGTACCTCTACCCGAGCGCGCTGGGCGACGACGTGATCGACGCGTTCGCCGGCGCGAAGCGCGTGCTGCGCTATCTGGACGTTCCGCTGCAGCACGCGAGCGATCGCCTGCTGCGCGCGATGAAGCGCGGAGTCACCGCGCAGCGCCAGCGGAAGCTCGTCGAGAAGCTGCGCGCGCGCCTGCCCGGCTGCGTGCTGCGCACCACCTTCATCGTCGGCTTCCCGGGCGAGACGGAGGCGGACTTCGAGGAGCTGTGCGCGTTCGTGCGCGAGGTCGGCTTCGATCGCGTGGGCGTGTTCCGCTACTCGGACGAGGAGGGCACGGCGGCGCTCGAGCTCGGCGACAAGGTCGCGCGCTCGGTCTCGCGCCGCCGCCACCGTGAGCTGATGGCGCTGCAGCGCGAGATCATGCGCGCGAAGCTCGCGGCGCAGGTCGGCGAGGCCGCCCAGGTGTTGATCGACTCACCCGGTCGCGATCGCGCGGTCGGCCGGCTCTGGTCGCAGGCGCCGGAGGTCGACGGCTCCGTACTCCTGCGCGGCGCCGCGCGCGCGGGCGAGCTCGTGCGCGCGCGCATCGTCGGCGTGCGCGACGTCGATCTCGAGGCCGAGCGGCTCTAGCTCGCGGAGTGTCTCGCGCGCTACGCGCGCGCGGCGAGCACGAACAGCGCAATCGTGCAGAGCTGCGCGAAGCCGAACGAGACGCTGCGCAGGATGTCGAGGTCCATCAGATACAGCACGCCGTGCGCGATGCGGAACACGATGAAGGCGACCGCGAAGTTCGCCGACCACGCCGGGTCGGCGCCGCAGATGTGCGCGATGATCACCGCTGCCGCGAAGAAGGGCAGGGCCTCGAAGGCGTTGTTGTGCGCGCCCATCGCGCGCGCCCCTGCACCAGCCAGTTTTGCTTCCTGGGCACGCGGCAGTTTGTTGTCCGCCGCGCCGAACTGCCGCCCGCGCTCGCGCGCCGCGATCGTCACCCACACGTAGGGCAGCACCCCCGCAACGAGCACGCACCAGAACGGAATCGTCATCGCCGGTCCTCCCTCTAGCTCTCCATCTCGTCTATCTCGCCCGAGCCGACAAGATCCGCTCGGCGACCTCCGGCACGTCACGTGCCACTTCGCAGTCGACCGTTCCCCAGTCTCCGTGCGGATCCAGGAGAACTGCCGGCAAGCCCGCGGCGCGCGCGCCCAGCACGTCCGCAGCGTACACGTCCCCGACGTGCAGTGTCCGGGCGGGGTCACCCTGCGCTCGCGCGAGCGCCGTCGCGAAGATGCGCGGGTCGGGTTTCTCGAAGCCGACCACCGCCGAATCGATCACCGCGTGGAAGTGCGGGCGCAGGCCGGCGCGAGTGAGTCCCTCCTCGACCGTGCCGTCGGCGTTCGACACCACCACGAGCCGGACCCCGGCGGCCTGCAAGCGCGCCAGCGCGGCCGCGACGCCCGGCAGCACGACGCACCAGAGCTCGAGCGAGCGTCCCGGCACGCGAATGCGCGGCACCAGGCGATCGACCAGCGCCGTACACGCGGCGGTGTCGAGCGACAGCACGCGCTCGAGCACCCGTTCGACGAAGAACGAGAACGTGTCGCGGCCCTCGGTCGAGCCGCCGGTCTCGATCATCCGAGACACCATCGGCCGCGCCGCGGCCTCTGCGCGCGCGAGCGCCGACGCGTCGCACGGCGCGCCCAACCTCGCGAGCTCGCGCGCGATGCGCTCGAAGTCCATCGAGATCAAGGTTCCGCCCGCGTCGAGAAACAGGGTGTCGATCTCGGCCCAACGGACTCGAGAAAACGCCATGAGTTACTCCCTCTCCGGCACGCGCCAGCGCTCGCCGATCGCGAGCACGTGCACGCGCGTCGGGTCCGCGCCCGCCGCCGAGACCGCGCGCGCGAGCTCGCGCGGCGGCTCGTCGAGCGGCTCGTCCGTGAGATCGAACGTGCCCCAGTGCATGCCGATCATGTCGCGCGCGCCGAGGTCGCGGAACGCCTGTAACGCCTGAGCCGGATCCATGTGCTGATACTGCATGAACCAGCGCGGCTCGTATCCCCCGATCGGCAGCAGCGCCACGTCGATCGGCGCGAGCTCGCGCCCGTACACCTCGAAGCCCCCGAAGTAGCCGGTGTCTCCCGCGAAGAAGTAGCGATGCACGCCCGAGTCGAGCAGCCACGCGCACCACAGACTCTTGTTGCGCCCCGTTCCGAAACGCAGCGACCAGTGCTGAGCGGGAAGGCACGTGATCGTCCAGCGCCCGCGCTTCGCGCTCTGCCACCAGTCGAGCTCGGTCACGTCGCTGCGCCCGCGCCCGCGGAAGAACTCGCCGAGACCGAGCGGCACGTACCAGCCGACGCTCGCGGGCAGTCGCTCCACCGTGTCCGCGTCGAGGTGGTCGTAGTGACTGTGCGAGATCACCGCGAACGCGTGCGACGGGACCGCGGCGAGCGGAATCCCGGGCCGCGTCTGCCGCTTGGGGAGCAGCGCGCGCTCGCCGAAGTGCGGGTCGGTCAGCACCACGTCGTCGCCCTCGTGGATCGCGAACGTCGCGTGCCCGATCCAGGTGAGCTCCGCCGGCGCGTTCGGCTCGGCCAGCGACGCGCCGTCGTTCTTCACCTGTGGAATCAAGGGCTTTGTGCCCTTGTCGTAGGTGTTTGGCGAGAGTCGCCAGCGCAGGAAGTCGAGCAGCGAGGGGCTCTGCTCGCCCCACGGATTGAAGAACGCGCCGTCCGCGTCTCGGTGGGGGGCGTGCAGCAGCGCGGGGTCGAACGCGAGAGCGGCGAGCAACACCGAGAGCGCGCCGCGCATGGCTACACCGACGCGCGTCGCGGCCTGCGCAAGCCCAGCAGGAGCACCAGCGCCGCGCCGAACGCGAAGCCGCCGAGGTGCGCGAACACGGCCACGCCGCCATGGTCGTTCCCCGCGCTCTGTACTCCGCTCGCCACGAGCTGGAACACGAACCACAGGCCCAGCCAGAGAAACGCCGGTACCTCGACCGTGCGCACGAAGATGAAGACGATCACCAAGGTCGCGATGCGCGCGCCCGGATAGAGCAGCATGTAGGCGCCCATCACCGCCGCGATCGCGCCGCTCGCGCCCACCACGGGCACGATCGAGCTCGGGTTCGCGAGCACGTGGGTCGCGCTCGCGGCGATGCCACCGGCGAGGTAGAAGAGCGCATAACCCAGGTGTCCCATGCGATCCTCGACGTTGTCGCCGAAGATCCAGAGGAACAGCATGTTCCCGGCGAAGTGAGCGAAGCCCGCATGCAGGAACATCGACGTGACGAACGGCGCGAAGAGAGAGAGCGCGAAGCCGCTGCGCGCGAACGACTTGACGAAGCGGGCGGGGACGAGCGCGTGCTCGTTCACGAACGCGTCCACGTCCGCTCCCGCGCTGAGCTCGAGCCAGAACGCGTACGCGCACAACGCGATCAGCGCGTAGTTCACGACCGGCCAGCGCTCGGAGCGGATCGTGTCGTGGATCGGGATCATCGCGCGGCGATCATAGAGAAGGAGGGCAGGAGATGGTGACGATCGGGATGAACTACAGCGTGCGCGCCGGCAAGGAGAAGATCTTCGAGGACGCGTGCGCGCGCGTGATCCAGACGATGCGCGGGATCGATGGTCACGGCGACTCGCACCTGTTCCGGGAGGTCGGCGAGGCGGCGCGCCAGTATCTGATCGTCTCCACCTGGACGAGCGAGCAGGCCTTCCGCGACTTCGTCGCATCGGACGCGTTCAAGAAGGTCACCAACTGGGGCGCCGAGAACATTCTCGAGGGCCGGCCCAGTCATACCGTCTATCGCTGAGGCTCACGGATCCCCGGTCGCGATCGGCACGTCGTCCGAGTCGCCCCACTCGGCCCACGAGCCGTCGTACAGCGACACGTCCGTGTGTCCCAGGAGCGCGAGCGCGAAGGCGTCGAGGGCGGCGGTGACTCCGGAGCCGCAGGTCGTGATGATCGGGCGGTCCAGGCGGATGCCGGCGCGCTGGTAGATCTCGCGCAGCTCGGCCGGCGTCCTCAGCCGCTCGCCGGCCAGGTTCTCGTCGTAGGGCACGGACCTCGAGCCAGGGATGTGACCCTTGCGGCGGGTGTGCTCCTCGCCGGTGCCGCGGAAGCGCGCGCTCGAGCGCGCGTCGACGATCTGGGCGCCGCCCGCGCGTACGGCGCTCAGCACGTCGCTCTTCGAGCGCAGGAGCTCGGGTCGCGCCGCGGCCACGAATCGCGCGGGGGCGTGCTCGGGCGGCTCCGCAGTCACCGGCCGGCCCTCGGCGGCCCAGCGCGTGAAGCCGCCGTCGAGCAGCGACACATTCGAGTGTCCCGCGTAGCGCAGGGTCCACCAGATGCGCGCCGCCGAGTAGCCGCCGAGGTGGTCGTAGACGACGACGTGGTGCTCGGTGCCGATGCCGCGCGCCGCGAACCGGCGGGCGAGCTGCTCGGGCGCGGCGACGGTGTTGCGCAGCGGCGCGCGCTCGTCGGCGAGGTCGGTCGACAGGTCGAAGAACAGCGCGCCCGGCAGATGCGCGGCCGCGTACTCCGCGCGCGCGTCTCGCTTCGCCGCCGGGAGATACCAGCTCCCGTCGATGACTCGAATCCCCGGATCGGCGAGCCGCGGCTCGAGCCACGCCGGCTCGACCAGGAGCGGCACTCAGCCGACCTCGACTCGCTCGAGATTCGCGAGGATTTGGCCGTCCCAGGCCATGCGCAGGCGCGCACGGCCCTTGTACAGCTCTTCCTCGATGGCCGCCGTGGTCAGCAGCGGCAGTGACACGGTCGGCTCGACCCAGGCCATGGCGCGCGTCGCGCCGTGCTGCACCTTGCCCCAGCTCTCCGCCTCGTCGAGCGTCGAGCCCGACAAGCCCCCGTCGGCCGTGACTGCGGTCGTGATCTGCAGCGCGTAGCGGTGACCGTGATCCGGCCGCCCGAATACGTAGCTCGTGACCACCGCGTCGTTGATGTAGTTCTTCGGCACGCCGCCGGCGACGAAGAAGGCCGCCGTCGCGGGCGAGCGCGCCACGATCTGGGTCAGCTCGTAGTTGTCCTGGATCGAGCTGATCACGACCCCCGGCTTCGCGCCCGAGACACAGCGGTGATGGTGCTCGGTGAGGCCGATGCCGATCGAGCTGTCGTTCAGCGCGGGCACGAACATCGGCACGCCGTAGCGGCGGCAGGTCGAGACGATCGAGAGCGGGTCGTCGATGCGATCCGCGAGCTCGTCCATGAACTGTCGGCTCGAGTACGCGCCAGGCGCGAGCGTGTCCGCGACGTGACCGATCCAGGTGTCGGTCTTCGCGAAGCCGACCTCGTCGACGTAGGTGTCGTAGATGCGGTCGACGTAGAGCTCGCGCAGCTCGGCGTCGTCGGCGCGGGTCGAGCCGCGGTAGTGCGCATAGCCGCGCGCCTGGTAGATGTCCTGATACAGGATCGCGCCCGTCGAGACGATCACGTCGACGAGGTTGAACTCGACGAGCTCGCGAATCACTTGGCGGAGGCCGCCGGCGATCAGCGGTCCCGCGACACCGAGCAGGATCGTCGGCCGGTCCGGGTCCCGCAGCATGCCCTCGAGCACTTCGTAACAGCCGCCGAGATTGCGCGCCTGGATGCTCATTCCCGAGAACGCGCGCACCATGTCGGCGACGCTGCGCGTCTGGCTCGGCACCGGCGCGCGCACGCGCTGCGCGAAGAACTCCGCCTTGCGCGCGAGCTCTTCCGCGGACAGCTCCGGCGCGGGCCACGTGCCGTCGCTCGTTGTCGGCTTGCGTTCAGCCATGTCGCTCGCGTCACTCTAAAGTGTCTCGAGTGCCGCGCAAAGCCCGATGTCGCTGCTACCATGCGCCGCATGTCGTACGAGCCGCGCAGGCTCGAGGCCAAGTGGCAGCGCCTTTGGCTCGAGCGCAAGACGTTCAAGAGCGAGATCGATCCCGCGCGGCCGAAGTTCTACATCCTCGACATGTTCCCTTACCCGTCGGGTGAGGGGCTGCACGTGGGTCACCCGAAGGGCTACGTCGCGACCGACGTGTACGCGCGTTTCAAGCGCATGCGCGGCTTCAACGTTCTGCATCCGATGGGCTGGGACGCGTTCGGACTTCCCGCGGAGCAGCACGCGGTGAAAACGGGCCAACACCCCGCAGTGACGACCGCGCGAAACATCGCGCGCTACCGCGAGCAGCTGCAGGCGCTGGGCCTCTCGTACGACTGGGACCGAGAGATCGACACGACTGACCCGGACTACGTGCGCTGGACGCAGTGGATCTTCCGCAGGCTCTTCGAGATGGGCCTCGCCTACGAGGCCGAGGTGCCGGTGAACTGGTGCCCCGAGCTCGGCACCGTGCTCGCCAACGAAGAGGTGCGCGACGGCCGCAGTGACATCGGCGGATACCCCGTGGTGCGCATGCCGCTCAAGCAGTGGATGCTGCGCATCACCGCCTACGCCGACCGCCTGATCGAGGATCTCGCGCTGGTCGACTGGCCCGAGCACATCGTGAAGATGCAGCTCGACTGGATCGGCCGGTCGGTGGGCGCGCGCGTGTTCTTCCCGCTCGCAGAAGCGCCGAGTGACTCGATCGAGGTCTACACGACGCGGCCCGACACGTTGTTCGGCGCGACCTACATGGTGCTCGCGCCCGAGCATCCGCTGGTCGAGCGGCTCACCACGGTCGAGCGGCGCGGCGCGGTTCGCGCGTACCTCGAAGCGGCCGCGCGCAAGAGCGAGCGCGCGCGCGCCGCGGACGCGAAGAGCAAGACCGGCGTCGACACGGGCGCGTTCGCCACCAACCCCGTGAACGGCGCGCGCATTCCCATCTGGGTCGCCGACTACGTGCTCGCGTCGTACGGCACGGGCGCGATCATGGCCGTGCCCGCGAGTGACTCGCGCGACTACGCGTTCGCACGCGCGTTCGGTCTGCCGATCGTCGAGGTCGTGAAGGGCGGCGCGGGCGTCGAGGTTCCGTTCGAGGGCGAGGGCGTCGCCGTGAACTCGGGCTTCCTCGACGGTCTGCCGACCGCGGAAGCCAAGGAGAAGATGACGGCTTGGCTCGAGGAGCACGGCGTCGGCAAGCGCGCCGTCTCCTACAAGCTGCGCGACTGGCTGTTCAGCCGGCAGCGCTACTGGGGCGAGCCCTTCCCCGTGATTCACACTGCGGACGGCCAGGCGAAGCTGTTGCCCGAGTCACAGCTGCCCGTGCGCCTGCCCGAGCTCGACGACTTCAAGCCGAGCGGCGGCTTCGAGCCGCCGCTGTCTCGCGCGCGCGGCTGGGTCGACGTCGTCGATCCAGAGACCGGCCGTCCGGCGAAGCGCGACACCAACACGATGCCGCAGTGGGCGGGCAGCTGCTGGTACTACCTGCGCTTCTGCGATCCCAAGAACGATCAGGCGCCGTTCTCGCGCGAGGCCGAGCGCTATTGGATGAACGTCGACCTGTACGTCGGCGGCGCCGAGCACGCGGTCCTGCACCTCCTGTACGCGCGCTTCTGGCACAAGGTCCTGTACGACCTCGGCCTGGTGCACACGAAGGAGCCGTTCCAGAAGCTGCTGAATCCGGGAATGATCCAGGGCAAGAGCTACCGCTTGTTCCGCGACGACTCGGGCGCGACGCCCAAGTACTTCTCGCGCGGCGACGTGCGCTTCGAGGGCGAGACGCCGCTGCACGTCGGCTCGGGGGCCGAGCTCGCGGAGGAGTGGGTCGAGCCGGACAACGTGCGCTGGAAGGATGGGCGCGCGCTCGCGCCCGCGGTCGACGTCGACCTCGAGGAAGTCATCGAGAAGATGTCGAAGAGCCGCGGTAACGTTGTGAGTCCCGACGACGTGATCGACGAGTTCGGGGCCGATGCGATGCGCCTGTACGAGATGTTCATCGGGCCGCTCGGCAAGGCCGCGCCCTGGTCAACCGACGGCATTCCCGGCGTCGCGCGCTTTCTCGGCCGCGCCTACCGGCTGGTGCTGGAGGAGCGCGACGGCGGCGACCGCCTGCGCGGCTTCGCGCCGGGGCCCGGCAGCGACGAGCAGCGGCGCCTCCTGGCGCGCACGGTCGCGAAGGTGACCGCGGACTGCGAAGCGCTCGAGTTCAACACCGCGATCTCCCAGCTCATGGTGTTCGTGCGCGATCTGGAAAAGGACGCGCCTGCGACGCGCGCGCTGGTCGAGCCGTTCGTGCTGCTGCTTGCGCCGCTCGCGCCGCATCTGGCCGAGGAGCTGTGGGAGAAGCTCGGCCGCCCCGAGTCACTCGCCCGCGCGCCCTGGCCGCAGGCGGATCCCGGGTTTCTCGTCACGGACGAAATCGAGATCAGCGTGCAGGTCGCGGGCAAGCTGCGCGGGCGCGTGCGCGTGGCGAAGGACGCGGACGAGGCCGCGGTGCGCGCGGCGGCCCTCGGCGAGGAGAACGTGAAGAAGCACCTGGGCGCGAGCGAGCCGCGGCGCGTGATCTACGTGCCGGGACGCCTCATCAACTTCGTGCCGTGACGACCCGCGCGCCCCGCGTGACTCGGTGACTCGCGTCCTGTTCCTGATCCCGAGCCTGCGGCTCGGCGGCGCCGAACGGGTGGTCGCGCTGCTGCTGCAGGAGCTGCCGCGCGAGCGCTTCGAGCTGCACCTCGGGCTGGTCGAGGCAACCGGCGAATTTCTCGACCGCATCCCGAAGGACGTGACCGTGCACGACCTGGGCGGCGGGCGCGTCCGGCGCGCGCTCGGGCCGCTCCTGCGCCTCGTGCGCAGACTGCGCCCCGACGTGATCGTGCCGAACCTCGGGTATCTCAACCTGCTGTGTCTCGCCGGCCGCCCGCTGATGCCGCGCGGCACCGCGATCGTCCCGATCGAGCACACCACCTTGTCGGCGGAGGTCGCGGAGCAGCGGCGGCCGCGGCTCTGGCGCGCGGCGTATCGCGCGCTCTATCCGCGCGCGGATCGCATCGTCGCGTGCTCGCACGCGATCGCGGACGACCTGGTCTCGAGCTTCGGCCTGGCCCCGGCGCAGATCCGCATGATCCGCAATCCGATCGACGAGGCGCGCATCGAGGCGTCGCTCGCGAGCGGGCGCTCGCCATTCGCGAG
>Ga0326726_10005429_pt1 | contig 11538 bp, 9 predicted proteins | sample MHFenrmetagenome_2_FD_207603 | JGI IMG/M metagenome (GOLD analysis project Ga0326726, IMG submission 207603) | Lab enriched peat soil microbial communities from Michigan Hollow, Ithaca, NY, United States - MHF15MN | ecosystem: Environmental > Terrestrial > Soil > Wetlands > Peat | place: USA...
CGCGCCGCGCTGGCCGACCAAGCGCGCGCACGGGGGCGACCGAATGCAGCGGCGGAGATCATGTCAAATATTTTGACACTCGTCGATATGTAGGGTCGGCTCTTTTCTAAGTCGCGTAAAATCCTTATATTAGCCTCCCACAGATGACCTTGTTTGCACCCGACGGCGATTCCCGACCCGTCCACTTCATGGGCATCGCTGGAGCGGGGATGAGTGCCTTGGCGCTGTTGGCCAGGCTCCGCGGGGTGCCCATAACTGGTTGTGACAACGACACTTCTGGTGCTGCTGACCTGGAAGCGCTTGGTGTGCCCGTCTGGCAGGGGCACAATCCGGCGCATTTGGACGGTGCGCGAGCTGTGGTGGTGACGGCAGCAGTCCCGACCGACCACCCGGAGTTGGCCCGCGCGCGGGCGCAGGGGCTCGCCGTGTTGCGTCGGGCCGATGCGCTGGGTGCGGTCGTCTCCGGGGCCACGGTCGTCGCGGTGGCGGGCACGCACGGCAAGACCACCACCACCGCGATGTGCACGCAGGCGCTCGCGGCGGCCGGGCGCGATCCGACCGGCCTGGTGGGCGGGCGCATCGCGGCCTGGGGCGGCAACGCCCGCATCGGCGGGACGTCGCTTTACGTCGTGGAAGCGGACGAGTTCGACAAGGCGTTTCTCTCTCTCTCACCCACGGTGGCGGTGATCAACAACATCGAAGCCGATCACCTGGAATGCTACGGCGGTAGCACGGATGCGCTCGAGCGCGCCTTCGTGCAGTTCGCGACCCCCGCGGAGCGCGCGATCGTCGGCGCCGACGATCCCGGAGCCGCCCGCGTCGCCGCCGCGCTGCCGGGGCCGGTGTGGCGTGTGGGGATGGAGGCGGGCGCCGATGTCCGCATCAGCGCCGTCGAGCTCGGGCCGGACGGGTCGCGCGCCCGCGTCGCGGTGCCCGGCGGCCGCACGGTGCAGCTGCGACTCCAGGTTCCGGGGCTCCACAACGTGCGTAACGCGGCCGCCGCGCTCGGGGCGGTCGCCGCGCTCGACGCGGAGCTCGCGCCCGCCGTGGAAGCGCTGGCATCGTTCACCGGTGCGGCGCGGCGCTTCGAGCGCGTGGGGGAGGCGGCGGGCGTGACGGTGGTGGACGACTACGCGCACCATCCGAGCGAAGTCCGGGCCACACTCGCCGCGGCGCGGCAGACGTTCCCGGGACGCCGGATTGTCGCGGTGTTCCAGCCGCATCTGTATTCCCGCACCGCGCTGCATGGCGCCGCATTGGGGCGAGAGCTCGCGGCGGCGGACGCCGTGTTTCTCGCTCCGGTGTACGCGGCACGCGAGCAGCCGCTGCCCGGTGTGACCTCCGAGTTGGTGGCCGCGGGCGCGCGAGCGGCCGGGCAGAATGCAGTGACGGTGACCGATCGTCCGGCGTTGGCCGAACGGGTCGCGCGCGCGGTGCAACCGGGGGACGTGGTGCTCACGCTGGGCGCCGGCGATGTCACGCGCACCGGTCCGGAGCTCTTGGCCTTGCTCGGGCAACCCACGGCGGGCAGCGGGGCGAGGGGGAACCGGTGAAACCAATCGGCCGGCGCATTCTGATCGGCGTTGGCCTCGTGCTCGGCGCCTGGCTCGTACTGCCGCGACTGCTGCGCCACGCCGGATTCTTCCGCGTGCGACAGATCGAGCTGGTCGGCGTGCGCTACTCGGCCCCCGCGGCGTTGATCGGGGCGCTGCGTCTCGCGCCGGGGGCGAGCGTGTTCGACGACCCCGATGTGCTCGCGACACGCCTGCGGGCCCTGCCCGGGATCGCCGATGCCCGCGTGGTGCGCCATCTCCCCGGGGCGCTCAAGGTGATCGTGCGCGAAGTCGAGCCGGTCGCGCTCGTGCCCGGGACCGACGGCGGCCCGCTCACGGTGGTGGACGGAGAGAGTCACGCGCTGCCGTACGATCCTTCCCGGACGCCGGTCGATCTTCCGGTCGCCGCGAGCGCGGACTCGGGGCTCGTGGGCGTGCTCGCGCTGGTGCAGTCGGTGGATCCGACGCTGTTCGAGGAGATCACGGCCGCTCGGGCCTCGCGCGGCGACGTGGTGCTCCAGCTCGGCGCGCGGCGCGTCTTGGTGGAAGGCGACGCCGGTCCCGAGATCATCCGGGCGGTGGTGCTGGTGGCCAACGATCTCGCGGCGCGGTCGCGCCCCTACGCGGAGCTCGACGCGCGCTACGCCGGCCAGATCGTGGTGCGCCGCACGGCCGGGGGCGGCGCATGACCCGCGACCGCCGCCTCGTGGCCGGGCTCGATCTCGGCAGCACGAAGACGTGCGCCGTGATCGCGGAGGTCGTCGGAGACATTCCCCGGTCGCCGCTGGCCAAGGTGCTGGGCGTGGGCCTCGCCAAGAACAGCGGCGTACGCCGCGGCGTGGTGCGCGACATCGAGGAGACGGTCCGCTCGGTGACGGCCGCGCTGCGTGACGCGGAGCGCATGTCGGGCGTCAAGGCGGCCGCTGTGACGTGCGGCATCGCGGGCGAGCACGTGTCGGCGCGCAACTCCTCGGGGGTCGTGGCCGTCAACGGGGACGAGATCACCCCCGCGGACGTGGCGCGTGTGAACGAGGTGGCCCGCGCGGTGTCGCTGGGGCCCGACCAGGAGTTGCTGCACGACATCCCGCAGGAGTACATGGTGGATCAGCAGCGCGGGATCTCGGACCCGGTGGGCATGACGGGGATGCGCCTCGAGGTGGAGGCGTACCTGGTGACGGTCCAGTCCACCGCCGCGCAGAATCTGCGCAAGGCGGTGCAGCGCGCGGGGTACCGCGTGGCCGACCTGGTGCTCGAGCCGCTGGCGGCCTCCTACGCTGTGCTGACCGACGACGAAAAGGAGCTGGGCGTCGCGCTGGTGGAAGTCGGGGGCGGCTCCACTGGCGTCGCGATCTTCCACGAGGGGAAGATCCGGCACGTCGCGTCGCTCAAGTACGCCGGCGCGCACGTCACCAACGACCTCGTGCAGGGTCTGGGGGTAACCCAGGCCGACGCCGAGCGGCTCAAGGAGCGGCACGGGATCGCCTACGCTCCGCTGGTGGACGCCTCGGAGATGATCAATCTCCCCTCCACGCCGGGGCAGGGGGCGCGGCAGGCGTCGCGCGAGCTGCTGTCGCACATCATCCATCAGCGACTCGACGAGATCTTCATGCTGGTGGGGCGGGAATTCGAGCGCGCGGGCTACGGCGGCGGGCGCCTGCCGGCGGGCGTGGTGCTCACCGGCGGCACGGCGCACCTGCCCGGCCTGGTCGAGCTGGCGCGCGAGGTGTTCGCCGTGCCGGTGCGGGCGGGGGCGCCGGAGCTCGGCATTTCCGGCCTGGTGGACAGCGTGCAGGCGCCGCGCTACGCGGTGCCGGTGGGGCTGGTGCTGTACGCGGCGCGTCGCCTGATGCAGGGGGCCGCGGGACACGCGGCGGGCGGTGCGGGCGACGGCAGCGTTGAAAAAGTCTTGGGACCGCTGAAACGGTGGCTGCAGGATTTCTTCTGATCGAGGGCCCGAGGGAGCCATGATCTTCGAACTGGAAGAAACGTCCGGACAGAACGCGCGGATGAAAGTCGTCGGCGTCGGCGGCGGCGGGGGCAATGCCCTGAACCGCATGGTCGACGAGGGCGTGCAAGGCGTGGAATTCATCGCCGTGAACACCGACGCGCAGTCGCTCGAGAAGAACCGGGCGGCCGTGAAGGTGCAGATCGGCAAGAAGCTCACCCGCGGACTGGGCGCCGGCGCGCGACCCGAGATCGGCCGTCAGGCCATCGAGGAGAACCGCGACGAAACGCTGCACGCGCTGCAGGGGGCGGACCTCGTGTTCGTCACCTGCGGCATGGGGGGCGGCACCGGCACCGGTGCGGCGCCGATCATCTCCCAGGTCGCCCGCGACCTGGGCGCGCTCACCATCGGCATCGTCACCAAGCCGTTCCTGTTCGAGGGACGCAAGCGGATGCGCCAGGCCGAAATGGGCATCGCCGAGATGCGCAAGCACGTGGACACGATGATCGTCGTGCCCAACGAGCGGCTGCTCGCGGTGGTCGGCAAGGGCATCCCGTTTCAGGATGCGCTCAAGAAGGCCGACGAGGTGCTGCTGCACGCCACGCAGGGCATCTCCTCCATTATCTGCGTGACCGGGCTCGTGAATGTCGATTTCGCCGACGTCCGCACCGTCATGCAGAACGGCGGCACGGCGTTGATGGGCACCGGCACGGGCCGCGGCGAGAACCGCGCCATGGAAGCCGCGCAGCAGGCGATCTCGTCGCCCCTGCTCGACAACATCTCGATCGCGGGCGCGACCGGGGTGCTGATCAACATCACGGGCGGCGAAGACCTCACGCTGGGCGAGGTGACCCAGGTCAGCGAGGCGATCCATGATGCCGCCGGCGACGAGGCCGAGATCATCTGGGGTGCGGTCCCCGATCCGGCGATGCATGGCGAGCTGCGGGTCACCGTCATCGCCACGGGATTCGACAAGGCCGTGGCACCGGCGGAGTCGCCGGCGGCGCGGCCCGCGGCGGGGGTGCTGCCGTTCGAGAAGCGGCCCTCGCGTCCCGCGCCCCAGCCCGGGAAACCGGTCGAGCCGCCGCCGGTGCGTCGTCCCTCGACGCCCGGGGGCGCGCAGCCGGAGGTGAACGAGATGGAGATTCCCACGTTCATCCGGCGGCAGATGGACTGATGCGCGGGCGCGGGCGAGTCGTGCTGGCGGCACTCGCGCTGGTTGCGGGGGCCGTATGGGTGGTCCGCGGCGGCTGGCCGTGGCGGCGCGGTGTGCGTGCCCCCACGATCCAGGTCACCACGGCGTATCGCGAATTCACCGACACCTTGGGGCGTCGCGAGACACTGTCCGACGTGCTCGCGCGCGTCGGACTTACCGGTGGGCAGTACTCGGCGTTCCTCGCCTCGGCCGCGCGGCTCGACACCCGGCGCCTCCGTCCCGGACTGGTGTTCCATTTCCGCCGGCCGCTCACCGACTCGGCGGTGGACCGCATGATGGTGCGGCTCGGACCCGACCGGCGGCTGTGGTACAGCCGGGGCGACAGCGGATGGAGCGAGCGCGAAGAGACGATCCCCTGGGCGCCCGAGCGTTTGCGGGTCGTCGGTCGGATCACCACGTCGCTGTACGAGGCGCTCGACTCGGCGATCCCCGATTCGTTTCTGCCCGCCGGGGAGCGGCAGGCCCTCGCCTGGGCCATCGCCGACGTGTACGACTGGGAAGTGGATTTCACCCGCGACGTGCGCCCGGGCGACCGCTTCGAGGTGCTGTTCGACCGTCTCGTGTCCCCCGAGGGAGAGCGACGCTTCGGCCGTGTGGAAGCCGCCCGGGTCGACGTGGCGCACAACCCCACCTACGCCTACTACTTCGCCGACGAAGCGGAGTCCGGCGCCGGCGGCTACTTCGACGACGTCGGTCGCTCGTTGAAGCGCGCCTTCCTGCGCGCGCCGCTGCAGTTCCGGCGCATCTCGAGTCGGTTCGGCGGACGCATGCATCCGATCCTCCATACGGAACGGATGCACGAGGGCGTGGACTATGCCGCCGACTACGGCACGCCAGTGCGGGCCACGGCCGACGGCATCGTGACGCGCGCGGGGCGCGACGGCGGCTACGGCAATCTGGTCGAGCTGCGTCACGTGAACGGCATCCGGACGCGCTACGGGCATCTGTCGGCCTTCGCGCGCGGGCTGCAGGTGGGCCAGCACATCGCTCAGGGAGAGACGATCGGTTACGTCGGCTCGACGGGGCTCTCGACCGGCCCCCATCTGCACTACGAGTTCCTGATCAACGGCCGGCCCACCAACCCGCAGCGCACCGCGGCCGGCGCGGGTGCGCCGGTGCCCGCCGGATTGCGTGCGACGTTCGACTCGGTGCGGGTGCGGCTGTCGCGCGAGCTCGAGCCCACGCACCCGGCTGCCGCCGCCAGCGTAGACTAAACCCCGACCTTCACTGTGGATCTCTTTCCCGCCGTCGACATCCGGGGCGGGCGTGTGACGCACGTCCGCACCGGAGCCACCCCGGTCCCGTCGGTGTATGGGGACGATCCCGCCGCTGCGGTAGCGCGGCTCGCCGCGCTGGGGGCGCGTTGGGTACACCTGGTCGATCTCGATCGGGCCTACGGGACGGGCTCGAACCGCGACGTGGTACGCGGCCTGCTGAGCGGCGCGGGGCTTCGTGTGCAGATCGGCGGCTCGCTGGGCCAGGAGGGCGCCTTTGATGAGATGCTCGCCTGGGGCGCGGCGCGCGTAGTGGTCGGAAGCGGGGTCGCGGCTCGGGATCCGGCTCTCGTGGGGCGCCTCGTTCGCCGGTACGGCGTGGAGCGGGTTGCGGTGGGCATCGACGTGACCCAGGGGCTCGTCACTCCGCGCGGCGGGGAGGCAGCGGCACCGGTCCTCGCCGGGGAGCTCGCCGGTCGGGTCCGCGATGAAGGAGCTCGCACGGTGGTTTATACGGACGTGACCCGCGACGGCACCCTCACCGGTCCCGACATCAGCGGTGCGGAGCGGCTCGCGCGCCTGAGACTCGAGGTCGTCGTGAGTGGGGGCGTAGGCACGCTGGCTGACATCGGTGCGGTGCGGGATGCGCGGCTGGCGGGGGCGATTGTGGGGCGCGCCCTGCACGAAGGCCGATTTACCCTGGCCGAGGCATTGGTGTGCGCAACCGCTTGAGCGTCGGTCTGGCTGTGCTGCGCACCGTCGGAATCGGGGCGGTGGTCCTGCTGCTCATCAATCCGACCCGCTCGCGCCCCCTCCCGACGACCGCACCCCCGCTCGTGCTGCTCGACGCGTCCCTCAGTATGGCGGGGCCGGCTGGTCCATGGCGCGCGGCGCTGGACAGCGCCCGCCGACTGGCGGCCGGCGGGCCGATCTGGCGTTTCGGCGGCGGCGTCACCGCGTTCGACACCACGGCGCCGGCGGAGGGCGAGACCCGCCTGGCGCCCGGACTCGCCGCCGCGGCGGCGCGCGGTGGTCCGGTGGTCGTCATCACCGACGGCGCCGTCGCCGATGCGGCGGACCTCCCCCTCGACCTGCGCCGCCGGCCGCGGGTGGTCGTCCTGCCCCGGTCCCAGGGATTCGACGCCTACGTCGCGGCGGTCGATGGGCCACGACGCGTCGTGAGGGGTGACACGGTGCGGCTGCGCGTGGCATACGGCACGGCAGGGAACAGGGAGGGGGGACGGGGGACGAAGGGCGCCATCACGGTAGCCGTCGACATGCGCCGTCTACTCTCACGGCCTGTAGTGCTCCCCGACAGCGGTGTGATGGTCGCCGATCTCACTCTTCCCTCGTCCCTCCTCCCTCGTTCCGGCTATCAGGTGTTAGAGGTTCGCCTCGACGGCGTCGCTGATTCCGAGCCGCGCGACGATGCGCGCCTGTTCGTGATCGAGGTCAGTCCCCAACCCACGGCGGTCGTGCTGGCCGCGCCCCCCGACTGGGAATCGCGGTTCTTCGCGCGCACGCTCGAAGACGTGTCGCGTGTGCCGGTGCGGCTTTACGCCCGCACCGAGCCCGCGCGGTGGCGCGACGGCGCCACGCTGGTGCCGGTCGCGACCGACGCGGTCGCGCGGGCGGTGGCGGGAGCACGGCTCGTCGCGCTGATCGGCGATCCGGCCGCATTCGCGTCGTTCCGGCGCCGCTCTGGTGTCGTGGTCTGGCCGCTGACGACGGCCCGGCCCGGCGACTGGTACGTGGATCCCCCGCCGGCGTCCCCGCTCGCCGGATCGCTGGCAGGGGTGCCGTGGGACTCGCTTCCTCCCGCTGCCGGCCTGACCGAGCTCCCGGTCGATTCCGCGGCGACCGTGTTGCTCACGGCACGCCTGGGCCGTCGCGGCTCGCCCCGGCCACTCGTACTGGTGCAGGATTCCGCAGGGAACCGGAGCGTCGTCGTCGCCGGAACCGGATTGTGGCGCTGGGGTTTTCGCGGCGGAACGCCGGCCGAGGCCTATCGCACGTTCGTGGCCGCGGTGTCCGATTGGCTGCTGGCCGAGGAGGGAGCAACGAGCCGGGAGCGCTTCGCTTCGGTGACGCCTGAAGCACCGAACGGTGTGGCACTCGACTGGCGTTGGCTGGGGCGAGACACGCCGGGCACGCCGGTGCTGGTATTGGAGTCGGCGACCGGGGTTCGCACCGATACATTGCGATTCGATGCGTCAGGACATGCAGAGCTTCACCTGACTCCGGGGGCCTATCGCTGGCGGGCTCCCGACGGTCCGGAGCGGGGCGTCGTGGCGGTCGAGCAGTACTCCGACGAATGGCGTCCCGCCCCGGTGACGCTCGGCCCCCAGCCGGGAGAGCCGGGCGATGGCCGCCGCGACGTCGCTGCCCGCGATCAATGGTGGCTCTACGCCCTCGCACTGGCTGCCTTCGTCACGGAGTGGGCCTGGCGGCGGCGCCAGGGACTTCCCTGATGGGTTTGTGGCAACGGCTGGCCCGCGTCCTCGGCCGCGGCGATGATGCGTCGTTCGATGAAGCGGAACGGATCCTCCTCGAGGCCGATTTCGGCGTGGACGCGACGGAAGAGCTGATCGCGGGTCTGCGCCGGGCGCCCGCGGCGGAGCGGGAAGGTCACCTCGGGCGGGCCGTAGCCGGCCTGCTGGCCGGTCCCGCGGATCCAGGCGGCTTGGCGCGTGCCGTGGAGCCGCCGACCGTCGTGCTGGTGTACGGCGTGAACGGCGTCGGGAAGACCACCACCGTCGCGAAACTCGCGCACCGGCTCGCGGGGGAAGGGCGGCGTGTGCTGCTCGCCGCGGCGGACACGTTCCGGGCCGGGGCCGTGTCCCAGCTACGGCAATGGGGCGACCGTCTCGGCGTCCCGTGCGTCGGGGCGGAGGATGGGCGCGGCGATCCCGCGGCGGTGGCGTTCGACGCCATCGACGCGGCCCTCGCTCGGGGGTGCGATACGGTGCTCGTGGACACCGCGGGTCGGCTGCACACCGAGCCGCGACTCCTCGAGGAGTTGAAGAAGGTGGTGCGGGTCGTGGGCAAACGGCGTCCGGGAGCGCCCCACGAATCGCTCCTCGTGCTCGACGGTACGGTGGGCCAGAACGCCGTGGCGCAGGCACGCGAATTCGCCGCCGCGGTGTCGCTCACCGGCCTGATCGTGACGAAGCTGGACGGATCGGCGCGCGGCGGGGCGGTGGTGGCGGTGCGGCGCGCGATCCCCGTCCCCATCCGGTTCATCGGCACCGGGGAGAGCGTGGACGACTTCGAGCCGTTCGACGCCGCGCGCTATGCCCGGCGTCTCGTCAGCGGCTGATGGCGCTCGAGCTCCGCTCGCCCGTCAAGTTCTTGAAAGGTGTCGGCCCCGCGCGGGCGGAGGCGCTGGCGCGGCTGGGCATCCGCACCGCGGGCGACCTGTTGTACCACGCGCCGCACCGCTACATCGACGCCACGACACTCAGTCCGCTGGCCAAGGCGCGCGTCGGCGAAGAGGTCACGGCCGTGGGCCGGGTTGTGTCCACGGGCATCCTGCCCACCCGGCGCGGGCTGCGCGTGTTCCGGGCGCTGCTACGCGACGATTCGGGCTCGCTGGAGTGCGCCTGGCCCGGCCAACCGTTCCTCGAGCGGACGATCGTCAAGGACCAACTGCTGCTCGTGACGGGTCCGGTGCGCTACTATCACGGCCGCCAGATCGTGCCGCGCGAATTCCTGGTCCTGGCCGACGCGGGCGAGGCGCCGCCGGAGAAGGGCATCATCCTGCCGGTCTATCCCGCGACCGAGGGATTGTCGCACAAGCAGATCCGCGGCCTGCTGCAACAGCACCTGGACGTGCTGCTGGCGCTCGTGGTCGATCCGCATCCCAGTCAGCGGACGGCGCTCGATCTGCCCGAGCTCCGCTCCGCGCTCGAGCGAGTTCACCGGCCGGCCACCCTGGCGGATGCCGAGTCGGGTCGGCGGCGGCTCGCCTTCGACGAGTTCTTCGATCAGCAGCTGGTGCAGGCCCGGGCGCGATTCCTCGCCAAGCGGGCGCGCGCCGGCATCCGTTTCGTGACGAAGAAAGAGCTGACGTCGCGTCTCGCCGAGCGGCTGCCATTCGAGCTCACGGGTGACCAGCGCCGGGCGATCCGGGAGATCACCGCCGACATGACGGCGGCGGAGCGGATGCACCGGCTCCTGATGGGCGACGTGGGCACCGGCAAGACGGTGGTCGCGCTGTTCGCGATGCTGCTCGCGGTCGAAAACGGCTACCAGGCGGCGATCATGGCCCCCACGGAGCTGTTGGCCGAGCAGCACGCGGCGACGCTGACGCGGCTGCTCGCGCCGCTCGAGATCCGTCCCGAGTTGCTGGTGGGCCGGGGAACGGCCGCGGAGAAATCCGCGGTGCGGGAGCGCATCGCCCAGGGAGCGGCCCGGATCATCGTGGGTACGCACGCGCTGATTCAGGAGTCGGTGCGGTTTCACCGTCTCGGCCTGGCCGTGATCGACGAGCAGCACCGGTTCGGAGTGGAGCAGCGGGCCGCGCTGGCCGAGAAAGGGGACGCCCCGGACGTGCTGCTGCTCACGGCGACGCCGATCCCTCGCTCGCTGGCACTGACGTTGTACGGCGACCTCGATGTGACGACGATCGTCGAGCGGCCGCCGGGGCGGGGGACGATCAAGACGGCGCTGCGCACCGAAGCGGCGCGGGCCAAGATCTACGAGTTCATCCGCGCGGAGTGCGCGGCCGGTCGCCAGGCGTACGTGCTGTATCCCGTGATCGACGAATCGGAGAAGGCCGATCTGAAAGCGGCCTCGACGATGGCGGAGCGGCTCGCAAAGGTGTACCCGGAGTTTCGGGTGGGGTTGGTGCACGGCCGTCTGAAGCCCGACGAACGGGACGACACGATGCGGGCGTTCCGCGACAACGCGGTCCAGGTGTTGGTGGCGACCAGCGTGATCGAGGTCGGGATCGACGTGCCGAACGCGTCGGTGATGTTGATCGAGCACGCCGAGCGATTCGGGCTGGCGCAGCTGCACCAGCTGCGCGGCCGCGTGGGGCGCGGCGCCGCGGCCAGCCATTGCATTCTCCTCTCGGACGCCGGGGGCGCGGCCGCCCGCTTGCGGGCGTTCACCGAAACGACCGACGGGTTCCGAATCGCCGAGCTCGATCTGCGGGAGCGGGGGATGGGAGAGCTCACGGGCGCCCGGCAATCGGGCGGCCTCAGCCTGCGCTACGCCAACTTCGCCACCGATCTGGATCTGCTCGAGGCAGCGCGCCGCGGGGCGGGGCAGATCATCGCGCGCGACCCCGCGCTCGAGCGGCCCGAGCACGCGGCATACAAGGCGAGCATCGTGGCGCGCTATGAGCGCGGGTTTGAGTTGTTCAGAGTAGGCTAGAGCGACATCAGACGTCCGACGTCAGATCTGATGTCTGATGTCTAGAAGTTCAGCCTCACACCGAGCCGCGCTCCGTCTCCCGCCGGCTCCGCCGTCACTCTCAGCCCGTGAAACGGAATGTTCGGCGGGCTGCCGCTCTGGTGGCGCAGGTCGAGAATGAACAGCGCGGCCGAGGTCAGCACTGAGATCTGGCCGATGATCAGGCGTTGCCGCGCGCGGTGGTCGTAGTGG
>Ga0326726_10005430_pt1 | contig 11538 bp, 10 predicted proteins | sample MHFenrmetagenome_2_FD_207603 | JGI IMG/M metagenome (GOLD analysis project Ga0326726, IMG submission 207603) | Lab enriched peat soil microbial communities from Michigan Hollow, Ithaca, NY, United States - MHF15MN | ecosystem: Environmental > Terrestrial > Soil > Wetlands > Peat | place: USA...
GCACCAACGGACGACCAAATCCCGTCGTGAGAGCGAAGCGAAACAAACGCGTCTGCCGTCCTGTGACAGCCAGCGAACAGCGGAGCTTCGCGCAACATGGATGTCGGCTTTCGGTGCGGTAGTCTTCACATTCTGAACAAACGTGCGCCAGACTGCTTTACACGCAGCGCAGGTGTTTGATGCCTTGCGCAGAAAAATCGGAAGCAATTGTTGCTTCCAGAAGCAAGTCTCGGCGCTGGCAGCAAAGTTTATCGGCAATGGCAATGGCAGCATCCATTCTCGCCCGCGACGTAAATTGGAACCGCGGTCATACGGAAGTTTAGACAGGGAAGCTGATGACGGCCATCCGCGTGTCCGGCTTGCGGAAGCTCTTTGGCAACGCGCCTGCCGTGGACGGTGTGACATTTGAGGTCGAGAGCGGATCGATATTGACCCTGCTCGGACCGAGCGGCTGCGGGAAGACCACCACGCTGCGTATGATTGCCGGACTGGAGCGACCCGACGAAGGTGAAGTGTACGTTGGCGACCGACTCCTAACGTCGGTTAAGGAAGGCGTCTACCTGACGCCGGACAAGCGACGAATGGGAATGGTGTTCCAATCGTACGCGATCTGGCCCCACATGAACGTCTTCGAAAACATTGCCTTTCCGCTGCGCGCCAAGCGCATGCCGCCAGCGGAGATCCGCGACAAGGTCATGACAATGCTACAAAGCCTCGGTCTCGAGGGTCTGCACAACCGCCCTGCGCCGCTTCTGTCCGGCGGCCAACAGCAGCGGGTGGCGCTGGGGCGGGCGCTGATTTGTGATCCCGAGGTCTTATTGCTGGACGAGCCGTTCTCGAACCTCGATGCCCGGCGGCGCGACGAGATGCGCTTCGAGCTGAAGGAGGTCCAGGCGCAGGTCGGTGTCACGACGATCTTCATCACGCACGACCAGAACGAAGCAATGGTTCTGTCGGATCGGGTGCTGGTGATGAATGCCGGCCGGATAGTTCAGGAAGGCACGCCGCAGGCGATCTACCAGCGGCCGAGTACGAAGTTCGTCATGGAATTTCTCGGTCAGGTAGACCAGGTTGACGCTCGTGTTGCAATCGCGCCTGACGGGTCGCCGCGAGCATTGGTGCACGGCGTCAACGGTCTGGAGGTTCCGCTGGACGGCTCGCATCCGTGGCGTCAGGGCGACGAAGTTGTCCTTATGCTGCGCTCGGCCGCAGTCCAGGTACGTGCGCCAAATGGAGGTGATCAGTGGCGGGGGCGCGTGCTGTCGCGGATCTACCTGGGCGAACGCACTGAATACATCGTCAGCGTTGGCAACGCTCGAATCCGCGCCTTCGGCCCAACGACTGACCTGCACGACGAGGGCAATGTTGTGCAACTGGAGTTTCCGGCAGAGGCGATCCGTGCATGGCCGGCCACGAGGCCGGCATAGAAGGATCAGGGGAGGACGCTATGAAGCGGAGAGACGCACTCTCAATTTTGGGGCTTGCATCGCTCGGCACAGCGATGACAGCCATTGGTTTCCCGACACGGGCTCTGACCGCGTCAAATGAATCGTGGGAGGACGTTGTCGCCGCCGGCAAGAAGGAGGGCCTTGTCGTTTGGTCCTTCTTCGGAGCTCCGGGCGACGCGGTCGAGCGACAGGCGCGTGAGTTTGAGCAGCTCTATGGAATTCGAATCGAGCTTGCTCCGAGCAGGACAGGCGATTTCGAGGCGCGGTGGAATGCCGAGCGCGCCGCCGGCAAGGCAAGCATCGACATACGCTCCTCGGGTAGTCCGGAGAACCGGCGCCTCGCAGCTCGAGGCCTCGACCAATCTTTCGGCACTCTTCCAGCAGCGACCGAACCGGGCGTGCCCTGGATCATCGATCCCCTCGTCGACGTGAAATCCGGCAACGGTTACACGTTGCACACCAGCGCCGGCGGTTATTTTATTCTCGTCAACAACCGGCTTTGCCCTCCGGAAAATGGCCCGCGCAGCTACAAGGATCTCGAAGATCCAAAATACAAGAGTCTGATATTGCTATCAGAGCCCATCGGTCCTTCACCCGGATCACGCTGGGCTGCCTACGCCTGGAAGGTCTACGGCGACGATCACCTGCGGAAGGTGATCAACAACGTCAAGGCGCTTACCCGCGCCGAGATCGAAGCGCCCAAGCAGATCGCCCGCGGCGAGTACGGCATTTTCATTCATCCCACGCAGGTCGGCGCCGCCGACATTTGGAGGTTGCCTAAGCCGCATCCGTTCCGGCTCGTGGTTCCGGAAGATGGGGTGATGATGCTAACGGGCGGAATGAGCCTGCTGAAGGACGCGCCTCATCCGAATGCCGCCCGGATGTTCATGAACTACATCCTGACCAAGTCCGCCCAGCAGATTGCAGCGGACGATGCAGGCGGACCGTTCATTCGCAAGGACGTCAAGCCTCGCATTCCTGAACTGGCACATTTCGCCACAGCCAAGCCGTTTCCCGAAAACCCCGACACCTATGAGTTTGGCTCAAAGCTGTTTTTCGAATGGTCTGCCAAAGCCGAGCCGCACCTGAAGGCTGCGGGACTGAAGACATAGCGAATGGCGACTACAGAAGGTTCGATCGGTGACCGGGAGATCCCGGCCTTGCATCCTGGAAGGCAGCCTCGCCTCCGGTTAGAGCCAATGTTGCCGCTCGGCCTCTCAATGCTGGTTGCCGCTCTCGTTGTCTATCCGCTCGGGATGCTCATCTTTGGCACCTTTTGGAGTGCTGCCCCCGGCCAACCTGGAACGTTGACGCTGGAGAATTGGGAGGCCGTGCTGTGGGACCGTGCGACCTTCGACATTCTGATGACGAGCCTTGCCATCGCGGCTCCCCGCACCTTGTTGGCCCTTCTGCTCGCAACGGCTTTTGCCTGGTGCATCGCGCGCACCAATGTTCCGTGCAAGCGCTTCCTGGAGGGCCTCCTCGCCTTCATGTTCTTCCTCCCCGAGCTGCCGTGGGTTTTGGCCTGGATGCTGCTTGGCGCACCCAATGTGGGGTTGCTTAATCAGTTGCTGGGAACGCTCTTTTCGGGCGGCGAAGGCCTGATCAACGTCTATTCGTATGGTGGACTGATCGTGCTGGGCGCTGCGCGCTCTGCCCCGGTGCTGTTCCTGTTTATCCATCCTGCCTTCTTGGCTATGGACTCCACTCTCGAAGAGGCCGCGCGCATGTCGGGCGCCAGCGCGTGGCGTACGCTGTGGCGGATCAACTTGCCGTTGCTGATGCCCGCCCTGCTGGCTTCGGGCATCCTGTCGTTTGTCGTTGCGATGGAATCGTTCGAGATCCCGCAACTGCTGGGCACACCGGCCAACATCTTCGTGTTCACGACGCGAATATACGACCTCGCCTACGGCGGTCACGTCGCGAATTTCGGTGCTGCAATGGTACTAGCGCTCATCCTGCTAGCGTTGACAGGCAGTCTGATCGTTGTGCAGTCGCGGCTCCTGCGCGGACGGGCCTATACGACGGTGTCGGGGCGCGGATTCAAGGCGCGGCCTATGGATCTCGGATCCGGACGATGGATCGCTTTCGTGGCCATGCTGACATTCTTCGTCATTTTTGGCGCGTTGCCATTTGTCGTGCTGCTGTTGAACTCATTCATGGAGCTGAGTGGCTTCATCAGCTGGGACATGTTCACGACAAAACATTGGAGCAACGCGCTCGGCCGTGACGAGGTCCTGAGGTCGATCGCTGACACGCTTATGGTCGGTACGATGGCAGCCACCGTGGGCGTCATCGTCTCGGTTTTCATCTCGTACATTGTGACACGGACCACCTGGGGCGGACGCAAGGCTCTCGACATGATGGCGTGGGGTCCATGGGCGGTCCCCGGTTTGGTAATGAGCCTCGGCTTTTTGTGGGCCTTCGTCTGGCTTCCCATATATGGCACGCTGTGGGTCGTTGTCCTGGCTCTAGTGGCGCGTGGACTGCCGGTAGCCTCGAGATTCTTCACGACGACGATGGTGCAGCTCAGCGCCGAACTGGAAGAATCGGCACGCATTCACGGCGCGTCCTGGTCCCGGACCTTCCTGCGAATCTGGTTGCCCCTGTTGCGCCCTGCCGTGGTAGGCGCGTGGATTCTCCTCTTCGTTATTGCGGTCCGGGTATTGGACGTCGTGGTGCTGCTGGCGGGACCGGGAGCGCACATGTTGTCGACAGATATCTTCCTTTGGACCGTGACTGGTCGACAGGAGGTTGCTTCGGTTTTGGCTCTGATGCAGACCGCGCTGGTTATCGTCGGGTATATCGCGGCACGCCTCCTTGCTCGCCGAGTGTTGCAGCAATCTCCGTCCTAAGTCGTTGCAGGAGACCGGGCGTCATGACGAAGGCATTGCGAGATCGCGGTACTGCGTTTCGGATCAACGCGCAGTTCAGTAAGGAGGACAAAGCACCGGTCGCAAATTTCTTGGCGAACACGGCAACCGACGCATCGGGAAGCGGATGCGTTTTCGCCATCGTCGTATCTTGACGAGGCGGCAAGACACGCGCACGCTCACTTCAACCGCTGCGCGACAGACGCACCAAAGAAGCGATCACAGACGGGTCGACATTGGGCCCCCGGGGAGGAAGTCATGACACGCTACCTTTGCATGCTGATTGGCACGCTGTTCTCCGTTCTGCTGACGACAGCAGAGCCGAGCCTTGCTGCACCGGACTGCGGCATGAACACCGGCAAGGCCGCCACCGGCACGCCGATCCCGATCGGCACGGTGACCACGGCCAGCGGTGTCGGCAGCTTCCACGAAGCCGACCTTGCGGTCCAGGCCTACTTCAAATGCGTGAATGCCAACGGCGGCATCTTTGGCCGGCCGATCGTCTATTACCAGGAAGATGATCAGAGCAAGCTCGACATCGCGGCACAAGCGGCAAAGAAGCTCGTCGAAGACATCGGCGTTTTTGCTCTGATCGGCAGCACGAGCGTCATCGAATGCATCGCCAACGCCGCCTACTACGCTAAGCACGACGTACTCGTAATCGGAGAGGGCATTCCCCCGCAATGTTTTGAGTCGAAGAACATCGCGGCCGTCAATGCTGGCGCGCGGCAAAGCGGAATCGCCGTGGCCGACTATGCCCGCCGCAATCTTGGCGCCAAGAGCGTCGTCTGCACGGTGGCCAAGCGTCCCGGCACCGACTACTTGTGCGGCGGCGTCGAGCAATGGGGCAAGAAATTCGGCGTCAAGGTGACCAGCATTTACTCCGACCCCGTCACGCCGGACTACAGTTCGCTGGTGCTGCAGCTGATGGCGACGGGCGCCGACACCGCGGTCATCTACGGTACGCAGGATGTCGGCATTCAAATTCTGTCTGCGGTCGAGCAGCAGGACGGCAATGCAACGATGAAGTGGGCGGCGCCGACGTCGTATTACACCACAAAATTCCCCAAGGCCGTCGACGGAAAGTACTGGGACAACAAATTCTGGGTGAATATCGAGGCGGCACCGCTCTACAGCGCCGGGCCCGACAACCAGAATTGGTGGGCGGTCGAGAAGGCTTATGGTGGCAAGGACGATCTGCTCGATAGCTTCGCGCAGCTCGGCTACGTCGCCGCGCGGATCGCGGTCAACGCCATGCTGTCGATCGGCGACCCCGCCAAGATCAACCGCGAGACCGTCACTGCGGCGATCCAGAACATGAAGCCCTACCAATCCGACATTCTTTGCAAGCCATGGTACTGGGGCGGTCCGGATGCACAGGTCCACAACGCCACTCGAATTGTGACCATCACCAATGGTGAGTGGAAAGAGGTCGAGGGTTGCGTCGAAAGCCCCGATCCGGGACTCAATGCGGTGCTTGAGGTTGAAAAGAAGCTTTCCCTGAATTGAGGTCTCGCTGCTGGCCGTGCGACAGGTTGCTTCCCTTCGGCCGACCGAGCCAGCGTTAAATTCCTTGGAATGCCAGCGCCGGCCGGGCCCTCTCACTTAAGACTCAGCTGTTCTCCGTGCAACGTGGAATTGGCCAGGCATGAACCTCCTTCCGTTTGTCGCTTCTGGAATCGGCCTTGGAGGGATTTACGCATTGGCGAGCGTCGGCCTCGTCATTCTTTATCGCGCGTCCGGCACGCTCAATTTCGCCTTCGGAGCGTTCGGCGCGCTGTCGGCGTTCCTGGCATGGGATCTGAGCAACAATGGCGGTGTCCCCCCTCCGATCGCATGGCTGTTCGGCATCGCCGCCTCAACCGGGCTCGCTTATGCCTATGGGCGGATCGTTGCACCGCGCATGGCGCATCGGGATCGCGTGGTGCGGGCGGTCGCGACGCTCGGGCTCGCACTAATCATTCTCGGCGCACTCGCCTGGTACTACGGTGTCGGCATTGCTCGCCGCATTCCTCTTCCCACGGACCGAGACTTCATCGTGCTGTTCGGAGTCCGGATCTCGGCGACCCGGCTCGTCGCGCTGGGGATTGCGCTGCTGATGGCTGTCGGAGTTGGCTTGCTGTTGAGCCGTACTCGGATTGGACTGGCGATGCGCGCTCTCGCCAGCGACCGCAAAATCAGCGCTACCATCGGAATTCAGGTCACGCGCATCGATTCTTTCGCGTGGCTGGTCAACGGCGCGTTCGCCGGGATTGCCGGGATCCTTCTCGCCAATCTCAATCGGCTGGATCCGCCATTTCTGACATTCCTGGTCATCCCGGCCATCGCTTCGGCGATTCTCGGCCGGCTGTCCTCGCTGCCCGGCGCATTCATCGGCGGAATGGCTGCCGGGATGATCGAGGCGGTCCTGACGGGCGTGCCCGAAGTCTCGCATTTTCGCAGCGCGGGGCCTTATGTCGCGGCGCTGTTGTTTCTAACGGTGGTCGGCACCGGTCAGGGTGTTGGTGCGCGCGAATGACCGAACTCGGCAAGACCGGTGCATATCCAGTTGCCGTTGGCACAAGCCTCGGCGGTGCCCTGTTCATCCCGCGCAATGTCGCAATCGTGGTGGTCGTCAGTGCGGTGACCGCGCTGATTGCGCTGACTGCTGGCGGCTTTTGGCTTTCGAACTTCACCCAGGCCTACTGCATCGTCCTCGCATTGCTCGGTTGCGCGTTGCTGTACGGCCAGCTCGGTCTGGTTTCGCTGTGTCAGTGGGCGCTGGTCGGCGCCGGCGGCTGGGTCGCCCTGCGCGTGTATCACTCGTTCCATCCTCCCTTCGTCGTCACGATACTTGCCGGTGGAGTCGGCGCGTCTGTGATCGGCATGCTGTGGGGCCTGCCGGCCCTGCGCATGCGCGGCCTCTATCTCGCACTAGTGACATTGATGCTGGCGGGAGCATTCCAGGTGTTGATTTCGGTAACGAGTTTCCCGGTGGGCGGCCCGGGGTTTCTCGGCCAGGTCGGAATGAGCGGCAACGACAGGGTCATGATGGCGCGGCCGATTTTTGCAAGCAGCGACACAGCCTACTTCCTGTTCGTGGGATTTATGGTGATGCTCGCAATCTTCCTCGTCGAAACGCATCGACGCTCAAAGCCCGGCCGCGCCTGGGCGCTGATCCGCAAGAACGAGCAGATGGCGATGGCGAGCGGCGTGCATATCGTCTTCTACAAGGCCTGGGCCTTCGCGCTGTCCGGCTTTCTCGCTGGCGTCGCCGGTGCGCTGATGGCTGGATTGTTCGGCCAGCTCGACGACAGCGCCTTCGCGCCGACCGACTCGATCACGATTTTCATCGGAACACTGCTTGGCGGCACCGGCGTGTGGCTCGGTCCGTTTTTGGGCGGCATTCTCACGCGATTTATTCCGGCGCTGCTGATCGACTACAATGTCAACAGTTACGTGGGTCTGTTGTTTTTCGGCATGGCTCTGACGCACGCGCTGACGCAGGCGCCCGAGGGGCTCGGCGGTCAGCTGACTGCGCTCGCGGAACGGCTTTACGAGAAATTCAAGAGACGGCGAACATCGTGATCCGGATCGAATCCCTTACCGTGCAGTTCGGCGGCGTGCGGCCGCTCGATGCGCTCGAGGGCGAATTTAAAGCACCGATTTGCGGCCTGATCGGACCGAACGGTGCGGGCAAGACAACGCTGCTCAATGTCCTGTCGGGCTTCGTCAGGCCGGTGAAAGGTACCACCTATCTTGACGGCGTCGCCCTCACGGGATTGTCGCCGGCTCGGCGAACGGCGCTGGGCTTACGCCGAACCTTCCAGCAGGAGCAGGTGGTCGACGAATTGACCGCGGACGAAAACGTCCAGGCGATCGCCGATCATATCTGTCCAAACCGTCACGACGCTCACAACGAAGTCAAGTCCGCGCTGTCATTCATTGGGTTGGCTGGACGCGCGAATGTGCTGGGGCGCCAGCTGAACCTATTCGAACGCCGCCTCATTGAAATCGGCAAGACGTTGGTCGGCCGCCCCAAGGCGATCTTGCTCGACGAACCTGGGGCAGGCCTCAACGACTCGGAAACCGACAAGTTGCGTTCGTTGCTAAAGGAGATTCCCGGGCGCTTCGGCGCGCAGCTCGTGCTCATCGATCACGACGCCGATCTAATCGCATCGCTCTGTATCGAGACCATGGTGTTGGATTTCGGTAAGCTCTTGGCCTTTGGTCCGACGCGCACTGTGCTCGACGCGCCCATCGTACGCCAAGCCTATCTGGGGACTGGGTAGGTCAATGACGGACGCTGCGCTGCGTGTCAGGGATCTGGTGGTCGAGCGCGGTGGGCGCGAGGTCATTCACCGGATTTCACTCGATGTATCTCCCGGCGAGATCACGGCGTTGCTTGGTGCCAACGGGGCCGGCAAATCCAGTCTCGTGATGACCGCGTGCGGCATGCTGCCAGCTAAATCGGGCAGCGTGTCGGCAGACGGTCTGGAGATGCTTGGCAAATCGCCCGACATGGTGCGACGCAACGGCATCGCGATCGTTCCCGAGGGCCATCCCGTTCTGAACAACATCTCGGTGCTTGACAACCTGCGCGCCGCTGCGTTGATGCATTCTCGCGCCGAGGCTGAGCGCGAAGTCGATGCGGCGCTTGATGTGTTTCCCGAACTCAAGGAGCGTCGGCTGGTTAGTGGTCAGAACCTGTCGGGTGGACAAAAGCAGATGGTGGTCCTGGCGCAGGCTTTGATTTGCCGACCACGCTACTTGTTGATCGATGAATTGTCATTCGGATTGGCACCGGCGATCGTACAACGGATCGGCAGGACCATTGCCATGATTGCGCAACGTGGTGTTGGCATTCTGCTGATTGAGCAGTTCACAACTTTGGCGTTGAAGCTAGCGAAGCGAGCGTATGTCATGGAGCGCGGCGAAATCATATTCGCCGGCGAATCGGACGAGTTGCAGAAGCGCCCCGAAATCCTGCACGGCGCCTATCTGGCGTCCGGCAAGACCTCCGCGTGACCGGATTTTCCCGCAACGGAGACGCCAGGAACGCCCGCCCCGTTCGCACTCGATACCCTCCACATTTGCCCGTTTTGACCCGCGGACGGAACGACTGATCGCATGACCCAGACGACATGTGCCAGACTTCGCGGCGCGTGTGGTGTTGATCACGCGAGACGCTATAGTTGTCTTTGATTGGAAAAGCGACGTCGCGCCTAGCGAGCGAGACCGCTCGGCCTATCGAGGGCAACTCAGTCAGTACCTTAACGTCCTCGGCGCGCAGCGCGGGGCCGTGTGAACATGACATCAGGCTACATCGATTGGATTCCCACAAGCCATTTGCTCGAGCGAAACGACTCGCGCGTTTCCGGCGTTACCTCGTATTCGGGGGGACAAGCAGCGCAAGCCCGAATGCTCCAGCTCTCCTCTCGGACACATCATCGAACTGGTTAGCTTTTTCATTTGTGTCCTCGTAAGTCCGGCTCGGTACGCTAATGTCCGGCTTTTTAATCGACCAGCTGACTTAGTCGATATCAGCGCTCGTCGGCCACGTGCTGACCTGTCGCGGTCGTGGGCAAGGGATTTTAGCGACGCTGTTGTATGCTGCCGAAGCGCTACGGACGGCGTTGGCGAACGAGTTGGAGGGGCGATAATGATAAAGCCTTGGATCTATGAATTCTTTGGATCGCCCGTTGAACTTCATGAGCGGTTTTGATGCTTCTGAGTCGCAGCGCTAGTTCGACGCTTATATCGACTTATGGGTGAGCGCTGAGCCGGCAGGCTTCGAAGGCATCTTTTTCAGCGAGCACCATTTCGGCGCCGCGTATTCGCCGGCACCGAACCTGCTCATTGCCAACGTTGCTTCGCGGACCGTAATTCCGGTTCGTAAGTAGTGTTGCCATTTATAGCTCGCGCGAGCCCGCAGCGAGGGGCGAACGGCGCGCCTTGTGGCCGTGGCGGCGTGTGGAGCTTTATCCCGCTTGGCGCACAGCGCGGGCCACCTCGCCCCAACGTTCGAAAGTGTTGGAATCGACTTCCCGCCCGGGCGAGGTAAGGTAGATGACGAGACGCGAGGCAATGCCTTTGTAGCGCTCGATCATGCGATCAGCGACATCGTCCCAGCGCGCCACGATCGCGAACTGGTTGAGGATCTCGTCGGTGATCAGCGCTTGGCTGCGCACGCTGTCGCCGGTCTTGAGGCAGTCGCGCAGCTGGTCGCGCAAGCCGTGGTGGCCGAGGTCGTCGAACTGAAAGGCGTAGTTCGGTGTGGCTCCGTAGAAGGCGATCGTCGTCTTCGCTTCCTTGATCGGTGTCATCAGCGCCTCCGGCGTATCCCCTGCCGCGACAATGACCGGGATGATCTTGTCGATCGTCGCGGGGTCACGTCCGGCCCGCGCTGCGCCTTCGGCCAGGCCCGGCAGCAGGCGATTCCGGATGTAGTGCATCGAATGCATGGGGTGCACGTGCACGCCGTCCGCGACCTCGCCGGCCACCCGGACCATGAACGGGCCAACGGCCGAGATGTCCACCTTGACGTCCTCGTACTCGTGCCGCGAGGGGGTCCATTGCTCGGTCAGCAGGCTCAGCTTGTAGTAGGGCCCGTCATGCATGAGCGCGCCCTCGCGCCGGAAGGCCCTGAGGCAGGCCTTCACGGCCTGCACGTAGTCCTTCATTTGAGGCGCCGGCTTGTCGAAGGTGCTGGCGTATCGCTTGGTGATGTGCGCCTTCACCTGACTGCCGAGCCCGAGCCGAAATTTGCCCTTGGTGTTCTGTGCCAGCTCCCAGGCGATCTGCGCCGTAATCATCGGGCTGCGCGCGAAGGCGATCGCGATGCCGGTCGAGAAATGCAGCGATGGTGCTGCCAGCGCCGCGGCGGCGATGTTCATCCACGGCACCTGCTGGCCTTCGGTGAACAGCATGCCGGAGAAGCCGGCCGCCTCCGTGCGGCGTGCCAGGTCGGCCACATGGTCCCAGGTTGTGGCGCGCGTCATGACATCGAATTCCATGGACTTCCTCCTGAATAGCGCGGGCGATTAGGAGACACCGCTGTCCCGACTTTGCCACGACGACCGCATCAAGTGCGCCAAGTCTATCATTCAAAGAGCACGCCAGCATACCGACCGCTAAAGAAGACGCGGGTCGGTCTGCGCCGAGATCGCAACCTAGATCATCTGGGTCGAATCCTGGAATCCTGTGTGTACGTAAAGCCCCGTCCAGCTTGACGGCGG
>Ga0326726_10005432_pt1 | contig 11537 bp, 10 predicted proteins | sample MHFenrmetagenome_2_FD_207603 | JGI IMG/M metagenome (GOLD analysis project Ga0326726, IMG submission 207603) | Lab enriched peat soil microbial communities from Michigan Hollow, Ithaca, NY, United States - MHF15MN | ecosystem: Environmental > Terrestrial > Soil > Wetlands > Peat | place: USA...
ATTATGCATTTTTTTCACTGTTACCTCAAATGAAAAGTCACTAACAATTATCGAGAAAATCAGCAAAATACCAGACATCATAAGCATTATGAAAACGACGGGAGACTACGATTTACAGATATGGGCAATGGTACAGGATATCGATGAATTGCTTTCAATTCAAAACGAGATTGGAAAGGTTCCAGGAATAAGCAGAGTTGATATCGAAATACTAGATTTAGGCGATAACGAGTCATGGCCTTCCCCATGCCAATATATATCCACTTTTTGATCAAATAGCAAAATATTGAACAAATCGTTTCGCCTTCTTCTCAAACACTAGTTCAATTAATACAATCACATCTCTTAATACCATTCTTGAGTAACGATAATGAAAGGGATGATGGGTAATATAGCAAAAACACCGCATTCTTTTTGTCTTCACGATGGGTGAGTGCACCTTATTAGCGCTTTCTTTCGTATTGACTTGATCGTATACCTCAGAGGATACTAAAAATTAAGGAAGAAAAAACAAAATGCAAAAACTAAAAAACAAAATTGCAGCTATTGCGATTTCAATATTCTTTATACTTTCAATGACAGTTTCAATGACGTTAATACCAAGTGCGACGGCACACGCACCTGCATGGAAGATTCCAACGTGGGCTTACATACAACCTGCACCTAACCCAATAGGTGTCGGAGAGACAACACATGTTTATATATGGCTTGAACAGACTAAAGACGGAGCAGTATTTTACAATGACTACAGATTCCATAACTTCCAGTTAACCATTACAGCTCCTGACGGTACAAAAACAACACAAACTTGGGCTATTTGTCAAGACCCAACATCGGATCAAACCTATTTATTCACTCCTACACAAGTCGGCACCTACAAACTTGACTTTAATTATCCTGGAGAAGATATCAATGCATACTCCCATGCAAATGATGCCTATGTTAACGACACTTATCTCCCTAGTTCAGCTTCATGTACACTCACTGTACAACAAGACCAAATATTCCATTTCCCAGATAGCTATCCACTTCCATCACAATACTGGACCCGTCCAATCTACAGTGAGAATCCCTACTGGTACACTATTTCGTCAAACTGGCTAGGCACTGGTGCTGCAGGCTATGGTGACTGTTTCCCAGGTGACGCTGTAGGGCCTCTTACTGCGCATGTCATGTGGACTTATCCGGTTCAAGCAGGAGGAGTTGTAGGAGGAAACCAAATGGCAATTCCAGGAGACACATATTTCGAAGGGTCTGCGTACTTGGGTAGGATGCAAACTCCGATAATAATGGCCGGATTGCTTTACTACACGATGCCGGTAGGATGGGGGACAAGTACAGGAACCGGTGGACCAACTGTATGCCAAGACTTACGTACAGGAAGAATTCTTTGGTCTCGCGATGATGTACCTATTCTGTCATTCGGATACATATATGACACACAGCAAGCCAACCAGCACGGAGTTATTCCACCAATTCTATTCACAAGCAACTTTGCTCGCGCTTTCGACGCATACACAGGAGATCAATTGTTTAACGTAACTGGTGTTCCCACAGGCACCGCAGTGCCTGGTCCGTCAGGTGAGATGTTGAAATATGTCCTAGCCAACGCAGGTACTACCGCGAATCCAGATTGGCGTTTGGGTGAGTGGAACTCTTCCAAACTTTGGTTCCCCAACGCCACTATATCACCAACAATTACGAATATGACTGGCACAACTGTTGTGATAGGTTCACCTATCGGGGATGCTCTCTCTGGTACCCTAATAGTCGACGCAAGCATTTCAAATCAGAGTCTCTCAACCTGCCGTTATGACTGGAACATTTCACTACCTGTTGCAAACACTATGCCCTCATCACCTACTATAGTTGCAGCTTGGCAAGGTAATATGTTGCTTTGCATGAATGGCTCTTATCCTGCAATAGGCAGTGCTGGTGCTCCCTACTCATACTTTGCTGTCAACCTCAACGTGACTAGGGGTACAATTGGCTCGATTTTATGGTGGAATACTGTTACCCCACTTCCAGGCAACTTCACTATTCGATTTAGTGGGCCAACTACCGGTACACCAACAGATGGAGTATTCGTTGAATTCTACAAGGACACTATGCAATTCATAGGATATAGCATGGACACAGGCCAGAAATTATGGGGTCCAATCGGTAATGCTTCAGGTCTTATGTACTACAATTCGGGATACAACAGCGGTGGAAATCAAGCTGGAGCTGCAGTTGCTTACGGGAATATCTACTACGCCGGATTCGGAGGAATAATGTACTGCTATGATTTGCATACTGGAAACCTAAAATGGACTTATGGTAATGGCGGCTCAGGCAACAGTACTAACAGCGGCTTTGAAGTCCCTGGTCCATACCCAACTTCTATATTCGCTATTGGCAATGGAGTAATATACACTACTTGCACTGAGCACACAGTTGAAACACCGCCTTACAAAGGTGCAATGGTGCGTGCCATTAATGCTACAGATGGAACAGAAGTCTGGACTCTGAACGCTCTCACGTCTGAGTCCGGTCCTCCTGAAACAGGTGCTATCGCGGACGGTTTTGCAACATTCTTTAATGGCTATGCCAACGAAGTTTACAGTGTCGGCAGAGGACCCAGCACTACCACAATTCAGGCACCACTGACTGCTATCACAGCTGGAAACAACGTAGTGATACAAGGCACAGTTATGGATATTTGCGCTGGCACAAAGCAAGATCAGCAGGCAGCTGACTTTCCAAATGGGGTTCCTTGCGCTTCTGACGCTAGCATGTGTGAATGGATGGGTTATGTTTACCAGCAAAAACCGGAACCAACTAACTTTACAGGAGTTCCAGTTTCATTAGACGCTATTGATCCGAATGGCAACTACATTAACCTCGGCTATGCAACCACCGATTCAAATGGCTTATTCCACTACACTTGGACGCCTCCAAACGTCCCAGGTGACTATGCTGTCACCGCCACGTTTGCTGGCACCAACGGTTATTGGCCATCAAACGCAGAAACCGCAATGAATGTGCAACTAACCCCGGCAACAGCAGCGCCAACCAATGCACCTCTAACGAACCTGGCAACTACATCTGATCTGATGACGTACTTAGCAGTTGGAGTAATTGCAATAATCATTGCAATTGCCATAGTTGGAATGTTACTCCTTAGAAAACGACCATAAAAACGCACAACAAAAATCTTTTTCCCCTTTTTTAGTCCCCTCAAAAAATCAACAAAAAAAAGATAGGGGCTGAGTTGGCTCTGGTTAAAATTCACTAAAAAACCGAAATTAAAGGATTTAAGTATCACCTTTTTCTTTTCGCTTGGTTTCGGTATCAGAGCCTCAGCAGACCCTTCTTTTTAGTTTAAACGCGCCGAGTTACATTTTTTGTTATAATATGCTTGAAAATCTGTTTTTCTGCCTCTCTTTTTTGAATGAAAAATTAATAACTGAACATTCGACCTTTGGACGAATGTGAAGCCGCAATATTTTAAACGTGCGCATCTCTTATGAGCCTTAAAAAACAGGTTTAGAATGTAACAGTTGACATTTTTTTGCACTCACGACAGGTAAGGCAATATTAAATATAAGTAACGTTAAAAGGTGTCTTTTGGAAGTTAAAAACAAATGAAAAGTTTTCAACTCAGAAAAGAATCTTATGCAAAATTTATCATTGCTTTTATAACGCTTTCAGCGATTTTATTAGTAATACCGATTATAAGTGCTGCCGCTGCGTCCATAACGCTGAATCCATCAAACCAAGCGGCGCTTGCTTCAGTCTCTGTTACAGGCACGAATTTTGGAGCCACAAAAGCTGTTGGCATAGGACTTGGACAAGAGGTAGTAGTTACTGGCGAAGCTCACAGCCTTAGCAGTCCCACTGGTACTGGTCCATTTACAGTCTTAGTTAATCATTATCCGATCAAACCAGGTTCCTTTAGCTTTCACTGCGTCGTTAGTTCAGACACTAATGTTGTAGAATCCGATTATACCGATAATGGCGATGGAACACTAGCAAGCTCAAGCACATACTCTGTCTCACCCTTTGTAAATTATGTAACAGGCGCATTTGGTCGTTCTTCCACATCGGATTGGTCAGGCTATACTGTGGTGTTTACTGCAAGTTACACTTATTATCAGTATACTGTGACTCCTGCAACTGGCACTACCACAGATGCTGCTGGTGGTTTTGCTGCTTCAATTACTGTTCCAAACGTGGCTAGCGGAACCTATTCTGTCACAGCGCTAGATACACAGGGAAATAAGGCAGTTACTTCTCTTACCGTAAGCACTGCAGTCCCAGAAGTGTTTTCTCCTGTACTTGTGGTGTTGCTTTCTGTTGCGACTGTGGCTGGCGCTTACTACTTAGGGAAAAAGCAGAAACCGAGAATTACAGTAAAATAAGCCTAATGGAATAAGCTTCGTGACAAGCTACAAGCGATTGTACCTTAGCGTGTGCTATATGGGAAGAAAAGAATCAATCAAGAAAAGATTGGGGCTGAGTGGGCTCTGGATAAAAATTACAAAATAGCTATAGTTAAAAGGTTTTTGCATTAACCTTTTTTCTCCAAAATTCCAGAGCCTCAGCAAACCCTTCATTAGTTAATTGCTCGAATTGTTGTTTTGTTAATCAAATAGTTGAATTAATAAACAAAGAAAGCAGCGTGTTGGGCTATTCTGAATATGGTCTAGATTTTTCTTTGCTGAAGCTTTAAACTAAATTCATAAACTCTAGAATTTTTTATGCCCAAAAAAAGTTCTAATTTTTTTCTCTATCTTACCTATATTGCTTTTGCTTCTTTACTTCTCTCTTGCTCTCTGTTATTTTCGAGTGCTTTTTCCGCTATGAGTCCACTAAAAAAATTCGTAAGTATATGTTAAGGACATCGAGGTATCTATGGCTTCTGCCTCGCGATTCAGGCTGAAAATAGTTCAGTATAAGTGGTTTGCTGGGTTGTGGGCTGTTTCGCTGCATTAAACCTCTACTGCCCAACAACAAAAAACAACTCTGCCAATCCCAGAATTTCTGTTAACAACAATTCTTTTATTACTGGTAGCGGCTACGGCATCCCTTATGGCGCTGAAGATATAACTTAAGCAAAACCAGAAACGATTATTTCTACATTAGATCTGCAAATATGCTGTCGGATTCTTCAGTTAACTGGTCATCCCAACATTCCCAACACACGCCATCGTAGTCTCCGTCTTCTTGTTCGCTGATTTCTTTTCCGCAAACAAAACGATAACATTTTTCTTTTTCAACCAAGGACCCCAAACTCCAAGCATGATCATATTCGGCGTTACTTTTTATGAATTAATTTTATGAATCAGTGCAGGGCTGATTTTAAACTAAATGAAAATGATTAACATAATTCAAAACATTACTTGAATTTGGAAAAGACATCTGTGTTCGAAACTGTTTTTCATTTTTCTTAATTTTCGCAATGCCTATGTATATTTTGGATTCATAAATGTCATAAATCTCAAGATTCATTTTGATGATAGGTTTACGTATGAAGCTAAAAGGTCTCTCTTTAAGGGAACTGAAGAGCATTGAGGGCAAGTTGAAAAAAGAGATTGCCCATACCGAGGAAAGCCTTGTTACTGATCGGAATCAGCTAATGGAACTTAGAAACAGTATCGGACAGGTCAGGACAAGAAGAAGGCAACTTGAATATAAAGAAAAACTGCGGGAAGAATTCGTCAACCTGCAGATCAGCTAAAAACAGAATAAGTTCACGCTTATTTCTTGATTTTTCTTTTCGCTAAAATAATTGCTATGCTAATGATAACTGCTACGATAGCGACACCGGCAATTAATTGAGTCAATGTTGACGTTGAATTAAGAGTTTGTATTGAATCAGGGTTAGTTGTTTTATTATTTGAAGGAGTCTGGGTTTGAGAGGGCTGGGTTGAACTTGACGTCGGTTGTGAAGTTAATTCAGGATTATCTGTTTCTGATGGAGCAGATGCAGAAGGCGTTGCTATGGATAGTGTTTTGACTGGTTCTTCAAGGCTTTCCGTCTTAACAATGTAGATGTCTTGATGTGTTTCGCTGTCAAAAAGTGTAGACCCAGCCAACGCATAGCTTCCATCACTAGTAAGAATCATCGCATATGCTATGTCATTGCTTATAACAGTTAAATTTTCTTTTGCATTATAGGTTTTATTCCAAATTGTCTGACCAGAAGAATCAACGCGAAGCAGTGCCATTGTAGAGGTGAAGGATGTGCCCGTTCCAGTTATGGCGTATCCACCGTCATTTAGTTGAACCAATGCACATGGAGTTTGCGTTCTATAATCAGCATATATCTTGCTCCATTGAAGTTGATTTGTCGAGTCAATTTTAAGTAAGCAAAAATTGTTGTTTTCTGAACCAGCTATAGCATATCCATTGTCAATTGTCTGAATGATTGCCTGTCCATATCCAGCTGTATTTAGTAAATCATAACCTTTATTCCACAATTGCTTTCCTTGATTATCAGTTTTCACAACCCAAGTTGCGAGAACAAAATAGCCGCTGCTAGGTTTATACAGTGAGACACTTCCTGACAAAGCGTATCCGCCATCTCGAGTTTGAATGACGCTTTTAGCTTCCTCGTCACGCTGAATTTCATTTCCTTGGTTATCTGTGTAGGCGCCACTGTTGTAAGTTTGATTCCACTGAGCATTGCCCTTTGAGTCAGTTTTAACCAACCAAAAGTCATTATTTCCTTCATTTGTCCATGTTGTCCCAGCTAAAGCAAAACCGCCATCATTTGTTCGAATCATAGAATTAAGGTAACTGCCTACAGAATATTCCTCACTGGGCAGGTAGGTTTTGCTCCAAAGAACTATCCCCTGTGAGTCAATCTTAAATAGCCAGAAGCCACCTCCTCCGCTGCTTGCTGTTACATAGCCTCCGTCTGTGGTCTGGGCAATAATGTACTTTTCATAGTATGGATATATGGTCGGCGTTTGATGGTTAGGGTCGTCAATTGTGGGGTAACTGTGTTTCCATTGGACGTCGCCAGTTGAGCTGGTTTTCATTATTTGTAGCTCGTAGGATGTTGTAAAATGTCCTTGGTATCCTATATTGTCGATTCTTCGAAGAATAGCGTAGATAGCTGTGGCGAACCCTCCGTCAGTGGTTTGAACGATGGATGTGGGGTTCCGGATGTCCATGGCTTCTTCTTGATATGTTTTTGTCCAGGCTGTTGAGGCTAAAATTGTTGGGGTAGGCAACAATATTATAAAAACAATTATGGTTACTGCAAGATTTCGAATTGCATGCCTTCTGATAGTTTTAACCCCTAAAAAAGTTGCAAGAATTTCTGATAACTTTGCGTTCAGCATATTCTCCCTTATTTGATATCAATATTATTTGTATTTAGTTCTTTGGGAAACAGTATAAGTTGAACTTAATGACTGTCGAAAATGTTGAAAAAACTGGTTAAAATTCATAAGAAAGAGAATTTAAAATAAGAAAAAGAAGAGGTTTTGGTTTAGGCTGTGGCAGTAACGGTGTAGGTTTGGAAGCCTTCTCCAGTTAGCTGAATTGTGTAGCTGTTGCCGACTATTGGAGTGATTGCGGTTGAAGATTCTTGTAGGACTGCTGGTATGTTTGGAAGTGCAATGACACCAGAGAAACTTAGGGTTACGGATTGGCTTGGCTGCAGGACAAGGAAGGCGGATGATGCTTCAGGGGTTCTTCCGTCAGGTATTCCATTGCGTGGATTCATGGGTTGAGCTTCTGGGCCCATACCGAATCTCTGGTTTGGATTTAAGAAGGGTCTCATGGAACCTGCATGATAGCTTGTTCCGACAACTGCGGTGGCATCGTTATTCTGGATAATCATGGGTTGCATACGTTGGAAAGCTGCGAAAGGCGGAACCAAGTCTGTGCCGTTGATTCTGAATGGAAGCGCTTGTATGTTGAACTTTTGGCCATTGCGGACTCCGTTGCCAGGCATTTGGAACTCTGGCTGGTTGAACGGTGTATTGAATTCGCCTTTGAGGGTAACTCCGAAGATTCTGAAGGTTACATCACCACTGTTCTGAAGCGTAACCGATAAACTTGTGACGTTTCCGTTTACTGAGAGCGAAGCTGAAGTAATTGAAATATCTTGCGAGAAAGATTGAACAACATGAGCCATCTTTACTCTATCGTTTTCGCCTATCCTCAATATTGTTCCAACTCTTATCTGCGCTTGATCTAAGTGGTTGACGAAAGCTGCGGTTGCACTTGGAACCAGAACGTAATAGTTAACAGGGTTTCCGTTAGCGTCAACAGATTGTATTTCTAATAATGTGGGGTTGAAGTCGATAAGGACGCCTGAGAGAGTATCATTTACCCGGCTGTTTGCAACTTGCAGCACCAGGGTGTTTGAAAGGATTGTAACGTCATAGTCTGTTCCGTTAATTTCGGCTTTTACGTTGCTAATGGTAAATTGGATTTTGTCTACAGTGGAGTTAAAGGGGATCGTTGTTGTTGCAATGGTCTGAGTCATGTTGACGAGAGCAAAGGAGTTTACTGTTCCTGAAGATCCAACGGAGAGCCACTCGGAAGTTCCATCGCTTTGTATAACGTGTAATGAAAGGCCCGAATATGTTAAGTTCAATTGGGTTGTTCCTGCAGGTACATTTGGTGGATCGGTCAGCATTACTGCAAAAGATGCTTTTCCTGAAACATTAGGCGTAAAGTTTGGATTTGCAAACAACGCGACTGAAATAATTAAAATAGCTGCGACTACTGCGGCTAAACCATACTTAGTAATCCATTTTCTTGGCATTTTTCATCCATAAGACCTTAGCGGGATTGTTTTAAAACCTACATTTTTGAAAGCTACTTAAAAACTGTTGAATGGGCTTTCAAAACCGTTTAATCATGCTGTTAGCTTACGCCAAAGTACAACAGTCTCATACCACAGCACGGCAATCATGGCTATACTAACGATTATTATCCAAACGGTGAAGCCTGACCCGAAAAAATACTCGAATGAAAAGAATGCTATCAAAATTGTAAAGAGCAGTGAGAAGAAAAACAGCTGTGGCACTACAGCGGAGCCAACTTTAGAATAGCCTTCCAAAACTTTAGTTGAGGCATCTTTAACCGCAAAATATTTGCCTGTTTCATCTTGGCTAACGTAGCCAGCATCAGCAAGCTTTCCCAGATGATATGAAGCTAAAGAAGCTGAGGATAAATCCAGCGCCCGTTGCACTTCCCTCAACTCAGAAGGCCCATGTTTGAGGAGATACAAATATGCCTTGAGTGTATTCCCTCGAATTTCCTGATTGCTCGGCATTAAGCAAAAGGATTAGTGAAGCTAATATAATGCTTTTCCCAAATTAAAAAAAATAGTCTAGTTTATTTGGAATCTTATTTCCCTTCCTTTCTTGTCAACTGTTCGGATGATATCGCTTTTTCTTAGACAATAAGTAACTTGTTGGGCAGTTCTTAGAGGAATCTTGGCTAAACATGCTAGTTCTTTATTGGTGAAAACTCTATTAAGCCCCTTGGGAAGAATCTTTAGATAATCAGCCTTATTTTGGAAGAGAAAAGCATCGTTCAAACGCAATAATTTTCTATCTCTAATGCTAGCTCCTTTTCTTCTCCAACTTCCCTTTCCATCATCGCATCTTATCTCCTCTTCATCTATGAATAAAACTTCCAAAGAGAAACTGTCTTCCTTAATCATGTTTGGAATCATAACTAGTTCACAAAATAGGTCTGTTAGTCTTCCTTTCCTTGGAGATTTGCGCTTATTCCCCATTGCTTGGTTTTCTGCAATATATGTTATCCATTTCTTTTCAGAAACAGGGTAGACCAACCTTACTTTGTAGTCTTTTATGAGGACTTGGAGTTTTTTCTTAATAGCTGAAAAATTCCTGGTCTGAACTTCGATGATTAAATCTCCACGTAGAATATCGACTACGTAATTACCTACTTTGACCTCAAATTGGTCCCGTGGAAGTGAATACGCTTTCTTAATATCTGAATGAAGCGAGAACTCGTTCATTGCTCTCAAAAAGTCAATTTGCAACTAATAAGCCTAATTTCTCTTTTTGTAGAGTTGGCTATCTTGATAGTTGAGACGCATTCGAATCCGCCTTCAATCATTAAAAATAATTGATAACTTTTCCATATTGAGTAAGTTTGTAAATAATGTTACCTTGTATGTTTTCTTTTTCAACACAGAGACCACTTTCGAGGAAATTGAGGTGCCAAATGACTGTAGGTTGGTCCAAATAAGTTTTGTCCGCTAACTCTTCTAAAGTCATGTTTCCTTCTTTTAAGGCGCCAAGAATTTTTCTTCTTAAAGGATTATTTACTGCTCTAAGGTAGAGCTCATGTCTCTCTCTCATCTTGACTTCCAAACTTGCAGTATTTTCAGATATTTCTTCAGACAAAACGGCGACCTTGCTGGTATAACATACCTACGCAATATTTGATTTTTGCGACCCTACACCTAATTTCAACAATAGAATAATTAAAACTTAATTTGAAGGTATGAAGAAAACTGAAATTCTTCCCTTAATTGGATCATCTGTTTGTGTCTTCTTTTTAAGCAACTCTTTCTTCTCGTAAGAGAAGGATAAAAGATGTCATCATTAGAAGCTGTTCACCTAACAAAGAGATTCGGTGCATTTGCAGCTGTTTCAGATTTAAACCTCAAAATTGAGGGTGCGAAGTGCGTCGGTTTTCTCGGTCCCAACGGTGCAGGGAAAACAACCGCCCTAAAAATGTTAACCGACCTAATCAGACCAACTAACGGAGAAGCTCTGATTAATGGCGTTAATGTGCATACTCATAAGAAAAAAGCGCTCGAATCAGTTGGTACACTTATTGAAACCCCGGAAATTTACTCTTCTCTTACACCGAGAGAGGCTTTAACTATGATTGCGGAGATTCGAGGAGTTCCCCATGCAGAAAGAAAGAAACATGTTGAAGAAGTTGTTGCAGAAGTGCGCATGGAAGAATGGATTGACAAGCGGGTAGGCAGATTCTCCAAAGGCATGAAACAAAGAATATGCATTTCCTCTGCATTGCTTGGTAACCCATCAATTATCATCTTGGATGAGCCCACGACAGGACTTGACCCCAGGGGTATGAGTGAAGTTCGTGACATTATTAAATCGCTCAAAGGCAAAAACAGACTCATTTTCATGAGTTCCCATCTTCTAGGCGAAGTTTCCGATGTCTGTGACGAAGTAGCTATGATAGATCACGGAAAACTTATCGTTTACGACACTTTACCAAACGTTACTGCAAAGTTTTCAGGCGGAAACAATGTTGTTGAAGTAAGTCTAGCGCGTCCAGTTGATATCAAAATCGTAGCCAGGACTATTGCTGCTCTGTCAGATGTAGTTAGTGCAGAAAGAATAGATGATAAAAACCTCAAGATAAGTTTCAACGGAGGTTTAGATGTACAAGAACGTCTGCTAAATGATATTATCAAGCTAAATATTGGCGTAGTCAGCTACAAGGCTGCATCATCAGAACTTGAAGACGCATATCTAAAACTCATTACATCGACGTTGTGATAAACATGACTCAAA
>Ga0326726_10005433_pt1 | contig 11536 bp, 8 predicted proteins | sample MHFenrmetagenome_2_FD_207603 | JGI IMG/M metagenome (GOLD analysis project Ga0326726, IMG submission 207603) | Lab enriched peat soil microbial communities from Michigan Hollow, Ithaca, NY, United States - MHF15MN | ecosystem: Environmental > Terrestrial > Soil > Wetlands > Peat | place: USA...
TCAACTACACCAACGCGGAGCTCGCCCAGTACGTCCGCTGGTCCCAGATCGGCCTCCCGGCCGGTCCGGCCAAGGTCCGGGACCTCTGGGCCCACCAGGACATGGGGACCCACACGGATACGGGCGTTAAATACGACGAGCGCCTCGAGGTCAAGATCCCGGCCCACGGCGTGGTGATGGTGAGGATCTGGCCGGGTCAATAACCGGAGAATAAAAAAAAGGGGCCGGCTCCTCGCAACCGCTTGCGAAGACCCGGCCCCTCGAGCTTCGAGCTTCAGCGTTAACGGACGGCGGGCGGTGTGATCGGGATGAACTGGTAGGCGATCACGCTATAAGCATGCCAGGTGTAGACCTCCCCGTCCTTGACCGGGTGGACCCAGATCTTGACCCTGTTCGCCGAGGGCGTGAGCACGTCGTCCCAGAGGTCGACCGGCAGGGGGAGCGTGAAGGTCACGACGTTCGTGTCGGCCTTCCAGATGAACGAGCCGACGATCGTCTGGAGTTCACCCTCCGAGTCCAGCTTGATGTTCATCGTCTCCGGCGTCGTCCAATCCCAGCAATTGAACGTCGAGACGACCATGGTCCCGGGGTTGGCGGTATCAGCATTATAGCCTGACGTGATCTTGGTGAACTCGTGCAGCTTCAGGGGAGCGAGGACCAAGTTCTCGATATCCCACCGGATATTGACACTGTCCCAATAGAGCTCGGCCCAAGCGAAAACCCAGAGGTGGGCGTCTTTGGCTTGAGTGACAGCGGCGATGAGTTCCGAGGGCAATTGTGAATAGCTTGAATCCGCCCCGTAGAACCACCAGCGGAAGGAATGATCGCCCAGCACGGTGTCGTTGATCGTACTGTAATACAGCGTCTTGGAGTGCCAGAACCAACCCAGGGTGAGTGTCGTATCAGTCGGTTCGATGACGATCCCTTCCGAGTGGGCGGACTGAATATTGATCAGATCGGCCACCTTGGAAGTGGTGTCAGTGGCCGGATAGGTCACTTCCACGCGGAACCCCCTGGAGACGTAGCGCAGGCCGTCCGTCCCCGTCACGCCCATTGGGGTTCCCTGGAAACTCCATTGAGTCTCCCCGTCGACGAAGACCGTCTCCGCGTTCCAATCGCAGCGACGGTGGTGGCCGTCGCCGGTCGCCACGGCTGCAGTCGTCTTCTTCTGAACGCTGAGCCAGCTGTCGCCCACGAACCTGACCAGGCCTTCGGGGGTAAACTGCGGCAGCTTATCGATGTCGTCGGCGAACCAGACGCGCCGCGCGTAAAGGTCGCCGGTGGACTGCATATTGGAGGCGACGAGAGCGCCGGCATCGGCCACCCCGACGTACTTCTGGAATTCGGTGAAATTGCTGGAGACCGCTTTCCCGGACGAGACGTCGGTGTAAATCGTATTGCCGTTCGCTTTGAAGTCGATCAGGGCGCCGCCTTGGACCGATTGGATGGTGAACGTGGCCGAGCCGTCCGTATTCGGCGTGGCCACGGTGATCGCGCCGAGGGTCCGGCCGAATTGGATGCTGCCGAGATTGCGCGGCAGGATCCGGTGGCGGACCTTTAGGTCGATGACGACCTTGCCGTCCAGGTTGACGATCGACAGGGGGTGGGCCAGGTCGAAATCGATGCCCACCAGGTTGGGCTTGTTCGTCTCGACGACGATGGGCTGGGAAAAGTCGACTTTGATCGTGCCGTTGCCGCTCGGATCGACGACCGTAATGTTCTCCGGGGGGATCTGCTTTCCGTCCGCGGGGATGAGCGTCATCGAATCGGCCGCCGTGCTCTTGTTCATGACGAGCTTGAGCCGGTCGTAGGTGCCGGCCTTGATATCGGTGGCCTGAAGGATGTTGGTAATGCCGCTCAGGTCGATCAGATTGATCTTACCGGTCTCCTTGGTGGCTTCGGTGACCGCCCAGAAGTCTTCCCAAGTGTCGCTGCCTTGACGGTGAAGGCTGGCGGACAGGAAGTGAAAGCTCAACTCAGTCCAGTCGTCGGTGGCGGCATCGGTCATGAGCAGCTTGAGGTTGCCAGTGCCGCTCCCGCCGCCCCCGATGATGTTGCACGAGGTCAGCAGACTGAACCCTGCGGCCCCGGCGGCGACCATGAGACAAATGGTAAGGACACGAAAGAAACGACTCATAGGATCCTCCTTCAAGTTCAAGTCAGGCCGGAATAAAAATAGAACCCCTTCCCGCTATCATGCTATGCCCAGCGAGAGGCCGTGTCAAGCGCGCGCAACCGTTCTTCGGAGAACGGCTTCTCTGGCCCTTTGCGGACGTTTTCTCGAGGATCATGGGACCGTTTTCGTCGGGACAATTATTCTCTGGGCGAAACCCTTCAGAATCCCCCGGAAAGAGGATATTCCGGGGTATTCCCCGTGTCTTTTGGCTAATCTACCGCCGGTCTGGCTCCCGGCTTCCTTGGGGGGTCATTGGCTCCTCCGCCCCATTAGACGCCGGGGCCGGGCCGACCTTTGCGCGCTGGATATCAGGAATCAGGCGAATGGTCCGGACCCGGCAGGCGGGACAGCCAATGGAGAATGTTCAAGGCCAGGCGGCGGTTGTCGGCGCCCGGCCAATCCAGGCCGAAACGGAAATCCCCGGGCCGCTTGATAACCCCGGACCGCCGGGCCTACAATGACGGCGCGGGCGGGCCCGCGGTCTTCGGAGGTTCTCTGGGCCGTTCCGAACAGGAGGGATGGATCATGGTCAAGAAATTCTTCGCCACCGACAAGACGTTCTCAACGACGATCCTCCGCGTCATGCTGGGGGCCGTGATGTTCCCGCACGGCGCCCAGAAGCTCCTGGGCTGGTTCGGCGGCCGCGGCTACGAGGCGACCATCCAGGGCTTCACCACGGGACACTTGCACCTGCCCGAGGTCCTGGCGGTCCTCATCGTCCTGACCGAATCGGCCGGGGCCCTGGCGCTGGTCGCCGGCTTCTTCACGCGTCTGGCCGCCCTGGCGGTCACGGTGGACATGGCCTGCGCCATCATCCTCGTCCACTTGAAGATCGGGTTCTTCATGAACTGGTCGGGGACGGCCAAAGGCGAGGGCTTCGAGTACCACCTCCTGATGATCGCCATCGGCCTGGCGGTGATGATCAAGGGCGGCGGCCCATGGTCGGTCGACGCCGCGATCGCGAAGAGATTGAGGTGACAGATGCGTCAACCCCTCGTTCATCGGGCCCTCCCCTTGGCCTTCGGCTGTCTGGCAGGCCTCGCCGTGGTCTCCTTCACGGCCTGCGGCGACCGCGGCCGGCAGGACGCGAAGCCTTCGGAGTCCCCGAAGGCCCCCGAAAGCGCGGCCCAGCTGGCGGCCTTCCAATACGCCGACCATGACCTCCTCGGCGAACTCGAGCTCGGGCAGACCGCCGACCCGACCTTCGAGTCGGTCGCCTCATATCTTCCCGGGCTGAAAAAGCCGCGCGAGGCCGTCGGCGTCAAGCACCATCCGAATGAGATCGGCGTCGCCCCCGACGCCGCCTTGGAGATCTCCGAGGACGCGAGCGTCCCGGAGAACCCGCAGGCCTATTTCGAGGTCGGCGAGCCGGCCGTGCGATACGGTGCGGCACCCTCAGGCTGCCGCAAGAGCCTCGTCGAGGCCGCTCCCGTCGTCGCCTCGGTCTTCGAGCTCGGAGGCGTCCTCTACCGGCAGACCGTCTTCGGCTATTCCGCAGGCTTGAGTCCGGACGCTCCGCTTGTGGCGTTCGTGGAACTGCGGGCCGAGAGCCGGAGTGCGGACGTCCGGCAGACGAAGGTCCGCTTGCACATCGGCCCAGGGAACGCGGCCACGATCGTCCGCACCTGGGACCTGACCCTCTCCCCCGGCGTCGCGGCGGCCGTCCATGTCAGGATCCCCTTCGACGGGCCGGATCGAGGCTGGACGGAGATCGACGCATCGGCGTTCGAAAAAAGCAAGCGCGAAGTCTTGGACTCTTGGAAGAAGGACCTCGGATCGGGGACGGCGCTCCGCACGCCCGAAGAACGGGTCAACGAAGCCCGCCGGGCCTGGCTGGCTTTCGCTTCGCTCGATGTCGACAAGCGCGGCGGCATCCTCGAGCCCCACGACGGCGCGGGGTTCTACGAGCAGGTCTACGGCTACAGCGCCGCGCTCTACGCCCATGCCCTCGACCTCTGGGGAAGGCCCGAAGAGGCCCGCGAGATCCTCGACTCCCTCCTGACCTTCCAGGCGCCGGACGGGGTTTTTGCGTCGCACTTCGGGACCCCGGACACAGGGGCGCTGCTCTTCGCCATGTGCGAGCATTTCACGCTGACCGCCGATACGGCCTGGCTGAAGCGGGTCGCGCCGAACATGATGCGCATGGCCGCCTGGATCACGGGAAAGCGCCGGGAGTCGATGACGCCTGCGGACGCGCCGCGGACCTCGACCTACGGCCTGATCAAGTTCCGGCCTTATTGCGACAGCATGGAGCCGGCCTATGACTATTTCGGCGACACCTATTGCGCCACCGGGCTGGAGAAGACGGCGCGCGCCCTGGCGGCCGTCGGTCTTGCGGAAGACGCCGCGCGCATCGCCCTCGAGGCCAAGGCCTATCGCCGGGATATCCTGGTCTCGATGGACATGGCGGCGTTCGAGAGCGGCGGCCTGAATGTCCTGCCGCTCGAGCCCGAGACGCATCGCATCCTCAAGGATTCGAAAGGCCGGGCCAGCGATTATTACAGCCTCATCGCCAGCTGCATGCTGGAGAGCGAGTTCCTGCCCGCGGCCGACGAGCGCGCCGGCTGGGTCATGCGCTTCCTCGAAGAGAAAGGCGGCCTGCGGCTCGGCATGTGCGAGTTCGGCGGCGGCATCGATCACGCCTATACCTACGGCTACTGGCTCGATTGCCTGAAGCTCGACCGTGTCAAGGAGGCGATCCTCGGCTTCTACGGCTCTCTGGCCTATGGCATGTCCCGGGAGACCTATTCCGGGATCGAGGTGACGCGGCTGTTCACGGGGGACAACGAGCCGACGCTCCCCCATCTCTATTCCTGCACCCAGCAGCTGCGCCTCTTGAGGATGATGCTCGTCCAGGAGGATGGAGACCGCCTGTGGCTGGGCCGGGCCTTGCCGAGTCACTGGCTCGCGGGCGAAGCCGTGACCGAGATCAGGAATGCGCCCACGGCCTTCGGCCCGGTCTCGTTCGTGATCCACCCCCATCCCGGCCAAAGCCGGACCGAGGTCGAGCTCTGGCCGCCGGCCCGGCGCGCGACCCAGGCGATCCTCCTCCGGCTCCGGGACCCGGGGAGACGGATGATCGTCGACGTCAAGGTCAACGGCGAAGCGATCCGGACCTTCACCGGGGATACGATCGAGCTCCGATCACCCACGGAGCATCTGGATATCGCGGTCACCTACCGCTAGCGCGGCGGCCCGGGCCCTTGGCCGAACGATAGAAAGCCAGGGCACGGAGGCTCTCGACGGCGTGGTCCAGGATGGGTGAAGGGTATCCCCCGGACGGACGGCCCTCGGACCTGTCCAGGCGATGAATGAGGTCCGGGGCGGCCTTGGCCAGTTCAGGCACCCAGCGCTTGACGTAGACGGCTTCGCGATCGTACCGTTTCTGCTGCAGCCAGGGGTTGAAGACGCGGAAGTACGGCGCGGCATCGCAGCCCGTAGAGGCGATCCATTGCCAGTTCCCGTTGTTGACGCACGGGTCATAGTCCTCGAGCCGCGTGGCAAAATATCGCTCCCCTTCCCGCCAGTCGATGTGAAGGTCCTTGACCAGGAATGACGCACAGACCATGCGCACCCGGTTGGGCATGAATCCGGTGACGTTCAATTGGCGCATGCCCGCGTCGACGATGGGAAAGCCGGTGGTCCCCTCCTGCCAGCGCCGGAGCCTGCGGGGATCGTCCTTCCAGGCCAGCCTCTCGTACTCGGAATGGAAGGGATGGCCGAAGACGCGCTCGAAGTGGACGGCGACATGGACAAAAAAATCCCGCCAATAGAGCTGGCGAAGAAGGGGATGCCCGGGGCGGAGGCTTTTCCGCACCGACCGGTAGAATTCCCGGATCGATATCGTGCCGAATTTGTTGTGCGCCGAGAGCCCGGTCGTGCCGTCCATGGCGGGGAGATCCCGGGTCGTCTCGTAATCCCCGAATCGACCCATCCTCTTGAGGATTCGTACGGCCTCGGTCCGTCCGCCTTGGCGGAAGAGCCGGTCGTTCTTCCGGCCGCAAATCCGCTCAAAGACCGATTCCCCGGCCTCCGCCCGGATCTTGCGGACATGATAATTGGCCAAGGTCGTCTTCTGCGGCAAGGGCGCGCCCAGAGCGCGTGACGCGTTGAAGAAAGGCGTGAACACGGTATATGGACCGCCGCCGGCCTTGACGACCGCCCCGGGTTCGTTGAGGAGCGCGTCGCCGCAGGACACAAAGGCGGCGTTCCGCTCCCGGCAGACGTCCTCAATGGCTCTGTCACGGCGACGGCTGAAGGGCGTGTAGTCCCGGTTGACATAGACGGCGTCGAGGGCCTCGGAGCGGATGAGATTCGAGACCACTTTTTCCGCTTCCCCCTGGAAAAGGTACAGGTGAGAGCCCTTCGTCCTGATCTCCCGGTCGAGCTCGATGAGGGAAGCGACCAGGAATTGGAGGGCGTTTTCGCTCTTGTAAGGATGGCGGCCGGTCTGCCGTGGGTCGAAGATAAAGGCGGGAATGACTTGCGCCGAATCACGAAGAGCGCGGATGAGAGCGGAGTTGTCCGCGAGACGCAGGTCCCTTCGGAAGATGAACAGCGTCTTCACGTCTTCTTCGGGAACCAGGGAACGAACATCGATGTCCTGGCCTTGTAGGCTTCCCAGTCCGGCCGGCCGGCGTACTTTCGTTCGAGGAGCGGCACGCCGGAGACGAACACGAGCAGGAGCGTGATCGTGAGCGGCCCGAGGAGCGCGGCCGCGCCGTTGGCCGAAGGGAGGGCGATGAGGCCGACCCCCCACCACAGGGTCGCTTCGCCGAAATAGTTCGGATGGCGGGTCGTCGACCATAGCCCCCGGGTCATCAGCCGGCCCGTGTTGGCCGGGTTGCGGATGTGCGCGGCCAGCTGATGATCCCCGACGGCCTCGAAGACGAACCCCGCAACGAACACCAGCGCTCCGGCGACCTCGACGGCGCCGAGCGGCCGGGCCGGGGAGCTGAAAACGGCCGTAATGGGAAGCGATACGATGAGCATCAGCAAGCCCTGCAGCATGAAGATGAAAAAGAACGACTTGACGGCGACCGCCTTTCCCCAGCCTTGCCTCATCCTGGCATAGCGGAAATCCTCGGGCTTGCCCCGGTTCCTCGAATAGATGTGGGTCGCGAGCCGGATCCCCCAGACAAGGACCAGGATGGTCACGAGGGCTCTGGCCGGGTCGAGGACGGGTTCGCGCGCGAGGAGCGCGGCCGCCGTGACGACGAAGCCGGGGCCCCAGGCGATGTCGACAATGCTGTTGTTCTTCCGCAGCTGGGCCAGGACGAAGACAGCGGTCATGAAGATGAAGATGGCCATCGCGGCGGTCGGAAGCAGGCTCGGCATGGCTCCCCCTGGTCAATCCAACGTGGGCGTCATCCCTCGGAAAGGAACGAGACCGCGACCGCGCCGACGCCTGCGTTCGTGCCGATCGCCGGCGAGATGTCCATGGTGAAAGCAGGCTTGCAGCCGAGCGCGGCCTCGACTTCCGATGCGTAGGCCAGGGCGTCCGCCGGGTTGTGGGCGTGGAGGATGCAGTAGTCCCGGACGCGGCCGGCCGCGGCGCCGGCCCTCAGCTGTCTCAGGATCTTTCTGAGGGTCCCCCGCTGGCTGAAGGCCTTGCCGAAGGATTTCGCTTCCCCGGTCTCGTTCATGAAAACGATCGGCTTGAGGTTCAGGAGACGCGCGACCGCCCCGGCCATAGGGCTGACCCGTCCGCTGCGGACCATGTATTTCAGCGTCCGGACGCCCACCAGGATCTTGGCTGTCGGCAGCATCTTCTCCGCTTCCGTCACCGCCTCGTCGTGGGAGCACCCTTGTTCGACCAGGCGCGCGATCCTCAGGACGAGGAGCCCGAGCGCGCCGGACAGGGTCCGGGAATCGATCACGGTGATCCTCTTTCCCGTCTGCTCCGAGACCCGGCGGGCGGCCGTCAAGCTGTTCGAATAGGTGCCGCTCAGCTTCTTCGAGAGATGGAGGGCGATGATCGAATCGTATTGGCCGGCCAAGCCGGCGTAGAGGCTTTCGAAGGCCTGCGGGCTCGGTTGGGCGGTCTTGGGGAATTCCTGCCGCTCATCGAGCATCATGTAGAACTGGTCCGGCGTGATCGTGACCTTGTCGAGATAGGGGCTGTCGCCGAAGCTGACCTGCAAAGGAACGACATGGACCTGAAAACGGTCGAGGACGTCCGGGGGAAGATCGCAGCAGGAATCCGTGACCAGGGCGATCGGCCATTTCCGGGCATGGGCCGATTCGTACTGACGGAGCATGTCATCGGCTTTCTGGAAAGCGATGGCCCCAAAATCCCTGATCTTGTAAAACAGCTCCGCGGGCGAGTCGGTATGGATGTGAAAGCGGAGGGCGTCCTTGGAGCCGGCAATGACCAGCGAATCGCCGAATCCGGCGATCTCGCGCTTCAGCTCCTCTTTGTCGAGCCCAGGGCTCGCGCGCCCCGGCCGGGGCTTGATCAAGCCTTCTGTGCAATAGCGGCGGCTGACCGGGCCGGAGGGGACCTCGACGACGTGCTCGATCCCGGCGGCTTCCCTCTTGATCGAGAGGATCTTCTTGTGCGAAGGCTTGGCCAGGAAATCGATCACGCCCTCGAGGAAGAGGACCATGCCCTTGGAGCCGGCGTCGACGACGTTCGCCCGCCGCATCGCTTCGAGCCTGTGCCGGGTCTCTTGAAGGGCCTCGACCGCCCGGCCTTGCGCCCTGGTCAGGACCTTGAGGAAGCTCTCGGATTCCTCTTTCGGAGAGGCCACGGACTCGGCCCACTTGCGGAGGACCGTGATCATCGTCCCTTCGGCCGGCTCGGCGATCGCCTCGTACATGTAGCGGACGGCCGTGCAGACGGATTGGCCGAAATGGGTCAGTGAGACCTCGTGCGAATCGCGGCAATCCGCGCTGATGCCGTAGAGGAATTGGGCGAAGATGACCCCGGAGTTGCCCCGCGCGCCTTCGAGGGCGGCGGCGGCGATGGCCGTGGACGTGACCTTGTAGGACCGGTGCGGCCGGACGCGCTCGATGATGGCCCGGACCGTCGAAGCGAGGTTCGATCCCGTATCGGCGTCGGGGACGGGGAAGACGTTGATCCGGTTCAGCTCTTTCTGGTTCTCCAGGATCTTCTTCGCCCCGGCCAGGAAGGCGTAATAATAGGCCTTCCCGGTCAGACGTGCGCTCGCCAGCTTCATGCGCGATTTCCGATCAGGCGACCTTCAGGAGCTTGCCGGCCCAGGCGATGAAGAACCCGGCGAAAGCCCCGATGACCGGCCCCCAGACGACCTCGAGGACGGTCATGGCCGGGCTCCAGTCCCGGATGAGCCAGTGGTTGACCAGGCCGTAGACCGAGATCCCGAGAATGCCGCCCATCATGCACGCGATGACGCTCTTGAGGGCGGCCGCCTCGGAGCGGAAATGGAGCGCCGCCAGGACCACGAACGCCGTGATGACCAGGACCTGGGAGAGGAGTCCGCTGGCATTGTGGAACACGGGCTTGCCGTCGATAATGACGGCCACCCGCTTGATATCGGCGCTGTAGACCTTGCCCCAGATGCCGAGGTGCCACAGAGCGTCCACGGCGCTGATCGCGATGAAGGACACGACCCACAGAAGCGCGTATTTCAGGACCATGGTTCCTCCGTCGCCCGGTATTATAGCAGAGATCTCGAAAATGCGGCTCGGAGAGATGGCCATTCGCTTTCCCAGGGGCGTTCGACAGCCTCAGACCGACGGCCTCGCGCTCTGCGCCGAGGGGACAGCAGACCCCACCTTCCCCAGATCAGCTCATCGGGCGGCTCTCCTCGGCTCAGAGAGGGAGATCAAATTGAAAGTCGAGAGCGTTCGGGCCGGCCTTGGTGACGGTGATGGTCTTCTCCACCGACGTCCGGCCCGGAGTTGACGCGACGACCGTATAGGTGCCGGCCGGCAACTTCACGTCGACGGCCGTGATCTCGGTGAGCAGGTATTCGTCGTCGTATCCGACGATGGGGACCGACTTGACCTCCACCAGGGGCGCGCCGGTCAGGTCCGAGATCTGCCGGATCGAGATCGTGACTACGGTCTCCGGATCCGGATTCTTGGCCGTATCCGCGTCCACGACGATGGCCTTGAGGCCCAGGGTGCCGACTTCCGCGGGGACGGGGAGCGTAAAATCCACCGGATAGACATTGCCATTCACGGCATTGGGGATCTGGCCCCAGTCCGGCACGTAGTCCTTTTGATCGGTCGAGGCCCAGTCGGTCGCGACAAGGTTGAACGTCGTGGGATCGGGCACATCGAGGAACCAGAACATGTAGGCGCCCGCAGCATCGGTCAGTGTCGACGTCCACACGGTGACCTCGTCCTTGAGATCCTGGCCGGCGGCGGGCGGACGGCTCATGGGAGTATAGACCTGGAGGCTGACGTTGGCTCCCTCCAAGGCCGCATCTTCCATGGTCTTGACGGTCCCCTTGATGATCGTCCGGGTCTGATTGTCATCGATCATATGGATCGTCGGCTTCAAGAGGAACTTGCCGCTATTGCCCGCAACGACCACCGATCGCGAGGCGTCAAAATCGAAGACGAGCTCGGTGGTGCTGTTCTCGTTGATATCGAATCCCTGGATGATCTTGATGCCGGTCTGCATCCCGCTCGGGATCTTCATCGAGTGAGCGACCCCATCTCTATCGACCACATAGTTCGCAAATTCATGCGGCATGATCGCCTCCTGACCGAGGATGAGCCGCATTTGCGTATAATGACCGGGATCGAGGTTGACGATCCCCAGCTCTTTCCTCACGCCGTTCGAGAGGGTCGTGAGATCGAAGGTCTGGTGCACGTGGAGAATCGTATTCCAGGTGCCCTCCGCATCGCCGGCCGCATGGACAGCGATGTCCTCGATCGTGACGAACACGGACTGAAAATCGTTCGTCGGCTTGTCGGTGAGGCTTATCGAGAGCCGCCCCGTGTTGCCGCCGGAACTGCACGCGGACAGGCCGATCAGACCGATGATCAGAACGGCCAGTAACGGGAAGTCACTCGTTCTCGAAAGAAAGGATTTCATGTCCGATCCTCCTTTTTCAAAAATCCATCGCGCCCGCGCTATGATTAAAATCTAGTCTCTGAACGGCCCGGTGTCAAGAACAGACGCCCGGCTTCATGGCTCGTTCCCCAGATCAGGCCAACCGCTTCCATTTAATTGGCATAAGCTATTGATTTTTAAGTTTTATGCAGCTAATACCCTCAATGGGGGAAAATTCCAAGATCACGGACCAAATTTAAATGTTCAGGCAATCAAAAGCATGAGACCGAGATCATTCATGTCCAATAATCGTACACTTCAGTCCAGAGTCGAAAGAACGTTCTCAAGGGCGGCTGCCGGCCCGGCTCGCG
>Ga0326726_10005434_pt1 | contig 11536 bp, 7 predicted proteins | sample MHFenrmetagenome_2_FD_207603 | JGI IMG/M metagenome (GOLD analysis project Ga0326726, IMG submission 207603) | Lab enriched peat soil microbial communities from Michigan Hollow, Ithaca, NY, United States - MHF15MN | ecosystem: Environmental > Terrestrial > Soil > Wetlands > Peat | place: USA...
TCGCGAAGCGAGGAACGGCCGTCCCTTAAGCCGGTGGACTGGTGGCGTTCGCTCCGTTCGATCAAGCGGTTCGTCCCGGGCTTTTTCTTCGGCGGAGCCGGCTGGTCGGTCGCCGTCTATTACGCCCCGTCCCTTCTCCATCAAAAGTACGGCATCCCCATGGGGCAGACGGGACTGTTCCTGGCCCTGTGGATCGGACTGGGGACCGTCACCGGCTACGGCTACGGCATCTGGAGCCGCAAGTTCGGCCGCAAGCCCGTATTCATGGCCAGCCTGGGCGGCGCCGCCGCGGCCCTCTTCCTGCTCGGGTTCGCTCCGACCAAGGCCTTGGCCGTCGCCGGCCTCCTGGCCTTCGGCGGGTTCCTGCTCATGACCTATCCTTCGCTCCACACCTTCGTCGGTTCGACCGTCTCCGCTTCCGGCCAGACTATGGCTTTCAGCTGGGTCAGCAACGTTCAGCTCGTCTCCGGGGCGTTCGTCTCGCTCGTCGCCGGCATTCTTTCGGACGTCCTCGGCATCCAGTTCCCGTTCGTCTTCACGGGAGTCCTGACGCTTGCCGTCTTCCTTTTCTATATCCCGCGCGGGCCGGAATTTTTCGGTTCAGAGCGGAGCAAGCCCTCGAGCGCCGGGGTGACGCACGAGGGCGCGGTCTGATCCCGGCATACGGGGGGGTCGTCTTGCGGCAGGCGCCGGCAGGACCGGGGCCTCAGCGGACCTGGCGCTCGAGCGTCTCGTACTGCTCGCGGATCTCGGCCGGGAGACGGCCCTTATAGGGCTTGAGGAAGTCCCGGACATCGTCGACCTCGGGCTTCCAGTCCTTGATCTTGACCTCGAACAGCCGCTCGAGATCTCCCCTGGGCAGGGCCAGGCCGGTCATGTCGAGGTCCTCGATCCGCGGCACCAGGCCGGCCGGAGTTTCGCGCGCGGGGACCGCGCCCGTCACCCGGTCGATGACCCACTTGAGGACGCGCATGTTGTCTCCGAATCCCGGCCAGATGAACTTGCCTTTGTCGTCGACGCGGAACCAATTGACGGAGAAGATCCGGGGCGGACGCGACATCCGGTTGCCCATGTTCAGGTAATGGCGCCAATAGTCGGCCATGTTGTAGCCGCAAAAGGGAAGCATGGCCATCGGGTCGCGCCGGACGACGCCCACCTGACCCGTGGCCGCCGCCGTCGTCTCCGAGCCCATGCGCGCGCCCATGAAGACGCCGTGGGCCCAGTTGAAGCTCTCGGTGACGAGCGGGATGAGGCTCGTCCGGCGGCCGCCGAAGATGATGGCGGAGATCGGAACGCCCCGGGGATTTTCGGCCTCCTTGTCGAGCATGGGTGAGTTGACGATCTGGGCCGTGAACCGGGAATTCGGGTGGGCGGCCTTCGTGCCCGCGGCCGGGGTCCAGGGGCGGCCCTGCCAGTCGAGGAGGTGCTCGGGGATGGGCCCGTCGATGCCCTCCCACCACGGCTCGTTCGTGTCGGTGTTCAAGGCGACGTTGGTGAAGAGCGTCGGATTATAAGCGCCGCGCTTGATCGTCTTCATCATGTTGGGGTTGGTCTTCATGGACGTCCCCGGCGCGACCCCGAAGTAGCCGGCCTCGGGATTGATGGCCCAGAGGCGGCCATCAGGTCCGATGTTGAGCCAGGCGATATCGTCGCCGAGCGTCCAGACCCGGTAGCCGGGCAGGGCCGACTCCATCATGGCCAGGTTCGTTTTGCCGCAGGCGCTGGGCAGGGCGGCCGTGACGTAGGTCGTCTTGCCGCGGAGGTCCTCGATGCCCATGATGACCATATGCTCGGCCAGCCATCCCTGCTTGTAGCCGAGGAAGGAGCCGATGCGGAGGGAAACGCATTTCTTGCCGAGAAGGGCGTTGCCGCCGTAGCCCGAGCCGACGCTCCAGACGAGGCCCTCCTCGGGGAAGTGCATGACGTAGCGGCGGTCGGGGTCGAGCGCGCCGATCGAGTGGAAGCCCTTGATGAAGTCTTCGCGGTTGCGAAGCTTCTCGAAGATGTCGGTCCCGATGCGGGTCATGACGCGCATGCTGATCGCGACATAGCTCGAATCGGTGACCATCATGCAGGCCTTGGCGTAGGGCGAGTCGGGGTGGCCCATCATGTAGGGAATGACATACATCGTCCGCCCGGCCATGCAGCCGTCGGAGAGCTCCGACATGAGCTTCTTGGCCTTCCCCGGCTCCATCCAGTTGTTGTTCGGCCCCGATGCGTCCTTGGTCGGGTGGCAGACGAAGGTCACCTTTTCGGTCCGGGCGACGTCGTTCGAAGCGGACCGGTGGAGGTAGGCGGTCGGCCACGTTTTCTGATTGAGCTGCTGGAAGACGGGGCCGTTGAGGCGCTCTTCGTTCAGGCCGATCTCGAGCAGGCGCCAGGCCTCGCCGTCCGAGCCGTCGCACCAATAGACCCGGGCCGGCTTGGCCAGCCTTTCCTGGTCTTCGACCCAGCGCTCGGCGGCGGATGCCATATCGGTCCTCCGCCCCCATTCTTATCAATTCGAATGAGATGTGTCAAACAGCCGGTCAGACCTGGATCTCGTAGACGACGGGGATGCCGGCGAGCGATATATCGGGGTTGAACGTCCACGAAACGAGGTTGACGGCCCTCGGGTAGGGAATGAAGCGGGACCGGATGAAAGGACCGGCCGGCCAGCCGCGCCTGCTGAAGTCGATCGTGGCGACATAGCCGTCTTCGCGGATGCGGATGAGGTAGGCCCGGATGAAGGCGGCCCGCTCGGCCGGGGAGAGGTCGGGGAAAGCGACGTGGTTGATCCAGGCATAGCGCTCGACCCGTTTCCCCAGCTGGTCGTGCCGGACGAAATTGATCATGGCCTTGACGCGGCCGTCCTCTTCCCAGACGAGGGTGCGGGCCACGTCCGGGTAATCGAGCTCGACGGACAGGCCTTTCTTGTCCCAGGCGAGGGCCAAACGGACGGAGTCCTTGTAGCGTTCGAGGAGAGCGTGACAGGCGTCGAGGTCCGCGGGACGATAGTCCCTGAGAGCGACCCCGGGCGCGGGCTTGGGGGGACGGTGGGCTCCGAGGAGGCGGATGGCCGCCTTTTCGTAGCCTTTCAGGCCCTCGGACGCGTCAACCCGGTCGAGGTCGAGGACGCGGGCCATGACCCGGGACTTGCGGACCTTCTCGATGCGGTTGCCCTCGGCGATGAGCTTGTCCATCATCAGCGTCGAGCGGTGGCCGGTCTCGAGGGTCAGAAGGGAGAAGTCGAGGCCGTACTTCTCGCGGTTGAGATCGACCGCCGCGCGGATGATCTCGAGGGCGAGGCCCTTCCTGAGCAGCTCTTTCCGAACGACGAGGAGGCAGCTATAGACGGCGTCGTAGATCCGGCCCCGGAAGTGGAATTTCTCCGGCAGGTTGGCCAGAAAGGCGACGATCTCGCCGTCCTTATAGGCGCCGAGGAGCAGGTCGCGCCGGTCCTCCGGGATCCGGTCGAACAGATAGTGGAGGAACGCCGGTCGATAGAAATTGGGGAAGGAAGCCTGGCCGTATTCGTCGCGCCAGGAGGCGTGGGCCATTCGCTCCAGCCCTTCGTAGTCGCCTCTGAACGGTTCGATCGAGACGCCGTCGAGCATGGTCATCGGGCCCTCCTTATAGGCAGGCGCATGACCCAGTCTCGATGAACGGGCCCGCTTTGTCAAGGAACGCGCCGGGGCTTCCCGGGAGCACAGGACGATGCATTCCGTCGTCCCCTTTCAGCCGGAGCCGGGATGAGGTAAAATAAAGGACCGTTTTCAATCTTAAGGAGCCCAGCCACATGAAGAAATCCAAAGTCTTGCGAAAAGCCATCATGGAGCGCCGGGCGGTTGCCGTGCCCGGCTGTCACGACGCCCTCTCGGCCAAGGTCATCGAGAAGGCCGGGTTCGAAGCCGTCCAGATCTCCGGCTACGGCCTGGCCGGGTCCTATCTGGCCAAGCCCGACGTCGGCCTGCTCCGGATGAAGGACGTCCTCGACATGTCTTGGAACATCACCCAGGCCGTCTCGATTCCGGTCATGGCCGACATCGACACCGGCGGCGGCAACGCCGTCAACGCGGCCTGGGTCACCGAGCGGCTGATCGCCATGGGTTTGGCCGGCATGAACATCGAGGACCAGGTCTTCCCCAAGCGCTGCGGCCACATGGCCGGAAAGGAAGTCATCTCGGCCGAGGAGATGGCCGGCAAGGTCCGGGCCTGCGCCGCCACGCGGGAGAGGCTCGACAAGGATTTCATCATCAACGCCCGGACGGACGTCTTCGCCGGAATGGGCCTGGCCGAGGCCATCAGGCGCTGCAACATCTACCTCGAGGCCGGCGCCGACTTGGCCTTCATCGACGGCATCAAGAGCCGGGTCGACATCGCGAAGGCGGTCAAGTCGATCAAGGGACCGCTTTCGGTCAACCTCATGGACGCCATCACCGGCATGAAGACCGAGCTCATCCCCATCCCCGAGCTCAAGAAGATGGGCGTCGGCCGCGTCTCCATCCCCGTGGCCTCGATCATGGTCGCCCACAAGGCCCTGGTGGATTTCTTCAAGACGCTCAAGGCCTCGCCGACCGGCACCCTGCCCGGCCAGACGCAGTGGGTTTCGTCCTTCGAAGAATACACGGATTTCGTCGGTCTCAAGGACTACCGGGCCATGGAGAACGAGTACCTGCCCTGCGACCGCGTCGAGGCCAAGTACAAAGGCGCCAAAAAGATCGTCGGATAAAGCGGTCGCGGCGAATTTCGCTCAAACACGTTTTGGGCGGCGCTGGGCCGCCCCTTGCCTCCGCCGACGGGAAGCGGACTCTTGGGAGCGACCCGGCAGAAGTGCGGCGGAGCGGCTCGGAGCCGGACTTCTGCGAAGTATCCGAGACGAATCTAATCGCCTCTCGGGGGCCTCAGGGCGGTCGCAGCACCGCCCCGTGTTTTCGCTCTATTCGCCGCTCGCTTCCCAATTAGCCCGGCTGTCTTTTGTGCCGAGGGAAAAACTCAAAAGAGAAAGAGGACGGAAGGCTTTTCCGCTTATCAGCGCACGACGAGGCGGGTGAAGGGAAAAACGTAGGCCTGGAGGAGCACGAAGAGGCCCATCAGGGCGGCCAGGGCCAGGCTGTGGAAGAAGACGTAGCGGAGGATCGCGCCTTCGTGGCCGTACCAGCGTGTGGCGGTCGACGCCACCACGATGCTCTGGGCGTCGATCATCTTGCCCATGACCCCGCCGGCGCTGTTGGCCGAGGCCATGAGGACCGGGCTCAGGCCGAGCTGACCCGCCGAGATCTTCTGCAGGCTTCCGAAAAGGACGTTCGACGACGTGTCCGACCCGGTCAAGGCGACGCCCAGCCAGCCGAGCATCGTCCCGAAAAAGGGATAGAGGACGCCCGTGCGGGCGAAGGCCAGGCCCAGGGTCGCGTCGAGCCCCGAGTAGCGGGTGACATACCCGAGCGACAGCATCGCCGCCACGGTCAGGAGCGAGTAGCGCACGCGCTTGAGCGTCCGCCCGTAGGCGCGAAGAAGCCGGAGCGGCGAGAACGACATCAGAAGGCCGGACACGACCGCCGCGACGAAGATCCCCGTTCCGGTGAACGAGAGCCAGTTCCAGGTGAAGACCGCCGACTCCGCCGTTTCCTTGGCCACGACCGGAGGCACTCGGTAAACGAGCCGGTCCAGGCCCGGGACCGGAAAGCGGGCGACCGAAAGCCCGTCGAGGAACGCTTTGACCTGGGGCATGCCCCAGAAAAAGACGAAGACGCTCAAGATGATCCAGGGCAGCCAGGCTCCGAGAAGCGTGCGCGTCGAGTGCCGGGACGGCCCGGCGGCCGGAGGGGCGGTCACGGCGGTGCCCTCGCTCTCGCAGATCGTCTTGGGGCGCCATCGCAGCAGGAACATGACGAGGGCGATCATCGAGACGACCGCCGCGCCGACCCCGGCCAGCCACGGCCCGTGGAAATTCGAGATCAGAAATTGGGGGACGGCGAAGGAGACGCCCGCCACGACCAGGGCCGGCCAGACCTCCTTCATCTTCTTGAAGCCGCAGAAGGCCCAGATCAGCCAGAAAGGGATGATCAACGAGAAGAACGGCAGCTGCCGCCCGACCATCGCGCTGAGCTCGCGGACATCGAGGCCCGTCACGCCGGCCAGGGCGACGATGGGGGTCCCCAGTGCGCCGAAGGCCACGGGAGCGGTGTTGGCGATGAGGGAGAGCCCGGACGCGGCGAGAGGGGCGAACCCCAATCCGATCAGGATCGCCGCCGTCACGGCCACGGGCGTCCCGAAGCCCGCCGCGCCCTCGAAGAACGCGCCGAACGAGAACGCGATGAGCAGGAGCTGGAGGCGCCGGTCCCGGGTGATCCCGGTCAGGCTCTCCTGCATGATCTTGAAATGGCCCCGTTCGACGGTGAGGTCGTAGAGGAAGATGACGTTGAGGATGATCCAGCCGATGGGGAAGAGGCCGTAGGCCGCCCCCAATCCGGCCGCCCGCGCGGCCATTCCCGCGGGCATGCCGAAGGCGAAGACGGCCGTGAGCACGGCGGCGGCCAGGCCGAGAAGGGCGGCCACGTGGGCCCGCAGGCGGAGGAGGGCCAGGCCGCCGAGAAGAAGGACGATGGGCAGGGCGGCGACGAGGGTCGAGAGCCAGGCCGCCGCGAGAGGGTTGTAGACCTGGCGCCATTCCATGGTCAGAGGATCCCGTCCGTCTCCTTGTTGAGGCGGGCGAAGAACGCGGCCATGAAGCGATGCCGGCCGGCGGCGATGCGCCGGCCTTCGCCTGTCGTCATCCGGCCCCGCACCCGGCGGAGCTTGACCAGGTATTCCCGGTAGGCCGTATCCTCGCGTGTGTAGGGCTTCGTCCGGGCGACCCGGATCGCCTTGTCGTGGAGCCGGGCCCCGATCTCCCCGGCGAAGAGAAAGGCCCGGCCGACGCCCACGGCGCCGATCGAATCGAGCTTGTCGGCGTCGAAGAGGACCCGGGCCTCGAGCGACCGGGGCCGGCCGCCCTTCCTGAAGCGGTGCGTCCGGATGCAATGGACGACGGCTTTGATCGTGGCGGCGTCGCACCCATGGCTCTCGAGGATCTTCTTCGCCTGATCCGCGCCGCTCCGGCCGTGGCAGATCAGGCCATGGGAACGGTCTTCCTCCTCGCGGCCGATGTCGTGGAGGAGGGCGGCGAGCTTGAGAACGCCCAGGTCGGCCCCTTCCTTTCGGCCGATCCTCAGGCAGAGCCTGTAGACGCGCTCGGTGTGATCCCTGTCGTGGCTGCCCCTGGCGCTGCGGAAGAACGACCCGGCCTCTTCCCGGATGCGGGAGACGAGGGCCGGGGAGATGGCGGGGGTCATTCGTCGATCATGTGGACGACGAGTCCGTCCTTGAGCTTGGGCTCGAACCAGGTCGATTTCGGCGGCATGACCTTGCCGGCGTCGGCTACGGAAAAGAGCTGGTCGATCGTCGTCGGGAAGAAGGAGAAAGCGACGCGGAACTGGCCGGACCGGACCCGCCTCTCGAGCTCATCCGGGCCGCGGATGCCGCCGACGAAATCGATCCGCTTGTCGGTCCGGGGGTCGGCGATGCCGAGAACGGGCGCCAGGAGATTGTTCTGCAGGATCGAAACGTCGAGGGAGCCGATGGCATCGGCCGGGTCGAACGTTCCGGGCTTGGCCTCGAGCCCATACCAGAGGCCGTCGAGGAACATGGCGTACGTCCGGCTCCGGCCCGGAGCCTTCGGGCCGCCGGGGCGGACATCGAATGTCTCCCCGACCCGGGCCAGAAAGGCCGCCGCATCGAGCCCGTTGAGATCGTGGACGACGCGGTTGTAGGGAAGGATCTTCATCTGGCTGTGGGGGAAGATGACGGCCAGGAAGAAATTGTCCTCTTCGCGGCCGCTCCGGCCCGGGCGCTCGCGGTCCCGCTTGACCTTGATCCGGGTCGCGGCGGCCGAGCGGTGATGTCCGTCGGCGACATAGAGGGCGTCGAGCGCCGCGAACGCGTCCTGGATCCTGGAGACGAGGCCGGGCGCGTCGACGACGAAGATGACGTGGCGGACGCCGTCGTAGGTCGTGATGTCGACTTCGGGCGACTTGGCCATGCCTTCGGCGACGAGCGCGTCGACGGCGTCGCTGCGGCGATAGGTCAAGAAAACGGGGCCCGTCTGGGCGCCGAGCGTCTCGATATGACGCATGCGATCGTTCTCTTTGTCCACCCGGGTCAGCTCATGCTTCTTGATGACGTCGTCGAGATAGTCCTGGCAGGAGGCGGCGGCCGCGAGCCCGATCTGGACGTGCTCCCCCCAGACCTGCTTGTAGATGTAAAGATCGCGGGTCGGGTCCTGGGCGATCGTTCCTTCGCGCAGGAACCGATCGAAATTCTCCTTGCCTTTCGCGTAAACGGCGTCCGCGTAGAGATCGGTCCCCGGCGGCAGGTCGATCTCCGGCTTGCCGATGTGGAGGAACGAATACGGGTTCCCGGCGGCGAGTTCCCGCGCTTCCTCCGAGGTCAGGACGTCGTAGGGCGGGGCGGCGACGAGCCGGGCGAGATCGTTCCGGGGGCGCATGCCCCGGAAGGGCTGGATGTGGACCATGGGTGCCTCCAAAAAGGGGCTCATTATAGCACAGGCTCCCTCCGGAGGGACAGGGTCAGCCCCAGGTTGTTCCGTCATGTGGTCGACCCAGCCCAGGCCTTGAGGGGTCCCGTCAGCCGCAGACGGTGTCGCGGCCGGCGGCCTTGGCCTGGTACATGGCCCGGTCGGCGCGGGTGATGAGGCCCTCGAGCCCCTCGTCCTCGTCGCGGCGGAGCTCGGCGACGCCCAGGCTGACCGTCAGCGAGAGCGTGCCGCCTTCGGTCACGACGGTCATGCGCGAGATCTCCTGCCGCAGCCGTTCGGCCATGGCCAGGCCCTCCTCGCGCCCCGCCTCGGGCATCAGGACGATGAACTCCTCGCCGCCGTAGCGGCAGACGAGATCGGTCGCCCGTGTCGTCTTGGTGACGAGAGCGGTCAGGACCTTAAGGACGTGGTCGCCGATGAGGTGGCCATGGGAATCATTGACGTTCTTGAAATGGTCGATGTCGAAGAGGATGAGGGTCAGCGGCCTTTGATAGCGGCGGGCCCGGCCGACCTCCTTCTCGCCCATATCGGCGAACGCGCGGCGGTTGTAGAGCCCGGTCAGTTCGTCCGTGACCGCCTGCCTTTTCATCAGCTCGACGTGGCGGGAGTTCTCCAGGGCGATGGCGACCTGGCTCGCGAAAAGCTCGGCCACCTCGGCGTCCGCCTCGGTGAAGGCCCGGGCGCCGGTGTTGTAGAGGGCGATGAGCCCCGTCACGCTATCCCGGAAGACGATGGGGACGCCCAGGAAGGAGCGGATGTTCTGCTCCGGACGCAACGGCAGGAGAACGTCCTCAGGACCGGTGATCAGGCTGATCAGCGGCCGCTTCCTCTGAAGGGCCATGTTGCACAGCCGCGACCCGGCCAGGGGATAGGTCTCCCCGATGAGGTTCCGGAAGTCCGCCGGCCTCTTGATCGCGGCCAGCTTCAGCTCCGTCCCTTCGACGGTCATGAACGCCCCGATATCGTACGGGATGACGCGTTTCAGCAGGTCCAGGATGAGGGCGGAGATCTGCCGGAAGTCGAGCTTCGAGCTCAGGGTCAGGCCGGCCTCGCGGAGCGTTTCGGCGATGTTGCGGGCTTCGATGGCCGCGGTCTCGGCGTTCTTGATCCGCGTGATGTCGTAGAGGACGGCCACCCACCCGGTGATGAGGGTGCCCTGGCCGACCAGGGGCGTGAGATGCAGGTCGAAGGTGCGGGGCGCGCCGTCCTTGGCCAGAGGGAACTCGCGCTCCGAGGCCTCCGGCGAGCTGAGGGGCGCGGCCAGCTCGGGCCAACCCGGGAAAAGCTCCGCGGCCGGCTTTCCCAGGAGCTTCGCTTCGGGAACGTCTTCCGCCGGGCCGCCGACCTCGGCGATGAGCTTGCGCGCGGCAGGGTTCGTGGCCGCCAGCCGCCCGGACTCGTCGAGGATCAGTAGCGATTCGCCCATGCTCTCGATCACGCGCTCGCGGGCCACGGGAACGAGATCGACGAGCTGGAGACGGAACATTGCCCAAAGGAGGAAGAACCCGGAGAAAGCGAAGCCGATGGGCGTGAAATCGTAGCCGCTGCGGCTGCCGGCCAGGCCGGCGAGATACAGGGCGTTGCCGATCCAGGGAAGGGGGAAGGCCAGCAGGAGGGACAGGGCCTGCCTGCGGAAAACGCCCTTGAACCGGAAATAGGCCAGCAGCAGGAAGACCGTCGTGGCGGAAAGGAGGATGTAGGAGTAGCCCGCATGGATCCAAAAGAACGTCCCGTGGTCGTAGAGCAGGAGGCGGTCCCGCGCGTTCCCGGCCGTAGCGAATCCCGACCAGATGAGATGATGCCACTCGTTGGTGAAGGCCAGGATGATCGTCGCCGCCGGGATGATCCAAAGGGCCGCGGCCTGTATCCGCTTCAGCCTCTTGCCGGACCGCAGGAACCTGAGGGCGAAGAGGAACATCAGCACCGGGACCGTGGCGATGCCGAGGTACTCGACCTTCGACAAGAGGACCTTGGCAGATAAGTCCGGCGCGGCCGCCTCGAACGCCGCGGCCAGCGACCAGGTGAACACCGCCGCCATCAGGACGGCCAGGGAGCGCCCGACCGACGTGACGGCGCGCTTCCAGGCGATGGCCGCGACCGCTCCGGCCACGAGCGTCCCCGCGAACAGGCTGAGGGCGTAATATCCGACCTGCATGCGCATCCTCTCCGCCTGCCGGCCCCGAGGGCCGACCCGGGCGGGCCCGGTCAGGCCTCGGCCGGCGGCTCCTTCTCCTCGTCCTTGTCCTTGCCCTGGACGAACGTGCCGGCGATCTCCAGGAAGTTCTCGACGACTTCGGGGTCGAACTGCGTCCCCGAGCAGCTGATGATCTCCTTGACGGCGTAGCGGTGGGAGGCGGCCTTCCGGTAGGGCCGCTCCGAGGTGATGGAATCGTAGGTGTCGGCGATGGTCATGATGCGGGCCCCCAGGGGGATCTCCCGCCCTTTCAGCCGGTCGGGATAGCCCGTCCCGTCGTAGCGCTCGTGATGGGCCCGGACGACGCGGCCGATCTCCTTGAGCTCGATGACGGGGCTGAGGATGGCTTCGCCGCGGGACGGATGTTCCTTGATCAGCGTGAATTCCTCGCTGGTGAGCTTGCCCGGCTTGTTCAGGATGCTCTCGGGAACGGCGATCTTGCCGACGTCGTGGAGGATGGCGGCCAGCTCGAGGTCGCCCAGCTCCTTCTCGCTGAAGCCCATCTTGGCGGCGATCTTCAGCGAGAAATCCGTGACCCGGGTCGAGTGGTGGCGCGTGTACTCGTCCTTGGCGTCGATCGCCGAGGCCAGCGACTTGACCGTCGAGAGGAAGAGCGACCGCTGCTGCTCGACCAGGTCGGACGTCCTCATCCGAAGGTTCTTGTTGACCAGGGCCAGCTCCGATTCCATCTGCCGCATCCGGAGCTGCGACCGGATACGGGCCTTGAGCTCGGTCGAATCGAACGGCTTGGAGATGTAGTCGTCGGC